>ERZ794949.657-NODE-657-length-10421-cov-141.722265_pt1 | contig 10421 bp, 6 predicted proteins | sample MGYA00511363_ERZ794949 | MGnify/ENA primary metagenome ERZ794949 (study PRJEB30137, sample SAMN04331402) | food metagenome | isolation source: T1 must sample point D1 replicate B | place: Australia: South Australia ... | reverse complement strand
TATAGTCCGTTTTATTTGTAGGCTTTTATATCCGACATATGAATATATAAGTGTATGGTTAAATCCATGAATGACAGGGTATTTGATTGTTTGAGGGTGAATTTTTGGTGTCTGTGCATGTGCTGGTAGTACCCATACGGAGGTGTATTTGTTCAAAAGTGATTTCTTGGTGCCTGTGCATATGCTGGTAGTACCCATACGGAAGTGTATTTGTTCAAAAGTGAATTTTCAGTCTCTATCTATGAGCTAGCAATACCCATACAGAAATATATGAGCTACCTATATATATATTCATTTGGGTTATTTACATGCATATGTATATATAAGCTAGTTATATGGCCATATAAAACATCCATCCTACAAAGCTGTTATTCCGTTCTTAAGTTTATAAAACTCAATCTTCCATTTTATTCCTTCCCTTGACTTAAATATTCTCTTGTGGTAGCTATTCACACAAAACTTTTCTATCTTATTTCCCAGATGCACGCGTGACGACAATCTTTCCCACATAGTGTTTTTCTTTTCATTATGTTCTATATTGCTAATAAACTCCACTTTTGTTTGTTGTTGGATTTCATTCTTATTGGCTATGTACTTATAATTGTTTACTTCAATCACCTTCAAAAAATTTAAATGATCTATATTTTGTTGTCTGCTATCTATTACTTTTTCTACGGGATTGATGATTATTGTTTCTAATATAAAAGAATCACTTATTCTCAATACAGATGGTGTCCATCTAGGTAACGATCCTAACTTTCTTATCAATCTTGTGAATTTCAATTTGTGTTGTTCGTTGTTAGTTTCGGAAATCGGTATCAATGTCCTCGACAAAATGTCTATAGACTTGATATGCAACGCATGTGGATTTGGATATCTATTAATCACACTGAATGCAAAATCATTAAATGTTGTATTGGCATAGATGTGTTCATCTTCGTATGTTAAACCCATTTTTTTTTCCTTCTTATAATAACTTTAATCCTCTTTTTTTGTATATACCTCTTTCAAAAAAAAAAAAAACTATTAAAACAATCTATGATCGTATTGAAAATCAATATAAAATGGTTCTAATAGTTTGTTTAAAATATGTTTGGTTCATATTAAAGTTCAAATCTGATGAGGTAGAAGCCCCAGAAATCACATATTAAAAATATTCTGTTCACTCAAAGTGAATTTTCAACAGAAAAAACCCAAAAAAGGAAATATTCAATATTCATATAAGTCACGGTTAGAGTGTGAAAAAAAAAAAAAAAAAACGAGCTACTCTTACTTTTAACCCTTTTTGAATATCCGTATAACCTAGTTTAATTAATGAGACTGATTTATATAGAGATATTAGTATTTGTTTATGTAACGGCTTTTAGTCGTAATGTAGAGAATATAGGCTGAAAGAAAACATAAAGAGAATATATAAAATAAAAAAAATTAAATCATTACTACACCTATGTCACTTTTATCTTGTAGCTTCCAATTATCCTTGGATACCTTCTCAATACCACCATTCATCTTTTCTGAGTAATAATTGAACAAATAAAAGTTCAAGAAACCAGAACCCATTCCAAAGTTTTGTTTTTCTATAAATAAGTTGTTATCTTGGGATGTTAAACAGTTGAACAAGTCACATTTTTCCTCGTATAAAGCATTGCTCAACATATCTTGAATGATTTCATTCAATCTTATGGTCAATGAACGATCATTGTCTAGTGTATCAGCACAATCAGAACAGTAATGGTATAGATAAGCAACTTTTAAAGTTTCAACAATGTCAACTTCAGATTCACCCAAAATGTTAAATGGAAGAATATAGTAAGAAATGAAATCAGTCACTTTACCTTCATCGTTTAAGTATACAAAAGACTTCAAAACATCTTTTCTTGGTAAAAATTGATGAAGGAATTCTTCTTTACTTTGGAAAACATGTTGTAACTTATATCTCTTCTGTTGTGCTTTGAACAAAACGCTGACTTCTTCGTAATACTTTTCTTCAAATTCTATTAATTGCAAGTTCTTATTTTCAACTTTGTACTTTTCTTGCATGGCAGTTTCTTTAATGCCTTCAGGAACATCAACAAACCCAACATCATACAATTTATTCCAGTTCAATGGCCTATGTGTGTATCTACATGTGGATATTGGTCTTGGTAAAACTAAACCTGCAGTGTACAATGCTTGCCAAATGTTCTTCAAGTTGACTCTTCTAGTTATTTCCTTAATCAAAACAGGAGCTAATCTCTTTGATCTTAACTTTTTATGAACACACAAAAAATTGATTTCAACTGATTTTACTTCATCCACGGTATTTTCATCCATGCCTGGATTTTTAATACCTAATTGAATAGGTACAGCAGATATAAAAGCAACTAATTTATTGGAAGCCTTCACACGAATACCAACTAACCAAGAAGGATCTGTTCCAGGCAAAGACATTGCCCACTTCAAAAATTCTTTGGAATAAGCAAATCTCATGGTAGAAGACAAATCTTCTATGTAATTTTCATTCAATAACGCATGAACCTCGTCTAATTCAGATTCATTGTTGATGTTCATATCACACCACTCAAACCCTTCAATGTTTTGAGATAAATTTATAGGAGATGTGGACACCTCAGATAATTTCTTGTGTTCTATAGCACCATAAGCTGGTTTTTCAGAATCAGATTTCTTTTCATCAAAACGAGGGACAGGTTGGGTTTTCCAGAATAAAAATTCTTCCATGGATTTTGCAGGTTCATCTGGATCTTTCTTGTTCATGTATTCTTCATGTTTCTTTTTTATAGATTCATATTGTTCTGTTGTTAATTGGGCTAGTAATTCTTGTAGCTTTTTGAAATGATCAAATTTTTCATCTCCATTGCTTTCATCCTTCTTGTCAACCATTGTTGCTATATGATCTATGTTTGTTTTTTTTGGTTTATATGTTTATTGATGTGTTGGCTTAATTTGTATTCTTAGATGATGAATTCGTTTTATTATTTTTTTTGCCTTGTAGTGTATTGATCCCTCTGTGTGAGATAGGTGGAGCTTTTCATATTGGGGAGGGGGAAAAAAAGCAGCTTGAAAAAAAAATTATAAAAATTTTCTTATTTCCGATTAATCACGTGTTAATCACGTGTAAATAATTTTGTCGGAAATAAGAAAATGCAAAAAACGCTACCAATATTGTCTTTTCCTTCCACATGAAAAAAAAAAACATTTCTTTTTTTTTTTTTGGGTAGGTGTTTTTTCCAACATCCTAATATAGAAAATGAAGCTATCTAAGAAAACCTATATAACTATTTTTTTTTTTTTTAAATTTGATATTTATAATGATTGTTCAATAAGAAAGGAATATATTAATAACCAAAAAACCCCCCTATATATACTAATATAATACTAGACATATAATGATCTCATCAACATCTTGGGTATCTAAAGGTTTTCCTCAACAGGAACCAGTCATGGACTATGAAGTCAACGACAATGAAATGAACAAAATCAATGAAATGATGAAGTTGTCTGGAATTTCTCAAGATGAAGACTTGGAAGAATCTGAAAAACCAATTAAAGACGATTACAAATATGCTGATGATGAAGATTTAAAGAAGTTTAATATGGATGATTATGATGACGAGCCACAGACATCTGCTGCTCAATTATTTGGATCTAGAGAATTTGATAAATCCTTCTTGAAAGGTGCTAATACCTATGTTGATGAAAACGGTGAAACTTTTGTTGAATTGCCAAAAGTCAGCGGTACTGGTGACAACGAAGGTGACGAATATGATGAAGAATTTGAAAACTTGTCTGGTGATGACGATGATGAAAAAGATGATATGATTATCCTACCTACTGATAACTTGATTTTAGCATCTAGAACTGATGTGGAAGGTGATTTATCTTTCTTAGAAGTATACTTATTTGATGAAGGTGAAACCACTAAAGATTTTGATAGAGAAGGTTCTTTATATGTTCATCACGATGTCATGTTACCAGCCTTCCCATTGGCAGTTGAATGGATCAATTATACACCAACCTCCATAAACTACAGAAAAAACTTGGACGAAGACAGAATAGGTAATTTTGCTGCCGTTGCTACATTCGAACCAACAATTGAAGTTTGGGATTTGGATGTTCCATCAAAGACAATTCCTACATTTATGTTAAAGGGTCATAAAGGTGCCGTTTTAAGTTTGAGTCATAATCCAATGTTCAGAAATGTTTTAGTTTCTGGTGGTTCAGATGGTACTATCAGAGTTTGGGATTTGAATGAAGCTGATTCTACTGCCAATGAAGACCAAGCCCTATCAAAAGGAGAAAAATTAAAGTTGAAACTGCATGGTAAGAGTAAGATCTCCAGTGTTAAATGGTTAAAGAGCGGTATGCACATACTATCTGCTGGTTATGATTCCAGAATTGTTGTATGTGATGTTAGTGCTGACAAACCAAAAGCTGATAAATCATGGAAAGTTCCAAATAACGAAGAAATTGAAAGTATAGAATTAATAGGTGCTGATGAAAAATTAGTACTAATTGGTACTGATAGTGGTACTGTTTACTGTTTCGACTTAGAAAGTGAATCTGGCTCTAAGCCTTTGTGGGCCTTAGATGCTCACAACGGTGGTATTTCCTCTGTAACTTCAAATGCTGTAATTCCAAACTTATTTGTCACATCCGCTATAGCCGAAAAGGCCATTAAAGTATGGAAAATTGATGCTACCACTTTCAAAAATCCAAAATTAGTAACTACAAGAGATTTCGGTGTTGGTAACATCTTAACATGTAACTTTGCCAAAGACTTTGAAGTATCTGGTTACGTTAACGTTGGTGGTGTTTCTGGAGGTTTGATTGTTTGGGATTTATTCAATAACAAGGTCTTCAAAAGACAAATGGCTGAAGAATTCACTGCTTTGCTAAAAAGAAAGGAAGTTCAAGAAACATATCCAAATTTCATTTATAAATATACTCATAGTAATGCTAGTAATAATGAAATATTTGTGAGTACAAATGCTGAAGAAATTGATGAAGAAGACTCTGATAAAGAAGATGAATTGGAAGAATAAATATGAATTATTGGATCAAATATATACGCCTTTTCAAAAGATAAATTTAACTTTTTAACATTTTATCAATATATATACTTAAGTGTATATTGTTTAAATCCGTATAATGTGACTATAACTAAGTGTATATTGATTAAATCCGTATAGTGTGAATATAACAAACTGTATAATAGTCAAATCCGTATAGTGTAGATATAACTAAGTGTATATCGATTAAATCCGTAGAGTGTGAATATAACTAAGTGTATATTGATTAAATCCGTATAGTGTGACTACAAATAACTGTATACGTCAAATCCGTGTAGTGTGAATATAACTCTTATCGGACTTAACAATCTTCTCTTGCCATTTCAAAAATTTCTTTTTTTTTTTTCAAGATGCCAACTTCAGGTGAACGTTTCTTTTTTTGGTAAAAAAAATGTGTTTCCTAAATAGGAAAAACCCTCAGCCAAAAGTTACCAAAAAGAACTAAAAAATTTTCCTCTTTCTACATTTTCTTTTAACAGAGACTTGTAATTCACAGCTTAATATGTACTAGTAAAAAAAGAAAGAAAAAAATTGAAATTTCAATAATATTTGAAAACTATATTATCAAAAAATATAGAATCGAAACCAATATAGAATTAATAGTATTATACCCTATATCACAACTTAACAACAGAATAACAATATTTAATAAAAAATGTCTTCTTCTGATTTAGAGTATATTTTATATGAAGAACCAACCGGTTACGCTATCTTCAAGATCAAGAACTTGCAAGATATTGTCAACTCTTCATCACAAGAAGTTCAAAAGCAAATCAACGATTTCTCTTCTTTCACCAAGGTTGTTGAATTACAATCTTTCACCCCATTCAAGAATGCCGTTGAAGCCTTATTAAACATCAACGATATCTCTGAAGGTATCATGAACGACTTTTTAAAGAACTTTTTGGAATTAAACGTTCCAAGTTCTAAGAAGTCTAAGAACGGTGTTGTCATTGGTATTTCCGATAACAAGTTAGGTCCATCTATCAAAGAAGTTTTCCCAAATTTAACCTGTATCTCCAATGATTTTGTTCAAGATTTAATCAGAGGTGTCAGATTACACAGTAATAAGTTATTAAAATCCTTCAACAGTGACGATGCTACTTTCATTGAAAAGGCCCAATTAGGTTTAGGTCACGCTTACTCCAGAACCAAAGTTAAATTCAACGTTTCCAAAAACGATAACCATATTATCCAAGCTATTGCTTTATTAGATTCTTTAGACAAGGATATCAACACCTTCGCTATGAGAGCTAAGGAATGGTACGGATGGCATTTCCCAGAATTAGCTAAGATTTTAGTTGATAACTACTCCTTTGCTAAGGCCATCTTATTCATCAGAGACAAGGCTACCATCAATGCTGATTCTTTAAATGAATTAGTTGCTGTTTTAAACACCACTGACTCCACCATTGCTGAACAAATCATTGATGCTGCCAGAATCTCCATGGGTCAAGATTTATCTGAAATTGATATGCAAAACATCATGGTTTGGGCTGAAAGAGTCAAATCTTTATACGAATATAAACAACAATTAACTTCTTACTTGATTGAAAAGATGCACACTGTTGCTCCTAACTTAAGTGAATTGATTGGTGAACATATTGGTGCCAGATTAATTTCCCATGCTGGTTCTTTAACCAACTTGTCTAAACAAGCTGCTTCTACCGTTCAAATCTTAGGTGCTGAAAAGGCTTTATTCAGAGCTCTAAAGACCAAAGGTAACACTCCAAAGTATGGTTTAATCTACCACTCCGGTTTCATTGGTAAAGCTGCCAGTAAGAATAAAGGTAGAATTGCTAGATACTTAGCCAACAAGTGTTCTATTGCTTCCAGAATTGATAATTATAGTGATCAACCAAACAATGTTTTCGGTACTGTTTTAAGAAGACAAGTTGAACAAAGATTGGAATTCTACAGCACTGGTAAGGCCACCTTGAAGAACGAAGATGCTATTAAGGAAGCCATGTCTCTAGCTGGTGACTCCGAAGAAGTTGTCGAACAAAAAGTCGATGCTCCAAAGAGAAAGTTAGATGACGATGACGAAGAAGAAAAGCCAAAGGCTAAGAAGGAAAAGAAAGAAAAGAAGGACAAGAAAGAAAAGAAGGATAAAAAAGAAAAGAAGGAAAAGAAGGATAAAAAAGAAAAGAAAGATAAAAAGGAAAAGAAGGAAAAGAAGGATAAGAAATAATTGAAATGATTTCATCAAATCAAGAATAAATTCATCTGGAAATAATTATAAACAATTACTTTCATCACTCTTTGAACCCCTCAAAAATACAAAATAATAATACGAAGAACGATTTTATTTTCTTTTTGGAATGATTGTTTTTCTTTTAACCAACTTATAAAATGATTGGAAAATATTTGTATTATCAAATAGCTGACCATATTATCTCATTTTGCTACTTTTTTTAATAGGATAAAAAAGAATTTAAATAAATCTGTTATGTATAATTGTTAAAAATATAATAGAACTTAAGATGTATTTTTTTTAAGAAACACTCATTATTCTTTATCTGTTTGTTTTAATGAGGTTTATGCTCAAATATATAAACTTCTTACTACTTCACCACCCATGATATTCCACATCTTCAAAGCATCTTCTTTCCATTTGACAGACTTATCTTCGTCTAATTTGAATGTTTTGATGATTTGATCACACATTTCTGATATTTCGTATGCTGAAACTTTGGGTAAACTTAAAGGACCTTCGCTCGGAACTATTAGGTACTCAATGTTGGAATTGTTGTTATATGACAAGAAATTTGCTAAGCAGGTTGAAACAAATTCACCATTTTTGAAATTTTTGGCAGCACTTGATTTCCAGTATAAGCCTTCAGAAACATCATTACTGGTTCCTATCACCAATGTCTTTATGATTCCATTTTGCTCTTCCCCAATAATTTTTAAAAGCTGTTTGGTTATGTAGTTCACTACAATCGCTGGCATAGCTTCATCAATCATGATCACTCTTGTTTTATTTTTGATAGGAACTTTACAATTTCTTTTAGAGTATGATTGGACTTTATGTAGTTTACCTTGATATTCAACTGTTACCAAATCATCGATCCCTTCAATTTCTTCATTTGCTTTGTATGCTGGTATGATTCTCAAGAAAATTTTTGAAAGTCTTCCTGGAATTATAATCATCTTTTTGAATGTTTCATCTCCAGAAACGTCTTTAATGAATGTTACTTTCGGTAGCTCAATGTCTTCTTCCAAAGGGTTTACCACTAGTGTTTCCACAGCTGGAACCTTAGAATCTAAAATATGTCTACCCTGAATTAAATTTTCATCTGCTGATTCTTTAAATATAGACATCTTTCACTATACTTATTGTTCTGTGGTTGTATGGTATCCATCTTTAATCACAACGATACATTTAATACCTTCTTTAAAATCTTGGCGCAGTCCTTGATAACACCTATGGTAGCGCTTCATCTAAAAAAAAAAAAATTACACTTAGTGAGTTATGAAAAGTATGCTCTGTTAAATTCTTGTTTTTTTTTGCTTGAAAATTTCAAATCTAGGCAGAGGTATATAGTGAGAGAAGTAAATGATAACCCTGTAACAGAACTTATATAAGCTTAATTAATAGAATGGAAGAATTACAAAAAGCACAAGATGCCTTAGGTAACTTTGTTCAAGCCAGAGAAAAACTAGAAAACCAATTACAAGAAAACAACATTGTAAAGTCAGAACTACAACAATTAAAAGATAAAAAACCAAGTGAAAGAAAAGTATTTAAGCTTACAGGAGGAGTTCTTCTTCCTGTCGAATACGATGAAGCTATGGGAAATGTAGACAAAAGACTTGGATATATTAATAATGAAATCAAAAATTGTGAAAAATCTATGAAGCTTGAAGAAGAGAAAATGAAGGAAATACAAAAAAAGATTCAAAAAGCCAGACAAGAACAAATGAACTTGATCCAAAAAATGCAACAACAAGTTAAGAAATAGATATATAGAAGTGTTTTTTTTTTTTTTTGTTATATATTTGAATATCAGTTAAGTAGAATATGAGAAATTGTCATATGTTTAAACGTTTTTTTTTTTTGTTTTCTGTTAATATATATTGCCTATTTTTACATAAAATAAAGTCGAATACAACTAAACTTGTTGTGGAATATGCCATAAAATTTATTAATATTCGAAAACAGTTCTTAAACAATCACCTGAGTGTAAGTCCTCAAAGGCTGTATTGATTTCACTGAACTTTCTTCTGTGGGTAATGTATTTGTCCAAGGTCAAGTCACCTTTATCGGAAGCTTCAATTAATCTATTCATTTCAGTCTTACCCTTGATGTTACCATAAGCAATACCAGTCCAAGTTCTACCAACAATTAGGTAAAATGGTCTAACAGATATTTGGGCACCAGATGGAGCAACACCGATAACAGTACTTATACCGGTACCTCTAGCGGAAGCCATCAAAGCATCATTCATGACATTGACGTTACCAGTACAATCATAGGTAAAATCAATACCGTATCCATCATCAGACATAGAGGTTAACTTGGAAACAATGGTTTCACCTTCAGCTAATTTGGTAGGGTTGACGAAATCAGTGGCACCAAAGGATCTGGCCCATTCTTCCTTCTTATCATTGACATCAACGGCTATGATTTTCTTAGCACCAGCAGCTCTAGCACCTTCCAAAACGGAACAACCAACTGCACCTAAACCAAAGACAGCAACGGATGAGCCCTTGGTGATTTGGTTGTTCTTTTTGGCAGCACCGATACCTTCGTAACCGGCAGCACCGAAACCAGTGGCAACACCACAACCTAGCAAGGCAGCCTTTTCTAAATCAAAGTCTTTGGCAACCTTTACAGCACTGTGCTTGGAAACAACGGTGTATTCAGAAAAAGAAGAACAACCCATAAAGTGGTAGATAGGTTCTCCCTTAGAGTTCTTAAATCTTGTAGTACCGTCTGGCATTAACCCCTTACCTTGGGTGGATCTGACCTTAACACATAAGTTAGTTCTGTCGTCAATACAGAACTTACATTCTCCACATTCAGCAGTATATAATAAAATAACATGGTCACCTTCAGCTAAATCAGTGACATTTGGACCAACAGATTCAATAACACCTGCGGCTTCGTGACCCAAAATGACAGGCTTGAAGTCTGAAGCTGGCCATTCATTGTCGTCACCAGATAAAGTAAAAGCATCAGTGTGACATAAAGCAGACTTGACGATTTTTACTCTGATTTCGTCCGTTTTTGGAGCTTCAACGGTGATTTTTTCGATGGTTAATGGTTTGGCAGGGGAGTAAGCAACGGCGGCATTACATTCGATGATTTTACCTTGGGTCATGTTTAAAAAATTAGAGCGGTTATTT
>ERZ794949.656-NODE-656-length-10422-cov-3.683129_pt1 | contig 10422 bp, 3 predicted proteins | sample MGYA00511363_ERZ794949 | MGnify/ENA primary metagenome ERZ794949 (study PRJEB30137, sample SAMN04331402) | food metagenome | isolation source: T1 must sample point D1 replicate B | place: Australia: South Australia ... | reverse complement strand
AGTTTTTTGGGTGTTACCCAATCGGGAAGGAGCCATTACAGTCCATGTCACATATGAAGTCCAGTCAGTAACGTTTCTTTTTATTTGTGCATGCACCATAATTTTTTAAGTGAAAGAATAAAATAAATTTATTCAGCATCTTAAATCAAATCTTAAAAATAATAACATATTGTTTGATCAATATAGATATAAGTACTCCTTCATATAGATAAATAGTGGCACAAACACAACACCGTTAAAAGCCCATTCTCTTGTTAATACAGTGTCAAACAACAGCTATATTTTCAGAGCATATCACATCTCTTTTACTGAACAAAATAAATAACATTCTTCTCTACATATGAAACTTCTTATTTCTTTAGATAACAACAAATTATACAACATATCACTAAACACAAAAACAGATGACAGTTCACAAGATGAATTTAGCAAGCCGCTAATCATTAAGGACACTATACTGAACGATGTAAAGAGTAAAATTGTCCATATGGAAAAAATCAACAACAAAATAATTCTTGTTTTAGAAAACGGAAGCGTTATGTTCTACGATTATTCCTTTAAATCTACTAATAACAATCCTGACTTTATAGAATACAATATGATTGGTATTGATAACTTGTTACACACTGTTGATATCAAATTTAATGATGAACTTATTGTAAGTTCTAACAAAGCTAATAAAAAGTCTAAAAAGCCTATACAATTCAACACCTCAAACATATCCAATAAAGATATTGAAACAGACAAAATTTTAACATCATCTATTAGAATCATTGACAACTTGCTTTTCATTCCTACCAGATCAGGTTTATTGACCTTCATAAACTTGGATGACTATACCGTTTTTGATCATCAAATAAACGCTCCTTTGAGTTTTATTCAAATCATCCAAAGTGATAAGGAAAAAATCAAGTTTACTGCCGGTGGGTATGAAAATTTATTAAAGGTTTATGTGTTTAATTTGGTTGATAAAAAACTTGATACCATTGTTAGTTCCAAGCCTATGAAATTCAACGAACATCTGAATCTATCCTTCCCTAACTGGCCTGTTTTCAGTACCAACATCACTGATCAAACCACAAAGGAAGAATACTTCTTAGAATTTACTAAGTTTGGTCACTTGAAATACTACAACTTCAAGAACTCCAAAAAGCCTATCAATGGATTAAAAGAAGTTTTATTAAGCAGACCGTTCCAAAAGAATTTACAACCTATATTGATGAACATCCTAGAGGTAGACTCATCTAAGGAAGACTCCAAAACCTTCATACTGACTGATAATTTTAAATCCATTTGGGAAATCACTGTCACAATTTCAAACAATGAAATAACCATAAAGCAACAAGGTAAGGTTTCTAAAAACATATCCGGTTATGTCGGTTATGTAAATGAAAAGACAGAGCCTTCAGAAATTCCTCAAACATTTAGTATTCCTGCTAAGGAAGAAGACCAAGAGGATGATGTTGAAGAGGTTAAACCTTTGGACAAAGAAGAAACACAGTATTTACTAAGCAAATCCAACTTTGTCAAGAATTCAACTTTGCTAACATACACTACATCTTCAAAGTTGAATGTCATAAAAATTGAAAACAACATTAAAAAGCATATCATTGACTGGACTTCAAACTCCAAAATTTTATCCGTTCTGATATACGATTACTCTGATGTTTTGGACAAAAAGAAATACCAAAAATACATCAACAGATTGATTAGAAAGAGAGGTGTAAGTGTTGAAGAAGAAGAAAACGAAAAGATGTGGGATCAATTAGAAGCTAATCCACCTAAGAGACAAAAGAAGTGATAGGTAGCTGCATCCAAAGTATATATCAGCATATAACTATTTCATTAACTGTGAACTTTTTACTAATATCGGATATACACCGATTGTTCTTTTTTTTTGTTAAGTGATTAAAAAGGGGATTTGCTCGAAGAACAAAAAAAAGAGGCAACCTACAAATTAAATCCTAAGAATAAAAGAACTGCATCAAACCGTGAACTAAACAAACATGCCAAAGCTAAAAAATAAAGATCAACAGTCATATGGGTCTATATTGGAAAGCCAGAACAGATCATCTTTATTCAAGACAAATTACAGGCCCTTTGCTAAGGGGAAGAAGCAATCCTCCAAAGATGACTTAACAAATCCTAATCGTTTCAAACTCGGCACCTTTTCAGGCTGCTTCATTCCAACCATCCTGAACATCATTTCCATCTTGATGTTTTTGAGATTTGGCCACATCATCTCTCTTTTAGGTATATCCGGTACCTTTGTAATTTTATTTTTATCATACATAATAGATGTTCTAACAACATTATCCATTTCTGCAATTGTGACCAATGGAACTGTTCCAGGTGGTGGTGTGTATGTTATTATTTGTAGAAGTTTGGGGATTGAATTTGGTGGTGGGATAGGTATTGTCTTTTTTCTAGGCCAAATTTTGAATAGTGGTATGAACTGTGTGGGTATGTTTGAGCCAATTAATAACAATTTTGGCTCGCTTCTTAATGAATCCTTCAAGGAAAAAAATGGGTTTTGGTTCAATTCTCTCACTTTACTCTTCTCAGTTGTTATCTGCCTGATAGGTTCAGACATGGTTTCCAAACTAGGTAATGTCCTTGCTGTGCTATTGTGCTCAGCTATTTTCACTATCCCAATCACTTCATTTTTCAGATCGCCTATGTATAGCAACGATGCCTTGATCTTCACAGGTGTTTCATGGGATACATTTTACTTCAACTTCTGGCCAGATTGGGAATTATTGAAAATGAACCAAACCGAAACCATCAACTCTTTGTTTGGCCTCTTTTTCTGTGCCACTGCAGGTATTTTTTCAGGTGCAGGTATGTCCAGTGAATTGAGAAAGCCATCAAAGAGTATTCCAAAAGGTACACTTTATGGGTTGTTTGTCACTTTTATATCCTACGCTGTGGTAATTTTGTCATTGGGCTCATCAATCCCTAGACATATTATGTACAAGGACTATCAAATTATTCAAACCACAAGTATTTTCCCCATGCTGATAGTGCTTGGAGAAATTTCTACATCCCTGTTTAGTATCATTGTTGGGTTAATAGGTTCAGGTTATGTCCTAGATGCCATTTCAAAAGATGAGATTCTACCTGGACTCAAAAAAATAAGACTTCACAAAAGGAAAAACGCCTCTTTATTGATTGCTTATTTCTTAACCCAATTGTGTTTGTTTTCAGATGTCAACAAAATTGCCAATTTTGTTACGATGTCTTTTTTAATGACATTTATTGTCACAAATCTTGCCTGCTTTTTACTAGAAGTATCAGCAGCACCAAACTTTAGACCAAGCTTCAAGTATTTTAACAGATACACATGTTTATTGGGTGGAATCTTATCAATTGCAGCTATGTTTGTTGTTGACGGGCAGCAAGCTTTAACAATTATGCTGATACTGGTAATTCTGATGTTGACTATACATTATACAGTTCCACCAAAATTCTTTGGTGATGTTTCTCAAAACCTAATATACCATCAAGTTAGAAAATATCTTTTAAAAATCAAAATTAATGATAACATTAAGTATTGGAGACCTCAAATATTGCTACTAATCAATGATCCAAAGCATGAAAAGAACTGGAAATTGATGAGTTTCTGTAATGATTTGAAAAAAAGCGGATTGTACATATTAGGTCATATTCTTGTTCAAGAAAACATGGAGGATGATGATACTAAAATCTTCACCGAATACGAAAAGGAAGTCTATAGATGGGAGCAAATTAGGGATATGGCAAAGCTTAAGGCGTTTATCCATGTTTCTATAGCTAACTCTGTTCAATGGGGTATAAGAAATTTGTACCTAGGATCAGGGTTGGGAGGTATGAAGCCTAACATAACCATATTGGGATTATTTGGTGAGGGCAACGCCATCAGAAGGGAATTAAATTTGGATATAGATGCCAAGTCAGCTTCATTGGATCCTCAAAAATGGGTAAGAATAGTTGAAGATTTATCATCAATGAAAAGCAATATTGCCATTGCCAAGGGATTTGATAGTATAGAACTACCCACAAAATCTGATAAGTCCTATTCAAAGAAATACATCGATTTGTACCCAATACAGATGTCAAACAATAAAAAGAAATTCAACTTTGACACATGTACACTAATTATGCAACTAGGGGCACTTTTGAGGACAGTCCCAAAATGGCACAAGACCCATAAGCTAAGGTGTATTACCTTTGTGGAATTTGAATACGAAAGAAGTGATGAATACAAAAAGTTAAATGAGTTGTTATCCATTTTAAGAATAGAGTGTGAAATAATGGTTCTGTGTTTGCAAGACTTTGGTGTTTATAATACTATTTTGAAAGGTGACAATCTGAACAAAAGGATGATTGACGAGATTTTGCAAAACGATCCATGGTGGCAAGAATTGAAGACAGTGAGAGATAATTTACACAGCTCAGATAGAAGACATTCTTTTACTACTTCAGCTTCCAAAAACATTGTCAACCTCGATCAAAGTTATAAGAGATTAAGCAGTTTAAGTAAGTACGGTATTTCCTTAGATTACAAGGTCCCATTAGATCAAGATTTGAGTGATAATGAAGATGCCTCCATAAGCAGTAAATCATCAACGATTAAGGAATTTGTGCAGAAAAAGTTCAAGGCGGAAAACGATGGCACATCCATAAAAAGTACCATTAATCCAGTTTTCTCTTCAGACCAATTGCCAAAAACACAGATCATTGAGACTCCGTATAGTCATCAACCAACATTGGGATTTGTAGATGAAGAAAACAGATTAGGGAACTCCATTATGTCGAAGAAAGGTGGAATGATACTGCAACCAGCAATGTCACCGAGACAAAATGCTAACAGTACGGAATATCTAAGTGGCCTTTCATTCAACAACTTGCCTAGAAATGTCCAATTCTTGATATTGAATGATATATTTTTAAGTGTGTCACCAGATTGCGTTACGAGTTTAATCTTGACTACTCTTCCGTTGCCTAGAGAAAATACTTTCAAGGATAAAGAAATGAGTGAAAAGTATGTTGATGATTTAAATATCTGGTTAATGGACAGTCAAAGGGATATGCATTTGAAGATGCCATCAACATTGTTAATAAACTCACAAAGTATGACTGTTACTACAGCATTATAAAAAGAAATGCCATATTTTGTTCTAAGGTTTGTTTTTTTCTTCTTATATACACCCCATATTAGTTTAATCAAAAATATTTCATTTTTTACTCAATATTAACTGTTCTCTTAAAGAATCATTAAAAAAAGATTTGATGTCTGAACAAAAATAACAATCACGTTATATCAACGTTTCTCACTTTCTCAAAGCAAAAGACACAGTAGAAAAACGCAGAGGCTTCCTTTTCATCTCCTGTTATACCATATTTCCCATCATCTCTCAAAATCCCATGTAATTGATTTGTTGAAAGATTGCTTCTATATTTTGGAAATTCATCAGCAAAGAACTGCGTGAATGACTTTTTCATCACCAAGTTGAGACCATAATCATCGCAAAGAGATCTCAGTGTTTCAAATGGTATTACATATTCAGGAACATTGTTTATCGCATCGGCAAGATAAAAAGTATAAAGCTGACCAAATGGATTATCCCATTCATAGTTATTTTTTAAAAACTCATTTGATTCAAACTTCACCTTGTAGACTGAATTACCCCACTTGATAGGCTTGTCGTAATCCTTTGGAAACTTCTTCAGTTTGAATCTCAAAAATTCACTATCCGGAATGGTACCAATAAACTTCCCACCAATTTTTAGTGACTTGGATACATTCATTATTGTTCTTCTGGCCTTTTGTTCAGTTTCAAATGCATAATGCAAGGCAAATTGAATTGATACTAAATCACAAGGGAATCTACAATCTGGCAAATTCATGACTATAGGGCCTAAAGACTGACCAAAACAGTCACCTTGTCCTAGAATGGTTTGGTATTTCAAGTTTTCCTTTCTTTGTAAAAATAAAAATCTTCTTTTGGCTTCTTGGACTGACTGATCTGATATATCCAGACCTATCCATTGAGAAATGTTGTTTCTACCATATTTGATTAAGTCACCACCTTTACCACAAGCCAGTTCTAAAACTACGGCATACTGAGGAGTGTACTTTGAGATTAATATGTATTTTATGATATTGTTGAAGTTTTTAAGCTTGATGATTGGGGAGAGATGTCTACTGCTATGCTTAGAAATTTCAGTTCTTTGATTGTAATGATCTATGACGACATTATCAACATTGGCTTTACCAGTAAAAACCTTTTCCAATTGATTTTTCTTTTCCTTTTCCAGGCGCTTTTGTAAATATAGCTTTTTATTTCTTTCATATAGTGACTCGTTAGATGAATCAAGTTCTTTATTGACTTTGTTCTCGTTGGATGATGTATTTTTTAAAAAATCATTGAAAACATCTTCTTGTTGAAGAAGTTTTTCGTTTTTCTTTTCCTTTAACTGTTGAGTTGTTACAATAGCCTCATCATCTTCCTCGTCTTCATCTTGCTTTGGCGTTTTAACATTGCTTTCTTCTGGTTTGGTCTCTTTCTTTAGTAAATGTCCATAAAGTTTTTGGTACTTCTCCTCACTCATCCATGGAGCCTTAGGTGGAGCATTTTCTGCGGCCATTTTTAAATCAAGTATCAATATTAATTGTTTGTTGTCTTTGGGGAGCGTGTCAGAATATTTTCAACCAGACAACTGTAAAAGATGATTAACAGAATTGTTGAGAAAAAAATTAAAGTGTGTATATCGTTTCATATGTAAAATCAAAATGAGGGAAAAAGACATGTGTCCAACTCTTTTTTTCTTCGTTTTTCAAATAAAGTCATATTTTAAAAGTTAATGAAATCTATAAACATGTAGCGGCATTTAGAATGAGAACCTTGAAGAAAGAACATGTAAGCACTATTAATTTATACTAGTTATTTAGATGAATTTTATATAATTAGTGTTATTAACCTATCTTGATTAAAGATATATATGTTTAGTGAAGCATAAATATTAAAACTATTTAGCAGTTTCTTGGTGCAAACCAGCTTCTAAGTTACTAGTTTCATCAGAGGAAAAGAAGGTCTTAGATTCTTCATCGGCATTTGAAGTAGATAGGTCACTTTCTTTTTGCTTTTGTTTCTCCTTGGCAATTCTTTCTCTTTTCCAGCCCAAAAAGACATAATACTCAACATTGTGAACTAATCCAGCAGGTACTAATCTTGCTAGGTAATGATCTGGAATCATTCTTGCAAAGAAAGCAACAATCAGGGACATAAATCCACAAATGATTGCTGTAGCCCACATGGCACCTGTTTGTCTAGCTATGGAGAAGGTTGCACCACCAACAAACATTATCAATACTTGGAAACCACCAATAACAGCAATGATGGCTAAGAAGTAATAATTACTGAAAAAGCCTTCAAAGAAGTTCAGGTTATTCAAAGTTATTCTGTCTTTCACATTGGTTATTTCATCAGCCTCGTCAAACTTTCTAGTGGCAATCATAGCAAAGAATTGTAGCCAAACAAATGTGTTAAATGTTAGTGCGTTAATTTGTTGCTTTTGATGAGCAGTTCCTTTTCCACTAAAGAAAATCTTATTACCAGCAAAATGTAAAGTCAATGTGATGATCATTTGATTTACACTTTGGAAAAAGATCATCTTGTACATGGCAGGGGAAATCAAAGGAGTGAATCTACCACTTGGCTTTTTGTTCAATATGTTATCATTTGGCTTATCGGTAGCCAATGCTAGAGCAGCCAATGTGTCCATAATCAAGTTGACCCACAATAATTGAACAGCAGTTAAGACAGATGACTCTTCTGATGAGGCAACAGCGGAAACAAAGGTTAATACGACAGCGGTGACGTTAACAGTAAGTTGGAATTGAACGAATTTCTTTATGGAAACAGCAACAGATCTACCCCACTTACAAGCTTCAACAATGGAGTTGAAATCATCCCTTGTCAAAATAACATCAGAGGCCTCTTTGGATACTTCAGTACCAGCAATACCCATAGCAAAACCAATATCAGCAAGTTTTAGTGATGGAGCATCATTTGTACCATCACCGGTAACAGCAACAACTTCACCGAGAGCCATTAACTTGGCAGTCAAGATTCTTTTGTCCTCTGGTGATGATCTAGCCAATACTCTCAACTTTGGAACTATCTCGTTCAATTGCTCATCGCTAAGTTCTCTGAATTTAGGTCCCTCCATGGAAATGAAGTCGTGGGAGGACTCTGGCAAGATAGCAGCATTCTTAGCAATAGCCTTGGCAGTGGTCAAGTTGTCACCAGTAACCATTCTAACAGTAACACCAGCTTTGTGGCATTTCAATACAGATTCACGAACATTTGGTCTTAGCGGATCCTTAACACCAACTAAACAGTCCAAGACAAAGCTTTGATCTTTTAACATGTCTAAAACATCATCATGCTCAACATTCAAGTCAAACAATGAAGTTGGGATTTCCATGTGAGCTATGGCAATGGTTCTTAAAGCATCATTAGCCATGTTCTCAATATTTTGCATTACTTTGTCCATTTCAATGTCAGCAGGGGTGTTGGAATTTGGAACTGCCATTTTGGCACACAGCTTTGAAACGATTTCTGATGCACCTTTGATAAAGACATTGCACTTTTCAGAGTCACTCTTGTTACTTGTAACAATCATGGACCACTTTCTTTTACTTTCAAATGGAACCTCATAAATGATTGATTCAGAAGGTAACCCAAACATTTTGCTTCTAATGTTGTTCAAGGTACCTCTCTTTAAGCCTAAGTACTTTTCAGAGAACAACAACATTGCAACCTCAACTTTGGAACCAGTGTAAGGCTCTTTCATTTTTTCGTTGTCAATAAATTCATTTATTTTATCCTGAGTGTAGTCATGAGAGAAAAGATTCTTGAACTTTGAATACAATGAATCACTTTGTTTTTTGGAAGCTTGTAAAAGTTCAGTTTCCTTTCTGATAGTGACAGCATCGTTGGCTTGGGAATCAAATGCAGTGGAGTTCAAGCAAATGTTTTGGAGTAAATTGATTTGATGCTCATCTGTAACATCATGAACAAAGCCCTTGGCATCTTCGGAGTTTAGCAAGTCATATTCCTTAGGGCCGATGCAAGATTTAACCACAGTCATTTTGTTCATGGTCAAGGTACCGGTCTTGTCTGTATTGATACAAGTAGCTGATCCCATAACCTCACAAGATTCTAATTTTCTAACCAAATTACCATCTTTAAACATTCTTTTGGTGGCGAATGCTAAAGATAAAGTTACAGCCAATGGAAGACCTTCTGGAATGGCAACAGTGATCAAGGCAATACATGTAATCAATGTGTTCATGAATTTGTTACCCTTTTCTGTGGATCTGTATGGTTTATCGGTCTCTGAGTTAATTTTATTTTTAGGGAAAACATTAACACAAAGCTTTATAAACAAAACCAAAAACAACAGGCCCGAAGCCAGCAACCCAAACAAGGAAATGTTGTCTGCCAAGACAGTTAGTCTCTTTTGTAATGGAGTGCCTTCATCTTCATCGTCTTGTGAGTGCAAGGCCATCATGGTTCTACCATTCATGGAGTTGACACCAACAGAGGTTATTATGGCAGTACCTGAACCCTCAATGACTAAACTACCGGAAATAACCATAGGGTCAGGGATGTTGTGGTTTTCAGGAATATCGTCTTCAATGTTGTTGTTCTTGTAGTACTCAATGGACTGCTTCAAAGGTGATTTCTTGATGGTATCGGATTCACCAGTAATACTACTTTCATCCATTTGAACCTGGCCACTGACCAGAACACAATCACATGGGATAATGTCACCTGTTTTAAGACTTAGCAAATCACCAGCCATCAAGTTATCATAGTTACTTTCTAAAAGTAACCCCTCTCTTATCAAGTTGATTTTTCTACTGTTTTTTTCTTGTGAGCTCAAGTTCTTGAATTGAAGTTCCTTTTGGTAATCATTGACCCCACCAACCAAGACAACAACGACAACGGCTATAAGGATGGCCACACCTTCAATCCAGTCCAGCTTGGGAATTTTGGTACCTTCAGCATCATACTCTGCAGGTTGTCCGTAAAGTTCATAAAGACCCAATGCCAATGAGACCACGGCAGATATGGAAAGGATGATAAGCGTACGGTCTTGAAAGGCTTCCCAACAGATTTGAAAGAAGGACTTGGCCTTACGCGTAGGAATCTTGTTCTCACCAAATGTCTTGTGTCTTCGTTCGGTTAGAAGTGTTTCCATAAATAAACCATCTTGAGCATCAGTTTTCAAAAATTGTATAAACTCTTCTTGGTCATTGAATAGTGAGTTGAAGTGTTTGATAGATTTCGGATCGTGCAAAGCCGCCAGATCCTTTATAGTTATTTTGCTGTCAAAGGAATCATTCATTTTGCAATATATGATTTGGTT
>ERZ794949.655-NODE-655-length-10442-cov-2.747184_pt1 | contig 10442 bp, 13 predicted proteins | sample MGYA00511363_ERZ794949 | MGnify/ENA primary metagenome ERZ794949 (study PRJEB30137, sample SAMN04331402) | food metagenome | isolation source: T1 must sample point D1 replicate B | place: Australia: South Australia ... | reverse complement strand
CGAGCGAGCAGGCTGGAAGCAGGGATTCAACAAGTGCCGAGCGGTCAGAGCGTCGAACGGTCAGAGCGTCGAACGGTCAGGGCGTCGAACAGGACTCCCTCTCGCTCTCTCGCGCATCGAGGCGCTCGCAGATCCGTACCGGTGCAAAGCGTACTCGCGACAACAAGCAGATAAAGCTACACCCGCGCAGACCTCCCTTCCCCACGTCCCGCCGCCGCCGACGTCGAGCTAGACCTCGATCTCGCTCGCCTCGCTGCACCGCTGCCTCTTGCTCCTCGGTAGCGCGCTCGTGTCGAGGTCGTCGACGTTGGCGTCCGGGTCGGTCGTCGAGCGGCGCTTGAGCACGCCGGCGTCGGTCGCGGGCGAGAGCTGCGGCGAGCGCGCCGGCGGGAGGTTGGTCGAGCCGTTCTCGTCGAGGTCCATCGAGATCGTCTGCTGCGTGCACGAGTCGCGCGCCTGCTCGTCACAAAGATGGTTCTGCAGGGCGTGACGCACCTGCTGGACCTGGTCCTCCTCGACCGTCTTGACCTTGCCGTGCGCCGACGGTCCCGCCGGCCCCGGAACGTAGCTCGCCTGCGGGTCCTCGAGGCGCTCCTGCATCGAGTAGCGCTTGGTGAAGGAGAGCCCCGGGCGCTGGGCGAGCGTCGAGCCGAGAGATGCGATCGAGTCGGGCGTCGTGAAGGAGAACGGGAGGGGCTGCGAGTCGTCGAGGATCGGATCGGGCTGCGAGGCGGCGAGGTGGGGTGCGCCGCCGAAGGCGTGCGAGTGCTGCTGCGACTGCTCGGCGGACGAGGGCGTGTCGTCGACGAGGAGAGCTGGAGGGCGAGGCTTGTCGGTCGAGGTTGCGGCGAGCGGGTCCTGCGGGAGCGACGTCAGCTCGTCAGCTCGCGCAGGCGAAGACACATGGCGTGCCGTGTGGGCGGTGGCTTTGCTCTCGTCGGGCTCGGCAGGGCGGAGGACGGCGGCGACGCCGAGCTCTGCGCCGCGGCCCGGGTCGAAGTAGTCGGCGTTCTTGAGCTTGAGCTGCTTGGCCGACCTGCAGAGGCGAGCATTAGCAGGTACAGGAGCAGGAGGAGGTGCAAGTGACTAAGGGACGTACTTGTTGACCGAGAGCGAGCCTGCCTTGCGCGACGCGGCCTGCGACGCGTTCTTGGCGCGCGCGCGACGCTGCGGCGCCGCTTGCTCGAGCATGTACTCCTCGGCCTTGAGGCGCTTGATGACCTGCGCCGCGGTCGAGTTGTCGATACCTGCAGGAAGGTGCACCGTCAGCACTCGAGGAGGTCACGGCGAAGGAGAGGCTCGAGCGCACCGAGACGCTTGCCGAGCTGCGGCATCGTGAGCACGCCCTCGACCCAGACGATGGAGACAGCTGCACAAGCCGTTCGTCAGCGCTGTACTACGACGAGCAAGGCGAGAGAGTCGGGACGCACCTCGACGGAAGAGGGCCAAGCTCCTGAACTCGGCGAGCGCCTGCTCGATCTCGCCCACCTTGTCCGGCTCATACGCCGCGTCGTCGAGCGCCGTGTGGGCCAAGCAGCGGTAGCAGATGAACGTGTCGGGGATGCGCGAGTCCTCGGCGCCGTCGAAGCCGTAGCATGTCGTGTGCTTCCAGACCTCGCAGGCTGCGAGAGGGGCAAAAAGATCGTGAGCCGGCTCGGAGTGGACGAGCGGGCGAAGGAGAGAGGCAACGCACTGGAGCAGCACATCATCCCGCCGTCCTCGTCCTTGTCGCCTGCAGGGGGAAGGCGAGTTAGCTCTCGACGAGAGCCGCGCAGAGTTGAGAAAGGGACGCACCGCACTCGCAGGCGTCGTCGGGCGTCTTCATCTTGCTGCGCGTGCTCTTGCGACGGGGCCGCTCCGTCTTGTCCGACGTCGACTGGTGCGCCGCGGCGTCGGGCTCGAGCGTCTTGAGCGTGTCGGGCTCGGCCTCGAAGGTCGTCGAGCCGTCCTGGTCGTGCTTGACGGCGCCGTCGACGTCCATGGGCGAGTCTGCGGGACAGTGAGTCAGCTCGGCACGCTGTAGCGAGAGTGAAAGAGCTGGAGAGAAGGGAGACGCACACTCGAACAGCTGCGTCTCGGCCGGCGGGGAGGGTCCGTGCGCGGGCTTGTCGTGCTTCTCCTCGACCATGATCGGCTCGGACGGCTTAGCGGCGGCGTCCTGCGGGTTGTGCGACGTGCTGGCGAGGCGGTGCTGGTACTGCGCGGCCGACTCGTCGAAGAGCGGGATCGGCGGGTGAATCGACTTTTGGCGCGAGGTGACCGGGTCGAGCTGGGTCGGAGCGGCGCCGGCCGACGGGGCGCGCTTCTCGGTCGAGGCAATCTGCGAGGGGAGCTCGAGCTTCATCAGGCGCTCGAAGGCAGGAGAGCTCAGCTGGAACGGGACGCACCGCTCGGCGCAGGATCGTGTTGTCGGAGAGGTTCGAGTCGAGCAGCGTGTCGTCGGCGACGCCCCTCGCAGCGATGACGGCCTCGTCCCTCATCTCGATGCCGACCTTCTTCCTGAGCTCGTCCATGGCGTCGTCGTCCGCCTCGCTGACCTCCTGGATCGTGTGCAGCCCGCCGCGCGCGTCCCTTACGGCGACGGGCTCGACGACCTTGAGCTTGTCGTCGGCGTCGGTAGCCGACTCGGCGAGCGACTCGGCGTTCCAGACGACGGGGCGCGAGGCGGCGTCGAAGCGGTTGCGCGCGAGGGCCTCGTCGAGCGAGATGCGGTCGTCGAAGGGGGTGTCGAGGAGGTGCGCGATCGAGACCGAGTGCAGGGCGATCCTGTAGCGCGGGGCGTCAGCAGAAGTAGCTAGAAGTCGAGCATGGAGGGACGGACCCGTGAAAGCCGGTCGAGACGTTGCCGAGCGTGCCGAAGTCGGGCGGGTCGGCGACAGACGGCGTGGCGAGGATGTAGCCGGGTGCGTCGGCAGGTACGGGTCTGCAGGGAGACAAGTCTCAGAAGGATGCTCTGCTCGAGTATGAGGGAGGGCGGGAACGGACCGGAAGTGGGGCGGCTCGTACGAGACGGGCGTCTCCTTGGTGTAGAAGAGGCGGACGTTGAGGAACCTGCGGCGGGGCAGCTCGTCGAGCACCTGCGTACTCGTGATGAGGCTGCAAGAGCGAGGGTCAGCCGATGAAAGCTCGGGCTCAGACACCCCTCGCCGCAGCGGGATCGGACGCACTTCTTGATCATCTGCTGGACTTGACGCTTGACGTCGCCCTCCTTGCGCGGCGCCTCGACCGAGGCGATGTTGGCAGTCGACAAGATGACCATACCGCTCAGCTGGTCTTGCACGACGAGCTCGGGGCGCTGCAGAAGGAGCAGAGTCAGCTCGACTCGAAGGCCGACGGGCGACAGCAGCCAGGAGGGACAGCGGACGCACCTTGTTGCCCTCGGCGTCCGTCTCGTACGTGAAGGTGAACGTGTAGCTCTCGACGAGGTTCGTCGGCTGGTCGGGGTCGAGGTAGATGGCGAAGACTGCGAGGCAAAGTGCTGCTCAGGAGGTGCGAGCGGCGAAGTGAGAGGGCGGGACGAACGCACCGAGCTGGTGGAGGTACCCTTTCTCGATCGCCTCGGTCGCACCGAGCTCCTGTGGGTAAAGAAGTGCGAGAGAGCCGTCAGCTATGCTCGGGCGACAGGGGTCGAGGAGGCGCGGGCGGACGCACAAGGTAGTCGAGCAGCTTGTCGGCCTCGACCGACGCCCCGCGCTTGAGCTTCTTGACGCGCACCGAGCTCGGCGTATCGCTCTTGATCTTGTCGTCGTCGGTCATGGCCTTGGACGAGCTGGTGCGCGAGACGGGCGGGCGCGGAGCGAGGAGCTTGAAGTCCTCGAACGACTCCTCGGGGAGCAGGCCGCTGCGAGATAGAGGGGGGCACGAGCGGGTCAGCTATCTCGTACAGCTTGTGAGCACGGTCTTGCGCTGCGCGGGACGGCCTCGACGGGCTGTGGAGGGCGAGCGAGAGAGGCGCACTCACCGAAGGAAGGCAACGCAGCCGATGCCGGCTTCGAGGAGGACCTGTGCGGCAGGACAAGCGTCAGCTGGGCACCTCAAAGCGCTGTACGAGGGACTGGGACGCACCTTGACCTGTTCGAGGCTCGTCTGGAGGGTCACGTCTTGCTCGGTGCGCTGGACGGTCGTCGGCGGCTTGAAGCGCTGTGGGCGGGCCGCATAAGCTAGGGGCCGACTCGGGTGGGGTGCGAGAACGCACCTGGGCCATGGCTGCTGTCGCTCGAGGTGGGTGCGGCCGTGGCAGCGCTGCGGGGGGAGAGAGAGAGAGGCGAGCGCTGAGCGACGAGACGAGTTGGTCGACCTCAGCTCGCTCTCGTCGCACTCCGCCAGTCGAGCCAGCACCGTGTCCAAGCTACTCAGAACCATCATGGCAAAGGGCACCAAGGGTGGCTACTACGCCGGTGCGTTCCCTCCCCCCTCTGCTCGCTCCCCGCCCCTCATCAGCCCTCGCTCACGTCGACCTCCTCTTGCTCCCTCAGTCCGCGTCGGGCGCAACCCAGGCGTCTACACCTCGTGGGACGACTGCGCCGCCCAGGTCAACGGCTTCCAGGGCGCGCGCCACAAAAAGTTCCCGACCCGCCAGGAGGCCGACGGCTTCGTCTCGGGCGGTGCAGGCCCCTCGTCCGCCGCGACCACCACCTCGGGCCCCGTCGTCACCTCGGGCAAGCGCAACAAGCGCACGTCCGACTCGGCCGGACCCGTCGAGCGCGCCGTCAAGCGCCAGAGGCACGAGCCCGTCACGGCGGCCGGTTCAGCTCGACGCGTCGACCCGGTCTTTGGCGCCGCCGGCAGCTCGTCGTCCTCGGTCAGGAGGGTCTACTGCGACGGCAGCTCGAGGGGCAACGGCAAGAAGGGCGCCGTCGCCGGCATCGGCGTGTTCTGGGGCCACGACCTCGCCGACAAGTGCGTTCTCCCTCCTCTGCCCTGCTCGTGTCGCTCGACGAGCCTCGGCAGCTGACGCACAGCCCGCACAGGAACCTCTCGGAGCGGCTACCGGGCAAGCTGCAGACCAACAACCGCGCCGAGATGTATGCAAGTCGGCCTCGTCCCCTCTCGCGCCCGCTCGAGCCTTTCCCTCGCTGACGCCGTGCTCCCGCTCTCTCTCAACGCTCGCAGGCCGTCGCCCGCATCCTCGAGTCGGACCCGCATCCGGACAAGCCGTTGACCATCTGCAGCGACTCGGAGTACACGATCGGCGGTGCGTCCTCGCTCCCTTCCCTCTCGGTCCTCTCGCTCTCGCTCTGCGGCGGCGCAAGGAGGAGCTGACAGCTCTCTTCGCTCCCTCTCTCTGCTCGCAGTCTTCTCCAAGTGGATCCCGGGCTGGAAGCGCCGAGGCTGGAAGACGTCGGACGGCAAGCCCGTCGCCAACCAGGACCTGATCCGGTACATCCTCTCGCTCCTCGCCCTGCGCATGCCGCCCGACTCGTCGTCCCAGCTCGCCAACATCACGTTCCACAAGGTCAAGGCGCACGTCGGCATCGAGGGCAACGAGCAGGCCGACCGCTTCGCCAACAACGGCGCCATGATGCCCAAGGCGGACGAGCGCGACTTTGCGCAGGCGACGAGGGACAACGAGCGCAAGCTCAAGGAGCGCAAGCAGGGCGGCGTCAAGACGGTCGAGGACGTCGAGTGGTCGGTCGACGTCGACGAGGGCGACCTGCTCGACCAGGACGAGCTGAAGGAGCTCGAGGAGAAGCAGGCCTTCTGACGAGCGTCGCGCACCGGTTCTGTAGCTTTCCCCTCGCATACTCTTCGTTCTCGCTCTCTATTGTATCTCGCTGTGCATCTCGAGAGCAGAGAGTCGAGCAACGAGCGAGCGAGCTGTCGAAGTGGCGCTCTGACCCTCTCCCGGCTCGAGCGTGCCGTTCGAGAGGCGATTTCGAGCAAGCTATGCACAGGGACGCTACAGCACGTCGAGTATCACTTCTCCTCGGGCTCGTCGAGCTCGGCGTAGTGGCGGAAGACGCCCATCGAGTACTTCTGCCGCCGGTCGCTCTCGAGGTACGCCTTGATCCGCGGCGCCGCCTTGACGCGCTCGTACAGGCTGCGCACCTTGGGGTACTGGGGCGCAATTTTGGCGAGCAGTTGCGGAAAGGCGAACAGGAGACCGTCGTAGACCTGGAACAGGCACAGGTCGGCGTGCGAGGGGCCCGACGAGAGGAGGTAGTCGGACGAGGAGCGCTGCAGGTCTGCGACGGCGGGGACGACATGCAGGGGTCAGCAAAGCCGGTCTCTCGCATGCTCTCGAGCGACGGCGAGAGTGGAACTGAGAGACGCACTGTCCTCGAAGTACTTGAAGAACTTGGGCAGGCGGTTCTTGCGGAAGTCGCCGGCGCGCTTCATCGCCTCCTCCTTGAACTCCTCGTAGTACGCCGAGACGGCGATCGGGTGGTGCGTGTCGTGGATCTGCACGGCGCGCAAAGCATGTCGTCAGTCGAACGAAGGCTCGAGGAGCAGCGAGCGAGAGCGGGACCGACGCACCTCGTTGTTGAGGTCGAGCACCGTCAGCGCCAGCTCTTGCGCGTGGAAGAGCGACGAGTCGTCGACCGAGAGCGCCGACGCCTTGGCCTTCTTGCTCGCCGGCTCGCCCTCGGCACCGCCTGCGTCGAGGTCGATGGGCGACGAGATGTGGGTCGCGAGGTACAGGAGGATGTTGCTCGTCTGCGAGATGACGACCGCGCCGTGCTTGAGGATCGGGGGAGCGAAAGGCAGAGGGTTCGAGTCTGCGAGCGCAGGAACAACGTCAGCGCCATGTTGCGCCGGCTCGCTCAGCTCGTTGGTCGACCGGGGCCCGCTCGAGCCAGAGCCGCGCTGCGAGGACGACCGGCCGAGGCTCGTAGGGAGGAAAGCGTAGGACTCACCCGAGCCGTCGAAAGTGCCGTCGAGGTAAGGCTTGATCGCGTCCTGGCCGACCGTGAGAGCCGTGTCCTCGTACGGCGTCGAGGTCGCTTCGAGCAGGAGGCGAGGGAACTCGCCGCGCCCTGGAATGCCGGCGTGGTAGATGAGCGTGTACTTGTCGGTGTCGGTGGCCATGCTGAACGTGCTGCAGGCGAGTTGTTGGGCGCGAGGACGAAGCCGGAAGGAGAGGGGGGTGGGTGGGGCCGGCGACGAAGGAGGAGGCGCGCGAGGGCGAGAGTCGGCTTGTCGACTCGTAGGGCGGGCTCTTTCGAGAGCGCGACCGTGAGCACCGTCGTACAGAGGTCCAGCGTGGGAGGGAGGAAGCAAAGGGGCGAGCTCGCCCGGTCGTTCGGTCGCTTCGACGTCAACCGAAAGTGGGGGGCGCAGAGCTTCTCGACGACGGCGACGGCGAAAGACCTCGATTACAGCCCAAGACGTCCAACTGCAAGGACGACAGACAACTCAAGAGAGAGGGGAAGGGAAAATTACGGCGGGCACAAGCAAGCTGGGGGTAAGCACCGAGACATCGTCTTCTCTGTCGCACGACCCTCTCTCTCCAGATCTCCTCCTCCTCGACCTTCTATCGACGACCGAGCCGTCGCCCTACTCGTCCTGCTGCTGCCCCGCACCCCTGCGCCTCGCCTCGGCGCCGCTCGAGCCGGCCTGGGCGCCCGAGGCCGTCGCGCTCGAGAGCGGCGTCGTCGGCGAGACCGGGCTCATGGCGGCGAGGTTGAGGCCCGACCGCGAGCGCTGCCTCGAAGCACGGCGCGAGATGGTCGGGCGCGCGCCGCTGCCGACGGCGGGCGAGTCCGGGTGGCCCTGCTCGCGGTTGAGGATGTGGATCACCTCGTCGTAGTCGGGCGCCTCCTCGGTCGTGTAGCCCGAGACGTAGCCGCTGCCGGTGCCCTGGCCGTCGGTGAACGCGCCGTCTATGTCGCTCTCGGCGCCGTTACCCGAGGCGGTCGGGTGAAGCGGCTCGCCCTGGTTCGGGCGGACGTGACGGTCCTGCGGGTACGCCATGCTCGAGCTCCACGCCGGGCCGAAGAAGAGCTCGTCGACCCAGCTGAGCGGGTGCTGGAAGAACTTGCCCTGCGCCGAGTCGCGACGCTGCGGGCCGGGCGTCGTCGAGGGGATGATGCGCGACGCCGAGAAGTCGTCGAACAGGGCCGGCGCGAGCTCGTCGACGAGGAGGTTGAGCTCCGAGGCGAGCTCCTCGCGCATGCGCTGCACGCGCATGAGCTGCGGCTCCTTGCCGGGGACGAGCGACAGGACGAGCGGGCGAAGCGACCTGCAGAGTGACGAGCACGTCAGCACGAGCCCCTCGAGTGCAGGGCAGCACAGAGAGAGAGAGAGCGCGACGCACTTGTAGACGTCCATGCCGACCTCGCCGAACTTGAGCGCGGCGACACCGATGAGCGGCAGGCCCGCGAACGTAGCGAAGGGCGCCCAGAAGCGGTAGCTCGCCGGGAGGGCGAGCTTGTGCGCGAGCACGACGGCGTTGACGGCATAGACCGAGTAAAGCGCGGGCGCGCCGCCGAGCGCGACGAGGACCTTCCAGGTCGCGAGGACGTCGCGACCGGCGATCTTGACCGACGAGGCGGCGAGAGCCTCTGCGAGAGAGAGAGAGAGGAGGAGAGTCAGCTCGAGATCTCGGTAGCGCCGGCGGGCGAGACGACGCACCTTTGGCCTTCTTGTGCGAGATGATCTTGGCGGCGAGGAAGATGGGCGAGTTGAGGACGACGCCGGGCAGTGCGAGGACGCCCCACACGCCGAGGAGGCCGAGGCGGTAGCAGAGGAGGGCGAACGAGCGCCAGCGCGGCCGGCCGATGCGGTCGACCTGGTGGTCCTTGAGGCCCATGTACCGCAGGAGCGTGTTGTACTCGCGCACGCGGTGCTCGAGGTTCTTGATGCGCGGGTCCTCCTTGTAGGCGTCGTACCCGACGATGAAGCGCTTGTTGAGCTCGACGACCTGGCCGAGCGTCAGGTTCTGCCCAGGAGGACGGTACAGGCGACGTGCGGCTTGGACGAGCTGTGAGGGAGGGAGACGAGGAGGAGGGAAGGGCAACGTCAGGGACGGCGACGCGACTCGAGAGGGAGGAGGGCGGGAGAGCAGCGACGACGACGCACCATGAGCGTGTCGTAGTCGGGCGCACGAATCGTGACGCTCTTGAGCCCATTGACGACGTAGTCCATGACGGTGCTGATGGCCTTCTTCTTGCTGTCGCCGCCCTGCTCAAAGTCGCGCACGAGCTCGGTCGGGATCTCGATCGGGCTGCCGAACTCGACGACGGCGCGCGAGCGGAACTTGTGCGGGTGGAAGTAGCTGAGGCCGACGGGGACGATCTGGAGGTGCAGGTCGGGGTGCGCCGAGATGGCGCCGAGCGCCATGATCGAGACGCCGGCCTTGAGCGGCAGGAGGTCGGTGCGGTCGTGCGAACCGCCCTCGGGGAAGATGCCGATGCAGCCGCCCTCGGTCAAGCGCTGGTACACGGCCGAGTACATGCTCGTCTGGTCGACATGCGGAAGAACCTGCAGGGGGTCGTTCGTCAGGACGGGCTCGAGCGCTGGGAGGGGTTCGAGTAGGGAGAGGACGCACCTTGAACGACGAGCCCTCGCTCTTCTCCTTGAGGGCCTCGGTCGCCTTGCGGTTGAACTCCTTCTTGAGGCGCAGCTCGGTGTCGCTGACGACCTCGACGACCTCGGCCGTCGAGCTGCCGAGGTTGCGCGGCAGGAGGACCTGCGAGCGCGGCTTGTCGAAGTCCTTGGTGAACGACGTGCCCTCGCCGAGGATGACGCACGAGTCCGAGTCGGACAGCTTGATCGTGCCCTTGCCGGCGAAGGCCGAGTCCTGGGCGCGCGCGACGGGGACTGCGTAGGCGAGGAGGCGGGGCGCTCGAGTCAGCTCGAGCAGCCGGCGCCGGGCAGATGCGCAAGAGGTGAGAGGAGAACGCACTGCTCTGCATGAGCCTCGAAGCGAGCCCGACGAACGCCCTGTCCATGCTCTTGGCCGCCGTGAGGAAGCTGATGCGCCGACCGCTCTCGCGCTTGACCTCGCTCATCAGGAGCAGCGGGTCGAGGAACTGTTGCGATGCAGAACATCAGCTCGTGTCGCTCTTTGAACTGCCGAAGAGTTGAAAGGATGGAGCGCACCTGGTTGTGGTGAGGCCCGACGACGAAGATGACGGGACCCTCGGCGGCACGAGGGATCTTCCACGCCCCGCGCGAGCGGATCTCGCGGAAGAAGAGCGTGATGACGATGCGCCACATCGACGCGACGACGTCGTACACGATGTTGCTGCCGAGCGCACCGCGAGCCTGTTGCAGGACGAGGACGAGGACGAGGGAAGGGAGGAGGGGGAGGGGAGCAAGGAGTCAGCGACGACGTACGCAGCGGCGACGGCGAGTACAACAGGACGGCGCGAAGGACGACGAGTAGAACGAAGGCAAGAGAGAGGACACGCACATGGAGGAACATCGAGACCTGGCGGATGATGAAGCGGGCGAAGACGCGGGCCGGCGAGGGGATGAGGAAGCGGAGCTGGCGGTTG
>ERZ794949.654-NODE-654-length-10447-cov-2.797152_pt1 | contig 10447 bp, 8 predicted proteins | sample MGYA00511363_ERZ794949 | MGnify/ENA primary metagenome ERZ794949 (study PRJEB30137, sample SAMN04331402) | food metagenome | isolation source: T1 must sample point D1 replicate B | place: Australia: South Australia ... | reverse complement strand
TATACCCAAGTTGGACAATGAATCTTCATATATACCGTGACTGGATGCATTGCCGTAAACTTCTGCCACTGCCACACTAAATATTCATTAAAAAAAAAATAAAATAACGCACAGAAACGGTAACAAAAAAAAAAAGACCACAGTGGAGATTAATATGCGAATTGAATACACGTCCACGTCCTCAATAAACCCGATTAACTGTTGTGTTACGTTTGGAGGTATCAACCATATATATTATCTTTTATTAAACATCTGTTATAGATCCATCTCTGCTTGCAAAGCCTTCAAGGCTAACTCGTCTTCATCCTCCTCTTCCTCTTCAACGTGTTGCTTGCTCGAGAGGTCAGACAACGGTACATTCGGCAAGAAACTGTTTGTATTTTCTATCACACTGTTGCCTACATTCTTTTCAAGTTTTTCTGTTTCGTCCTCAAGCATCAAGTCTGCTAGTTCATCCTCCAACTCATCTTCATCAACATATGCTGATCCTCCAATAGGTCTTGTCAAAGCCTCGCTGATTTCCTCGTTCATGTCCATGTTTTCTCTCACCTCATCCATGGTGTCCTCAACCTTATCAACGTTCATGGATGAGCTTATCTCCTTCATTGCGCTGTTGGCCTTTCCTATCGCCTTGACAGTTTCCAGGTTCAAGTTAGCATTTTCTATGGTGAACAACTGCATTTCAAGGTTCTCAATCTGCTGCAATGACTTGGTCATTTCATTTTCTAGCATCTTGGACTTCTTAAGCTGGATCTTGGCCATATTGGCATTCTTCTTCTGCATGTACGCCTTGGCCTTTTCTCTCAATTCCTCTATCTGCTGTTCTAAATGATTTTGCTTTTTGGTTAGTAGTTGGATTTGTCCTCTTAGGTCAATAATGGCTGACTTGGTGCTTTCCTTTTGTTTCTTTTGTTTCTCCTCGGTTGAGGCTCCCCATAGTGATTTCCACATTTTCTCAAACTATAGTTCTGTTAGTATTGTTAATATGATGTATATACCGTTTGTTGTAATGTTTTTGTACTCGTTAATCAACCAAATGCTGTTAATTGAAGCCAAAGACAAAGATAACGTTTCGTTTGGGTTTATTAGCTAGTTTTCTATCTATTGATATATTATCTTTGTTTAATTGAAAGATACCAAGTTGTTACTTGTTTCCTCAAAGAGAAGACAAAAACAATTTTCTAATCAAATGATAAGGCTTTGTATTTGAATGTTTGTTTGCATTTTCACACACCATATCTTGATAACTAACGAAAGGGGGAAAAAAAAAAGAAGAAAGAAAAAATTTGATCCTATATCCGATAATCATGCTTCCAACACTTTCAGGGAAAAGCACTATCTGGACAACATAGATTATGAACTATATATAACAAACTCTAATTGACCATGACCCATATCAAAAAGAATAAAAACAATGTTCCAAAGATCTTTACTGACATCCACTTGTTAGAGCTGATTCTATCATAGTACTTCATCAACTCGGCCTGTGCACCGTTTATGTTATCCTCAACTTCAAACACATTCTCGTCTATTCTTTGTACTTGTTCATGTTGTTCCTGGACCATTCCTGCCAACTGTTGGAACAGGTTTCCCACTTCCTGTATAGTGGACTCTATGGTTTCAACAGCTCTGTTTCTGTCCTGTAGATATGCCTGTTCAGAGGACTGGGTTTCTTCCTGTAATAGCATTTGTGTTTGTTGTTGGGAGAAGTCTAGGCTTCCCTTGTTGCCATCGGAATCCATACCTGCAGACATGAATGGGTTGCTGCTGTTATAGGTTGTCTTGCTTTGTGACTGGCCAGCACCGCTTTCATCAGTTGGAATCAAGCTTCCCAATCTTTCCTTGTTTTCTTGTTCTAGAACTTGTCTCTTTTCCAAAACCTCCTTGAAGTTTCCTGAAATGTTTTTCATTTTGCTGTTCAACAAAACCATAACATTCCCATAATGTTGCTTCCCACTCGTGTTGTTCTTATTCAAGTTGTTTATATTGCTTCTGGACAAGTTTTTCAGGTTTCCTAGTTCCTCCTCAATGACATAGATTTTTCTTTTTATAATGAATGACAATTGTGCTATATCCTGTGGATTATCGTTGAATATTGGCTTTCTTTTACATAATGTTGATAGCTTGTGTAGCAGCTCTGTTGTTGACACTATTTCCCTTGCTATCTCTTGTGCCTTAAGAGTAAACTGCGATTTTTTTGTAGTCTTAGACTTATTGTCTCCATCTGGATTTGTGCTTAATGGTTGATATGCGTTACCCTTTGGTGTGTTATTCAAGTTTCTAGATTGAAGCTGTGCAAATCTTTGAAATTCCAATGTTCTATCACGTATAGATGTAGACATGATGTTGAAGTAGATTTATCGTCTTTATATATATGGTTATGTTTATACTATTAGATTTTCTTCATACGATGTGTTTTACAATCCCAGTGTGAATTTTTAAAGAAAAAACAAACAGGAACAAAAAAAAAAAAGAAAGCAGAAAATCACAACTTGGGCAAATTAGCAACATTCACGTGACCTAAAAACAAGAAATCATTTTTTTCACTAATTAAAAAATAAAATTTCTTATAAAATATTATCTATAATCGGGGTTTTGTTAACAATGATCGTATATTAATGAGGTATTACATATTGTTTTTAGAAAAGAGCCTAAAATAAAAATAAAAACAAAACTATCATCTACAGGAATCTTTCATTTAAGCAAAAAATCTAACAACTTCGTCAATAGACTTGGCAACGTGCTCAACATTGGCATCGTTCAAACCAGCAATGGATGCTCTACCTGAAGGAGCTAGGTAAACAGCGTGTTCCTTTTCCATTCTTTCAACTTGCTCAACAGTCAAACCGGTGTATGAGAACATACCGACTTGGGTGGCAATGTGGTCCCAGTTTCCAGGGGTGTTTAATTCCTTTAGCTTGGCAACCAACTTGTGTCTCATTTCAATGATTCTTGAGGACATGGTGACCATATCGTCAGACCATTGCTTGTATAGATCCTCGTCAGACAAGATGGTGGCAACGATCTTGGCACCGTAGGCTGGGGTGGTGGAGCATTCGGATCTGATGACAGCATTGAATTGTGTTTGTAAGGCAGCCTTGTCTTCGTCAGTGTAGCCGGTTTCAGGCAAGACCAAGTGAACACAACCAACTCTTTCACCGTACATACCAACGTTCTTGGCAAAGGATTGACAGACTAAGATTGGGTAGTCCTTTAGTATGTTGTTGATGGCCAATCTGATTGAATAAGCGTCCTTGGCTAGGGAACCGGTGGCAAAGCCTTGGTAGGCACTGTCAAATAGAACCAAGTGGTTCTTTTCCTTGATGGCATTCAAAATTTGGGTCCATTGTTCTTCAGTTGGGTCCAATCCAGTTGGGTTGTGGGCACATGGGTGCAAGACAAATAAGGAACCTTCTTCAGCAGAGGCAATGGTGCTCAAGAAGCCTTGTAGATCCAATTGCTTATTAGCTGGGTTCCAGTATGGGTAGGTCTTGGAGGCCTTGAAGTCACACTTACCAAAGATTTGGTAATGGTTGTTCCAAGTTGGGTCACTGAAGTAAACATCTCTGTTGTTCAAGCCCAAAGTTTGCAATAGCTTGGCAGAGACGTGTAAAGCACCAGTACCACTTAATGATTGGACATTGACAACTCTCTTGGCACAGTCAAAGGAGTCACCAAATAAGATTCTGGCAGCATGCTTTCTTAGAGAATCCAAACCAGAAATGTTTGAGTACTCGTGGTTGTACTCTGGATCAGCTTGAATGATCTTTTCAGCCTTTCTGACTGATGGTAAAATCCATGGCTTACCGTTGTTGTCTCTGTAAGCACCGATACCTAAACCAACCTTTTGAGGTCTTGTGTCAACGTCCAATCTAGCTTTAATGGCAAACAAGGCATCGTTAGGTAGCTTAGCGGACATTTCACAGGATATTATAAGTTTTTAGAATTAGAAGAGAAAAAAAAAATAATAGTTGCTTCTTTTAATTATATTGGAAATTAAGTGATAAGCAGATGATTAATAATCAGGAATTGAATAAAAATATTAAAAATAGAAAAAAAAAAAAAGTCTAAAATGTAGTTGGAATATTAAATGAAAAGTTTTAAGAGACGTTTTCTTATTGATGAGCTATTTTTTTCTTTGAAATTTTTTAAATTTTTTTTTAGTTGGTTTCTTAATGATTTTAAATATTAAAATAGGGGATATTGTTATAAAAATTAATAATAAAAAACGGAATAAAAAGGAACAGAAAGTGAATTATTCAGAGTTCTTCGAATATTTTTGAAAAGTGAAAAAAAAAAAACCAAGACCGAATAATTCATTAAATATCATTATGAATTTTGAAAAAAAAAGAAAAAAAAAAGTGGAAATTTTTTTTTAATACTTTCCCTTCTTTTTATATATTTGTTGGAGAAAAAAAGAAGAGACATTTTCCCTAGTGAAATTCATTAATCACAATTATATGACTCATTTTTAGTGTACTAAGTTATTTTGTTAATTGTAACTTCTTAGTATTAACTTCTTTATTTCTATAAAAAAACGTTGAATGATGTGTAAAATCAATCTATTTAGATCAATGGTATCGATTTCTTCATTTTAAACATATTAATGTTATTTGACTATTTTTTTTACTTATTATAAAACAACTAACATTAATTCAGTCTTTCCTTTTTGATCATACTTTCTTTATCTCATTGCCTGCAATGTTGATACACACACTCTGTATTTACTAGTCACATTAGACTAACTTCTGTAACTTCTTATTAATTATAGTTAACATTTATTTGTGCTAACACCTTTCTGGGATACCACTCGAAAAGGTGTCTACGTGATCGGTTATCTCCTGCTCACAACGCACGTGTACCCCACACTATATCCGATTCTCTTTTGCATTAAAAATTCTCGAATCCTTCATCCTTTTTTTTTTTTTACCTTGAAAAAAAAAAACTCAACAATTACTTTATCTTAAAATGCTACTATTTGTTTATATACGGTTAAAGCTTTGATAAATTTTAAAAATTTTAATCTTTTTGATCAAATGATACATCATACATACCTATATATAACTTATCACTAATACATAGTTAATTAACCAAAACATTTCATACTCTCTTTTACACACAACAAACAGTAATCAGCATAAAATGAGTCTGAATAATAATGGTTCAAAGATCCTGGCCTCAGATAATGATCTCACATCGATGTTTCCTTATTTGAAGAAACATTCAAACTCCAAAAACTCAACATTGTCCAGCATTATTGATATGATTAAAAGTTTGTATGAAGTCTCTAAGGCTAATCTGATATCAGATGAAAGCTACGAGGTTTTAGATATCGAGAGGATAGAACCAATTCAAGATACAGGCAACAATGTTTTGAGTATCTACAACTCATTGAGCTCCAATGGATTCTTTTTTATTTTCAAGTTTATATTTAAGTACTGCTTGTCGAAATATGTTCTGATCTGTATTTTGAATGCAACTCTTTTGAGTAAAAGCACTTACTTTTCAAAGAAAACTGTCGATTTCAGAAGAAATAGCGTTAGATGGCAACTGGTCAAACAACAACTTCTGGCTAGAAAAATGGAGTTATTGAGAACAATAAACGACAATCAGTTACCTGAAGACTCACCTGAAACATTTCAAGTTGAGCAAATTGATATTCAACTAGCAGAACTTGAAGAACTAGAGCAAAGCCAATTGAATGTTGAACGTCAAGAAATAGTCAGAACGAGAGATAGAAAAAAGTACAAAAAAATAGTGGGTATTTTGCTTCATGGGTTTTCAATAGTGTCAATGATTGCTCTAATGCTCTACTCTGAAAGAGTTTTATTTGCCAATTCCTCCAACTTTGATGTAGCAGAGTACAGATCAAAGCTGAATCAATTCGGCGATGCGGTGTTTTTCATCATAAACTGGCTGGATTTGTGCTTGAGCATAAACACGCAATTTGATCTACTCCCACACAGAAAGACTATATTGAAATATGACGGATACAACACATTTGACTACTCGGTCATTCTATTTGCAGCCACCGCGTTTTTTAATCAAAAGCTAATTAAGGAACATGCATTACTCTTCAAGTTCTTTGTTTACAATAAGCTGTGCTATGAAAGTGTGACCATTGTATTGGAAGTTTTGGACTTAAAATACCTGTGGCTGTATTTATCATTTTTCCTTGATATTGCATTCTCCAAGTGGGCATTTGATATCATGAGTTCAGGAATGTTCAAAAACGTATACAATTTATTGGACCCTTTCATCTTTATATCCTGCATAGAAATATACTTACTCTATTTACCTGCATTGATCAGTTACGGATACGCTGTGATATGCATGTTCTCACTATTGTTTGTAGTGACTTCCATGGGATTTAAGAACTTGCACACTTTGAACTTCTTCACAGCATTCAAGGAATTTGTCCATCATATCAGTAAATCTGAGCCAAGAGATCACAATCAAACATCAAGCATGTTTTTCCAAGTTTCCAAAATGAACTTTTCGAAGCTGACTTACAAGTTCATGTTGTTCACCATGAGAGATAACAAGAAATCTTTGTCCACTTTGAAAGAATCCTCACTTTATAATGCTGTTAAGACCACCTATGATCTAGAGTTTAGCACCATAAACAGAAGAATTACCAAGCCTAAGGGACTAAAGAGGGCCTTTAACAAGCATCCAGGAAGCCTTAACGATATATACTTAGACCACTTGCTACTGAATGTGCTTGATGACAAGGCTGTTGATATTGACTGCTTCAATGACAATGCTGTTGATAGTAGAAATGAAGAGAAAGCAACAATTAAGGGAAACAAACACTTCAGGGGTCTTAAGATACGTCAGTTGCTACCACTTTTGAACAAAGAGCATGTGTTAAAATCATTCAAATTCATAATCAGCATATTATTAAACAAAGAGCCCTACCAACCTGAAGAAAAAGATGAAGATAAAAAGAAATTTGACAGTAATACATATATCAAGCAATGCTGCTCGGTTGCAAGTAATAAAAAGAAATACGCAGCCGTGCTGTTATCAGACACCCTCTTCCCAGAGATTGAGGACTTGGGTGAATATCAGCCTGAACAAGAAAACATTGTGGAAACAGACTCTGATTGTGATGATTCTGAAGTTGAAGACTATGGCAGTTTGCAAAACGAACTTGATGACTTGGCTCCAAAGTTCCAAGAATATTTAGGTCAAGATTGTGATGATTCTAAAAAAGAAGAGTTTGAGCTGTTTTCTGATATTGTAAAAAAAGAGAGCATTTTTAACAAGATCTCTCAACATTTCAAGCTGCATTATTTCACCAGATCTTACTACAAAAAGTACTTGGATGATGAGGTTATACTGGATGTCAAACACGAACTCAAAAAAAGACATAACTACTATTCAAGCTTGAAGGATGTCTACGTGCCAAATGAAGCTGAAGTAAGTGACAGTGAAGAAGATCAAGACGATGACTTTTCAAATGATTGTGTGGTTTGTACTGAAAATAAAAGAACAATTATTCTGTGGCCATGCAAATGCTTTGCTATTTGTGATGACTGTAGAGTATCCTTGTCTGAGAAAAACTTTGCCCAGTGTCCTTGTTGCAGAACTTCAGTACATGGGTATAGTAAGATTAACAATGTATGATTATATAAGTATGCAAATTATAGTGAATAAATCAAGATGCTTAAAGCTTCCGTTTGGGAAATCCTGTTTTGTTTTCTTTTTGATCTTGGGTAGCTTTTAACATTAAGTCCGATACACAGTTACTAAATTATTAAAGGCGTTTTGGCAAAAAAAGAATTTTTAAGGTGGATAGATTTGAGTATGTTTTGTAATTTTTTTAATACTTGTAGACAAAACATGAATCTACTCCATAGAGAACTACTGTAAAATCCATCTAGTAGTAGACCCTATAGAATAGTATATATATAGACATAATGACAGCAAGCAGTAAATCACCAGTTTACGAATTACCAAAACTAGTTTCAAATACAGAGTTCACAAGTGGTAATGATCCCGCTCTGAACAGAAACTTTGACATAAAGAACACCACATCAGAAACCATATCAACCTACTCACACACCAATGGGATCAGTGACTACTTGAAGCAAAAGATACCTGGACTAGGAGAGAATATCGAAGATGACCATGATAGACCAAGTGATGTCAATAGAGATGCAGCTGGAAAGGTGACAGAATACTCAATGTTGAGGGCAGAGCTTACAGACATACAAGATCAAGTGAACACATACCTAACTGAGTTGATGGCTAAGGAGAAGGAGTCTAAATAGGGAGGTATTTTTTTTTTATATATATAGTTGTTGAAAACATAATTAAAAATAGATTAAAATTTTATAAACGATTGGCTATTGTTGGAGCATTTTCACGTGGACGCTAAACGACAATCGTTAGCTTTTTGTATGTGAAAGTGTGGTTGATAACATCTGTACAACTTTTTTCTCCTTTTTTTCTCCACTTCATACTAACGAAGTTTCAACATTTTTTTTTTTGAGCAATTGATGACTTGGGAGTGTTAATCATTTAATCAGTAATCAAAGGTATATAAGTAAGCCGATAAAAGTATTGGAATACTTATTACTATTAACTTTTAAGTTTTCTCATTACTTTGTTTTTATTCTGAGATATTAAAGTAGACAATTTTTATTTGTTTTCACATTTAATTAGAATAATAATTAATCTCCCCAATAGAATACAAAAGGAAACAATACTGATCTGAAAATACATTCAAAAATATAAACCTATCCATATATTTTTGTTATCATTATTTATTCCTAGATACTAATTGTTTTTTTCTCTCTCTATAAATTGATACATTACTTAACATAATGGAAACTCATATTGAAAAAAAACAAGACGAGGACTTGGACATCAAGTACCAAGTTGAAGACTTTGAGGGTGAAGATAACCATGACTCACTTGACTTAAATGTCAACAAATCAAAGTTTCTGTTTAAGCTGGATGCCTGTATTCTAACTTATGTATGCCTTCAGTACTGGATCAACTATGTGGACAGAGTTGGGTTCTCCAATGCCTATGTCACTGGTATGAAACAGTCTTTGAACCTTACTGGTAAGGATTTCAATCTTATCAACACCTGCTTCTCCATTGGTTACATAATCTCCATGATTCCCCACAACATCATGCTTTTGAAAGTTAAGCCGAAGTTTTACTTGGCCTTCTGTACTCTTGTGTGGGGTGTTTTGACCATTGTTTTACATTGTGCCAAGGATTTCAAGCAGTGCTGTGCGATCAGATTCTTCCAAGGTATTTTTGAATCATGTACCTTCTCAGGAACCCATTTAATTTTAGGTTCTTGGTATTTGGAAAGAGAATTACCGTTCAGATCCGCTATTTTCACTTCCTCCGGTCTTATAGGATCATTGTTCTCGGGGTTCATGCAAGTTGGTATTTATAACAGCATGGATGGCTTACAAGGAATGCAAGGTTGGAGATGGTTGTTTATTATTGATGGTATCATAACCATGCCTATAGCCTTATTGGCCTTGTTTATCTTCCCTGATACACCAGACTTGATGATTCGCCAAATTGAAAAGCCTTGCGACATGCAAAGCAGCAGTGCCATTAGTAAAGCTGGATATTACTTAGATAAGCTATCAATAGTCAACAAGGTCTTTTCCAAGGACGAAATCATGTTTGCTAAAAAGCGTCTTCCAATCAGAGATGGTACTGTTGTTGAAAGCTCACAAACTGGCGAAGCCAAGAAGACCAACTTTATCTCAACTCTTACTTCCTGGTCCGTATGGAAAAGAATTTTTGGTAGATGGCATTGGTACTTATTTTCATTGGTGTGGGCCCTAGGTGGATTGAACATATCATGGTCATCTAACTCTACCTTCATGTTGTTTTTGACTGAAAAGGGGTATTCCATCTCTCAAAGAAATCATTATCCGATGGGAATATATGCTGTTGGAATTGCTGCCACATTGGCTACATCTGTCTTCCTAACCTTCAAACCTAAGGGCCACCTAGTGCCATCGATTTGCATTTCAGTGGTATTGTTCATTACTGCCATCATGATTAAGACAAACCCAAACAAAGACTTACAAGTGTTTATTGCTCAGTACCTAGCGGGTATCGCCTATGCTGGCCAAACAGTGTTTTTCTCATGGTGTAATGTTGTTACGACTAATGACATACAAGAAAGAGCCATTACATTGGCTTCCATGAACATGTTCTCGGGTGCTGTTAATGCCTGGTGGAGTTTAATATTCTATCCTGCCACCGACGTGCCTTCATTCACAAACGGTACATACGCAATGATGGCCACCACTGTGGCAACAGCTTTGGTCTCAGCAGCTATCTGGTATTTGTACAAGAAAGATGAGTTAAGAAGATCAGCTAAAATTAACTACGTTGATTTGCAAGAAGATGCTTTGCGTTAATCCAAAGAATAATACTATATATTCCATATAAGTCA
>ERZ794949.653-NODE-653-length-10448-cov-3.489560_pt1 | contig 10448 bp, 3 predicted proteins | sample MGYA00511363_ERZ794949 | MGnify/ENA primary metagenome ERZ794949 (study PRJEB30137, sample SAMN04331402) | food metagenome | isolation source: T1 must sample point D1 replicate B | place: Australia: South Australia ... | reverse complement strand
CCTAATTTCCTTCTTCACTCCATTCATCACCTCTGCCATTCACTTTTCCTACGGTTACGTTTTCATGGGATGTATGATTTTCGGCTTCTTCTATGTCTTCTTCTGTGTTCCAGAAACTAAGGGATTGACCTTAGAAGAAGTCAATGAAATGTGGTTGGACGGTGTTCTACCATGGAAGTCCACCTCTTGGGTTCCATCCTCAAAGAGAGATGAATCTTATGATAACGAAGCCTTAAAGCACGATGACAAGAAGGGTTTAAGAAAGTTCTTTTAAACTCAAAGGAATAATATAGACATACCCTTTGCTATTAATGATATATAATATTTACGCTTATGTTTTTTAAGAAGATAAAGCACTTTAATTTAATGATACACATTTATAATTATAATGCATTTCATGTTTTTTACTTTATACTCTTAATAGAACTGGTCTGAAACCCGAATTTAACATGGTAAATATTTGTTAAGTCTATTTGTTTTTCTAAACGATGATAATACATTGCAAAACACTTTATAATTATATTAATATATAACACTTATTCGGCAGCTTCACGTTCATCAGTGATGTATGTGACTTCAACCCAGGCAGAACCCTTGAAGGCGGATTCTGGAGCATCAGATCTTGATAAGGTCAAGTCCTTGGAGAAGTATTGGTAGATGAACGGCTTTGTGGCGGTGACACCGGAAACTATGTTTTTCACAAACTGAGGGATTTCGTTCATGACATCCATTCTTTCAATCAATTCAGATAACTCACCCTTCAACTCAAAGGTGATGGCGTTTGAATCTTCAGTTATTGGCTCATTGTCCACACTGTTATCCTTGATTTCGTATCCGTTGAAGGTGTAGTCAATTGACTTGGCATAAGACCAGCCAGTTTCCTCATCCTTGTATTGGCCAAGAAGCTTCAAGTCGTTTTCGCAAGGACAAGCTATGATCTTGGTTTCGTTGTCGTCGTCGATGGTGACAATGGCTTGTGAAACGATGGAGTTTCCATAAGACTTTGGAGTTTCAAATTGCATCAAAACCAAACTTTCAGTTTCATTGACAAACCAGACAAATCTCCACTCCTTGGCACAGTGGTGTGGCTTCATGTTTTGCAAAGCCATGACATAAAGCCCAAATGTCTTTTCATTAGTCATTTCAATGACATCACCGGTTGTTAGGTTTGTGACTGTACCTTCAACTTGGCATCTTGGTTGGTAGACATGTCTCATGGATCCCCATTGCTCCTCAATTGAAGGACCGTAGTAAGTGTTTGGATCAGTACCAAACTTAACACCGTTAGGAGTTGATGGCTTGAACAACAAGTCAACAATGGATTCAGGGTTGACATCAGACTTGATTCTCAAGGAACCATCTTCATTCCATTGTAAAGTTAAGTTGTCGGCCTTGAAGTTCTTCTTGTCAACAATTTCAAAGTTCTCCAATTTGGTTGATGTCCAGATTTGCTTGAATCCTAAATCTTTATTACTGTTGTATAACTTGAAGGTGAACTGGGCAGTGGTGGAGATACCAATGTTTGAGTGGATGATTTGAGCAAAACCACAGTATCCTGTTTCCAAATCATTGATGTAAAAGGTGGCAGTTTCGACATTGGTGTTGCTAGGGTTTTGGAAGTCAAAATCACCAGCAGAGACAACAGCTCTGGTGTATGGGTTGACTTTCTTTGATGTTAATCTCTTGGTGCTTGAATGGAAATGTGATTCCCCATATTCAGGTTCGGCTAAACCGGTAACAGCAGATAAACCTCCTTGGATCCACTTAAACATGATGTATTGATGGGTTGTTGTAGTGCTCTATCTTGTATACATAGTTATTTGAAGTTAAGAAAAGGTTTACTTTTGATAAAGGTCAAAGGATACACACGCCACAAATGCATCCCCTCGTAAACGCAGGAGAAAAAACACACTCAACCAAAAAAACGAGATGCGGTGGATCCTCAGTATCTACAAAAAAATTTTCTTTTGGATCCAATTTTTTTTTCTAAACGCGATCCAATTTATCATCTTATTTTTTTTTCCAGGATCCATGTCTAATGTTTATCTCTCGGATCCATAGATGAATTTGTATTACATTTTTGTCGGATATAAGAAGATCACTTCTGACATACAAATGTTGGTCTAGAAAGAATTATTCCTTGTCAATATATACAGAACTGGACATCAAATTTGTTCATAAAGAAGACACTTGCTCGTTTCAAGATGTTACCTCCGTTTTATTCCTAGTTATACACTATTTGGTAAGAATATACTAACTACTTATTTCGTGACACCTTTTATCAGAAAAATCAAGACACTATTAAAGCGATAAAGCTTAAATCAAAGCCAGATTGAAAGATTGTTAATCCGATAAAAGTTTATCCAAGTATGGTGCTTATAAAACCTTGAATTACTTATGGATTAAACAAGCTCTTAAACAACTATATTAAATATCTCATCATGTGATTCTTTTAACCCAAAAGAATAGAAATATTTTAATAATAAGAAACGTAACATACACTAATCCTACAAACGATACATTCTATTCTTAAAAAGCATGATAACCTTATTCTTTTATGTAATATCGACCCATTAATCAGTATTCTATTCCATCATAACGCAACGGTTACAGATTTATATCGGCTTTGTCGTAGTATCTCCTTTTTGAAGTTATCCAGATGTGCTATCTAAACGATACGTACCATCGATTTTCCTTATATTTGTTTTTGTGCGAGTCTCGTTTATAAAAAAATAGTGTATCGGCTGATAGGATATGGAGTGGATCCAACAGGATCCAGGATCATTTGTCGTTTTCCCGCGAGAAGTGCGGTACGACAGCCAAAACAAGCACCATGTTAAAATTTGGAGCGTAAAATTTTTTTTTAGCTGGAGAAATCGTGTCTCAAGGATTGAAAAAAACATCACAACATATTTTTAATTATTTTCATACTTGGTCGTAATCGTTGTTGGAGAATCTCTTAAGAATGGTTATATATTTAAAGGAACGTAAGAAGATGATTGGAATCCCAAACTAAGAATCAATTACCTGTTTTTTTTAAGTTTATTCAAAAAGGTACTTTTACATCCAATACCAAAGTCCTAAATATATACTAAAAGAAAATGGATAATCAAAGCAACTCTTTGATATCAAAGTTGATATCATTCTTGTACAATGATTTAACCTTGAAGCAACAAATTTTATTAGCTGTTTTGACTCCCTTCATCTACTGCTACCTAGAGCAAATCATATACTACAGAATCATAAGACAAGATCTTCCACCACAAGTGTTTTACTTCATCCCTTGGGTTGGTTCTGCTGTTGAGTATGGTATGGCTCCATATGAGTTTTTTGCCAAGATGGAAAAGAAATACGGACCTGTTTTCACCTTTGTTTTGTTTGGTAAGAAAATGACTGTTTGCTTAGGACCTAAGGGTCATGAGTTTGTCTTGAATGCCAAATTGAGTGAAGTTTCTGCTGAGGATGCATACACCCACTTGACCACTCCTGTCTTTGGTAAGGGTGTCATCTATGACTGTCCAAACCACAGATTGATGGACCAAAGGAAATTCGTCAAGACTGCCTTATCTGTTGAATCATTCAAGACTTACGTTCCTTTGATCAAGGAAGAGGTCTACAAGTACTTTGAAGAGTCTCCATACTTTGGGTTGAAGAGTAAGCAAAGCGGTGATGCCAACTTGATGGCCACTCAATCTGAATTGACCATCTTCACTGCTTCCAGATCTTTACTGGGTAAAGACATGAGAGATATGTTGAACACTGACTTTGCTTACCTATATTCTGACTTGGATAAGGGTTTCAAGCCAATCAACTTTGTTTTCCCACACTTACCTTTATTGCCTCACTACAAAAAGAGAGACCATGCTCAAAAGACCATTTCTGAAACATACATGAAGTTGATCACCAAAAGAAGACAAACCAATGACATCCAACCTGGTAGAGACTTGATTGATGCCTTGATGACCAACTCCACTTACAAGGACGGTGTTAAGATGACTGACCAAGAAATTGCCAACTTATTGATTGGTGTCTTGATGGGTGGTCAACATACCTCTGCTGCCACATCTGCCTGGATATTATTACACTTAGCTGAAAGACCAGATTTGCAACAAGAACTATTGGAAGAACAAATTAAGGTATTGGGTTCCTTGGACAAGGACATTACCTATGACGACTTAGAAAACATGCCTTTACTAAACCAAACCATCAAGGAAACCTTGAGATTACACACTCCTTTGCATTCCATCTTTAGAAAGGTCATGAAGGACTTGAAGTTCCCAAACACCAAGTACGTCATTCCAAAGGGCTACCATGTTTTGATTTCTCCTGGATACGCTCAAATGCAAGACAAGTTCTTCCCTGAGGCCATGAAATGGAACCCACACAGATGGGACAATGATGCCAAGAGTTCATACTCAACTGCTGAAAAGGTTGACTACGGGTTCGGTGCTGTTTCCAAGGGTGTTTCCTCTCCATACTTGCCATTTGGTGGTGGTAGACACAGATGCATTGGTGAACACTTTGCCTACTGTCAACTGTCCACAATCATCTCCATTTATATCAGATCCTTCAAGTTCAGATTGGCTGACAACACCAAAAGAGTTCCATCTCCAGATTTCCAATCCATGGTCACCTTGCCTTTGGATCCTGCTTGCATTCACTGGGAAAAGAGAGAAAATGCTTAAATGAATGATAATGTTGGTTCTTTTTTTTTGTTTTTTTCTTTATGAAAACTCATTATAGTTTGTATATCGTGATTCTTTTCCTTCAGTTAAAGGTCTTATAAAGAAGTATTTGAAATAAACAAAAAAATAAGCTGTATATTTATTCATATATATTACTAACTGTAAGTCTGATTCTATTTATAACATTTTGATATATAGAAAGCGAATAATGTCGATTGATAGTTGATGTATAACACAATAGTATTACTTTAACGATGGATCAACAGTTGGATCGTCTTCTGTTTCGGGATTTTTAGAAGCATCTTGAACTTCACCTTCCTTAGTCTCACTTACTGGCAACTCATTGGTTTCATCCATGATTTCAACTACTTCAGCGACGACATTCTCATCAACCTTTGCAGAGTTATCACGATCCTTGGTGAAATCTATAACCTCAGCAGTTTTTTCCTTGACAGGTTCGTCCACATTTTCATTGTCCTCTTCTTTGATCTTCTTTGTCTCAACTTTCTTTTCTGTGTTTAAAGACTTATCATCATTAACTTCCTTCTTAATCTTCTTTGCTGGGTCAAAGCAGTCCTTTTCCATGTCATCTATAATGTCCTTGATTAGGGTCAAGTTGTTACCTTGAATAAACGCAAGCATATTCAACAAGTCATTATCAGTTAACTTACCATTCATTCCCTTCATGCTTCTGACTTTATCCATCTGTGACTTTGTGATCCATTGTGACTTTAAAGGACTCTTCGCTATGTAGCTTTTGATGTCCTTGATTTCATCCATTTCCTGCTCAGCCTTCAAGGCTCTATATCTTCTCATTCTCTCGGTCTTGTACTCCTGCTCAAACTTCTTGTACACATCCGTGCTTACCTTCAACTGGATTCTCTTTGACATCACCCTGTTTCTCAACAGTCTTTTTCTTGATGGAAGGTTGAAGGTGTACTTGAAAAACATCTCCCAGACAACATCGATTTTGGACTTCACCAGTGGATTGATATCAGTGTGTTGCTCATAAGTTCTTTCATTGACTTTACCAAACCCAAAGTCATAGCCTGGCTTGAACTTGTCAATGGCAATGGGTTCATTAACCGTTTGTATCGCGTTGGATTTATCAGCTTCATCGGTTTCCTTACCTTGCTTATCCTCTGAAACGGCTTCTTGCTTTGTAGGAGTTGGTGACACGCTTGGCAGGACATGGCCCAGCTTTCTTTTCTTTCTGAGCATAGCGACATTGTTTTCCAGTTGATTATATCCACCGTCCACGAATCTCTGGCTAGGAGGAAGAATGGTCTCGTCGTTTGATGTTTCCAAGTGCATTCTCTTTTTGGCTTTCACATTCGACGACACAAAGCCTGCCATTTCCCTTGAAATGACACTCACAGCATCATGGACTTCAAGATTGGAATCCTCAATAACAGCACGCACTTTCTCAGGCAGCCCTGACAGCACAAACTGTATGCAGTCCTCCATGATGGCAAACAGGATCGACAGCAGCAGGTACTTGTTGACTCTCTTTTTGTTTGTGTCGTCTCTGGTGATCAGGTTTCCCGTAGCATCGATAGTTGGGGCCATTGCAGTTTCGTTTCTATGGCTAATGAAGGGCATGAAGAACTCCATTTTCAGCTTGATTTCGACTCTGGCCAAAATGAAATCAAATATCTCAGTCAGGTCAGCACCATTGGTAGTGGTTCTTTCTGATGACGGCTTCTTCCGTAAGTTTCGCTTGTCCATGTCCCTCAAAATGTCTCTTATCCCCAAAACCACCTTGTCCACATTGAACAACTTTGTGTAGTTTTTCACAATTTTCCCAAAGTGATGGCCTATGTCAGTGATCAGACCCGTGTACCACACTAGATAAAAGATTGTGTATGATCTAATGATCGTTGAGTAAGACTGTATGGTTTCATTGTCGATTCTGCTGTAGTACTTTCTGAAGCGTCTGATCAATAAGTTTATTTCATTGTCGATTTTGGATTGAAGGTCATCAGACACTTTCAACTCGATGGGCTTGAATAAGGGGTCTTTCCGCATGGCAACTTCCTCATACGATTTGACATACCCTGAAGGTGCCTTGTCCAGTGTCTTTAGAATACAAAACAACTTTTGGTTTATGTTGTCAAACAGTGTGTCTGGATGTCTGGGTATTTTGGAGACCGATGAACTAGGAACTTGGAATCTCTTGAGCTTTTTGATCTTTGACGACTTCGATGAATGGCTCTTTGAACGCTTGCTTGGCTTTCCCTCCTTCAACTGAATGATCTTTATCTGTGAAGTGTCAGGTTGGTTGTCGTCTCTCTTTCTCTTGAACACACTTGAACTATCGAAATGCTTTAAGACAGTGCCCAGGTGAGATTGTTCAGGTCCAGAGGTAACATTGATGAATGTGTTTTTATTAGCAGATGAATAATAAAAAGCTGGCTTGGCGTCGTCGTTTTTGAACTTACTCTTTTGGTACAAGGACTCATTTTTTTCGTCAACTGGCTTTCTGTCAATTCTTTGTTGTATCAGCTCCTTGTTGAAATTTCTCAATCTTAAAACATCAGCACTCAGGCCAGTGGTTGTTTCGTGACTGAAGATTTCCTCCAGACTATCATCAGATTGTTCATACAGCCAGTAAATGGACACATTCCCATACTTGGCTGTTTTGACAATACTTTCACCGTATGTGAAGACAGGAATTTCTGGAATGACGAATGGTGGGTGGGCCTCATGCTGCACAGACCAGTTGATGTAGTACCCCTTATCAAAGCTTCCCAACTCCATATCAAATGATGTCAGTGAGCCCAGGTACTTCAGCAAGCTGGCCTGGACACTTTTGATCATTGCATTGTACTTTTGCGTATGGGTGTCCGGATTCTCGGCCTTGAAACGGTCCCAAACCGTCAGGTTTCTTCCGTAAACATCGACTTTACCCTTCACCTCAAAATCATCCATCCTCTTCAAACTGCTCTTCTCATTGTTCTTGGCAAGTGGGAGCGTGGGGATACCCATATCATCAAGTCTCAGATAGTATGGGAAAGGAGGACCCTTCAAAACAACAGGGATCAGTCTTAAGGAGTTTTTGGAAATCACAGCACTCTTACCAACCAACTTTGAAGGGTCGACTGGATTGTAAGGTAAGGGAGATGCATGTTTATCTTTCTGGATGACAATCTCAGCACTCTGTGAAGCTACACCGGAGTTTTGATCATCGACTGTGACATCTTCTTTTAGATCCTTGACGTCCAGACTCTTCATGTATTCCATTCTTCTTGCTGTTTCTCTTTCTCTTAGCATTCTGTTTCCCTCCTTCTCCAGTCTCTTCTTTTCCTTTGTCACCTGACGTTTCATATCCTGGACTTCCTTAGCATGGGCCTTCTTGACCTGTTTCAGGATCTTGGCCTCCTCCTTCTTCTTCAATGGTCGGTCCTCACCTTTCTCCTTCAGCTCAGCCACAAGGTCGTTTCTGGCCTGTTGGTACTTCTCCCAGATTCCAGCCTTGATCATGGCCGCATTGGAGAGTGTGATGTCTGGCTTCATGGCTGTGTACTTGGTGTTCAGGAACGTCTTTCCATCTGCGAGAATGAAGCTCAGACCACCCTTGCTGCTGGGCTTGTAGTTCTTGATGCTGAGTCTCTTGAAGCCGTTTTTGATGGATGCCTTTGTTGGTGCAGGCTTTTGTCTCTCAAACATGATCCTCTGCTGGGCCTCCTGCATCTTCTTGTTGTTTTCCTTCTCCAGGTTTTTCAATGCAAGTTCCTGTTCCCTGGTTTCACGTTGTTGTGACTTCAGAGCCAGTCTTTCCTGTTTCTTTCTTTCCAGTTCCTGCAGTTTCTTCTGTTTCTCTTCCTCCTTGAGTTTCTTTTGTCTGGCCTTTTCCTCCTTCAGCTTGGCCTCTTTCTTCAACTTCTTCAGTGCCTTAGCCTCTTTCTTCCTCTTTCTTTCAAGTGCAGCCTTGGACTCAACAGCTGGCTTGACAAACACCTTCAGCATTTCAATGTCAGACTTTAAAAATGGTCTATCCTTGGTAGTGACTTTTTTAGGTGCCAGCTTCGACTTGTCAATGATGGCATTGGATGATGTTTTGGAAGTTATCAAGGCAGGACCATCAGAGTTTTTCATAATGGTACTGTTCTTGAACACATTGGTGACCTTGATTTTGTTGGACTCAATCTTCTTCTCCTTGGCAGGAGGAGACTTAACAGAATCAGCGGTGGTAGAAACCTTCTTTGGTGGCTTGATTTTGTTTTCCGACTTGATCTTCAGAAGTTCCTTTTTCTTGGACTTGGCAATGGCCTTGGCCTGGGCCTTTTCAAGAGCGGCCACCTTGGCTGCAAGCTTAGCCTTTTCCTTCTCCTTGGCCTTTTCTCTCTGCTTCAACTTGGTTTTTTCCCTTTCCTTTTCTCTCTTTTCCCTTTCCTTGGCCTTCTTTTCAGCATCAGCAGTCTTTGCCAGAGACATTGCGTCCTTCATGATCTGAGCCAGATCCAATTCATCATTCTTCTTCTTCCGCAGGGCCTCTTTCTTTTCCTTTTTTTTCTCAGACTTTTTCTTGGCTTTAGGATCAGCAGGTATGTAGATAGGTTCCTGGTCCGGTAGAGGAACACTTTCAGGCTCAACCACTGGTTGCTTTGGAGGCTTTGGTAGCTTTGGAGACTTGGCCTTCTTTGGTGTGGGTTCCTTTGGCACTGAGGGAGCAGTTATTTCCGGAAACTGTAAAGTGCTTGTGAATCCACCTTGTGTGTTTAAAGCAAGTGGAGGTGCCTCAATGGATGGTGATTTCTTTTTAGTCTTGGGCTTCTTGGCCTGCTTTGCATGTTCCTCCAGAGTGGAAGAAACAACTTGGTTGATAAGAGCTTGCAAGTCGTCCTCAGCTGAGGCCTGTTTCTTTTTCTTCTTTGATTCCTTCTTATGCTTTGTGGACTTTGAGTCCTTTGAAGAGTCAGCAGCCTTTAACTTTTTGGATTTTACTTTTTTCTTTTTGGACCCCTTCTTGTCATCATCGCCAAGTATGTAGTTTAGAATATCATCAACCAGCTTCATGTTGTCCGCGTCGTTTTCTGGTTCATTGTTGCCAGTGTCTTCTTGGTGTGTCACGATATCGCCATTGTTTGCGTTGAAGTAGTCCAGTCTGTCAGCATCAAGAAGCTCTTCATGGACTGGAATGTTGTTGGTTTGACTTTTCTTATCACTTGGCTTGTTGTTTTCTTCCTTCAATGAGGGATTCTCTATGGCCATTGACTGGAGAGAGTTCAAAATAGCATTGGTCAAAAAGGCATCGTCTTCCTCACTGATACTCTTGTTCTTGTTTTGCTTGTTTTCGCTTTCAATCATATCAACCCATTCTTCATAGTTGTTGTTGGTTGTATCGTTTGTGTTGGAATCAATACCAAGTGCCTCATGGACATCATTTTCGTTGTTGTCATGACTCTCATCGTTTGATTGATTGTTTTCATTTTCCTGAGCTTCGGTGGTTAGCAAGATGTTTGAAACCAAGTCAGCAAAGTTGATATCATCGTTTTCCATATCTGACATTGTTCTATGTTATGTATTTTAAACAATGTATACTAAGCTTGTATAGTGATTAATTCAGTGTCTGTTTGGTGTGTGAATCAATTGATTAAAACCCTTATCTGGTGAAACTTATTTGTATAATTTGTCCAAAACACTTGTTTATCAAAAAGAACAAAGTGGATATATTTTTTTGCTACAAAAAAAAAAAAGTAACAAAAAAAAAATTTTTTACGGAGGTTTTTTTTTTTTTTGGTTTTGTATTTTTTTTTTTTT
>ERZ794949.652-NODE-652-length-10476-cov-2.541119_pt1 | contig 10476 bp, 7 predicted proteins | sample MGYA00511363_ERZ794949 | MGnify/ENA primary metagenome ERZ794949 (study PRJEB30137, sample SAMN04331402) | food metagenome | isolation source: T1 must sample point D1 replicate B | place: Australia: South Australia ... | reverse complement strand
GTCTTGCTCTTGGCGCGCGTGGTCGGCAGGGTGCAGGGTCGACTGGAGCTCGGCCGGTGGGGCCTCCTCGGCGCCCTCGGCGGGGAGCGCCTCGCTCGCCGCGGTCGCGAGCGTGCGCAGCTGACGGTCGCGCTCTCGGCGTGCACGACGCTCGCCTCGCCCAACGCCGACCTCGCGCACACGTACCGTCGAGGGCTCGAGGGCGAAGATCGACTCGGGGTAGACGAGGTAGATGTCGACGAGGTCGTCGCCCTGGAGCTGGAACTCGATCGAGCGGGGCGTCTCGGGGAGGACGAAGGTGCGGTTGAGCGAGAGCGAGATGCTGCGGGAGCCCTGCGGTCACCAGAGAACTGTCAGAACGCGGGTGCGAGAGGAGACGATGCGGGTGGAGGACGACGCACCGTAAAGAGCTCGATGCGCTCAGCCTCCTCGCCCGAGAGGACGGCGAGGTACGTGCGCTTTTTGGTCTCGACGGCGCGCAGCATCCTCGCACCCTTGGTGCGCGCGAGCTTGACGTACTCGAGCGGCGACGAGCTGCTGGCCGGGTGAGCGTCGGGCGGAGCTCGGCTCGACGGCGCGATGCTCGGCACGCTGTCGCGGTGGAGCGGCGCCGCCGGGCGGCGCTTGCGGTCGCTCGTCGCGGGACGAGAGGCCGACGAGGTTGGAGAAGCGACGGCGGGTGCGGTGATGGGCGGAGGAGGGACGGGATGCGGAAGCGACGGCGGGCCGGGCACCATCTCCCACCGGCCGGCCGTGCTCGACCCGCCGGCCGAGGCCCGCCTGCCCAGCTGCGATGGCGACGACGACGACGACTCGGCCTGCTTGAGCGTCGGGTCCTCGACTGCGGGAGCTGGGCGGCTGAGCAGCTTCGAGCCGAGCGCGCTCATCGTCCACCGTTTGCTCGCCCTTGAGCTCGGCGAGCCGCCGACGCCCTGCGCTGTCGGCGACCCGCCGCGCAGGTCATCGGGCGGCGACGAGTTGTCGCTCACTGAGCGCGCCTCGAGGCGCTCGAGCGCCGCCTGCCTCGCCGCAGTCGCCGCCGCCGCCGCCGCACCCGCGCCGCCTCGACCGTCGTCCGCCTCGTCCGGCGCCGTGTCGCGCAGAAGCGCGGCGAGCTCCATCGAGGGCGACGGTTGTCCTGCTTCGAGGCGGGGCGTCGTCGGGCCGCGCGCCTCGTGTTTGGGCGGGACCGGCGGCGGGACGAGCGCATCGTCAGAGACGCTCGGGCCTCGCCGGCCGTCGAGCTGCGGCTCGCACAGCATCTCGACGGCGTCGCCCTTGTCGCCCATCGTGTACAGCGCAAGGCCGGCGAGGTGCGCCGCTGCCTGCGACTGGCCGAAGAGCGAGCGCGACGAGGTGGTGCCGGCAGGGAAGAGGTGCGCGCCGGGCGCCGTGCTCAGGAGGTTCTCGGCGACGGACGAGCGGCGCCGCTCGCGAGCCGACGCGAGGAGGTTGTCCATCTCGACCGAGCGCATCTCGGGCCCGCTGTCGCGCAGGAAGTCGGCGAGGTCGGACGTCGGCGAGCGCTCGTGCGGCGCCTGCTGCGCTTTGACGGGCGCGCGCGGCTGCATGCGCTTGGCGGTCGCCGCGGAGGCGGAGGCGTCCGTCGACGACTCGCTGCGCTGGCCGTTTGCCGACGGCGCCGCGCCGGGAAGGCGAGGGACCGCCGGAACGGACGCCCTCCGAGCGCTCGTGCCGGTCCCGCCGACGCCGACGCCCTCGCCCGACAGCCATGCGCTGCCCCTCCTCGAGTAGGTCGAGTAGGCGCTCGTGCGGCGGCTCTCGGCCGGCGTGTCGAGGTCGGCCCGGCTGCGCCGCCTCGGGATCGACGCGGTCGAGCCCCTTCGGCCGGCGACGAACTCGCGCGACTTCTGGCTGCGCAGTGTCGGCGTGCCGGTCGGCGCCGAGCCGGACGGGCTGGTCGAGTCGGTCGGGCGCGCCACAGGAGGGTTGGTCGGGACGGCGCGCACGATCGAGCCGGAGGAGGGTTGGCGCGAGATGCGCACGGACGACGTCGGGTTGGCGGCGGCTTGGTGCCAGGACGTAGGTCGACGCCGAGCTGTTGCCGTGAGTGCGGCTTGCTGACGAGGTCGAGGCGTGCTGAGGTCGGCAGGAGCGGCGGAGGCGGCCGCCGACGCCGCCGCGGTCGGCGGGAACTGGTAGTCGTCGCTCGCCGCTGCGGCCGAAGCTGGGTGCGGCGGAAGCGACGTAGGAAGGGGAGGTGCGAGTGTGTCGCTGGTCGTGCGCGCGCGCTCCTTGCCCTTGAGGCCGACGCTCGGCTTGGACGGCTTGACGAGGGCGAGCGGGTACCCGTCCCTCGCGTCGACCTCGTGCATCTTCTTGTCGATCATGGCGCGGATACCGTCGAGGGCGTAGACTGCAAAGTGAGGAGAGGCATCAGTGCCGACTCGAGGAAGGGAGAGCGAGTCTGAGGAGAGCGGACGGACCGCGGATGTGGTCGTTGCGGCCTGCGATCGCGAGCAGGATGTTGCTCCTCTCGCTGAGGATGGCGAGCTCCTTGAAACGCGTGCGCTTGATGAGCGAGATGGGCTTGCGCGTGTCCTTGCGCTTCTTGCCGCCACTGCCGAGGTGCTGCAACGGCAAGCTGCCCGGCAGCGGCAACGGCAGGAAGTCGAGGCCGATCGTCGTGCCGATGAGGAGGAACCGCCCGTCGAGGACGGCGCCGCACAGGGGCTGGCCGCTGCGCGAGAGGGCGAGCGGCTGCGTGAGGGGCACGAGGCTGAGCCCGATCGAGGCTAGCGAAGGCGGGTCCGGCTCGGGCCTCGCCGCCGCGGCGGTTGCCGTCGACGGAAGGGGCGGCGTCGCAAAGTCGAAGGTCGGGACGGGCGACGCCGCGGCGGAGGGAGGCGTCGCCGCGGTGGAGGCGCCACCCAGGCGGGGCGAGGATGACGTCCCTCGCAGCGACGCCGACCGGGTCAAGCCCGCGAACGTGGCTGCGGCGATCGAGCGCGGCGTCCTGCGCGCCGAGTGCGCCGTCGAGGTGCCCTGGCTGTGCGACGAAGGGCGGTGCAGGTCGCTCGAGTCGCGCGGGGCGGGCTCGCTGTTCGAGAGGAGGGGCATGCTCGTCGAGCGCGAGTGGATGGCGTCGTTGGACTGGAGGGACGCGACGGACGGGTGCTGCCAGCCATGTGGGGCGGAGGGCGAACGAGGAAGGCCGGGGTTGGGCGAGCTGTCGGAGGAGGCACTCGGCGAGCCGAGACGAGGCGAGGGGTGCTGGCGCGGCGAGCGGTGGAGGAGGTTCGAGAAGAATGAGCGTGCACCACCTCCTGGCGAAGGCTGTGTGGAAGGAGAGCGAGTCAGAACGACGGTCGGGCAGCAGGAAGACGGAGAGATGGAGGAAGCGAGACGCACCTGGCTACGCTGCTGCGTCGGCGCGTTTCCTGCGGCGAGCGACGCCATTGGCCCATTGGCGACCGTCTCGTACGGGCCCAGCGTACGGTTGGGCAGCACGAGGTCGACCGGCGGCGTCCTGGGCACGCTCACCGTCGACGAGACGGACGACTCGTGCGAGCCGGTCGTCGAGCGCGAGGCGTGCGACCCGGCGGGCGGCCGAGAGGGGAGGTCCGTCGACATGGCCGTGTCGTACGAGGGAACGTCGGGAGGGACGGGCGCGAACGCGCGCGAGGGAAAGGGGAGGCTGCCGCGGCGCTGCGAGGGGTCGACCTCGTCGCTCCCGGACGAGGCGTGCGCGCGCGCCTTGCGCTCGACGCTCGGCTCGCGCTGCTCGCGCGAGGACGGCGCCTGCGACTCGTCGCGCCAGGCGGGGAGCGAGGACGGACCGGCGATGCCCAAGCCCAGGCCGACGCCGTTGTCGTCGAGGAGGGCGCCGCCGCCGCCGAGCCAGTCGTCGCGCGCGTCGTGGAAGTCGTCCCGCCCGGGCTCGTCGTCCTCGTCGCTCTGGATGGCGGCTGCGTGTCGAGGCGAGCGCGGGAGGGTGATGGGCGTGCGGGGCGGGTCCTCGTCGTCGTCCGCCCGAGCCGGCGAGGTGGGCGGCCGACTCGGCGCGGTGCCGCCGCCGCCGACCAGGCCGTACTCGCTGCTGCTCCTTGACGAGCTGCGGCCCTCGCCGCCGGCCTCGTCGCCCGCCGTCGCACGCGCCTTGCCCTTGTGCGCCGGGCCGTTGAGGGAGGAGCGCAGGAAGCGCTCGTTGGGCGGCACGTCGATGCGCAGGCGGGTCGAGGCGGGCGAGAGGCGGCCGTTGGTGGTGCTGCTGCCTGCGCTGGCCGAGCTCTGGGTGCTCTGGGTCGAGAGGCGATGCGGATTGAGCGACGAGGCGGGAGCGGGTGGGGGAGGACGAGGAGGGCGAGGGGCGAGGGCGGGCGGCTGCATGGCCACAGAGGGCTGGCGCAGGGTGAGGCTAGGAGCAGTTCTCTCGCCTGGTGGTGGTGATGGTGGTCGAGGGTCGAGGGGAAGGAGCGCGAGCGCGGTGGACGGACGCCGCGGGGGAAGGCGTGAGCGGGAAGGGCTCGAGGGCTCGCCGTCGACAAGGAGCCTGCGCTCGAGCGTTGTCCTGAGCACGGTAGCTGCACCTCGCTCGCTATAGCAGAGCAGAGAGAGCTCTACAGCGGCCTCGACGAGTCGCTCTCGCCTCTCAGCTCTCCTCGATCGTCTCTCTGGCGCGCCTTCCTCGTTCGCAAGAGGGCGAGGCAGCCACGTGCTGGGCGATAATTGCACCTAGAGACCTCACCCGTCGACAAGCTCATCCCTTGAGCGCCGCCTTGAGAGTCTGCGCAGCGAGGCGAGAGAGGCAGGCGTCAGCTCGGCGAACAAAGGGGAGGGCGAGGCCCGAGAGCGAGAGCGAGCGCGAGCAGGGACGCACCGACTCCATCTGCTCAAAGTCGGCCGTGTCGACGCGCACGATGGGCTTGCCGAGCGCCTTGCGGATCGCCTCCATGTGCTCGAACGAGCGCCGGTCGTGCACAAAGTTGATCGAGACGCCCTGCCGCCCGAAGCGACCCGTTCGTCCTGCACGGCGCACTCGACGTCAGCGAACAGGCCCTCGAGGAGGAGAGGGAGATGAGGAGAGGAGAGAGAGGACGACCATGTTGACCTGCGAGATGTCGATGCCGCGGGCGATGACGTTCGTCGTGATGAGGACCTTGGTCTTGCCGTCGCGGAACGACTCCATGATGGCGTCGCGCTCGGTCGTCTCGAGCTTGCCGTGCAGCGACGTGACCTGGTGGCCCTCGGCCGTCATCCGCCGCGCGATCTCGTCGGCCGTGTCGCGGCGCTGCGAGCGTGCGTTGGTCGGTGCATCAGCATCGTACGACAAGGGATGAAAGCGTGCAGGATGGACGCACCTTGACAAAGATGATGGACTGGCCGATCGTGAGGAGGTTGTACAGCTCGACCAGGACCTCGTACTTGTGCTCCTCGTTGTCGCAGTCTGCACGTGCAGCACGTCAGCATTGTCGTCGACGACGACGACGACGACGAAGAGAGCGCGAGGGACGCACCCATAAAGAACTGCTTGATGGCGTCGAGCGAGAGCTCCTCCTGCTTGAGCCGGATCTCGTTCGCCTGCGGCGCAAAGCGGACGGCGAACGTGCGCACGACGTCGGCGAATGTTGCCGAGAAGAGGACGATCTGCGGGCTCTTGGCCATCTTCGTGATGAGGCTGCAGAGGGAGGAGCGAGTCAGCCCTGCTCGAGAGGACGAGAGGCGAGGTCGAAGGGGAGCGGACGCACTTCTTGAGCGAGATGCTCTGGTCGCCCATCGAGCCCGACTCGAGCATGTTGTCGGCCTCGTCGAGGACGAACACCTTGACCTCTCGCAGGTCGAGCACACGCGCCTTAGTCACCATCTGCGAGCGAGGGAGCAACGTCAGCCTCGCTCCTTCCTCCCGGCTGCAGCGAGAGAGAGACAAGGGACGCACGTCGATCATCGTGCCGGGCGTGCCGATGACGATCTGCTGCGTGAGCTTGGGCATGCCCTTCTGGACCGAGTCCTTGCCGGCGAAGAAGCACTCGACGGGCGTGTACTGGCCCATCTTCTGCACGACGTTGAGGATCTGGATGGCGAGCTCGCGCGACGGGGCGATACAGATGGCCTGTTGCAGTATGAGCGTCAGCACACGATCTTGCGACGAGGTGGTAGGCGAGAGAGCGGGCGCACCTGAGGCGCCTTGAGGTCAAAGTCGACCCGGGACAGCATCGTGAGGGCGAACGCCGCCGTCTTGCCCGTGCCCGACTGCGACTGACCGATCATGTTGCGTGCCCTGCAGGTGCGTCCTCAGGTTGAACTCGAGAGGGCGAGGAAACGGTCGGGCCGAGGCAAGAGCGGAGCGAGAGGACGCACGGGTTCTGCAAGAGGAGCGGGAGGGCCTTCTCCTGGATCTTGGAAGGCTTGTGGAAGCCCATCTTGTAGACGCCCTTGAGGAGGTTGGGATGCAGGTTGAGGTCCTCGAACGACTTGGCCGAGAAGAGGGGCGAGTTGGGGTCGGCTTGCTGGTCGGCGAGCGTGACCTGCAGCGAGCGGGGCGAGGGTCAGCTTGGGAGCTGCGCGACAGCTGGCAGGGAGAGCGGACGCACCTGGACCTCGTTGGACAAGTTCTCGAGCAGTGCGGATGCTGTGTCGAGGCGGGCGTCATTGAGTGGGCGGTGCAGCGGAGGGAGGAGGAGGGGGACGCACCTGGAGGGGCATCGTCTGCTGGAGGCTCGTCTCGTGGTGCCGGCTCGCCTTGTTCGGGTGCCTGTTGAGGCTCTGGCTGTGCCGAAGTCGAGGCTTGAGGCTCTGGGGCGGCCTGGTCGTTGGTGTCGACGGCGCCGAGCCTCGAGGCGAGCGACTGAACTGCGTCTGCGGGCGGGGGGCTGGGGGTGAGCTCGAGCGGGTGGGACAAGGTGAGCAGGTGAGGCTGACCGGAAGCCATGGCGTGCAGAGCGAGGTGCCGAAGCGAGAGAGAGCCGAGCCGAGCCTCGCCTTCATCTTGATCTTCGTCGGCTTTCCTCGTCGACCACGGGCCTCGCTCTCCTCGTGTAGCCTGTCCAGCCCGCTCAACCGGGTCACGGTACCGCCTGCGCATGGCCAAGCCGCCCCGCCCGCCAGAACAAGGCCTCGCCGCCTACTGCTCCCGCACCTTCACCGCCGCCCGCGACTGGGTCCGCACCCGCTCCCACGAGCGCCTCCTCCTGGTCGGCACCCTCAAGGCGACACTCGCACTGTGCATCCTCTGCGTCCTAGCCTTTTCCACCAGGTGCGTCGTCTCCCTCGCTCGTCCTCGACACCCGCCTCGAGCCGCGCCGCTGACCTTGGCCTCCTCGGCTCGTGCGTGTCGCCCTCTCCCGCTCTCACAGGTGCGCCCTCCTTCCCTTCCCTCCGACCTTCGAGCATGTACTGTGCTCGGTGCTGACGCTCGACGGCCCCGCAGCTTCGTCCGCCTCAACCCGTACCCGGTCACGCTCAACGGCGCCTTCCTCGTCGTCGTCGGCGCCTACCCTGGCGGCACCACCGGTCGATGCTTCCAGGCCTTGCTCCTCGGCACTGCAGGTCTCGGCATCGGGTGCCTCGTGTACGCCATCCTCGGAGAGCTCGGTGCGTCGCTCCCTCTCTCCCGCCCGAGCCTCTTTGCCGCGCGTGCGCTCCTGACCCTGCCTCTTGTGCGCGCAGCCGACTCGCCGACCGGTCAAGGGTTCGTCTTTGCGATCTGGGTCTACCTCGCTGCACTCGTTCGCTTCGGCGGGCCCAAGTACATCTCGTTCTACCTCGTGAGCCTCGCTTTCGCTTCCCGCTCTCGGCCTCGAACCGCGCCGACCGCTCACACCCTCCCTCCCTACGCTCGCAGTATGGCGTCCTCTTCTCGTTCAACGGCATCTACGGCACCGTCGAGCAGGGCTACTTTGACCGGCGCTTCTTCCTATCCAACTTCGAGGCGTACGCGTGGGGCATCGCGATCGCCCTCGTCGTCAACGTCGTCGTGTGGCCCATCACGTCCGAGTCCGAGCTGCGCCGCCTCCTCGTCACGTCGCTCCAGCACGTCGCGACCCTCGCCCACCTCACGTGCAAGACGTACGCCCGCGAGCTCGACCGCGACGAGCTCGACGTTCGGCAGGTCCTCGTCAAGGAGCTCCGCAGCGACTACCTCGCCCTGTCGGCCCGCCTCGAGGAGACGTCGTACGAGGTCGTCCTGTCGAGCTGGAGCCTCGCGCAGTACGCCGACATGATCCGCGCCGTCCAAGGGCTCCAGCAGGCGCTCATCACGGCCTCGTCGGCGATGGACCTCATCCACCAGCTCGACCCGGAGGGCGTCAACAGCCGGCACCTCCTCGCCGAGGCCGAGACGACACGCACCTTTGCCGACTTCCGCCACGGCATCGACCTCGTCATCGCCGAGATCGTCGACGAGCTCGTCGGCGCAAAGGGCGTCCCCGTTGAGCGCGACCCGGCTCTCGACCAAGACGCGCCCGAGGCGCCTTCCAACCGGCAAGGCGGCAGTGTCGGTGAGCCGCAGGGGCCCACGCCCGCCGCCGACGCCGACGAGCGCCTCGGACACGCCCTCCACACGACGCCGACGCCGTCCGCCGCGCAGGAAAAGGTCCTCACCGTCGCCGCTCGGCTCAAGCGCGAGGTGCAGGAGTCCGAGGAGCGCCAGCGCCGCCTGCGCGGGCGCAACAGCGGCTCGCGCTCGGCGAGCGCGTCGCGCCCGGGCACGCCGAGGTCGGGCCCAGCGTCGGGCACGGCGACGCCGACCGGGTGGGCGGGCGCGAGCGTCGAGGAGCTCGAGGCGCACCTGTCGCGCGGCCGCGAGTCGTCGTCGTCGAGGACCCGCACCGAGGCCGAGCAGCCCCTGCCCGGCGAGGAGGCCAAGCCCGAGCAGAACCCGGCGCGCACGACCGACCCGGAGAAGGCGACGGCGCCCGCCGACCGCCAGGGCGCGCAGCCGGCGCAGGCGGGCGTCGTCGACATCTTCCGCAAGGCGTGGGACGCCTTTGCGAGGGCGCAGCAGACGGCGCTCGTGTCGCTCATCAAGGACGGCGCGCTCGAGGTCGACGACGTCCTGCGCATCGAGAGCGGCATGCCGAGCATCAAGGAGCAGTACGCGCACCGCCTCCCCAAGGCGTGGACGTCGTCGCTCATCGCGCAGACGCCGCTCGCCCGCCTGCGGTCGCGCGGCGACACGCTCTCGGGCCTGTCGCTCGGCGGGACCGGCGGCGGCGACGCCGAGGACGACGACGATGCGGCCGACGAGGTGCCCTGCTCCGAGGCCCTCACCAAGAGCTACTCGCTCCTCTTTGGCCTCGGGCAGCTCACCGAGGAGCTCGCGACGCTCCACGACATCGTCGTCGCGCGGCAGCCGCACCGCCGCGTGCGCTTCTTCGTCGTCCAGATGGTCGTCGACTCGGTCCGCCAGCTGTTCCGCCCGCGCGACGGCATGAAGCTCCAGGAGGCGCTCGCCGTCCTGCACGGCAAGGAGTACAAGCCCGAGAAGAAGTCGCGCATGCACTACCTCGTGCGAGCCGAGCGGTGGTTCTGGGGCCAGCGCTCGCTGTACGCGCTCAAGGTCGCCATGGGCGCGACGATCTACACCGTCTTTGCGCTCGCGCCGACCCTCCAGACGCACGTCTTCCTCCCCTTTGGACAAGTTTCGGCCCTCATCACCGTCATCGTCGCCATCGCGCCGACGCTCGGCGGCACCTTGTCGACGTGGCTCTTCCAGATCTCGGGCACGGGCGCAGGTGCGCTCGTCGGGCTCGTCGTCCTCGAGATCTTCCACGGCGTCGGCGGCTACGACTACAACCCGTGCGTCGCTCTCTCTCTCCTCGTCTCGGTTAGCGCTCGAACCCCTCGCTGACTCTCGCGCTCTCGCAGGTTCGGCATCGTCGCGCTCGGCTCGCTCTGGTTCGCCTTCTCGTCGTACAAGTTCCTGCGGTACCCGGCCAAGTACACCCAGTCGCTCCTGTACGTGACGGGCTTCGGCGGCATCTGCCTCCAGGAGTTCGTCTACAACGACACGCCGGGCGAGATGCGGCGCTTCGACAGCCCCGGGCTGCGCTTCGGTGCGTCCCTTCCCTCTCCTCCTCTTCCTTCCGCGCTCTCGACGAACCGAACTAACGCCCGGTCGCGCTCGCAGGCTACACGATCGCGTCGCTCCTCATCTTCCGCCAGCCCGCTCGTCACCGCCTTCGGATCCAGCTCGCCGAGGTCATGTTCGCCCTCTCGGCGTACAACTCGCTCCTCCAGGCCTACGTCAACCTCGTCGCGCCCGCCGACGAGGCGCCCGCACCGCCGCAGGACGCGCTCGCCCAGGTGCAGCGCGACCTGATCAAGCGCGAGGGCAAGGTGCAGAGCATGATCCTCGCGCTCGCGCCGACGTTCGAGTTTGCCAAGGTCGAGCCCAAATGGTGGGCACCGTTCCAGGGCGAGCGTGCGTCCCTCCTCTCCCTGTCCTCGTCGGCGTCCCGAATTTGACCTTCTCGACCGTCCCTCTCCCCCTTTCGCCCTTCCCTTCTCCTTCGCCTA
>ERZ794949.650-NODE-650-length-10487-cov-3.539398_pt1 | contig 10487 bp, 5 predicted proteins | sample MGYA00511363_ERZ794949 | MGnify/ENA primary metagenome ERZ794949 (study PRJEB30137, sample SAMN04331402) | food metagenome | isolation source: T1 must sample point D1 replicate B | place: Australia: South Australia ... | reverse complement strand
AGACCAAAGAAGAAATTAAAATAGTTGATTTGCATAATAAAATTAGTAAGAGTAAATTGTATTCTGAACTCTTTTTATATACAATTATGAATATATATTAGTTTATGTATTGGCAAATAATTTAATCCAAAAATAAAATAAAATTTAAATTTAAAAAGAACAACATTTTATTGCTGTGGAACTTCTGATACGTAGTTGTCTTTACATGCCGTTTGTTTATTTATTACATGGCAACCTAATGCAATTACAATCCATTGTATATAAAATGTTGGATCTAACAACTTTTGTTTATATAATTAATTAATATTACTTATTAAGATTTGCTTAAATATTTTTCTAGTGTCTTTTTTAATTCTTTCTTCTTTACAGGCTTACTGACAAAGCCATTCATGCCAACATCCAAACAATTCTGTATGTTGTCCTCATCAGCAAATGCAGTTAAAGCCACAATTGGACCCTCGTAACCCTTTTCACGGATCTTTTTAGTTGCTTCCAACCCGTCCATCTTTGGCATTTGAACATCCATAAAGATCAAATCATACTTGAATTTATTTTTATTGTCCGATTCTTCATCCTCGTCTTCACTGTCCAACAGACATTCTAAAGCTTCCACACCATCAGCTGCCAAAGTCAAATTCTTATACTTCAACAACATGAGCATTCTCTTGATGACTTCTTGATTCACCTTGTTGTCTTCAGCTATCAATATTCTAGCAGACTGTGTGGTTGATATGGTAACTTCGACCTTTTGATCATCTTGTGTTTCCGGCTGTGTGCCTTTGGATTCAATTTGTTTCAATGGCTCAGGTTTCATATTGTTCAAAGTCGGAACAACATGAGAGCTTCTGGCTGTTCCTGTTGATGACTGCATCAGTACTGGTTTTTCTGATTGAGAGCCTCTTAAGGATTGGGAGGTTTCATAAGATTTCTCCTTTTTAACCAAAGCAGGTCTTTCCTTCGAGTTTTTCTTGTTGTTCCACTTGTTCATTTTTTGCTTGAAACGTTTACTATTTTCGTTATACTCGTCATTGTAATCACTTGTTCCATCACCAGTGGACAATTGCTTCAACAGATCAACTTCTAAATAAACAGAAAATTCTGACCCTTTACCTAACTCAGAATTCAAAAATACATCACCATTCATCATCTTTGCCAATTGCTTAACTATGGACAATCCTAACCCTGTACCACCAAATTGTCTGGAAAGGGTTTGGTCTCCTTGAACAAACGGCTCAAAAATTCTATTTTGTAAAGACGGCGATATACCTGACCCAGTATCAGCAACGGTGATTTTGATCATGAACTTATTTTCAAAGTTACCATCAGCCAGGCAGTCATCATCATTGTTGATTTGCTTTTCATATCTTTTGTCAAGTTGTAAATCCGACAAGCTTGAGTTGGTTGTTGTTGTGTCGAATTCTTCATCATTTGTATTGCCAGATGAAGAGTTCACATTCTTCGCCTTTTGAACGTCATCCAAGGGAGAGTTGAATGGATTAGAACTTTCGTTTTGTAAAATGTTACTGTGTTCCAATTGGGTGCCCTCTATAATCTTGAATCTATTTTCAACTTCAACAAATTTGTCTTCCACAACGTGCAACTCTTGAGTACTGTACAAGGAACTGTTTTTGTTATCCTCAAAGGGTGACAATTCCCTGTCCTTGTTGAATAGCAGTTCTCTAAGTTCAGGAGTGATCCTTGTGGCACCCAAAACTTCAACAGCAACCTTAACAATTCCATTTGTTGGTGTGAACTTCAAGGCATTGCTTACTAAATTCATTACTATTTGCAAGATTCTATGAGAGTCCCCGTACCAAAGAATTTCTCTGGCCTGGTTAGGCTTTAAAATCAATTGCAATTGTACCCCATTGTCCTTGGCTATTTTTGAGAAAATGGAATGCAATGGATGTAATATGTCATTTAACAACATGAATGATCTCTTTTCCAATGTAGTTTTCTTCAAGACGTTCTTGGAGAACGTTAGCAATTCAGTTAACAAATGCAATAGTAGTTCACCAGATTTGTATATCAGCTTCAAGTTATCCTTCAACTCGTCATCCAAGTTCTCACTTGACAATGCAACAGAACACATACCCAAAATACCATTTAAAGGAGTTCTTAGTTCGTGTGAAATATTAGCAATGAATACTGTCTTAGCTTCATTTGCTCTTTCGGCCTGAACCTTGGCAACTTCCAATTCCTTTGTTCTTTCCTTAACTCTATCTTCCAAAACAGAGTAGTATAAGTCTAACTCATGGGTCATTGTGTTGAAAGTATCAGTAAGAACAGTCAACTCATCCTTCAAGACTCTGGTATCAACAGGCACTCTGTATGAAGTCAGAACTGAAGACAGGAAATCCTCGTTGTTTTGTACATACTTTGTACTGTCGTCTTTAGGACCATCATCAACAGCTGTCTTCTCCAAAATTACATCATTGTGATCGTCCAAAACAACTATCTTTTCATCATGTCTTTCGATGTTACTTACAGCCGCATCAGATAAGTTTCTTTGATGAATGGACTTGGTAGCCTTTGGTTCTTCCAAATGTATACTTGAAGTGCTGTTATTGCCAGATTTGAAAAAGTTAGAAAACAACTTCAAAGAGTTATGGTAAGAAAAGTGACTATATTTTCTGTTACTTTTATCCACATTTTCCATTGACAGAGGATATGTATCAACAACACTTCTTTGTAGAGATTTTCTATTAACGTTCTCTAAGCTTATAGGAGTTATGTTGTTATATCTCTTGGCAAAGGTATCTTCGTAGTAATGACTGTTTCGCTTTGAATCGTCGTTGTTTGCAAAGTCGCTCTTTGAATTGCTGGCAGCTGAGTATGGTTGTTGGCTGACCCTTCCGTTCATAATAAGTTCTGTACCTCTCTGCAATCTAACAATTGGCTTCACAGCAACACCAGCCAAACAGTAGGTCAATATAACAACAAATCCTGTAATGGAAAAGACTGTTATGATAATAATTCTCACCAATCTGGTGTTAGGACCTAGGAAAACGGACTCTGGTTGTGTTATGACAGCTACCCAGTTGACCAAATTGAATGAACATTTACTGTAACCAATACTGACTTTTTGGTTTAGAAGTCTTGTATCAGTGTCATAACCTGTTGTTTTAGTGCCTGCAAATGACTCCTCAATGAAACTGCCATTTTCAATTGGGAACTTAACTTCTGTGAACTTCGGTAGAGTACCCTTTGGAGGGAAGATGTAGTTATATCCATCAACTGATGAGTTTTCATATGTTGCACCAATAACCTGCATTGTGAAAGAATCAAGTGCAGATGCCTGTGGTGTATAGGACGATCCACTCTCTGACCCTATGGACACATCGCTGTTGTTGACAATATTCAAGAGTTGGTTAGCAACCACAACAATAGTCAAATACCCAATTGTTTCTGTGTTTCTCAGCAGAATACTTTCCGAAGTGATGACGGGCAATGTCAAGGACATCAATGTGTTAGGATCCTCTGAAATATAGTCTGCATAGCTATCTGATGTTGTGTTGACAATAGGGTTTGTAACCATACCAATGGTAACAACAGATATGGGTAAAGGAATGTTTGTGGATAGTGGTAGCAAATGTGACAGGATTGTTTTCGGTATGTGGTTACCAGATCCGTTATTGGTCACTGATAGAACCTCAACCAAGTTGGAATCATACAACACACAGTTGGTAAAAGTGTTACTGGATGACAAAAACTTGTCTAGAGTTTCCGTAGTATCGTACCAGTTGGCAGCAGAGTTGTTACCTGCTTTGTATCCTAAAAATGATGATTCAATTTCCGCTTTGGTAGTTAAGTAACTACATTGGTAATAATAGTAATTTAGTGTTTGGTCAATTTGTGATGATTTTAATTGTGCAGCTACATAAAGTTTATCAGCTCTCAATGACTTTGATGTTTTGGTGAAGTATATACCAGTAATCAGAGATAAAGTAACCAAGGAAAATACCGCAATTAACAATACAAGTACAATTAATTGATACCTGATGTTAATTTGGTAAGGAGGCTTGAGCTTCTTATCAAAGTCTTTGAAGAATTTTCTTCCAAACTGCATCTTAATGATAAACTCTAATTAAAATGAAAGATAGTTTAATAACTGTTGCTAATATGAGCTATTTTGAAAGAATATTTTTCTAGTTTGTTTGTTTCTATTATTACTTTCTGGCTAAAGTAATAAATTACTGTATATGTAGAGATTATAATGAGTGTATTATGATTCAACGTTGTTGGTCTTTGCCTAATTTGCAGACATTCACTTCACAAACTCTGTATTATAGCAAAAAAAGAAAAATAATGAAAATAGTGCCCATAGGGGAAGAAAAAGTTTAAAATTGGTGGAATGCGTAGTGTCGCATCAAAAATAACAAAGAATGTACCGAAAATAGTAAGAAAATTGGGAAAAAAAAACGTTTAAGCGCGTTTTGAGGAAACCGTTTGTCCCTGATTATATTTAGAAGTTAATTTTCTGATTCTATGATCGAAGAACAAACTGGTTGATCTTATCAAGCTTTATATAGTCAAGACTGTACCTCAAATCCAACCCCTCAAACTTCAGAAGCTGCTTTTGAATGGTTTGGTAATTCAGTATTGATGACATTACGTACTCATCCAACTGCTTAAGTATCGATATGTTCTTTTTGTTCCGTGTGTTCAATCTGTACACTATCTTGACATTGGGTGTTATATGATTATAATAGAACAATACGGTATTCTTTTTATGCTCTATGTTCATGATATTATAATCAAGTGTTTCCAGAAGCAAGCTTAACACAGATATCTCCAGTGATATGTCCGATTCACTGTTTTCCTTATTGTGTAGATCTATTTCAGTGGAGTAAAGCAGTTTTCCATTAGTTAAAAATATCATTATGTCATGTGTGTCTTGAATTTCCTTGTTGGATTTAACAGGAACTACGGGTTTGCTCTTGTTGATTTGCTTTTTGCTAGTCTTGATATCAGTGCTATTAAGTTTCGATTCATCACTGGTGCTGATCAATAGGTTTTTAATGTCTGTTTTGATATCCTCTGTATCGACTTTTGCCTTATCCTTGTAGTTCAAATGATTGAAATAAACATTTTGAGTGTTGAGTTTAGTTTTCACTTTGTTTGTATTATTAAAGATAATGCTCTGATTTGAGTAGGAAGTATAGGTTTTGAAAGACTTGATACTATTGTTGTCATCATTGAACTTATAATCAAAGCTCATTATTGTTGATATCTTTGATGAGTTGTTATCTTATAGTTTGTTTTAAATGCTGTATTTGGTTGATCAAATGATTATCTAAAGAACTTGCTATCGTTAGTGGTAAGAAACCTTTTGGGAAGAAAAAAAAAATCAAGGTACTTAATATAGTTACCCAGTTAGCCTTGATTTTTTGCCTATAAAGGAATTTATCCAGTTTTTTGTTCTTTTCTCCTACATAAGCAGATTTATAAGCATTTTTATTTATTTTTTTTTTTTTCAGATTTAGATACCTTAACTTTGGTTGCTAATATGGAAAAGCCAATGATATATAAACCCAGTCATTATATATTGTTTTACTTTTAACAAAATATATATATACACCATCAGTAAACATCATGCTTCCATACTCTTTAAAATTAGATCTTCAGTTTCTTAACTCTAAGGACATAGATATTGTACTCCAAAGTAGTATCCTAACAGATGATCTATTGAACATTGAAACCGATAAGACAGATGACATCATAGGTGATGTTAATAAGTTCTACATACAGTACAAAGTAACGGATAACATATTGAACTTAGGATTCTATTCAATGGACGTGAGACTCTTGAGACTGAATGTCAACAACATCATTGAGAATATCAAACTAAGTGTTGAAGTGTTGGATAACTTTAAGTAGATTATCAGTATATATTATCTCCGAATCCATAGATATTTTTTTTGCCTTGGAATATTTTACGATTTTTTCTAGCGGCATTTTATGAGAAAACCGTGTAGCGTTGCTCAACTGAATATCAAAACAAGGAAAAAAAAAAAATTTTTTTTTTCCTTCCCGCAAAAGGAAATCAAGAACAAACAACATAAAAACATCAGAACACTCACACCCTTAATAACTTAATAGCAGATATTATATAATACATCAATTTCTTATATATACATATATTACCAAGAATATACCACACACACAATGAACAGTGACCAGGACATTCAATCCGACGTCAACATGGATGAATCGAGCCAGAACTTACCGGCTACCAATGCAGGAGCAAATAATAAACAAAATCAGCTAGTAACCAAACTACAATCAATATACAGGCTTATAATGAAACAAGAAAGCATTCTCCAAGTGAGATGCTCCAATCTTACTGAGCAGTCAACTGCAAGTGTTGATGTTGAGGCTCTTTGGGGGATCTACAAAGTCAACACATACTTAGTGGAGAACTACATAGACTTTCTTACCACAGCACTATCAGAAGGCCAAACTGCACAGGATCTTAATATAGGTAAGGAGATTGTGGAGATGTATAGAATTGAAAGAAGACTCTGGGTCTACGGGTGCATAACATTTTTGGATGTGTTGAAGAACTTCATGAACAACAATCTTGATCCCACAATCTGGTCTCAATTTATCATCAATGTGTTTATAAATCTTTCTGAAATGCTTGTGGAATTACCGGAATCCTACAAGCATCCATGGTACGAAAGATTGGGTGACTTGTCAAGGATGGCCATAGCTCTTTACCCAAGAGGCTTTATAGATTGGAAATTGTCAAGTGAATACTGGTACAAAAAGGCATTTGATTACAACATTGGTCATGGTAAGTTGTACTATCATATCTCAACTGTTGAGCAAAACACTTTACAAGCATATGTACATTTAGGTAAATCTGTCTTTTGTAAAGACATGTTCATTCCTAGTCAGCATTACATGCAACTAGTCATTGATAATATTTATCAAAGAGCATACAGTGAATTCCAACTGGCAGAAAGCAATGTTCCCCTATTAGATCATTATTATAGGCAATATGTTGAATACAAAAATGGGTACAACCTGTTGCACTTCCCTGATGGAACCAACATGAATCCCGAACAGTTGGAAAGAGGGCTTATGACCCACTTTTTCACAAACCATCACTACCAACATTACGTCTTCATATCACACATCGTTGAGTACCTAAAGCATGTTGAAGTAATTTCCATGCCGACTTTCAACACAAACAAAGACCTCCAACAAATCGTCTTAAACTACTTTGAAAAGAACTTTGGTGAATGGAAGAAAACCACCAGTTCATTGTTCCCTAAGGAAAACTCCAACTTCTTCAATGAGAAATTCATCTTTTTGCAAGACTCAGAAAAAATCAAGTTCTACTTTTCAACTGCTGCCTTGTTTGCACAATCACATATTTTACAAATTGTGGGCTTTGGTAACCCTATAAACCCTTTTGCCAAGTTGTTTGGCTTATCTGAGATGCTTCACTTGAAGAAAAGTAAAAAGGAAAATAGAAAGCAATTACAAGAAAGCGCTGCAAGCAGTAATGTTGTTGAAGCAGATGATTTGGAAATCTCATTTGAAGAGGCCAGCAAGCACATTCCGGAAATCACCAACAAATGCTCCACCATTGTCTTAAAAAAGTACTTGAGTGGACCCTTATTACCAGCTTTGCCACATCTGTTGGTATACGGATACTTCTTCATGGCCATTGACAAAAAACTAAGCAAACCCGAGGATGAAGTCTATGAGTACAACGAGGAGAAAATCGTGATCAAAAAGCTAAGTGAGGATGATCTAACTTGGTGGAACAAGCATGTCATTGATCTTTTCCCATGGGAGGAAATTGTTGACTTTTTAAATGTTTTGATTTTGTTCTCATTGAAAAACTGTCCAGAAAAACATGCTCTCAACATACAAGCCATCAAAAATGATTTATTCAATGATAACAACGACGAACCACTAATAGTCAAGGATATACCAGAAGTCAAGGGCTTGATAGGTACCTTGTGGTTCGATTGCTTGAACATAACAGTTGAATGTGATAATTATGAGGATACAGATTACGGAATTGAATTTGATAAGATGGTTGAGAATGGTGAGAGCTTCTGGAAGAGATTGAGCGAGATTTTAAAGGTTTTCTTCAAGTTGGCCCTAAAGAACTCATTTGGCCTAAGATTGTGTGAAACCTCCCACATAGGCCTAGGATCACATTTATTCCAATTTGAATACTCGAAAAATGAAAGAAACTTCAAAAACAACATCTCATTGATTATTGATTACTACAACGATAATATTGTCAAATTAGCTGGTTCTAAGGGCTTTATAGTGGATTTCAAAGACTTTACTGGGTTTGGGGACAGAATAACTGGCTGTATCTACACCTCGGGGTCTTTGGAAAGATTAAACATTCAAGGAGGAGATGATCTAGACTTTGAGAATAGATATTTTGAGAACTTTGACAACTTGGAATTTGACTTATTCCAGAAATACGTCAAGTTCAAGGACTTGGACCTTGCTGGGTCATACTTCATATTGGACGCCACCTCATGGCTAAGACATTCAGGAAGAATATTCAAAATCATGGCCAACAGTCTGATCAAGTTGAGTATTTGCTTGACCACTTTCCAAGAGTTGAGATTCTTGAGAAAGTCCAAAGACATCACTGTTTCAGATGCAGCCACTAGAGCCGTTATAATTCTCAGACACTTGTACGATCAAAAGAAAATTTTACCATTAAGATTCACAGGTAACTTGGCTACAACTATTGAGGAACACCTCGAGTATGAAACGAAAATGACTTGGAAGACCCACGTTGATGAGTTCGTCATAGATGCCATCTACAAGAATGGTAAGAGGTTATTCAATATGAGTTTGGACGGTCCGGAATTTGTAGAAAGTAGTGACCAGAACATGGAGTCCGAATCCAAGGAAGACTCAGGCTTAGCCAAAAAAGAAATATTCTTGGTATCCGATGATGCACCAATGAGGGAAAAGGCATCACGTTATCAAATCACATCCATTTCCAGTAGATTCATGTTCATCTTGTGTAACGAATTAGGTAATGATCTAAGTACAAATTGATGTGGTTTTATATAGTCAGTTAATAAGATAGTTACTACGAGTTTTTATGCTTATCCAATATTATTTATTCCGGTTTTGATATTGACTTTATATATAGATTTTCATACAAGATTATCAAGTTTTGTTGACAATTCTCCATTTAATGCAATACTTCATGTTCAAAACACTGAACGTGTTCATTTGACTTAGTTGTATCGCCCATTCCTTAGTATCAATCAACTTGTCATTCAATCTCTGATGGAACTTGTCCTCTTGTGAGTTATTGAAGCTTTTCATGTCTACCAAATATAAGCATTTCTCCTTGTACTCATCACACTTGACTATCATAACCTTCGGCAGAAGACCCAAATTTGATTCCTTTTTGTTGATGGAATTGTACACTATTTTTATGTTATGAAGAGTTATGATATCTGACGGTTTATACTCAAAGAAGAACTTCAAAGATGTATTGAGCAGTAGTATTCTTTCAAATGTTGTCTTCAGTGATTTACCAAACTTTGTATGAAGCATTTGCGGATCCGTGTTTATTTTGTTTGCCGTACTGTCAAGACTGTATTTATTTTCATATACCACTGTATACTCCCTTTGATAAGATTTGACCTCTTCCGACACTCCATCGCTTTTGTATTTCAGCGATAACAGCTTCTTCCTCTGTAAATTCTTTCGCAGTAACTTTTCAATTTCGTCACTAGTAGCATCGTTGCTCTTTGATTTCTTATTTTCTAGTGGATAGCTTCTGTTTATTTTTTTATTTACTATGTCATGTAACGATAACTGAGATTTTATCTGTTGTTTGCACAATGATGTGCTTTTACTCAGCTCATTTGGTTTTGACAGTCTCTTTCTGTTAGTAGCTTTACTTTTACGCTTTGTGTTGTATATTGAGGGTAGCATTTATTGATTTGACGTTCTACTGGGGAGAGCATTGGTGTGTGTAAACACATTGTTAACTTATCTTAACTTAAAAAAAGGTTCAAAATTCTTCGTTTACTGATTACTTTTTTTTTTTGGAGATTGTGCCAAACCACGTGAGTAACTTTGATCAATGAGTGTCTCTCTAAAACGTTTAAAAAATAGAAAAGGCGTAAAAACAGTTTATGATAAAAGAGTTCTTTACATACCAGAGTTCACTTGTTGAACATTGTTTTCCTCTTTGGTGGATCCATTGGAAAGATTCTTCTATCACTTTTAGAAGAGGACTTGTCATCCATCTGATTTATAACATTTTCAACTGTTATTTGGTTCATTCTATACTTCAAAAGAGAGCTCTTCTTGTCTTCTGAAGTGCCATTTTGAAATAACTTCTTTTGTATTATATCATCTTTGACTTTTTTAGTGACCTTCCATGAGAAAAAATACTTACCAAAGTAAAAGTGTTGGACCACTGGGAACTTAAGCAGTACTTCATCTATCCACATTTTATAAAGCCCGAT
>ERZ794949.649-NODE-649-length-10493-cov-2.860031_pt1 | contig 10493 bp, 7 predicted proteins | sample MGYA00511363_ERZ794949 | MGnify/ENA primary metagenome ERZ794949 (study PRJEB30137, sample SAMN04331402) | food metagenome | isolation source: T1 must sample point D1 replicate B | place: Australia: South Australia ... | reverse complement strand
CGAGCTGTTGGCGAGACGGGCGGTGCTATGCGTGCTCGTCGAGAGGGATGACGAGGGCGGCCGCGGCTGGACTCGGCGAGGACCCTCGCGCTTGTTGCGCGGCAAGGTGCGGTCGAGGTGGGCTCGTGCGGGCGATGCCTTGCAGTTGCAGCAAGAGCATGGCAAGTGCCGAGCGCAGAGGTGAAGGGCGGCGAGAGGCGACGATCTCGACGAGGCGGTGCTGGTGGCAGAGGACGAGGGATGCGGGCGATGGGGCGGCGGGTGCGAGGGGTGTGCTGTGCGGTCCTCGTCGAGCTGATTGAGCCCATGGCGAACTCTTCCGAGTGCGGAGGATGAGCGGGCGGGCGGAAGCCGGACGACGAGCAGACGAGCACGCCAACTCGCGCAACCGCTCCTCGCTCTCTCGACCAGCGCGCTCAAGCCCGACTAAGCGCACAGCCTTGGCCTGTCCGACTGCTCCAGCTCGCAATCTCGCATCAGCCCGCACCCTCACCCCGGCCCCCGCCCCAGCTTCGACCCCCTCCTCGTCCTCCTCCTCCTCGGCTCTCCACCGCCTCCTCCTCCTTCGCCTCGGCCGCCTACTTCCAGCACCACCTCGCCCAGCTCGCCACAGCCTTGTGCGTCTCTCTAGCCGCCAGTCCAGCCACACCGCAAGGTCCTCAAAGCTGACCCCGTGACCTCTGCTCTCATCAGCTCGACCTCGACTCGGCGCCACATCCCCGCCCCTCTCGCCCACCCAGCGCGACCCGGCCATGACCGACACGGCCTACTACTCGACGGTCGACCCGTTCCACTTTGCGCCCCAGTCCCCCCCGCCCTCGTCGTCGCTCGCAAACGGCCTGCCGCCCTTCCCCTCGTCCGCCTCGCTCGCCGTCCCCCAGAGCCAGATCTCGCCCGCCCTGTACTCGCCAGAGGTCGCCGTCTCGTCCGCCTCGATCGCCCAGTCTATCGCCGACAACCTCGGGCCCAAGAGCCCGCTCCGCGTCGTCGACGACGCCATGGAGGGCGTCTCGGCCCACTCGGCCGCCGCACCCGGCGCCGCTCTCAAGGCGTCGCCGTCCGCCTCGACCACGCCCGACCTCGTCCAGCAGGCCAAGATGGACGTCGAGGACGACCACCACCGTCGAGGACCGCCCCTCTCCGACACGCCCGGCGGCGACTGCCGCAACGTCTGCATCCGCCACGCCCGCATGGCAAACGGCTCGACCAACCTCATGCTCCAGAAGGTGCGTCTCGCTCCCTCTTTCTTCTGCCCTTGCCGAGAATGAGCTGGATGCTGACCCTCGTACCCTCGCCCGCAGTCGCTCGAGGACCTCGCCCCGCACGAGCAGCAGGCCGTCAACACGGTCTGGAGCCTCTTCTCGTCGTCGCCCGCCCGCCGCCGCACCCTCATCCTCCGCGGCCTCCTCACCATCGCCTGCCCGTCCCAGCTCTCGTTCCTCCAAGAAGCGCTCAGCCTCGAGATGCGCCTCGACCCGGTCGAGCTCCTCCCGCGCGAGGTGACGCTCAAGGTCTTCGGCTACCTCGACGCCATCACGCTCGGCCGCGCCGCCCAGGTGTCGCGCGCGTGGAAGGGCATGGCCGACGACGACCTCCTGTGGCGCACCATGTGCGAGCAGCACATCGAGCGCAAGTGCGAGAAGTGCGGCTGGGGCCTCCCGCTCCTCGGCGAGCGCCGCCGCAAGGCCCGCCTCGCCATGAACGCCCTCCCGACCGCCGCCGCCGCCACCGCCACCTCGTCGTCGTCGTCGAGCAGCGACATGCTCGTCGAGCCCTCGTCGTCCTCGGCCGGCGCCGCCGCCGCCGCCGCCGCCTCGTCGTCCGACTCGCACCGGCACAAGCGCTCCAAGACGAGCTCGCCCACCCCCTCCCGCCCGTCCTCCCCTCGCCCCTCGCGCTTCGCCCCCGCCGCCGCCGCCGAGCTGCCGCCCGCCCTGCCGCTCACGCGGCCGTGGAAGCACGTCTACTGCGAGCGGCTCGCGATCGAGCGCAACTGGCGGCGCGGGACGTGCGCGGCGACGGTCCTGTCGGGCCACACCGACTCGATCACGTGCCTCCAGGTCGCCGAGGACCTGCCGCACCCGTCGTTCCCCGTCCTCATGACGGGCTCGTGGGACCGCTCGGTGCGCATCTGGAACCTCGAGACGGGCAAGGAGGTCGGCGTCCTGCGCGGCCACACGCGCGGCGTGCGCGCGCTCCAGTTCGACGCGCTCAAGCTCGTCACGGGCTCGATGGACTCGACGCTCAAGATCTGGAACTGGCGCACGGGCGAGTGCATGCGCACCCTGCGCGGCCACCGCGACGCCGTCATCTGCCTCACGTACGACAAGCAGCTCCTCGTCTCGGGCTCGGGCGACTCGACGATCCGGGTGTGGGACTTCGGCACCGGCGAGGTCTACACGCTCCGCGGCCACTCGGAGTGGGTCAACTCGGTCGCCCTGTGGGACTCGAAGGCCGACGGCGGGTGCGACCCTTCGCCGGCCTCGCTCGACGCCGCCGCCGCCCGCGCGAGCGCCGGCACCGGCACGAGCGCGACGACGGGCGCGGGCGACCTCGGCGCGCCGATCAGCAACCCGGAGCAGGCCAAGCAGTCGTCGATGGGCAAGTACCTCTTCTCGGCGTCGGACGACGCGACGATCCGCGTGTGGGACCTCTACTCGCGCACGTGCGTCCGCGTCCTGTCGGGCCACGTCGCCCAGGTCCAGAGCCTCAAGGTGTACGTCGTCGGGCCGGGCGAGGACCAGGGCACGGCCGCCTTCCCGACCTCGCTCCTCCAGCCGCCGGCGACGACGCCCGGCGTCGACGAGTCGGACCGCACCGAGGACGCCGCAGGGCTCGCCGGCGCCGGCGCAGGCGCACGCCCGAGCTGTACCGCCAACCAGCGCCTCGTCGGCGCTCCTCCCGCCTCGGCCTTCCCGGGCGCCGTCGGCGGCGGCCCGTTCGCCCAGCAGCAGCAGCAGCCCGACTTCGAGTTTGCGTCGGACAAGAAGCCCATGGTCGTCTCGGCGTCGCTCGACAACACGGTGCGCGTGTGGAACGTCGAGAGCGGCCAGTGCGTGCGGCAGCAGTTTGGGCACCTCGAGGGCGTGTGGAGCGTCGACGTCGACAAGCTCAGGATCGTGTCGGGCAGCCACGACCGCACCATCAAGGTGCGCTCCTCTTTCCTCTCCCTCTCCGGGATTCCTCGGCGGCGACGAGGAGTAGCAGGCGCTGACTCGGCGCTCTCCCTCCCTCTCTCGCCCGCTCCCTCCTTCGCCTCGCAGATCTGGGACCGCGACTCGGGCAAGAACCTGCACACGATTGTCGGGCACAAGGCGGCCGTGTGCGTCTCTCTCGCTCTCCCCTTCCTGCACGTACGAGAGGCTGACTCGCCGCCGGTCCCTCCCTCCTCTCTCGCTCGCAGCACGTCGGTCCTCCTCACGGATCAGTCGGTCATCTCGGGCTCGGACGACGGCGAGGTGCGCCTGTGGAGCTTTGCACCCAAGGAGACGTTCTAGTTCCCCTCTCGGCCGCTCGAGCCTCTTCCTCTCTCTCCTCTTCCTCGTCGTCCTTCTCCCTCATCTTTCAGTACCCGTCCTGCGTGTTGCTTGCCAATCTAGATCTCGTGCTCTGTCTCTTCTCTCGACGACGTCGAGCGAGAGTGCGCAGAGAACTGAGTTGCGTGAAGCCAAGGTCCAGGTACAACAAGATCCGCCTCCTCTCTCCTCGTCCTCGCTCTCCCTCGTCGCGCCGCCTCCCGCCGCTCATCGTCCCGCTCCCGCACCGCCCATCATGCCCTTGAGCATGTCGGCCATGCCGCCCATGCCGCCCATGCCGGGCAGGCCGCCGCCGCCCATGCCGCCGAGGCCGCCCATCATCTGCTGCATCTGCTGCAGCGCGCCCGGGTTCGAGAGCATGTCGCGCGCGCCGGGCGGGAGCATGTTCTGTGGAGGGAGAGAGGGAGGGAGGGCGACGAGTGCGAGTGCGAGAGGAGGGAAGGCCCGAGCGCAGGAGGAGAAGAGGAGGGAGTAGCGGCATCAGTTGCTGCGTCTCGAGAGCTCGCTCGACGACGAGACGCCGAAAGGGAAGAAGAGAGCGCGCGACGCACCTGCATGGCACGCATCTGCGACGGCGACAGCTTGGACAGGTCGGGCATGCCGCCGGGTCCGAGCGGCGGCATCCCTGCCGGCATTCCGCCGGCGCCTGGCCGTCCTGCGCCGCGCTGCGCGAGCTTGCCCATCCTGCGAGCGAGGAGAGAAGAGCAAGCGTCAGTACTGGTCGGCTGGAGGCGAGCGACGAGACCGAGCGAGAGGAAGGGAGCGAGCCGAAGAGGGATGGGAGGGGAGGAGGGACGGGGAGAGAGAGAGGGCGAGAGAGAGCACGACGCACATGCCGTTCTTGCCGCCCATGCGCTTTGCCATCTTGGAGAACATCTGGTGCTGCGCGAGGAGCTGCTCGACCTCCTCGACGCTCGTGCCGCTCCCGCGCGCGACGCGCAGCACGCGCGCGTTGGGCTCGCGCCCGCCGAGCGGGTCGACGTCGGCGCTCGCTGCAGCGTCGTCGTCGTCCGAGTCGTCCGAGTCGGGCGCTGCGCCCTTGCTCGACGACGCCGGCGCGGCGACGGCCTTGCCTTTTCCTCCTGCTCCTCCTGCTGCGGCGCCGCCGGCGACGGCGACCTTGCCCTTGCCCTTGTCCTTGGGCGCCTTGGGCGGGTCGCGGAAGACGGAGCCGTCCGAGTCGAGCTCGGCCGTCGTCATCGAGTCAAAGATGAAGGCGATGCGCTTCATGCGCTTGGACGCCTCGGCCTCGGTGTCGCCGCCCATGAGGCCGCTCATGCCAGGGATCATCGACGTCAGGTTCGACAGCGGGCCCCTGCGAGCGTACGTGGAGCATCAGACTTGAGGACAGAGAGAGGAGAACGAGAGCGGGCGAGAGAGCGAGAGGAGAGGACGCACATGTTCATGATGGTCTGCATCTGCTCCTTGAGGTCGCGCACGGTGAACTCGCCCTTCTCGAGCTTCTTCATCATGTTCTCCTGGCGCTCCGGGTTGGCCATGGCCATCTCCTGCGCGCGCTCGACGAGCCCCTGCATGTCGCCCATGCCGAGCATCTTGCTGATGAACGGCCTGGGGGCAAACTTCTCGAGGTCGTGCAGGTGCTCGCCCGTGCCGATGAAGATGATGGGCGTGTGCGTTGCGGCGACGCTGCAGGTGCGAGAGGGAGAGGCGTCAGTCGAGAGGCTCCTCGGCGGCGAGGGAGAGACCGAGGAGGAGGGAGAGGCTCGAGCGGGACGAGGGACGCACGCAGAGATGGCTCCTCCTCCCTTGGCGTGCCCGTCGAGCTTGGTGACGATGATGGCGCCAAAGTTGCTCGCCTCCTTGAACGCCTCGCTCTGCGCCTCGGCCGCCTGGCCGATGGCGCCGTCGAGCACGAGCACCGTCATGTCGGGCTCGACGGCGTCCTGGATCTGGCACATCTCGTCGAACAGCTCCGACTCTTGGCGATGCCGCCCGGACGTGTCGACGATGATGACGTCGAAGCGCTCGGCGCGGAATTTCTGCACGCCCTGGAGCGAGATCGAGACCGGGTCCGTCTCGGTGTAGCTGCGCGACGAGTGCGAGGGCGAGGACGAGGCGCGAGGCGTGGCGAGGGATGAGGGGAAGGAGGTGTAGAGCAAGAGTCAGGACTCGTTCGGCGCGGGCGCACAGCTTAGGAGAGGAGGAGAGCCGCCGACGCACGAGCCGAAGAAGGGGACCTTTGCGCGCGTTGCGTTCTGCTTGAGCTGGTCGAACGCTCCCGCGCGGAACGTGTCGGCGCAGACGAGGGCGACCTTGAGACCTCGACGCTGGTAGTGGGTTGCGAGCTGTGCGGGTGCGAGAGCGAGAGAGGGTCAGAGGAGGGAGCGAGGTGGAGAGTGAGGGAGAGGAGCGGACGCACCTTGGTACAGGTCGTCGTCTTGCCCGCGCCTTGGAGACCGACCATCATGATGACCTGCGTCTTGCCCTTGACCGGCTGCGCGCAAGCGAGAGAGGAAAGTCAGGTCACGTAGATCGAGAACGCCGTCGGGGAGGGGAAGGGGGAGGGACGCACGTTGAAGGCCGGCGGCGCGTCGTCGCCCGGGTCGACGAGTGCGACGAGCTCGTCAAAGATGGCCTGTGCGCAGAGGGGAGGAACAGGAGGGTGAGCATTCGCAGAAGGGAGACGGTGGGGGGAAGGTGCTCGAGGGGGGAGCAGGGCGAGGGGCGACGGACCTTGTGGATGAGCTGCTTGGCCTTGTTGCCGGCCATGGTGTCGTGGTCTGTGCCATGCTTGTGCTGGATCTCCTCGAGCTGGGGGAGGACCTGGCGTCTGACGCGCTCGCGGGTGCGCTTTACGAGGAGGACGTTGACGTCCGACTCGAGGAGGGCCGAGCAGACGGTCTTGAGGACAGCATCGAGGGCCTGCGGGTGCACGAGTCAGACCAAGGAGCCGTGTGTGTGGGCGAGGAGGAGAGCGAGGACGAGGAGGGAGGAGGGGGCGCACCTGCTCGTCGATGGCGGAGGAAGCCGAGACGGACTGGAGGGCCGAGTTGAGCCTGCGTCCGAGATCTTGGAGGACCATGGCGGTGCTTCTCTGGGTGGCTTTGGTCGGGTGCGAGAAGAGCGAGCGAGGCCTGCCCCGCGTCGTCGCTTTCGCCTCATCTCCCGTCCTCCTCCCTCACCCGCCGCTCGCTCCAGAGGCACAGCTGCCACCTCGAGCCCACTCTGCCATGAGTGGTGTCGCCTCTCCCGCCGACGGCAGCCCGCCCCACCGCCCCGACGAGGCCATGGAGGTCGACCAGGACCAGGCCGACCAGGAGGGCCCTCAGGCCGCCGACGACGACGACGACGACGACGACGACGACGACGACGAGGGCATCGACCTCCGCCCAGGTGCTGCCTCTCCCGGCGACAGCTCGGAGGAGGAAGCCACAGACTCGGAGGAGGAACGCGAAATCCGCAAGGGTCCGTCCCACCTCTCTCTCCTCCTCGTCGTCGTCGTCCCTCTCCCTCGTCTAGCACCAGGACTGACTCGCTCTCCCACCGACAGGCTTCATCGTCGACGAGGACGAGTCGGCACGCCGCCGCCGCCGCAAGCACAAGAAGCGCCGCAAGCACCGCGACGCCCAGGACGGCGAGGGCGCAGACGGCGACGAGACCAAGAGCAGGAAACGCCGCAAGGGCTCGGACGATGGCGCGTCCTCACTCTCCTCTACAGCAGCTATCGACGAGGCGAGCGCGCGAGCTGACCCTGCCCCTCGCACCCGCTCGCAGAAGACGCAGCGCTCGACGAGGACGACCTCGAGCTCCTCCAGGAGAACATGGGCATCCGCCTCACCAAGCCCAAGGGCGTGCGTCCCACCTTTCCCTCGAGCCTGAACTACACCCGCGAGCCGCTTCTGACGCTCGCCTCGTGCCCGCAGAACAAGCTCCGCCGCCTGCGCCGTGCCGGTCCCGCCTCGGGCTCGGACGACGACTCGCCCGCCGGGCGCCGCTCTGGCCGCGGACGCGACGACGGCGGCGACCTGCAGGACATCTTTGCCGACGACGATGACCGCGCCGGCGACGACGGCGGGCTCGAAGGCCTGTTCGGCGCCGACGAGATGGCGGGCTTCATCGAGGACGACACGGACGACTCGCGGTCCGAGGCGGGCGACTCGGACGAGGACGACGAGGCGCGGCGCCAGCGCAAGCGCGACGCCAAGCGGCGCGAGAAGGGCGAGCGCAAGAAGCGCCGCGGCGCCGGGCTCGGCATGGGCCGCGTCGAGGGCATCACGCAGGAGGCGTGGCAGGAGGTCGCAGAGGTGTTCGGCAACGGGCAGGACTACGCGTGGGCCATGGAGGACGACGACGAGGACGACAAGGACGGCAAGAAGGAGCTCAAGGACGTGCGTCTCCCTCTCTCTCTCCCTCCTGCTCTCGGCTCGCCTCGTCGCGCCCCGGCTCACTCGCTCTCCCACTCGCCCGCAGATCTTCGAGCCGAGCGAGATCGCGTCGCGCATGCTCACGGCCGAGGACGACAAGATCCGCCGCCTCGACGTGCCCGAGCGGCTCCAGGTCGCGTCGGCCGGCCTGCCCGACTTTGCGTTCGACGACGAGGCCAACCTCGTGCCGCTCATCCCCGAGACCGAGGTCCCGACGGCGGCGCGGTGGATGGCCGAGCGCCTCGGGCGCGACATCTCCGAGTCGTACCTCCTCCAGGACGCGGCGACGGGCGAGCTCCCGCAGCTCCACGCCCAGTTCATCTTGGCCGTCGAGAACGTCGTCCGGTTCCTCAACGTCGACCTCCTCGAGCCGCCGCACATCTGGCACCACCGCGCCGACTACCTGTTCCACGCCCCGAGCGGCTCGACGCCCCACGCGCTCCTCCACGAGGACCACTTGTGGCGCCTCTCGGCGCTCAGCATCAAGTACCGCGCCTTCCTCGCGCGCCGCGCCGAGCTCGCCGCCCTCGTCGACAAGCTCGGGTGCGCGCACGACGCGCACGTCGCCGAGCTCGTCGAGCAGGCCCAGGGCGTCGAGGACGTCATGGACGCCATGGCCTGGGTCGCCCTCATGTTTGGCGAGGGCACCGCGGCCGGGCTCGCCAAGCGCGCCAAGAAGGAGGAGCAGGACGACGAGGAGCGCGCGAGGAAGGCGCTCGAGGACGGCGGCGAGGCGGGCGGCGAGAGCGCAGAGGCGCGCGCGCAGCGCGAGCGGGACAAGGACGAGGCGGCGGCCAAGCGCCAGAAGCGTGCGGCGAGGGAGAGCGAGTACGAGCTCGCCAAGAAGAGCGTCGTCAAGCGGCTCGCAGAGGTGCGTCGTCCCTTCTCCTCCCTGTCGTCGTCGCCGCTCGAGCCTCTCGAAGCTGACTCGCCCATCTCTTCCTCTCCCCTCTCTCCCTCTCGCAGCTCACCAACATCTCGGTCGCCGAGCTCGCGCTCGACGTCTCGTCGGGCACCAAGACGCACTTTGTCGACGACCCGGCCAAGACGCCCTCAGACCTCGCCAACGAGTTCGTCGTCGAGCCGCAGTTTGCGACGCCCCAGCGCGCTCTCGCCGGCGCCCGCACGATCCTCGTCACCGAGCTCGGCACCGAGCCCATCCTGCGGCGCGAGGCGAGGCGGTACGTGCGCGACTTCGGCGTCGTCAACGTCACGGCGACCAAGGCCGGCGAGCAGAAGATCGACGCCCTCAACCCGTTCTACGTGCGTCCTCGTCTCTCTCTGCACTCTCTCACTGTCCTCTCGGCGTCGAGCTGACGTTGTGCGACGCCCACACAGACGTTCAAGTACCTCAAGAACAAGCCGCTCAAGGAGTACCTGCGCTCGCCCCAGTGGGCTCAGATCCTCGCCGCCGAGGGCGAGGGGCTCGTCACGGCCTCGATCGACCTCCCCGAGTCGGCCTACGAGCGCCTCGTCACGGCGCTCGCCAAGATGTACCTCTCGGACTACGCGTCGGCGCTCGCCGAGGAGTGGAACGACCTGCGCAAGGGCATCCTCGAGGAGGCTGTCGCCAACGTGCTCGTGCCCCAGGCGGCGGCATGGGCCCGCAATATGCTCAAGGAGGAGTGCGAGGACTTTGTCGGCGACCTGTGCAAGCGCAAGCTCGAGTCGGTGCGTCCCTCTGCCTCTCTCCCTCTTCCCTCCCTCCTTCCTCCTGCACCTCCTCCCCTCTCTCCTGCGACTGACTCGTCGTCGCCGCCGCTCGCAGCGTATCGACGTCGCCCCCTGGTGCCGCGCCGACCTGACGATGCAGCCGGGCGAGACGCCCTCGGTCCTCGCCCTCTCGAACGGGCGCGGCGACCCTCGGCGCGACTCGATCGTCGGCGTCTTCTTCGACAGCGACGGTCACTTCCGCGAGCACTTTACGCTCGACCGCCTCATCGACATGGACGACGCCCAGCGCGACTCGTTCTCCGAGTTCCTCAAGCGCCGCCGCCCGCAGGTTGTCGTCGTCGGCGGCTACAGCCCGGCCGCCGTCCAGCTCCTCGAGGACTTCCGGCGCTTCGGCGGCGAGGTCGCGCGCGAGATCGTCGAGGCGGGCGACGCCGACGACGAGGAGGCCGACCAAGGCTTGCCGTACGAGCAGGTCGCCGAGCGCAAGGGCAACCGCGCCGCGTTCGAGTCGACGTTCGTGTTCGACGACGTCGCGCGCATCTACCAGCACAGCCAGCGCGCGGCGCAGGAGTTCACCGAGCTGAGCACGCTCGGCAAGTACTGCGTCGGCCTCGCGCGCTACGCCCAGAGCCCGCTCAACGAGTACGCCGCGCTCGGTGCCGACCTGTCGGCGCTCACGTACGACCCGAACCAGAAGTACGTCGCCAAGGACAAGGTGTCGCGCGCGCTCGAGCGGGCCCTGATCGAGGTGACGAACCGCGTCGGCGTCGACCTCAACAAGGCCGTGCGCAACCCGTACTACGCGCACCTCCTCCAGTACGTCTCGGGCCTCGGCACGCGCAAGGCCGACGCGCTCGTCAAGAAGATCGCCGCGACCCAGAACGGCACGCTCGCCAAC
>ERZ794949.648-NODE-648-length-10495-cov-2.751820_pt1 | contig 10495 bp, 6 predicted proteins | sample MGYA00511363_ERZ794949 | MGnify/ENA primary metagenome ERZ794949 (study PRJEB30137, sample SAMN04331402) | food metagenome | isolation source: T1 must sample point D1 replicate B | place: Australia: South Australia ... | reverse complement strand
GCCGGCCTCGAGCGAGTAGTCGGCCGGGTCGATCTGGACGCCGTCGCCCTGGCCGTCGATGGGCATATCGCGCGACGTCTCGCCCGTGCGCGTGTTGTAGTAGAAGAGCTGGCCGGCGTGCGTCATCTTGGGGACCCAGAAGTCCTCGTCCTCGGGGACGTCGTCGGGCCATACTGCGGCGGCGGCGGTCGATGCGGCGGCGTGGACGGTTGTCGGCGAGGGGCGAGAGGCTGGAGGTGGGACGCTACTGCTCGTCGACGCCTCGTCCTGCTGCGAGGCGGCCGCGATCTCGGCGAAGATGTCGCCGCCGTCCGAGAACGAGGCGAGGTCGAACTGGCCGCCGCCGAGAAAGTCCTGGAGCGTCGGGTCGCGCGAGAGCTGGCCGCCGAGCCCGACTGACGAGAAGTCGTCGATGAGGCCGGCCTCGAACGCGGCGTCGTCGCGGCTCGTCGAGCGCGACTTGGTGCTGCCGCTCGCGACGCTGCGCCGCCGCCCGTCGTCGTCGCCTGCGCCAGCCGCGCGCATGGCCTCGTCCTCGTCGACGGGCTCGGTGTAGTTGCTCGGGAACCAGCCTCGGGTGCCCGACTCGAGGACGACGCCGTCCCACCAGCCGCTGTCGAGGGTCGAGAGGACCTCGATGATGTCGCCCTGGCGGAACGAGAGGGACGAGTTGTCGGTGCCGCTGTAGCTGTAGATGGCGCGGACGAAGACGGGCTGGGCCGCCTCCATCGTCGGCGGGCGGGGCGGGCGAGGTGGACGGCGAGGTGCTGGGAGGGAAGTGGGGAGGCGGTGTCGAGCCGGCGGGAGGTCGGGCGGGCACTGCAGGGCACAGCAAAAGCGTGTCAGCACAGTCCTGAGCCCGCCGTTGAGCGCGCTGCTGCCCTCGCTCGCCCCTCGCCGGCTCATCTCTGCCGCTCTTTGTCCCGGGCGAGGAGCAACCCTCGCAACCGGGTCCTGCGGCCTCACGCCGTCGCGCGCTGCTGCGCCGGCACTAGCCAGCCTCGCTGAGGCGCCAAGGTGATCGTACACGGCCCCCTGCCCGCACCCAGCTCGCTCAGGCCCCGCTCGAGCTCCCCCTCCGCGCTCCTCAAGCCTCGCGACCAGCTCGTGAGGGGGAGGAAGGACAGGGCGCACCTGAGGCTGACCTTGCTGCTGCTTGCCGGTTGCTCGAGGTGCTCGAGTCTGCGCTTGACCGCTCGGCGAGCAGGCACAGGCCGGACGGGGTGTTGGCGCGGCCGCGGCGGGCGGAGGTTGGCGCGGGCGGACGGGCGACAGGAGAGGGCGACGAGGGTCGGTCGCTGAGCTGTGGTGGAGCAGGGCACAGTCCAGCTGCTGCTGCGCGTGCAGGCTCGCTGTGCGCCTTGGTGGTGAAGGCGGCGAGCGGTCAAGACAGAGAGGCGAGCCGAGAGCCGTCGCCGTCGTCCGCCCGAGCCGATCAGGCGCCGACACGGCCTGTGCACCCACACGACCCCGCCCGCTCTCCTGGATCGGTCCGTGCAAAAAGATAGCGTCGACTCCCGCCGCACCGACCCCTCCCTCGCCCTGCCTGCTCCCGCCGCCCGCCGCCGCCTCTGCCCCGCCCGCCATCATCCGCGCAGGCCGGAACGACGTGTGCGACGCCGTGAGCAGGCGCGCAAACTCGCGCGTGCCGAGCGTGAGCTGGCCGATCCCCTCGCGCATCTGCTGCGAGAAGGCAAAGTCGAGGCTGACGGCCTTGATGAGCTTGGCCGCACGGATCACGTTCTGCAAGGACGAGCTTCGAGTCAGTATGAGGGCGCCTCGTGAGGGAGAGGCAGAGAGGAGAGAGAGAGAGAGCGACGCACCGACACGAACTCGTACGAGGCGTCGCCGAGCCGCCTCGCCTCGGCCGTCGCAAACTTGAGCCTGCCCCTCGCATCGTCGCCGCGCACGCGCTCGATCGCCCGCTGGAGCCGCTGCGTCGAGTCGTACCCGGCCTTGCACAGCTCGGCGAGCTCCTTGAGCCGCCGCTTGCCGATGGCCGCAAACTGGCTCGCGAGCGCCGGGTCCTCGAACGAGTCGAGGAGCATGCCGTACACGTCCGACGCGATGCTCACCGTCGAGTCGGCCGTGTCGACGAACGTCTCGTCGGCGTTGAGGGTCGACACCGGGCGCGAGATGCGGTGCGGGTGGAACGACGCCGGGACCGCCATTGACGAGCCGCTGCCGTTGCTCGCGCCTGCGCCCGACACGGCGAGCGACGACGAGCCCGACGAAGGCATGGGCGGCATCGGTGGGATGCCCGCCGAGCCCGAGATCGACCCTGCGCGAGACGGCGCGCGCGAGTCGCCGCTCCCGCCGCCGCCGCCGCCGAGGAAGAGCCCGCCGGGCGTGATCGGGTGCTCGAACGCCTTCTGCACCATCTGCTCGTAGCCCATTTGCGGCGGCATCGAGAGCGGCGCAGGCGGCGGCGCGCGCGAGCCGGACCCGCCCTGCGACGACGACATGGACGACTTGGCCGACCCAGGCGTCGGGCGCGTGCGCAGCGTCGCGCCGCCGTTCGGGTCGTACGACCCAGAGGCGACGCTCTCGTCGAAGATGAGCGGGCCGCCGGGCAGCGCGGGGACGGGCGGGATGTCGGCCGGCGGGAGGTTGGCGCCGAGCGCGACGTCCTCGACGCTGAACGAGCCGGCGTGTCGGCGCGTCGTCGAGCGCTGGCGGGTGAGGCGCAGCGCAGGGCCGTCCGAGGACGAGGACGAGGAGGGGAAGGAAGGGTCGAAGGTGGCCGAGGGCGTCGGCGGCTGGAGGACGAGCGTCGCGACGGACGGGTCGTCCAGGTCGGCGAGGAGCGGCACGACAGACGCCCAAGAGCTCGCGATCTCGCCGACCGACCCGTACAGCATGAGGACGAGCGTGCGCGAGTAGCGCACGTCGGCCGACGCCGTCAGGACGGCGAGCTGCGGCTGGAGGGCCGTCACGAGCGCGCCGAACGTCCCGACGCTGTCGCGGCAGGCGACGAAGACGTCGCGCACGATGGCCGTCGGCGGCGTCGCTCGCCGCGAGAGCGAGTCGAACCGGTCGAGCGCGTTGATGAGCGTGCTCATCGACGAGTCGGCCGAGCCCATGAGGCGCGCGACCGGTGCGGGCAGGCGGTCCTGGGCGGCGAAGACGACGAACTGCCGCAGCGCCGAGTGCACCTGCGAGAGGGCGAAGAGGATGCCGCGGATCGTCTCGGCGAAGCGCAGGAGGGCTGCCGGGACCGTCTTGGCGATGGTCGACTCGGGGAGCATCGAGAGGCGCCGAAAGTAGGCGCCGCTGTTGCGCTCGAGGTCGCCCGGCTCGTCGGCGCGCTGCACCTTGGACATGGCGCCGAACGAGGGCGCCCGGCCCTGCAGCGACGGGCGCGCAGGACCCTCTTGGCCGAGGAGACCCGACGGCGAGACGTCGAGGTGTGCGCTCGCAGACCGACCCATGCTCGGCGCACCGCTCTCCTCTTGCGGCGGCGGTAACAGGCCTCGGTCCGAGACCGAACGCGCAGGACCTGCGACGGCTCGTCGTCGGCGCCGCCGAGCGTCGTGCCCGTGCGCCGCTCGGCGAGGATGTCGGCGTGGCTGAGGCGCAGGTCGGGGAGCGACTTCTTGGTGCGCAGGCCGGGCCGAGGTGCGGGCGCGAGCGTCTGGGTGGTCGAGTGCGACGCGTTGCGGCTGTGGCGGACGGACGAGTCGGTGTCGAGCGGGTCGGCGACGGTGACGAGGTCGACGGAGGGGACAGGAGGTGCTCGAGAGCGAGAGCCGCTCGAGGGGATGCGCGGCGAAGTCTGCAGGCGCCCGCTCTCGGTCCGGGTCATGCCCGAGGGCCGTGCGTCGGACGACGCCTGGCGCTCGTCCTCACTGCGCGCGTGCGAGCAAAAGAGTCAGCTTGTGACGTGCAACGGAGAGGGAGGAAGGCGGGACGCACCTTGCGATCGCCAAGCTGGGCCTCCTCCTCTTCTCCCTCTCGCGCTCCCTCTCGCGCTCGACCTCGCGGTCCCGGTTCTCCCTCATCCACCTCATGAGCGCCGGCAGCCACCGCTGCATCTCGTCGGCCTCATCCTGCTTGCTCATCGGCTGGCCCGACGTCGAACCGGCGAACGTCGTGACGTCCTTGGTCGGCCACTCGAGCGGGTTGTGGTCGAGCTTGAGCACCTTGAGATGCGACATCGAGGCGAACCAGACGGGCAGGCGCTTGATGCGGTTCTTGGCGATCGAGAAGACCTGTGCGAGGGCGAAGGTGGAGTCAGGACGAGGTCAAGGAGAGAGGGAGAGCATGAGGGGGTCGAGCGCACCTTGAGGTTGAGGAGCGTGCCCGGGTTCTGCGGCAACTTGCGGATCTTGTTGCGGCTGATGTCGAGGATCTCGATCGAGGGCATGTCGCACAGCTGCAGGCGAGAGCGCATCAGCAAGGCGCGCACCGTAAAGGGAGGGAGAGAGCGAGAGCACGGGACGCACCACAGCGGGGAACGTCGTGAGGAGGTTGACGCGGATGTTGAGGTACTTGAGGCGGGTCCCGAGCTGGACAAAGTGCGCCGGCAGGTCCTTGATGAGGTTGTACCCGAGCGCGAGCTTCTCGACCTCGTCGCGCAGCTCGTTGATGACCTCGAGCGGCAGGTCGGCGATGCGCTTGTGGCTCAGGTCGACCGTGTCGAGCTTGGGCCCGCTGCCGGAGCGGTACGGCGCGACAGGGCCGGCGCGTGCGGTGCTGCGGTCCTCGGCGGGGCGAGCCGGCGTTGACGAGGAGGAGGAGGGCGGCTCACGCTCGGCGGACCCGCTCGAACCGGCCGAGCGGATGCGCTGGTGCCCTGCGGCGGCGAGTAGAGGCGTCGTCGATCGAGAGAGGGGCCCCTGCGACTGCGAGAGCGACATGGGCGAGGCGGCGGAGCGGAGGGAGAGGACGTCGAGGAGGAGGGCCTGGGCGGAGATGGGTGCCTCGGCGGCGGCGGGCGACAGGGTCGAGCTGGTCGAGGCCGACAGGCCGGTCGAGGGCGGAGTCGGGTTGCGGGCGCTGCTCGAGGCGGATGCCGGCTGGGCGTCGGACGAGGACGAGGCGAACGCCGAGGCGGCCGTTTGGCGAGGCTCGTACGAGAACGAGTTGTTGTACGGCAGGTACGAGCCGTGCGAGAGCGACGACGTCGACGACTGCTGCTGCCGATGCCGCTGGTACGGCAGGGCCGAGCGCGACGACGCCTCGCTCGGCGGCGGCGGCGGGTTCATCATGCCGTCCCGCCGCGCCCACTCGCGAGTCGACGACGACGACGACGACGAGGGCCCGGATGACCCGAGGCTCGTCCCGGTCGACGTAGACGGACGGCGAGGCACCGAAAGCGGAGCCGTCGGCGGGAAGAACGGGCTGTTCATCGGCGGCGGGCCGGCGCCGCCGCCGGACGAGTAGCTGCGGTCCGACTTGAGGAGGAGCGGGGCGGGGAAGATGCGCTCGCCGGGTCGTCGCTCGCGCCCTCGTTGGCTGTACGAGTCGGGCGCGGTGCCGGGGACGAGCGAGCCCGTGCTGCTGTCGAGGCTCGACGGCCCGCTCCCGCCCTCGTGGCCCGAGCCGTTCGCCCTCGCGCGATACGGCGCCGACGAGTCCTCGCCGCTCCTCGCGGTCGGCGCCTCTCGCAGCGTGTCGAGCTGCTCGGGCTCGTCGTACAGCCGTGCGCCGTCTCGTGCGCCGCTCAGGGCGACGCGGCTCGCGCTCGGGACGTCGTCGCTCGAGGCTCGCGCAGCGTCCGGCCCGCCGAGCTCGCGCTGCAGCGCCTCGAAGGCACGGTTGCTTGAGGGCGACGGTGTGACGTCGGTGGCGCCGAGGAGGCCGCCGGACGACGAGTCGCTCGTGATGGACGAGATCGACGTCTGGCTCGCGTGGCGCGAGGTCGAGGGGAGCGAGGCGTAGGCGGCGTGGAAGCGGGCGGCGCTGTTCGACGTCGAGATGGATGGGCTGGGCGGGTTCGAGTCGAGTCGGGCGGGCGGACGAAGGGCGAGGTTGGCGGATCGGGGAGAAGGTTGCGAGGAGGACATGGCGCTAGGGTGCGAAGCTCTGCGGGCGCACAAGAGAGAGTCGGCAAACGTTCATGACAGCCCTCACTGCCTGTCCTGGATCTCGCCAGAGCCCTGCGACCGGGCACCTCGACGACCCGAGCCCAGCTCGCTCGACGGAGGAGGCGCCGCCTCGTCTCCCTCGGGTGCGCTCGGGACGTAGACAGAGGACTGACTGAGACTCACAGAGTGGCCGATCTGCACTAGCGCAGCGCTCGGGGCGCAGGTAGCCCTGGTCGCAACGGCTCGCTCCCCACCGGGCGAGAGCACGACTCGTTCGCGACGGGCGGCTCGCTCGATCGGTGGGGCGAGCGGCGCAGGTATGTACGTCTGCTGTGCCCGTGACCAGGCTGGACCGGCAACCGAGGCGAGGCGACGGCGACGAGGCGGTGCGTGCCGTGGCCGGCGGGTGTCGATGAGGCGAGGCGAGCTCTGCTCGGCTGCTGCTGGGGCGGTGCGCTCGTTGGATGGGCGAATGCGGCGCTGTCGAGGTGCTGCTGTGCTCTGCTCGTCAGCCAGTGACGGAGCGCGAGTGGAGGGAGCAAGCCGCCTCTCCTCGTCCCGGCTCTCCTCCTCGCGGCGCAGCTGGCCAATCCCGAGCTCGTCTCGTCGTCCCTCCTGCAGCCCGAGCTCTCGTTCTCTTATCTCAGGTTGCTCACACTACCGCACAGCTCGAAGCAAGAACCGCTCTTGTCAAACCGGCCGCGCCCGAGCGACTTCCTCGAGGCTCGGAGCGACCATTCTATTGCAGCTCGCTCAGAAGATGCGGAACGGGTCTGCGGGCGCGAAGAGAGAACCGTCAGGAACCTGCGCGAAAGAAGGGAGAGGCGCGCAGCGCTCGCTCGCACGCGCGCGCCCGCAGCAGCGCTGCGCAGGAGGAGGTCGAAAGGCCGAAAGCCGGACGCACAGCCAGGCTGCTTCATCTGGAAGACGTTCATGAGGACGCCGGCCACGACGAGAAGGACTCCGGTCCAGACGTAGATGCCGAGGCGCTGGCGCGTCGGGTCCTCGAGCTTGGGGATGAGGAAGGCGAGCGCGTAGACCGAGAAGCCGAGGACGCCGTCTGCGTGCGCCGCGCGCGAGAGGGTCAGCTCGATGAGCGTCGACGCAGGCAAGAGGAGGAAGAAAGAGAGCGACGCACAAAGCGCGCTGACGATGTGCACCTCGGCGCCGAGCTGGCTCTGGTACCCGCTCGCGATGTAGGTCACCTGGCCGTCGCGGCCGGCCTGGACGTACAGCGGGTGCCGGATCTGGGTCCACATGTAGCCCGACGTCATGAAGAGGATGATCAACTGCGAGGGGCAGCGAGAGCGCAGCGTCAGGGTCGGCGGCCGAGCGAGTGCGCGAACGAGGGGAACGAGGAGACGCACAAGGCTGAGGGCCGACCAGATGTAGCGGCGGGTGAGGACGAGGCCGAGGACGGGCCACAGCTTCCATGCTGCGATGACGCCGCCGACGAGGTACACGCCCGTCTTGACGACCTTGGCCTTGTCGACCGGGCGGCGGTACTCGAGCGAGGGCAGCCTGGCGTTTGTGCGCAGGTGCGAGGCGATCGACTCGGCCCTGAAGCCACTGCGCGCAGATCCGTGTGTCATCAGCATCGACGAGCTCTGCGCAGGTGCTGCTCCTCGCTGTCGGACGAGGGAAAGTCCACCCACGTCCGGCCAAAGTCGATGGCGTCGGCGCCCAGCTTGCTCGTCTTGCGCGGACCCTCGGTCGGCATGTACAGCTGGAACGTCGGCGCGGTCTGGAGGCCGAGCTGCGAGGCACAAGAGATCTCTGGGTCAGCTCTGCTCCGCTCGACAAGAACGAGGTGGGGCGAGGGGAGGGACGCACTCGCTGGAAGACCTCGGGCCCGTTGGCAAAGTCGACGTATGCGAAGAAGTGGTCCTCGTCGTCACCCTTGCGGGCGCTGTTCCACTGCTTGGCGAGCGCCGTGTACTCGGGCTGGAGGAGCCTGCGAGGGGGGAGATGAGGGTCAGCGAGCGCTCTCCCACCGTGGGATGGGGAGGAGAGAGGGCGCACTGGCACGGCTGGCACTTGTACTGGGTCCCGAGCGCAGTCAGGACCACGGTGAGCGAGTAGTCGCGCTGCGGGCCGGTCAACTCGTCGAACTGCTGCGTCGACAGCGACAGGAGGCCGCCGCTCTTCTTGGACAGGGCGCGGTACTTGTCGAGGGTCGGGCTCGCAGCTGCGAGTGCTGGCAAGAGCGCAAGCAGCAGCGTCGAGAGCTGCATCGTCGCGGGTGAGTGGGGAGGAAGAGAGCGTCCCCGCCGCTCGGCAGCTTGCCCTCCCCCTCTCGCTCTCGCTCTTCTTGCAGCATGCTTCTTAATGCAACTGCTCCCAGCTTGAACGCTTGTGCATGGCGCACCGGGTCGAACAGAAAGCGAGGCGAGACTTAGTTGTCTCTCTCCTCCTCGCTGCGGACCAGCTCTGCTGGCGCTTGATCCCTCACGGCAGGCAGGGCAAAGCACTCTATACATTACGACAAGCTCTCCGTGCTACCTGTTACCTCCTCCTCCGCGCACCGAGAGCCCGCCCATCCAGCCTCTCGCGCCCTCCTTTCTCGCCGCCGCCGGATCCTCGTTCTCGCCCGGCGCTCCTGCTCCCTCGCCCTGCGCACCCTTGCGCCCCTTCTTCTCCTTGGGCGCCGGCGGCGGCCTCGGGTACTGCTGCGCGCCCCTCGGCGCAGGCGGCGGCCGCGGGTACATGGCGAGCGGGCGGTTCTCGGCGCGCGCCGTCGACGTGCTCGAGCCTGAGCCGCCCGAGAACGAGCCCGAGCCCGTCGAGCCGCTCGCGACCGAGGCGCTGCTCGGTGCGACGGAGGGGCGGGCGCGTGCCGAAGGGGGAGGGTGGGTGTGCGAGGGGGGAGGGAGCGAGGTGACGAGGACGGGCGCGGGAGGGAGGTTGGCGTCGAGGCGCTCGGCGAGCGCGCGCACGTTCTTGAAGAGGCCTGCCGGCCGAGGAGGTGCGGAAGGTGGGAGGTGCGTCGTGGACGAGAGGGTCGGGAAGGGCGAGGAGCGGCCCGGCGCGGCGCCAAAGATGTCGTCGAGCGAGACGAGGTCGCCGCTCGTGCTCGTTGGCAGGTCGCGAGGAGGGGGAGGGGGGGACGGGGACCGTGGCGCGGGTAAGCCGGAGGGTATGGGCGCCCGGTTGAAGTGGTCGAAGCCCGGGTCGAGCGCCTCGACCGGCGAGGCGCTGGAGGACGACGAGGGGGCTTTGGAGCGTGCGCTCGGCTTGCACGGGTGGAACGGCGCAAGCGGCTCGACTGCGAGCTGCAGGAGGGACGAGGTTCGCGGTAATCGAGACCTGGCCGTCGCTGCCGACACCGCGCCGTGAGCCGGCTCGTCCTCGTGCGGGACGAAGGCGGCGGCCTGCCCTGCCCAGTCCCAGGCTTCGAGCATGTCCTCGATGGCGAGCTCGGCGACGCTGGTTTGCGTCCAGCTCATGCGCGCAGCGGCTTGCGCGGGGGCGACGGCCATGGGGCGAGCGGGCGGGAGGGTGGATGAGGAGGGGCGACCGGCGCGATGGAGAGGCGTGCGACTGTGCTTGCTGAGCCGCTGCTGCTCGGCAGAGAGCGCGCTGCTGTGCGGGTCCGGCCCGGGCGAGAGAGCGAAGTGAATGAGAGCGGACGAGGAAGACGAAGGCGGCTAAGGCGAGGCGGCGTGAGCGAGGTGAGCGCGAGGAGCGTGCGCCGGTTGGCGGAGGCGGCGCTCGGGCAGCTCTCAATTGCGGCGGGCGGTGAACGACGAAGACGAGACGCACCTCGCGCACAGCTCCTGAGCTCCAGCAGCACGCTGCAGCGCCCTCCCAGATTTTTAGCGCCGTCTCAGAGCGAGATCGGGGAAGCGCGCGCGAGAAGAAGCACGCGACGCTCGGGCCCCAGCCGCATCGAGGGACCGTCGCGGGCAGCGCAGAGCGTGCCGAGGAGCAGGTGATGAACGCGCACCTCGCAACACGCGAGCAAGAGCCGAGGGAAGCGAGCGAAGGAGCTGGCGGCGGCCACGCTCGCGCCCCAAGACGAACCATCCTCTCTCCTCGTATCGGCTCACGAGTGAGCTGTAGCTACCTCTGAAGGTATCGTACGGCAATCAGGCTTGCTGGAGAGACTGCACAGGAGAGCGACGAGGCGGAGAGCTGGTCCACCAACCGTGCGACTTCATCAGCTGGCTCCTCCCCACTCGCCGCTCGCCTCGCCCAGCCTCACGAGCACGCGCAGCCGACCCCGCCAGCTCACCAGATCCGCCCAAGGCCCACGCCACCCGTCCAGCGATGGAGCAGGACGCCCAGGGGCAGCTGCCGCCTCTCCGGCCTGCGGCCCTCGCTGTCATCCCCGAGGGGAGCGACGAGCAGCCGCGCGGCCTGAGGATCGTGCCGCAGAAGAAGATCGAGGAGCACGAGGTCGAGATGTACAAGGAGCAGGACGTGCGTCGCTCTCTCTCTCTCTCTCCTCCCCCTCCCCCTCCCCC
>ERZ794949.647-NODE-647-length-10510-cov-2.672406_pt1 | contig 10510 bp, 14 predicted proteins | sample MGYA00511363_ERZ794949 | MGnify/ENA primary metagenome ERZ794949 (study PRJEB30137, sample SAMN04331402) | food metagenome | isolation source: T1 must sample point D1 replicate B | place: Australia: South Australia ... | reverse complement strand
CCGATCAGGAAGCGGTTGATGAAGCGGTCCGGGTCGCTGAGGAGGCCGCGCGCGTAGTGGAGGAGCGAGGCGCCGACGACGGGCACGAGGAACGTCGACCAGAGGGCCATGAGCTCGTTGCGGCGCAGGGCTTGGGCCGACTCGGCGCGGCGGGCGACGACCTCGGGGTCCTCGTCCTCGTCGGCCGCACCGGGCTCGACGCCGTCGGGGAGGACGGAGCGCGCGTACGAGGCGTAGTAGAGCTCCCACGGCACTGCGAGCGGGAGGGAGGGAATGTCAGCGGGAGGTCCGAGGGCGGAGCGAGCGGGCCGACGAGAGCGACGCACCTTTGATGAGCTGGTAGAGGTAGAAGACGACGAGGGCGAGGATGATGGCGTCGCTCCACTGCTCTGCGCGACCGTGCACGATGGCGCCGAGCGAGGGGAGGCCGACGAGGAAGAGCGGGAGGTGGTGCCACCCGGAGGCGCGCTCTGCGTCGGCATGGGCCTGGAACGCGTCGTCCGTGTCGAACAGCTCGTCGTCCTTGGGCGGCTGTGCGGTCCTGGGCCGGTGCGCCGCGGGCGCTGGACCCGGTCGCCTGGTCGCGCCGTGGGCCGTGGTGCCCCGCCGCGAGGTGGTGCGGGCGTCGTCGGTGTCGGGGCTGTCGGGCGGGTTGTCGCGGGCGCTGCGCTTGCTCGAGCGACGGCGCACGGTGGCTGCCGAGGGGCGCTGGTGCGGAGGCGAGGGGCGCGAGTCGGCGCGAGGTGGAGGGTTGGACGCCGAGGTCGAGGTGGATGGGCGAGGGGCGGCTGTCGAAGGGGGTGGGGAGTTGGCGTAGCCCTTGAGCGGGTCGAAAGAGGAGATGGCCTCGGTGGCGGTGGCTGCAGCCGAGGGCGCGGTGGTGCTGGCCATGTCGCGTGCCCGAGGTCGACCAGGGGCGGGGGAGGGACGGGGAGAGCTGTTGTGGTCGAGGCGGGTGGCTGAGGGCGGGAGGGGGCGCAGCAGGCGGGTGTGCGCGTGCAGTGGCCTCTAGCTGGGCGCACTGGTGAGAGGAGAGTGAGAGAGAGCGAGGCGAGGCGATGCACCTCGCGCGATGCGGGGCAACCGACGACGTCGACGACACCTCGTCCGAACGGGGCTCTGGCTGTGTGCAGGACAGGCTCACACGCACTGTAGCCACTCGGTACAACCGTGCAAGCGACTACCGGCCCATTCCACGTGCCCCTCGCCTCGCTCTCGTCGTCGTCGTCGTCGCCGCCCGCGAGAGCGAGTTGGACCACGACCAGCTCGCGCGCTCCCCACTCGAGCTTGCTAGACTCGTCTGTTCAAGTCGGCCACTCTCTCCAAGATGGAAGCAGTCCTCGTGTCGCGCAACCAGGGCGGCCAGTCCACCACCGACCGCACCCTCGACCTCGTCCTCGCAGGTGCGCACTCAGCCCCTCTCGTCCCTCGGAGCCCACCAGTGACCCGCCTGTGCTGACTCGATACCTTCCACAGGCGACGGCAAGCGCCAGCGCCAAGCTCTCGACTCGCTGTGAGCCCCTCCTCCGCCTCGACCCTCTCATCGCCGTCTCGTCGAGCGCACGCTCACCTCGGCCTCCCGACACAGCCCGGCGTCCGAGTGGTCCACCTCGACCGCACCTCATGCTCACCCTGGAGCCGCTCAAGCCGCACAAGAACCTCTCGACGCGTGCGTGCTCTCTCGCTCCTGCTCCCCCTGGTCCAGCCTGAGCTGACCCCGGTTCACTCTCCCTCGACAGATCCTACAAGCCTCATGCGCTCGGCACCTACTCCAAGTTCGGCTCGGACCAGCCCAACGAGCTCGCCACCTTCATCCAGGGCCGCGAGGCGTGGCACGGCAACGCAGAGGTGCGCTCCTTCCTTCCTCCTCTGCGCGCCTCGTTCGCCCTCGAGGCCGCCGAGCTAACCCCGTCGCCGCACGCAACAGCTTCGAGACGATGTCGAGGACGACCTGCGCGCCTTCGCCGAGCAGAGCGACCACACCGAGGTGCGCCTCACCCCTTGCCCTCCTCCTCACCTCCCTCCGCTTCTCTCGCTGACGCTTCCTCCCTCTCGCGCTCGCAGGGCTTCCTCCTCACGTCTCAGCACTCGACGGGCTTCTCGGGCCTCACGAGCTCGTTCCTCGAGACGCTGCGCGACGAGTTCCCCAAGAGCGCCGTCTGGGTCACGGCCATCCTGAGCGACGCGCGAGGGTGGAAGCGGCCCGACTCGGATGTGCGTCGCCCTCTCAACTTATTCGGCTTTTCCGCGGTATCCTCACCGAGCGTGCGCTGATTCCAAGTTGGCAACGCTCGCAGCGCGCCAAAGCGCAGCGCCTCCTCAACGAGGCGCTCGGCCTCGTCGCGGCCGAGGACCTCGCGAGCATGGTCCTCCCCATCCAGCCCGTTCAGACGTACGACGCCTACGTCGAGGGCACGAACAGCGACGAGTGGCGCAGGTTCTTGAGGGACGACGTGAGTCGGCGTCCTCCCACTCGTGCTCGGCGGGTGCGACCTGGAGCGCGCCTGCCGTGCTGCGCACATGCGACCTCGCGCTATCTCACGGTTCTGATACCTACTCCCTCTGCAGATCGATTCGGCCGAGGCCTACCAGCAGGTCTTGACGATGCACTTGCAGAGCGCCGGCAGCGAGCTTCGGTGCGTCGTCCCTCTCTCTCCCCCTCTCACCTGGTCCATCTCGTCGGTCGCCCTCCTTCTTAGACGATGACCTGACGCTTCATCTCCCTGATGATCGCAGCGAGCCCGACGTCCTCACCTCGGTCATCGAGCAGCTCAACTGGCGCGGCGGGACCAAGATCGCCTCGCTCTCGGGCCACACGCCGCTCGCGCCTGCCCCATACTACGGGCCGAGCGGGAGCGAGGCGGCGAGGCAAAAGGTCCGGGCGGGCGAGAGGGACTTCAGCGCGTGGCGCGGCGACGAGGAAGGCGAGGCTGAGCGGGCGAGGGACGGACCGGTGCGTGCTCGTCTCTCTCTCTGTACGTCTCTACTTGACGTGTACCTAGCTGACTCTCTCTCTTTCGAACGCTCGCAGGCGAAGGAGAAGAAGCGCGACGAGGAGGTGTCGTTCGCGCAGTACAGCGTCGTGCGCGGGCTCGACTTTGAGGAGAGCCAGGCGATGGGGCCTCTCCTCGAGGAGGCGGCCAAGCCGCTTAAGGAGCCTCTCGCTCGATGGTGCGTCCCCTTCTCTCTCATCGGCGCCTTCGTCTGCTCGTCGTCTTCCTGCGCGTCGCCACGCTGACTCTTCCCCTCGCGCAGGGTGTCCCTCCCCTACCCTTTCCCCATCCTTGCCGCCGCGCCGCCGGCCTTCCGCGGTCTGCACCCTCACACCGGCCATCCCCTTCACCTATCGATCCCCTCGACCTCGCTCCCGCTCCTCTCGTCCGACGCGCCCGCCCCCTCGGCCGCGCTCTTCGGCCTGCCCGACGCGCGCTTCCCGCCCGCGCTGGCCTTCTCGGCGCAGCAGCCGCGCGCCGTCCCCGTCCTCACGACGCTCTCGACGCGCCCAAGCACGGCGCGCTACGTGCAGCACCTCGCGCGCGGGATGCGCGAGCTGCGCCGGGTCCGGGCGGGCGTCCTGCGCGAGTACGACGAGGGCGAGTTTGCGCTCGGGCGCGAGGGCGTCGACGAGGCGAGGGAGCGACTGGAGGCGCTGTGGGACGGGTATGGAGGGGCCGAGGACGAGGACGAGCGCGACGGCGACAAGGACGCCGACGAGGACTGGACGGCGACGGAGCAGGCTGACGAGGAGTGGGACTTGTAGATGGCGCCCGAGCAGCGATGCAGTGCAGCTGTGCACCTTCTAGAACGTCCTGCAGCGAGATGTGCGAGCAGCGCAGGGCGCGGATATGCTGCTTGAGAGCGAGCAGGAAGCTCAACTTGAGAAGGTCGACGCACGGACCCCTCAAGCTGCTCCTCTCGCTCGTCCTGAGCACCTCTCGCCTCGCGCGATTACAGAACGAGTCGTGCATTGCTCAAATTGAGACGCTGATGCCCCACCGCTCGAGTCTACAGCGCTCTCCTCCTCCTCCTTCCCGGTCCCTCCTCGCTCGCCGGGCCTCGCCGGCCCCTTAGTTGTCGTACGACCAGCCGTCGAGGAGGTCGTCGAGGTCGAACTCGGGGTCGTCGAGGTTGCGGTCGTACGGCGCGGCCGGGTCGTGCTCCCACGAGGGGTCGTAGTCGCCGAGGTCGAGCGGGTCGGGCGAGAGGGTCGGCTGGCGCGAGTGGTGTCCGTGCGCCGGCGAGTGGTGCGGGGCGGGCGTGCCGGCGTGCGAGGGGTGCGGGACGGGCGTGCGGGTGCCCGAGCGCGAGCGCGGGTGGCCGTGAGGGTGCTGGGCCGTAGGGGTCCGAGCGCGAGGCTGCGGCGGGAGGACGGCGTCAGGGCACGGCGCAGAAGCAGGGAGAGCGAGGGGGGAACGAGGGCGCACCTCGTAGGCGCTGGAAGTGCGGTTGGCGTTGGCGTTGACGGCCGGGTCGAGGCCGACCGACTGCGAGCGGGAGACGACGTCAGTCACGTGAGGGCGACCCTGCGCTCCAGGGGGGGCTCGACGCACCCTCGCTTTGGCATCGACGAAAGCGCGCTGCGACGGCTGCGACGTAGAGAGGACGAGGGGAAGGAGTACGTCAGCGAGCGGACTCGAGGGAGGACGACGAGCGCAAAGAGGCTTGGACGCACAGCGTGAAGGAAGCCGCCGGCGTACGAGACAAAGCCCTCGTCGAGCTTGCGCAGCTCGTGGATGCACTCGCCCTGGACCGGCTCGGGCAGGCGGTCGAAGAGGGTCCTGCGGTCGTAGCCCGGCTCGACTGCCTCCACGATCCACGTCCTGATCGCGTCGTTGTTGGCGTCGTCGCCGCCGATGTGGTCGTTCTCGAGCCCGTCGTTGACGACGATCTCGGCCGTGCGGACGTAGTCGGCCCACGAGTGGCCGCTCGGCCAGCCCTGCGAGCGAGGATGAAGAAGAGGACGAGGAGGTCGAGGAGGAGGAGGAGAGGCGCAAAGTCAGGGTCAGTCAGAGCCCGGCTTGACGGCGCGACGACGAGAAGATGCAAGAGGGACGTACCGCGCTGTCGACCAAAACGCCCTTGTAGCGACCGAGCCGAGCGCGGCGCTGCCGCCGCTGGATGTAGGTCGGGCGGCCGACGGTGTTGCGCGGCCTCGAGTGGCTGACGCGCGGCCTCGGGCGGCTCACGGGCGCGGCACGAGGACCGGGCCCCGAAGCGCGAGCAGCACTCGAGGGAGCAGGACCCAGGCCCCGAGCCTCGTGCCTGCGCGCCCTGCGGGCGTCGGTCTCGCCGCGGCGGACGAGCTCGTCGAGGTCCTCGTCGTGGACGTGCGAGCCGAGGAAGGGTCGGGCGTGCGGCTGCGGGTCGTGCAGAGAGTCAGTTTGCTTCCCAAGACAAGGAGATTGGGTTGGAGAGGGAGGAAGTGGAGGAGCTCACGAGCTGATGGCGGAGCGACGTATCGTCGGGCCAGTTGACGAGGATGTCGTGGTAGCCCCTGAGCGAGTCGATGGCCTCGTGCCGCTCCCACTCGGCCATTTGCGGAAAGACGCGCTGGCACCAAACGTCGAGCACGTCCTTGACAAAGGCGCGCAGCTCGACCCGGTTGATCTCGCCGCGGTAGCTGTCGGCGGCGATGTTGGGGTTGAGGAGGGCGTCGCGCTCGACCTTCTCGGCCGTGCCGGTCCAGTCGGCCCAGTCGTCGCCGGTCGGCCAGCCCTGCGAGCGTGCGAGGTGAGGAGTCAGCCGCAGTCGGCGGTCGAGGAGAGGAGAGTCGATGTGCACGCACCTCTGCGACGAGTTCTTGCAGTTCCGTCTGCGAGTACAGGTGCGACATGACGAGCTCGAGAGAGAAAAGATGAAGACGAGGCCGGCGAGGTAGGCGAAGGAGAGAGAGAGAAGGAAGGGCGGGCGCCGAGGTCGACTGAGCCGAGCGAGGCGACGAGCGAGATCCACGGACTCTCCGAGACCTCGTCCAGGAGCTGAGCTCGAGCTGATTGACCTCGCGCGCACCCCGAGAGGGGCGGCGGACGGGCGGCGAGAGGAGACGAAGAGGAGCGCCTCCTGCAAGCGAGCGAGCGCGCGGGTCCGTGCGCGGGGACGACCGTCGCCGCGGACGAACACGGCGTCGCCGACGGAGCAACGCGAGCTCGATCGATCGGCGAGGCCGCCGAGGCCGCCGCCGCGGAAGAAGCGGAAGCTGAGAGACCGAGCGCCACGACGAAGAGGCGCGACCGCCGCTCGCGAAGGGAGATACGGCCGCTCTTTGCACGCCCGCTTCTAACGCACCGCTCTACCGCCGCCTCGATGTACATCTAGAGCGCCTTGACCTTGTTCTCGGCGCGGCGGACGGCCTGCGCCTCGGGCTGGCGCGTCGACGAGCCGCGCACGAGGTGGTGGACGCCGTTTGCGGCGTGGAAGAGGCCGATGAGGACGGGGACCTGGACGAGGTAGAAGGCCGAGCGGGCGAGGGGCGACATGTCGTCTGCGGGATCGAGTAGAGCGCGCGAGAGAGCGTCAGCGAGGGGAACGCAGAGCGAGGGAGCGAGGAAGAGGAGGGAGAGAAGGGGACGGACCGAGCATCGGGTACGGGTACTGGCCGTTGCCGGCCGCGCAGTACTCCATCCAGACGCAGTAGGACGCCGTCGCGAGGCTGGCGATCAAGGCCGGGCGGGCGCGGCGCGGGAGCGGGGGGCTGAAGGCGAGGAAGTCGATCCAGAGGAGGATGGCCGGGAAGGCGTGGAGGGCGAGGTCGAGCTTGAGCGGGATGCGGAAGGGCTCCTCGCCCGGTGCGACGGCTGGGTTGAGGAGGCCCGGGTCGAGCAACATCAAGCTCCAGTAGAGGACCGAGACGAGGCCCTCGATGGGGACGACGAGGAGGGCGAGGGTCGACTTGACGCGCGAGAAGAGGGCGAGCGGGACGAGGTCGTACAGGAGGGCGAAGGCGAACGTGGCCCACGACACGGCGAGGCTGTGCGAGGGCGTCGAGGGCGTCAGTGCGAGTCGCCGGAGGCCGAGGTGGGGGGAGCCTGAGGAGGGGGCGACGAGCACGAGGGAGGACGAGGGCGACGGACCTGAGGATGGTGAGGTACTGCCACCTGCCGCCGTACTGCATCTTTTGCATAAAGTCGGTCATGGGCCCAGGGAGGAAGAGCTGGTGGAAGGCCCACGAGAGGATGGCGAGGGCGCAGAGGTGGAGGAGAGTGGTGGCCGGGGAGCGGGCGAGGGGCTGGGTGGCGGCCATGGTGGGTGGGCTGGTCGGTGCACTCTACAGCTGCCGAGTCGAGGTTGAGTGAGAGGGAGTCGCCAGCGGTCGTCGGTCGAGGTGGTGACGAGCTGCGGGCGGCCTTGGTCCTCCTCCTCTCGCCCTTCATCCCGACCTCGAAGCCAGCCTGACTCCGACTCGGCCCACTCTAGCTCACCGCCACAGCCACTTGCACCGCTCCACACCGCGCCCCTCGCTCTCGTCGCCATGCCAGGTCCGTCTCATCTCGTCCCGCGCCTCCCTCATCATCATCATCATCATCTCGACCCTCTTCATCCTGACTCTGCTCCACCCTCGACCTGCCCTCGCAGGCACCGCCGCAGAGCTCACCACCCCGCCCGTCACCGGCGCACCCGCCCAGGCCTCGCCCAAGGCCTCGGCACCCCTCGACCAACCCGACTCCGCAGCAAAGGCCCTCGCCGCCCGCCGCGAGAGCACCTCGATCGACAACTCGCTCAAGGCCGCCCTCGAAAAACCCTCGGCCGCCGCGGCCCAGGCCACCGCCGCCGCCAAAGAGGAGTCGGCAAAGCTCAAGGAGTTCGTCCAGGACGACCGTCACTTCTCGCTCGTCAGGTGCGCCTCTCCTCCCTCGCACTCGCCCCCTTCTCTCTACAGCACCTCACTGACGACCGACCGTGCTCGCAGGAACTTCCGCCTCGCCGACTGCGTCACCCTCGGCAACGGCTTCTGCGGCGCCCTCTCGCTCTTCTCGTCGGCCGAGTACCTGCGCAACAACGACCAGCGCTTCCTCTGGTCCGCTCCCTCTATCGCCCCTCTTGACCTCCCGCACGTGCACAACGCTGACTCGCACCCCTCGCGCTCGCAGGCGCGCCCTCGCCTTCCCGCTCCTCGGCATGATCTTCGACGCGCTCGACGGCAAGGTTGCGCGCTGGCGCCGCGAGAGCAGCATGCTCGGACAGGAGCTCGACAGTCTCGCCGACTCGGTGCGTGGATTCTCTGCCTTGCCCCTTGGGGCGCCGCTCGCCGCTGGCTGAGCGCGCGGCTCCTGTACCGGCGCGCGTAGTATTCCCGCCCGCAGATCTCGTTCGGCGTCGCGCCGGCCTTCGTCGCGTGGACCCTCGGCCTGCGCACCCCGATCGACACGGCCCTCCTCACGCTCTTCATCTGCGCCGGCATCGCGCGCCTCGCGCGGTTCAACGCGACCGTCGCGCTCGTGCCCAAGGACGACACGGGCAAGAGCAAGTACTTCGAGGGCCTCCCGATCCCGTCGAGCCTGTTCATCTGCGCCGGCATGGCCGTCTGCGTGTACCAGGGCCGGTTCGACGGGCCGCAGGGGCAGGGCAACGGCCTTCCCTGGGGGCTCGTCGGCCCGCTCAAGGAGCACGTCGGCGTCGAGGTGCACTGGTTCGCCGTCCTCTTTGCCGGCTGGGCCGCTGCCATGGTCAGCAAGACGCTCAGGTGCGTCCTCTCTCCCGCTCGTCCATCTTCTGCGGGCCCTGCTTCGGCGGACCCTGCAGACGGTCCGAGTAGAAGGCTGGATCGCTGACGCCGTCTCTGGCGCACAGGATCCCCAAGTTCTGAGCTCGTCGAGCTTCTTCTCCTCCCGCGATCGAGCCCTCTTCACCTCGACGGACCTTCTCTCCTCCGCCCCTCGTCCTCCTCGGGCTCTCCTTTCGCCCCGAGCCCTCCCCCCCCTCTCCACATGTACTATGCCTCCCACCTCTGCGCTTCTCCCTCCCTCTCTCGGTGCTGTCGTCGAGCGTCTGCAACGTGCACGTCGTGCCTTTCTCTGTCCCTCTCGCTCGGACCTCTCGCTCGCCTTTTCGAGAACGAGAGCATCGGGCGCTGTCGCACCTTGCATGTCGAGCGCGTGTGCCGACAGGAACGAGCAGGCGACCGGCTGAGTAAGCCTGCGCTCGAGAGAGACGAAGCCTGAGCGAGATCCGGCGAGCGCGAGAAGGAGCTCGTGCGAGCGAGCGAGATGCTCTCGACGACGACGAGCGAAGCCGCACGATGGAGGTGCTGTGCAAGGGGTTTGCTATGTCATACACGTCTCGGCCGTCTAGCTCTACCTCGCTGCGTGTCCATCTCGAGCGTCCTCGCCTTGTCCCTCCTCGCCCTTCCTCCTCACTCCACCCACGCTCGCGCCGCCCTCACTTCTTCCTCGTCAGGACGTCGCTCGCAATCTTCTCGAGCGCGTCGCGCGCGTCCGACTCGGGAAGGCGGTGCAGCGCCTCGATCGCCGCCTGGCTGTGCGCCGCCGCGAGGTCGAACGTGCGCGTCGCGCCCGACGAGCGCAGGATGAGGTCTTTTGCCTGCGGGGAGGAGAGCAGGAGTCAGTCTGTGAGGCTCTCGAGATGTCGGCAGTACGTTGCGGTGGGGGGGAGAGATGGAGCGAGCGAGAGAGAGGGGAGGGACGCACCCGCTCGACGTCGCCCTCGCGCTCAAACTTGCGCTCGATCAGCTCTCCAAGCTCGGGGAACTCGTCCCACGCGTACAGCGCCGGTGCGGTCGCGAGGCCGAGCTTGAGGTCGGCGCCGCCGCCGGGCTTGCCGAGCTCGGCGGCCGAGGCCGTAAAGTCGAGCACCTCGTCGATGAGCTGCGGGCGCGAGCGGGCGAGCGTCAGGGGCCGTTCGATAGCTCGGCGAGCACAGGATAAAGCGGAGAGAGACGCACCTGAAAGGCCATGCCGAGGTTGCGCCCGTACTCGTACGCGGCGTCCTTGACCCGCTCGCCCTCCTTCCACCCCTGGAGCGCGCCGCACCCGCCGAGGACCGTCGTCGCGCGCGCGCTCTTGGCGATCAGGCTCGCCGTCTTGAGGTACGTCTTGCGCATGTAGTGCTCGAAGATGGCCGGCGTCGGGCCGTTGCCGCTCAGCGACGCGGCGGCGACGGCGCTCGGGTCGGTCGCGGCGAGCGACGAGGCGGCCGTCCGAGGCGACGCCGGCGTCGCGCGGTTCGGCATGTTGCCCTTCATCTGCATGACCTCGCCCTCGACGAGGTTGGCGAGGACCGACGCGACGAGCTCGACGACCTCGTTGCTGCCGAGGCGGCTCAGGGCGAGCGACGCGCGCGCGAGGAGGAAGTCGCCGGCAAGGATCGACAGCTTGTTGCCGAACAGGGACGGCGCCGACGGAGCGCTGCGGCGCGTCTCGGCGAGGTCGATGACATCGTCGTGCAGGAGCGACGCGACGTGGATGAGCTCGGTGATCTCGGCCAGTCGTCGCTGGGTCGGCAGGAGGTTGAGGGACGAGTCGGCGGCGGAAGAGGAGGACGAGGAGGCGGAGGT
>ERZ794949.646-NODE-646-length-10525-cov-3.645272_pt1 | contig 10525 bp, 8 predicted proteins | sample MGYA00511363_ERZ794949 | MGnify/ENA primary metagenome ERZ794949 (study PRJEB30137, sample SAMN04331402) | food metagenome | isolation source: T1 must sample point D1 replicate B | place: Australia: South Australia ... | reverse complement strand
CCTTTTTCATGTTAAGGTAGTCTCTATAATCATTTACTTGTTCTTTGTAACAAAATTTCAAATTACTGGCTTTATTGTTAATCAAATACAGATCATCAAAAAATCTTGGAAATTTAGTGTCATCCTCAAAATCTTCACTTTGTAAAATTATTTGAATACTCTTGTCATTACTGACCATCATATCTTCAACAAAGTTATTCAATTCCAAAAAATATGCTTGCCATTTGTAATAACTGATGCTTATTTTTTCTTCCTTTTTCAACACATCATTGATAAACAGGTAATCGGCATTTTTTATTAGCACTGTGATGTCCTTGTTACATTTAGGCACAAGCTTTTTGAATTCGTTCAAAAACTTCTTCATCAAGTCATAGATGTTAACTTTTTCATCTCCAGCTTCATTCAATTTAGTCTTTTTTCCAAAAACGTAGATGTTCAACAGATCAGATAAACTCATCTTCTTATCCTTTATGGCATTTATCAAAAATGGAACATCTATTACAATAATCTTCTTTCCAGCAGCAGCATAGTGTAAACACAGCTTATGTATTTCGTAAACTTTACCATTATTCATATTGATAAGATTCATCCCGTGGGTAATGCATGAAGCCTTAACTGTCATATCACTGCTTAGATACTCATACTTTTCTACGTCAACCGTGTTTGAACTAGCTTTGATGTTAAAGTCCAGCTCAAATTCATCTCCATTGGTTCCTATTGTTTGTAACTGATTGTCAACAACGTTCAAGAAGTTTATGCATATTTGGAAGTCTTCCAATGGCTCCAAAGGCTTGACTATACTTGTACTAAAATTTGTCAGCGGTTCATTATCTTTGAATAAGGTTGTGTTAGGGTTGATGAGATTATAAAGGTAATCAGAAACATAAACGTATTCGTTATTCACACCATCCAATACTTTGTTGTAGACTTTAACATTTCCACCTATGTATCTAATCTCTAACTCTATATCTGGAGTCAACTTTATAATGTTTTCACTTGTGCCTATCAGTGTACACTCGATTACTCTGTTTTTCAAATAAATGAACTCTTTTTGATTCATAAGTAAAAACCTCTTGTACTCTGGCAAACAATTAATGAAAAAGACTTGGTTGTTATTTATGTAATCGAAATCCTCCTTTTTATAAATAATTAGGGTATATTTCTCTATTTTCGTTACTGACCCTGTAGGGCAAGCCGCAAGTTGCAATACCTTACTATTTCTAATTTTGTCATACAATATCTGATTGTTAACAATAATTGTGAATTTACTGGTATTATGATCATTGTTGACGCCGCCATTCCAACTTAATATCTCATTGTGAGAATCTGTGTATATTAGTAAATCCTGTATGATTATGTTTGAGTCATCAACAAAGTCAACGGCAACGTCATTTAAAGCTAAAAGGCTGTCTTGAAATGCATCAAATATTATATCAAAATCTAGCACTTTTTCAGCATGAGCTAGGAATTCTTTCAGTAAAGCCATGCGTGTACGTTTTTTTGGGTATTACTCTTATTGCTATTTTTTGTCATACATTTATTATCATCTATCTTAATTTTTTTTGATGAAACTTTTTGAATTTTTTTTTTTTCAACAAATACATACAAACCAAAGGTCACTATAAACATTGAAGTAGAAAGAAACAGAATAATCCTACAAACAAACTCAATTAAATATAATGATACAGTTTTTAATGATAATGAACGATTGCGGTGTTGTGAGGTACCGCAAAGTGTTCGTCAATGATAACACTTTTCTTCTGGACAACTACAAAGTTGCATGCATATACCAACACATTTTGAAAACGAAGAGCACATTCACAAATAATTTCAAAGTAGATGACTCATTTGAATCACATATCACATACAGGCAATACGCCAATTTGTACTTCATTATCGGATCCGACTCTGACAAATACACATCCAAGTATAACATTCTGATACACAATCTTGTGGAACGGATAGACTTAAAGTTCAATTATATAAGCTCGGAAGCCAATATAATCAGCAATAATTTGGTCATCAATGATATTATAGAGTCAATGAATATAATTTGATCTTCAATATATATACTAATAATACAAATATTCGTCACTGCTTAGTTGACAATGTGCAACAATATCCACTATGATCTTGTTAACCTTCTCAATGCCAAGGCCAGTTACATTAACATTTTTAAAGTGATTGTTCAGGTACTCTTCTTTTTCAAATTTTTGGCTAAATATTTCCTCAAACTTTCCCTTAACGTTGCTTTGGAACTTTGTTGTCTCATAAATCTCTTCGCCAAAGCCCTTGTTGTCCTTGTATGAATCATTAGTCAAGAAAATGGTCAAATCTGGCTTCAGCAACCCTATGTCTGGCTGCAAACACCAGTTCAAGTCCATGCCGGGAACGCTCTTGGCTGCACTGTATGCCAAACCAGAATAAACATATCTATCCAAAATGCAATCAACACCAGCATCCAGCTTGGCCCTGATTGTCTCTTGGAGCTCCCATCTGTTACTGCTGAAAAGCAAGTGTATGCTCTGGTCGGAAAGCTGCATGTTCTTTGTCAAGTACTCGTTGATGATCCTTCCTATAGGAGTTTCTCTGTTTGGGAACTTGTAGTATTCAAAGTTTAGATCCTTGCTCAAAAGCGTGCATTGGGTTGTCTTTCCCGTACGGTCCAAACCCTCAATCAGTATCAATCTTCCTCTCTTCCCAGTCATGTTTTGTTGTCTGTATGGATGCAGAGTTTATATGTTATGGTATATTAATGGTGCTGAAGGTATAAATCTACATCAAACAGTGATAGTGTTTTTTTTTAAAAAAATATGAATCTTTGTTTTTTCGCGTAACAGTAGTTTTTCAGAAAATAGATAATCACCTAGAGGATATATAAAAGAAGTACGCCACTTATGTCTCACCATGAAATCTATAGCAGAATTCTGATGTATATTACATTGATTATTCATAAACCAATTTTCATACGATAAATAATCTACTTTGCTTTAAAAAGAGTTGTTCCCTCTGTAGTGATTTATACATCAGATGCAGCTCCACACGTGATGGCTTCCGTTCATGTCGGACTTATTTCACTTCTCCATATTGAAAATCTGATAATGATTAAAAGTTTCTTTTTTTTCTCAATCTTTTTTTTTTCAAAATATTTCAAACTACATCATCTATTGAACTGAACCAAGACACACTATCACAAACATACACTTGTACTATCCATATTCTTTTTATAAGTACAACAGAATGCTAAGGTACTGTAGCATAAGTAACTTACGATATGCATCTACACTCACGAGAGCTCCTTTGCCAAACACAGTGAAGGCGTTTTTTGGCAAACCAGGCCATGAAGTGTCCACTTTTTTGAACAAACTGAATGAAACTGAGTTGAACACAAGAATCGGACCTACTGAAGTTGACGACATTTTGGTCTACTACAAGCTGATACAGGACACCGACCACGCGAACCTGACCCTGGCCGATATCATGAGATTTGAAAACAAGATGCTTGGTGTCACTGTGAACCAACTGGAAAATCCCATGATCATGAACGACACCTTTGACAAGTTTCTGAAAAGAAAGCAGTACTTCAAGTACCTGCTCCTGCTGAAGCGTCTTCCCGCCACAAGGGAAAAGATCGTTTACGTGAACAAGTTGCTGTCCCACTACATCAAGGATCTGCATGATTACGACTGTGCTATTTATCTGTTCAAAAAGCTTATCAAGGATAAGTGGAGTCCTTCTGACCATACATACTCAACCATGTTTATGCTGAAGACCAATGAAAACAAGGAGCAACGATACCTATACTTCAAATACAACAGTAAGGAGACCTTTTACCGGAATCTTATAAAGGACCTGACTGATGCCATAGCCCACAGGAAACCACATAAACTAACGAGCAAGGTTTCCTCTTCTGAGGAGGTTGTGATCAATGCATTCAGATTCAGTAGCAGAAACTTGAGCTTTGGCAACACGGCCATGCTGATGGATAAGCTGGTCACAAATGCGCCGCGTTTCGTCCCATCAAAACATGTTGACACTTTTGTAAACAACCTGTATATGATACTATGGAGATCATTGAGCGAGGCCTTGTATGAAGTGGATCATGAGTTCAGTCCAAGGGCCAAAACCGTCATTAAGGAATGTTTAGAAAAGAATTTGAAAATGGACGATTTGGGCGATGACGTGAAAGATGTTGATATTGAAGAGGACACTTACATAGATGAAAACACAGGAAAGCTGGAGTATTCCTTCAACGGGCGAGCCATAAAGAAAGAGCTGACAAATGATGAAAAGTATAAGCTTCAAATTCAAAGACTGTACAAGGAATCGTTGAATGTGGTTTTGAACGATGATGATTTCTTTGAGTACACAGGCATGATTCTGAAGTCACAGGCCAATGTCAATCAGCACTCATTGATGCAAATCATGTCCACTCTGAAGAATAAAATGTTCTTAAAGTTGACTAAGCCAGAAACTAAAAAAGAAATAATGCACACTCTCTATTTCATCTTTGCTGATTGCTTTGTCCCATTGAATGACAAGGTCAATTATGAACTAAAGGCGATTAAGGACAGGATATTGAGAGAAACACCAGAGTTCAAGGAATGCAGATCAATGAAGATTTTCTACAACAAGCTAAATGGATTGAATAAAAAGTCTTATTGGAACGCACCAGCTATTGAGCAGTTCAATGTTCTTCTAACATCATCTCCGGACAACCTGGGGTTGTACATGAGCATGAAGGACTACATATTATCTGAAGAGTTTTTGAAGAGAAACAAGGGAAAGAACTTTGTTTACAGCAAGTGGCTGTCAGATTTATCTTACTTCAATGAAGGAAACCCGGGTCTGGCCAACAACTTGAGAATGAAGTACCTGGAGGAAGATTTCATGGACTTGTTAGTCACAGACGTCACAAGCCTGTTGAGCACATATGACTTCTACCTAAAAACATGGTTCGTTTACGGCTATAAGAGTGGCTTGCAAAGCGAGGCTGCAGTTTATAAAAACATGGCAAGGTTGGCAGAGATATTCATTGAGAAGAAAAATAAGCTGGGATTGAAAGATGAGGGTCTTGAGAAAACCATATTGGATAAATATCATGAAGCGTTCACTAAGTTAAAACAAGGCCATTCTGTTATTTCTAAAAGAAAATCAAAAATAACTCAATAAATGTACCAGATCTCAATATAAAGTTCCTGTAAATAAAAAAAAAAACTTGTATATAATAATGCATAAATGAATCAACGTGGCTGAAGTTATTCACTCCTCTTTGATTAAATCTTTTGGTTCATCCTCCGCTTTATTCACGCCCGCTCTATTTCTCCTCTGTATCACATCCTTCTTGAGACTCAAAGGTCGGTTGACCCCATGCAGCTTGTAGAACAATCCACACGCATTGCACAGTGGATCTCCCGACACCGAACGTCTCCAAAGTGGCGTCTTTTCAGTCCCACAGTTTGAACAAGGTCCCGTGGTGACCTCGGATTTCTTTGACGTTGATTCCTGGTTGCTTGACTTTCGTCTGGTCTTCTTGGGCTTCCCCTCAAGCGACGTGCATGTCTTGGTTTCTGTGTCGTCATCAATGATGACATCCTCAAAGATGTTTCGTTGTTCCGCGATGGACTTTTTCTTCGATGTGCCTTTCTTCGTGTCTGAGGCATCAAACTTGAACAGGTAGTCGGCCTTGTTGTGGCTGACATTGGATGATCGACGTGACTTTGGCTTCTGTATGCTCTTGCCCTCGTCCGTAATGGGTTTTGCTGGCTTGGCACCTTTGTTTTTCTTGCCCAACCCAGGCTTGTTGACATCTGTCAGCAACGTGTGCCACTCCTCCTGCTTGAAGCTGTTCACTTCATCGTGGATTGTGTCGTTGCCTATGATTCTGTTTTGGTTGTGGAAGTTTGAGTTGCTGTTCATTGATGATGGCGTGTCAATGTCGAAGTTGAAGTTGTTGGGGTCAAACCCGTTGTGTTCATTTTGAGTTGTTCCCTCCTTAGTGTTGAAAACACCCGAAAAGATGTCTGTCAGTTCATCAAAGTTGTATTGAAATCCGTTTGTATTTCCATTTTTACTGAATGTTTCCAACTTTTCGTTTTCATGGAACAAGTCCAATGACTCATAGTCGTCATCGTCATCAGCAATTGCTGTGTTGCTGTTATTATTTTTGGCGTACTGTAAAAAATCCAGATTACTTAACTTATGAAAATCTGACTCTGCAAAGAAGTCATTAGTGTAACTTGGTTGTGGTACAATGTTGTCCTTCAAGAAAAACCCAGGTTTCATGTTGTAATTGGAGAATGATGATGATTGTGGTCTCATGTTGTCATTAGGAAAGTTTTCGGAGATACTTAGTCTTTTGTTACTGGATTCTTGTGGAGCCAGCACATTGCCATCTGGTATGAGACCTATAAAGCCTGATTGCTCATAACCTTCCTGTTGGTTTAAAAAGCCATTGACGGAACTCGTGTTACTTGAATATGATTTGCTCAAGTATTCAATTGGCTGTCTTTGTTGAAGAACCGGGGTGTTGTCTGCTGAGTTCATTCTTGAAAGTCTTCTGTTCTTGAAAAGCTCATTGACAGAACTTGCCACACTGCTGGCTGATCTTGATCTGTTGAATTGTGAGTTGGTGTCGAGGTCCATGTTTTTGATGGTGTTTGAAACACCTTGATTGATATGCTCATTGAAGATGTGTATTGACGAGTTAGATCTGCTGTGATTCGATTGACTCATGTTGTATCGTTTTGGATTGCTAATTGTTTGTCTTGGTCCACACTGAATACGTTATCAAAATGTTACAATGATATATATAGCAATATATTGTAATATTGTATGACACTTCCAAGCCTAGCTTCGTTCTAAGGGAAAAAAGGGAGAGGGAGAAAAAAAAAACACATGTAATTGATTCCCTTACAAACATTTTCAACCAAGCAAAAATAACAGGTGCGTTGAACAAAAAAACACACACGGCAATTATGTCTAGCGCTACGCTTGCATTTTTAACTTCATTATAAGGACTTAAGCCCTGGGAGCATCATGAACAAGAATGTATACCTTGAAGTGAACCGCACCTAAACATCTTTTATTTCTTATTCTTGAATCTGTACTTACTCTTCCCGTATCTGGTCTTGCTTTCCTGTATCTCAAAGTACTTTCTCTTGAAGTACTTGTCTGTGTCCTTGTCATCCAAGTAGTTACCCAGTATGGACTTGTTCTTGTCAAGCTTGTTGACCATACTGTTGGTCATTGATCCGTTTATGTATGTTTTGTTCATGACACCACCATGGTTCTTACCATTGTCAAACATGTCCCCAATGATGGTACCGACTTTGTATTCATTCACCTTGTCCATGTTGATATTCAGCTTTCTGTAGTGTCTCTTTGGGTCCAATGCATGTCTGTTTTTCAGGATCAGCAGGTTTCTCTTCAGTTCCTTGTCGTAAAACACTTCATACTCCGACTTTTTGCTTATCTTTGTGGATTTGTGTACATCATCGTTGAGGGTTATGCCCATGGTGTTATCCTTTGCATCCTTTTCTGTATAGCATAGCTTATCAAATGTGTTCTTTAGCTTGGGTAATTTTTTCAAGTTCTCCTCAATCTCCTTGAATCTGTCATGCTTAGTTATGTTGTTGTCCAGCTGTAGGATATCTTCATTGTCTTCCAATGATTTGGTATCTTCTTTTTTAAGAGATGTGTTGATGGTGTCTAATTCGTCAAATAGGTTATCAAGTTGATTCAAATCTGTCATTATTGTTATTTGTATTGGTTTATTAGGTTATTTATTGCAATGTGTACAGTAAAATTAGTATGATGAGAAGTAATGTTAAATATTTGAAAAAAAAAAAAGTATATCTGTTGTATATGGAATGATGAGTTATGCTGTTTCCCAAAGGGGAAAGTATTGGAAACTGATAGATATGATTACTCTAGAAAAAAAAAAGAAAGAAATAGATGAAAAGTGATTAGCACGGTTCTTATATCCGACAATATTGCTAAAAAAAAGAGAACAACTCTTAGATCAAAGGGACTCTTATTTACCATAAAATACACATTATCAAATACCAATTACCTTCCAAACCAAACAAAAATCAATAAACAAATGAACAACAACAGCATTACCGTCAACTACGATACATTCATCAGAAACAACACCATACCATGCAACTTCTTAGACTATGACAACTTACTAAGTGAGGACAATGCCAAAACAGATGATCAGTTCAACCATACAAAGCTTAAGGCATTCAAGACTGTGCTGGCCAATGAGGACCTGGCATTCAACAATCTCGTAAACAAGCAGCCACATTCGTTGAACTTGGAGGAGTACACCACAGAAGAACTATTAGAATATAAGACTTTCCTTAAGAGTGAAAATGAAGAGAAAACACAAGAATTGAATAACCTGGATCAAGAGTTCAATAAAATATACATGCTGAAGGAGCTCCTCATGGATAAGCTTATAGACGTGAGCTTGAGTGACAATGAGTCCACTGAGGATAGCGAAGAGAATAAGCAGTCAGCCCTGAAGACACTGGAGACTGTGGTGGTTAAGAAGCTGATAAGCAAGCTTGATGACACCAATGAGGACATGATCAGTCTGTTGAACAGTTATATATCATGATAATATAGTGAATTGGAACAAGTACATTGTCTGTGTTATGTCTTTATCTCCGACAGTGTATTTTCTAGATATACTCGTATTTTTTTTTCTGCGTGTGACACACAGCCAAAATCACGATTACCGCTTCACCAAAAATTCATCAATGAGGAAAATTTTTTTATACTCTCAGTTTCTTTTTTCGTAGTGGAAAATTTTTCATTAGCTTTTTTTTTTTTTACTAATTTTCCATGAGTATACTTTCATGGATTAGTACATTATATAAGCATCAGAGGTATACTACATTTCTTACAAATAAAGTATATATAAAAACCATAAACTACCACACACAACAGTAATGTCCAGTGAATCTTTCCAACTGCAAATCCTTAATGATTTGAACTCATTGAGCATCATTGAATCCACCAAGACCCAATACCCAGGTGTCTCCTCCCAAGATGTCATTGCCAACTTGAACTCCTTGGTCAGCTACGACAAGATCAAGTACGAGACCTTAGAAAGCATCTACTACGATATCACCGAGGAAGGTAAGGATATCTTGAAGAAGGGTTCCTATGAACTAAGATTGATCCAATTGCTATCTGACATTGGATCCTTATCTTTGAAGGACAAGAACTTCAAGACTGAAGACATGTCTGCCAATGAAATCAAGTTGGGTCAAGCCAAGGCCTTTAGAAACGGCTGGATCACTAAGACCGGTGAGGGTAACTTGGTCATCAAGGATGGTGCTGAAGTTTCTCAACTACCTGATGTCACCAAGCAACAATTGGAACTGATTGAAAAGAACGAACTTGAAACCATTGACAACAAGACCATCCAAGACTTGAAGAAGAGAAAGTTGATTTTACAAAAGAAGACTGTTTCATACAAGGTCACCAAGGGCTCTGACTTCTCTGTTGACTTGATCAAGCCTGAAACTGAAATCACCTCCGACATGATCACCTCTGGCTCCTACAAGGACTTGAAATTCAAGCCTTTGAACTTCAACTCCCAAGGTGCCCTTCCAGAATCAGGTGCCTTGCATCCACTGAATAAAATCAAGCAAGAGTTCAGACAAATCTTCTTCAACATGGGATTCACCGAAATGCCTTCCAACCAATATGTTGAGTCCTCATTCTGGAACTTCGATGCCTTGTATGTCCCACAACAACACCCTGCCAGAGACTTGCAAGACACCTTCTACTTGAAGAACCCATTGACATCTGACTTACCAGAAGACAAGAAATACATCGAGAACATCAAGGCTGTCCATGAACAAGGTGCCTTTGACTCCATTGGGTACAGATACAACTGGAAGGAGGACGAGGCCAAGAAGCTTGTTTTGAGAACACACACAACCTCCATCTCCGCTGCCATGCTGCACAAGCTGGCCCAGGACCAGAAGCCAGCCAGACTGTTCTCCATCGAGAGAGTCTTCAGAAACGAGGCTGTTGACGCCACCCACCTTGCTGAGTTCCACCAAGTCGAGGGTGTCCTTGCCGACTACGACATCACCCTCGGCTCCCTGATCAAGTTCATGGAGGACTTCTTCAGCAAGATGGGTGTTGAGAACTTGAAGTTCAAGCCAACCTACAACCCATACACAGAACCATCCATGGAGATCTTCTCATGGCACGAGGGGTTGCAGAAGTGGGTCGAGATCGGTAACTCCGGTATGTTCAGACCGGAAATGCTGGAAAGCATGGGTCTTCCAAGAGGCCTGAAGGTCCTGGGTTGGGGTCTGTCCCTGGAAAGACCAACCATGATCAAGTATAAAGTCCAAAACATCAGAGAGTTGCTGGGCCACAAGGTCTCCCTGGACTTCATCGAAAAGAACCCTGCTGCCAGACTGGACGAAGACTTATACGAATAGATTATATACTGATTGTCTTTTTTTTTCAACCTACTAACAATATAAAGTCT
>ERZ794949.645-NODE-645-length-10540-cov-2.466285_pt1 | contig 10540 bp, 13 predicted proteins | sample MGYA00511363_ERZ794949 | MGnify/ENA primary metagenome ERZ794949 (study PRJEB30137, sample SAMN04331402) | food metagenome | isolation source: T1 must sample point D1 replicate B | place: Australia: South Australia ... | reverse complement strand
CTCCTGGACGCTCCACTGACGCCTCTCGACGCTCTGCAGCCCTCGTCAAGTCGAAGGCCATCTAAGCGCCTCCCTCTCGACGGCAGCTCATTCTCGGTGTGCGGTGGCGGAGCCGGTGAGCGAGGGGAAGGAGGGTCGGCGGCGCGGTCCTGAGCGGATCGCGCTACCGGCGCGAGTCGAGCGGATAGATGGACGGTCGAGCGGTGGGTTGAAAAACGAAGTCAGTTCTCGCGAGTCGTTGCAGAAGCTGCTCTGCTACGAGCGAGAGGAGAGTGAGCCGTCGGCGCAGCTTGAACAGCTCGCGCGCTTCTCGCGCTCGCTCGAACGCGTCGTGCAAGCTCTTGCCAGAAAGGGCACTGTTCCGTTCTGCCCTCGAGCGCAAACGCAAGCTATAGCGCTGTACGAGCGAGGTAGTCGCGTCGAGCGAGAGCACCGCCTCCAGCTTCGCGTCGTCGTCCTCCTCGCACCTCGCCCTGTCCCTCTCACCGCTCTCACGGCCTCAAACAGCCATCTGCACGAGCGCACTGCTGCGTCATGCCCATCCTCGAGTACACCCCACCCACGCCCGCAACCCGCACGCCTCTCTCGCCCTCGCGCTCGTCCTCTCCCGCCGCAACCCCGCCCCAGGCCCGCAAGATCGCATCCAGCAACCCGGCACGCCTGCCGAACACACCCACAGCCCCGCCACTTGCGCTCGCCGACCAGGACGACGTCAGCATGGAGCTCGCCCTCAGTCAGGAGACCCAGGCGCGGCTCAACCTGCGCAGCGGCGGCAGTGGCGGCGGTGATGCGGCGGGACAGCCAGATGGAGGAGATGAGCAGATCGATGCGGTCCCGGGCGGCGACGGCGCGGCCGAGCAGATGGGCGATGAGGGCGGCGCGAGCAGGAGGAGCAGCGTCGGCAGCGACGACTTGCCGCCTCTTCACGGTGCGCTCGTCTTTCTCTGCGTCAGCGAGCCCGCGCGAAGGAAGCTGACCCATGGACCGCGCTCGCAGTCGAGGTCCGCCTCAAACCGACGTCGACGATGCGGTACGACCTGATCCGGCGGCTCATGAGCCAGCACCTCGACGCCGAGTACGAGACGCTCCTCACGCACTCCGAGGTGCACGACTGGAGGGACGTCGCCGTCCTCGCGCAGAACGTCGACCGAGTCTGGATCGGCGAGTGCAGTGCGTCCCCTCCCCTGCCTCCAGCCCAGCCCGACCTTGTCAAAGCCTGACTCGCTCCCTCCGGCACCTGCGCGCAGCCCTCGCCACCTCGGCCGTCCCGCTCGATGCCGTCTCGCTCCACCTGCACGTGTACCAGCCGCCGTCCTCGTCGCGCGTCACCGAGTTCAGCACGTCGCCGCACAACGACGACGACGGCGACGCCGACGTGCCCGCCGCGTCGGTGCTCGAGCTGCCGTCGCTCAGCCTCGAGGGCGTGTGGGACACGCTCATTTACGACGGCGACGTCAAGGGCAAGCTCCTCAACTACATCTACTCGACCATGCTCTTCAGCGACGCCCTCGTCGACTTCAACATCGTCACGTGGAACCGGTGCGTCGCTCTCCTATCAGTCTCTCTTGCCACCACTGCACGTACTGACTCAACCCTCGCGCAGCGTCGTCCTCCTGCACGGACCGCCGGGGACGGGCAAGACCTCCCTGTGCCGCTCGCTCGCTCAGAAGCTCGCCATCCGCCTCTCCGACCGGTGCGTCCCCCTCCCTCTCGCCCCTATGTCCCCAACAAAAGCCTCAAGCTAACTCGCTCGAGCGCATGCGCGCAGGTACGCCTCGGGCAAGCTCATTGAGATCAACTCGCACTCGCTCTTCAGCAAGTGGTTCTCCGAGTCGGGCAAGCTCGTGCAACGGCTCTTTGCGCAGGTCACCGACATGGTCGACGACGAGAGCAGCTTTGTCGTCGTTCTTATCGGTGCGTCTTCTCGCTCTCGTGCTTTCCTCGAGCAGGGCAAGCGCTAACCCTTGCTCCTGCGCGCAGACGAGGTCGAGAGCTTGACGGCGGCGAGGGCGGGCGCCATGTCGGGCAAGGAGCCTTCTGATGCACTGCGAGTGCGTCGCTTTCTTCGTCTTTTTCTCGTGCGCCGAGCCGAGCGCTGACAGAGGCTCGAGCGCCCGCAGGTCGTCAACGCTCTCCTGACGCAGCTCGACAAGCTCAAGACGCGCAAGAACTGCCTCGTCATGACGACGTCCAACCTCACTGGTGCCATCGGTGCGTCGTCGGCTCTGCGTCCTGTCCGTGCTGCTGAGCGGCAACGCTGACTGGCACGCTGCCCGCCTCGCAGACAACGCCTTCATCGACCGCGCCGACATCAAGCAGTACATCGGCCTGTGCGTCTGGTTCCTCCTCAGCTCACTCGAGTCGCGCTGAAGCTCTCCCACCTGCAGGCCGCCTGCTGCTGCCGTCTACTGGATCCTGAAGTCGTGCCTCAACGAGATCATGCGCGCCGGCCTGATTCCTCCTGTGGTGCGTCCCCTTCTCTCTCTCTCGCCGCTTCTCCCGCTTCTCTTGCTGACGGTGACATTGTGCAGGCCCTCCACGACTTCAAGGCGCTCGAGGTGCTCGAGTCGACCGGCAGCGCAGGCGCGCGGGACGCCGACGAGGAGACTCGCTGCAGCGAGCTGCTCTTCTCGCTCGCTCACCAGTGCCAGGTGCGCTCCTCCCTCCGCCTCTGCTCTTCCTCTCGGATCACGCTGACCCTCGGCGAGCTCGTGCGCAGGGTCTCTCGGGCCGCACCCTCCGCCGCCTCCCCGTCCTCGCTCACGCACGGCACATCGCCGTCTCGTTCGCCTCGTCGGCACGGCCGAGGCTCGCGACATGGCTCGAGGCGATGCGCAAGACGGTCGAGGAGGAGGGGAGGGAGATGGACCGGGTCGAGGGCGCAGTGTGAGGGAGCAGGTGCATCGCAGGCCGTCGTACTCGGCTTCCCGTCTCTCCTGGCTCTCCTCGCGAGCGGCTCTTCCTCTTCACTATCGAAGGCCGCGAGCCTCGCTAAATTGTGAGACGAGTCTCCTGAACGGCACGCGCTCCGCTCGCGCCGTCGTCCGTACGGATCTTCCGCGGGCCCCGCTCGCGCCTCTCGAGGCGGACGCCGGACAGCTCGCTCCCCGCTCGCTCTCGCTCTTGCTCCCACCACCACGATGTCCTCTCGCGGCTCGCCCATCCCTCGAGAACTCGCAGACCCGCCCTCGAGCCCGTTCCAGCCCATCCTCGCTCGCACCACCGCAGCTCGCCGCCCCGTCGTCCGCCGCCCCGCTCCACCTCGCTCGGCCAACTCGACCGACGCGCCCGCTCGATCCAGCACACCCTTCGGCGAGATCGGCAAGGAGGAGGACGACGGCGACGACAACTCGGACGTGCTCAGCCTGCTATCGGGCACGTCGGGCTGGGCGGCAGGAGGAGACGAGGTCGACGAGGAGGCGGCGGCGTTCCTCCCTCGAGTGCGCGACCTACGCCAGATCCGGCCGATCGTGCGCAAGAGGACGGTCGACGTCGTCAAGCCGGCGGGCGAGGCGCAGGACGGCGAGAAGAAGGAGGCGACGGCCGGCGAGACGGCGGCGGCGACATCGGCCAGGGAGCAGCGCGGGCCGGCGCAAGACTCGCAGGCATCAGTTGGAGCCCGGTACGTCCCTCTCCTCTTCTCGAATCCTCAGCAAGCCAGCATCTGACGGTGTCCTCGCCCGCAGGTCCTGCGTCGCGCCGCCGAGCGAGGTGGACGAGCCGCTCGCCCCGGCTTCGGCCGCTACTGCGCCTGCCTATCAGCCTGCCGAGCTGAAAGCTTTAATGAGAGCCGAGCCGTAGCTGTCGAGCCCTGTCTGCATCGCTAAGCGCGCCGAGGAAAGCGCGAGTCGGTCGAGCGAGAGGGAAACGGTCGAGAGCGCAGCGCGTTCGAGAGCGGGTCGGCTCGCAGTCTGCATTAGCTATAAGAAAGGCCTGTCGTATCGCACACAGCGAAAGCGCAGCGAGAGGCGAGCGGTCAACGTCGAGGAGGAGCCAAGGACGGCGACGAGGCTTGACTCTCCATCGCATGCACGCTTCGCTCGTGCGCCTGCTTGCCAGAATGTCGGGACCAGCAGCACGCACCTACGCCGAGGCGGTCGACGCGCTCAACTCGCTCCAGTCGAACGCGGCCACCATCGAGGCCGTCCGCAAGAGCGGGGGCAAGAGCGGCCACGTCCAGCTCGCAGAGCAGCTCGAGTACATGCGCAGGGTCGGCTATCAGGTGCGTCCGCGGTCTTTCTAGCCTCTCGCAGGACCCGCGCAGGAGGAGCCGAGCGAGCTGACCATCTTCATCACCTCCTCCTCCTCTCGCTCCTCTGCAGCCTGCCGACCTCGACAAGATGAACGTCCTGCACATCACGGGCACCAAGGGCAAGGGCTCGACCAGCGCCTTTGTGTCGACCATCCTCGCCAAGCTCGCGCCAGCCGCCAAGGTCGGCCTTTACACCTCCCCCCACATGGTCGCAGTGCGCGAGCGCATCCGCATCAACGGCGAGCCCATCTCGGAGGGCCTCTTTGCGCGCTACTTCTGGGAGGTGTGGGACAAGCTCGAGACGGACGCGGCGGTGCGTCCTCGTCTCCCCTTTCGCCCCTGTCCCTCCTCCTCGACGAGTGCTGACCTCGAGCGCACTCGCGTACGCAGACAACCGACGACATGCCGCCCAAGCCGGCCTACTTCCGCTACCTCACCATCATGGCTATGCACGTCTTTCTGCAGGAGAAGGTGCGCTCCCTTTCCCCTCGCCGCACTTCCCGCTCGCCGAGCTGACCTCCCCCTCTCTCGCTGCGCGCAGGTCGACGCTACGGTTCTCGAGGTCGGCATCGGCGGCACGTACGACTCGACCAACATCGTGCCGCAGCCGGTCACGACGGGCATCACGGCGCTCGGCATCGACCACATCTGGGTCCTCGGCAAGACGCTGCCCGAGATCGCTCACCAAAAGGGCGGCATCTACAAGGTGCGTCTCCCTCTCCCTTCTCTTAACTCGCGCGATCGCAGCAGCGCTGAACTTTCCTCCCCTGCAGCCCGGCGTCCCTGCGCTTGCGATCCAACAGCCAGACGGACTCGACGTGCTCGAGTTCCGAGCGACGGAGCTCAAGGCGTCCTCGTTCACCGTCATCCCCGAACACGCGCAGCTCCAAAACGTCAAGCTCGGTACGTCCATCCTCACTCATCCTCGTCCCTTTGGATCGCGCTAACGCCGTCTCTGAACAGGTCTCGCCGGCGTCCACCAGCGCTCGAACGCCTCGCTCGCCATCGCCCTCGTCCAATCCTTCCTCTCCTCCCCTCGATGCCCTCCCGCCTTTTCTAGCTCGTCCATCGCCGCCGAGCCGACTACCGCACCCGCCGACGCCTCGGCTCTCCCCTCCCTCCCCTCGTCCCTCGTCGCGCCCGACCCGATCCCGGCGAGCATCGTCACGGCGCTCGAGCAGACTCGGTGGCCCGGTCGGTGCCAAGTGTCGCCCGATCCCGAGGTCAAGGGCGTGCGGTGGTACCTCGACGGTGCGCACACGGTCGAGAGCCTCAAGTGCTGCGGCGAGTGGTTCGAGGAGGCGTCGCTCAAGGGGTGCGTCCTCAGCTCTCTCTCTCTCTCTTCGGCTCAGCCCTGCAGAGCTCGACTGACTCTCGTTCCTCGCTCTGCAGGTCGGACGCGAGCGTGCGCGCCCTGATCTTCAACTGCACGTCGGGCCGCTCGGGCCTCTCGCTCCTCGGCACCCTCCTGTCGTCGCTCTCGTCGCAGCCGTTCCAGCACGTCATCTTCTGCACCAACACGACGTTCTCGACGGGCTCTTCCAGCGGCGGTGCGTCCTCGTCTTCCCTGCAAGCTCGTTCTCGGCATCGCTGACCCAGGACTCGGCTCGAGCGCGCGCAGACATGACGAGCAAGGCGGTCGACGACAAGGACCTCGAGACGCTCGCGACGCAGCACGAGCTCGCCGAGGCGTGGAGCGAGCTGACCCAGGGCAAGGAGTCGCGCGCGCAGGTGCACGTCCTCGGGTCGGTGCAGGAGGCGGTCGAGGTGGTGCGAGGAGCGGCGGCGGCGGGTCCGGGTAACGAGGTGCGGGTCGATGCGCTCGTCGCGGGGAGTCTGCACCTGGTCGGCGGGGTGCTCTGTGTAGCCTCTCTGCCGCTGTAACCTTGTCGTGCAAGCCGGACGCACTCAACCTTGACCCCGGAGCCCGAAGAGGAAACGGTGGCTGGTTGGCCGAGACCCCGCGCAGGTCGGGCTGGAGCCTTGCCGGCCGGAGAGCGCGACAGCCTCGGCGACGTCCTCCTCGCTGCTCCTCCCCTCCCTCACCTCACCACGCTCGAGCTAGCACCGCTCAGCCATGATCTACACGAGTCCGTTCCCGCCAGTCGAGGTCGCGCAGCAGCACAAGGGCGGCGTGTTCGACTTCACGCTCTCCAAGGCCAACCCCAACTTCAACCCGTCCGCGACGGCTCTCATCGATGCGTTGAGCGGCAAGAAGGTGCGCACTGCTCTCTACAAGCTCTTGCTGAGCCCTGGCGAGCCAGCCCACGAGCCCTCGAGCTGATGCCGCCCCTGCAGATCTCGTACGGCGAGCTCGCGAGTGAGTCGCTCCGCTTCGCCGACGGCCTCACGCAGGTCGCCAAGCTTCAGCGCCGCCAGACGGTCCTCCTCTTCTCGCCCAACTCGGTTCTGTTCCCGGTCCTCCTCTTCGCCGGCCAGGCCGCCGGCCTCGTCGTCTCGACCGCCAACTCGAGCTACCTCCCCGACGAGCTCGCCCACGCCATCGAGCTGTCGGACGCCGCCCTCATCTTTGCGAGCGCCGACACGCTCGACGTCACCGTCAAGGCGTGCAAGGACGCCGGCTTCAACCACGCCAACGTCTACGTCCTCCCCGGCTCGGACGGCCAGTTGCCGTCGTCGCTCCCGCAGGGCATGAAGGCCTACGACGTCCTGCGCGGCTCTGACTCGTTCAAGCCCGTCATCCCGACGTTCGACGAGGCCAAGCGCGACGTCGCGTACCTGCCGTTCTCGAGCGGCACGACCGGCAAGGCCAAGGGCGTCGCCCTCTCGGCGCACAACGTCACGACGTGCGTCCTGCAGACGAGGCAGACCAAGGGCGTCTTCGACCAAGCTGATACCGTGCTCTCAGTGCTCCCTCAATACCACATTGTGAGTCTTGTCGCTCTTGGCGTGGTCGGAAGGAGGAGGAGAAGAAGCCCGCGCTGACCTTTTCGACCTTGCAGTTCGGCCTCGTCGTCATGCTCCACCTCACCTTCTACAACGGAGGCACGTGCGTCGTCCTGCCCAAGTTTGACCTCGTCAAGGCGCTCGAGAGCGTGCAGAAGTACAAGTGCACGGTGCGCCGCGGTCTCCTCCTCCCCGCCTCGCAACCTTCTCAACTTGCGCAGGCAGGCCGAGCTGACTCACCTTCGTCTGCAGACTGCTCTCGTCGTTCCGCCTATCGCCCTCGCACTCGCCAAGCACCCGATCGTCGACAAGTACGACCTGTCGACTCTTCGTCCGTCCTCCTCCCCCTCCTCTTTCTCTCTCCCCTGACGCGCTCGTGCTGACGAGCCTCTCCTCACAGGCTACATCCTCTGCGGCGCTGCACCGCTTTCTGCCGAGCTCGAGGGCGCCCTGCACAAGCGCCTCAAGGGCCGCACGCTCGTCTTCCAGGGGTACGTCCCGCTCTCCCTACTTTTTCTTCCTCCCTTAGCCGCTCTCTGACTCCTAGCATCTACAGCCTCGGCATGACCGAGACGACGTCGGTCGCAATGATCCCGCCCAACGCCGAGTCCAAGCCGGGCACGGTCGGCAAGCTCCTGTCGACGATCGAGGCGCGCCTCGTCTCGCCCGAGGGCAAGGACGTGCCCAAGGGCGAGTCGGGCGAGCTGTGGCTCCGCGGCCCGAACATCATGCTCAGGTACACGAAGAACGAGAAGTCGACGCGCGAGACGCTTACCGAGGACGGATGGCTCATGACGGGCGACATCTGCACGCGCACCGAGGACGGGTACTACGCCGTCATCGACCGCGCCAAGGAGCTCATCAAGTACTCGGGTGCGTCCCCGACGAGCCTGCTCTCCTTTCGAACGAGCCCCTCGACAAGCCGGCGCGCTGACGCTCTCGCCGCTCGGTCCTCTCGCCCGCAGGCTTCCAGGTCGCGCCCGCCGAGTACGTCCTCCTCCCTCCCTCTCTGTGCTTCCTCAAGCGCACAGCTGACGTCGCACCGCATGCAGGGTCGAGGGCTGCCTCCTCGAGTGCCCCTTGGTCGCCGACGCAGCCGTCATCGGCGTCTGGTCCGACGAGCGCGCGACCGAGCTTCCCCGGGCGTACAGTGCGTCCCTCGCTCCTCTTCTCTACTTCTCCTCGCCGTCGAGCACCCTCACCGACGCTCTCTCGGCGCGTGCGCAGTCGTCCCGAACCCGGAGCACGCAAAGAGCCCGACGCTCAAGGAGGACGTCGCCGCGTTCGTCGCCGACAAGCTCGCGCCGCACAAGCGCCTGCGCGGCGGCGTCTTCATCCTCAAGGCCATCCCGAAGAGGTGCGTGTCGGCTCTGCGCTGCTATCGGTCTCGGTGCGAGCCTCGCTCGGGAACGCGCACTGACCCCTCCTCTCCACCTCCCTCTCCCTCTCCCTCTCCCTCCCCTTCTCCCCCTCCTCTGTCGCTCCTCCTCCTCTCTCGCTCCCTCGCACGTTCGCAGCCCGTCGGGCAAGATCCTCCGCAAGGACCTGCGCGTCCTCGCCGCCAGGGAGACTGAGGGCAAGGCCAAGCTCTGAGCGCTCGAACCCCTTCCTCCTCGCCCTCCTCCTCGTGCCTCCTCTTCCTTCCCTCGTCCCTCGCCATCAGGCCTCAGACGTGTACGACTCGTGCCCTGTCTCTCTTGATCTCTATTCGTGCTTCTTCCTTGTCACGCTGTTCGTCGCAATGCAAAGTCTCTCGCAGTCCGCTCGTCGTCGTCGTCGTCGTCGCTCGTCGAGAAGCTAGCTCGGGCACTCGCTCGCGAGCACAGGGAAAGCGCATCAAGCGTTACTCATCCTCGTCGTCTTCAAGCACTACATCGTCGTCAAGCCCTCCTCGCCCTCGCCCTCTCGCTCCCTGCCGGTTGCGCTTCCTCGCCCTCGCGGCCGCTCCTCCGCCCGTCGGGCTTCCCGCCGCGCCGCGCCCGAGCCCCTGCGCCGGCGAGCCTCCTCCCCCGCAGCTCCCACCGCCGCTGCCGCTGCCGCCGAGCCCGATCGCGCCGGCGAGCGCACCGAACGCCGCGAAGGGCCCGCCGCCGCTGCTGCTCCCGCCGCCGCCCGCGAACGAGCCCGGCATGGCCGACGCCGCGTCGACGTCCATGTCACCACCATCCGCGCCGCTCCCCTGCTGCGGCTGCACGACCGACTTCCTCCCCGCGCCGCCCTTCTTCCCCGCGCCCGCGCCACCTTCAATGTCCTTGCGCCCGACGTCCCTCACGACGTCCCGGACGCGCTCCTCGTGCGCGGCGCGCAGCTCGTGCTCGTTGAGCGCGCGCGCGTGCAGGTCGCCGAGGTGCGACGAGAGCGAGGCGATCAGGCCGGCGAGGGTCGACTGGAACGTGCGGAGCGAGGCGAGGAGCGAGGCTGGGGTCTGCGAGGCGGCCGAGGCGGAGAGGGGCGAGGTCGAAGGGTCGAGCTCCATGCTCTCCTCGGCGACGGGCGCCTCGTTGCGGCGCACGTCGCGCCCCTGCGCCGAGAGGACCTCGAGGCGCTGCTCGCGCGCGTCGAGCTTGCCGCGGAGGACGCCCGCGTAGAAGGCGGCGATGAGGAGGTCCTCGAGGGTGGCGACGTCGGGCAGCGAGAGGAGCGAGAGGAGGAGGGCGTAGGGGATCGACTGCGGGGGGTGCGAGCGAGAGGAGAGGGCGCGGAGGGCGAGAGGGGGAGAAGGGGCGGCGTCAGTCGAGAGTACGACGAGAAGGAGACGACGATGAAGAGGACGAGGAGGAGAGAGGGACGCACGCGCTGCGACGAGGCGAGGGTGAGGACGGTGAGGTGGCGCAGCTTGGTCTCCTGGTCGGGAGTGAGGGCCGGGTAGCTGTCGCGCTTGGCTGCGAGCGCGGTGGCGAGGGTCAGTCCGAGCGTTCTGCATCGTGTGGAGGAGGAAAGGAGAGAAACGCACCCTCGTAGTCGGCCCAGGTGCCAAAGGCAAAGAGCTCGAGGAGGCGGTGCTGCTGTGCGTGCTGCTCGTGGTGGGCGAGCTGCGGGCGGGCGCGTCCTCGGATCAGCGTGCGGCTCCCACGAGAGCAAGGAGGATGGCGGGACGCACGTCGCGGATCGAGGGGAGGTCGAGGAGCTCGCTGAACACGTAGACGCCCGGGGCGGCGACGGCCTGCGAGACGAGGTTGGCGGCTCCTGCGCCGCGGGCCGACTTGGCGAGGAGGAGGAAGGGCTGCGCGCAGGCGGAGGAGGCGCATCAGTGTCTGCACAGAGAGGGAGCGAGGTGCGAGTGGGGCCCGGTTCGGCGGGGGCGATGAGGTCGAGGAGGGGGAGGCAGAGGGGAAGGGGGCGCGAAAGGGCGGCGCGCTCGTGGGGCACGGAGGGGAGGGG
>ERZ794949.644-NODE-644-length-10544-cov-3.728382_pt1 | contig 10544 bp, 4 predicted proteins | sample MGYA00511363_ERZ794949 | MGnify/ENA primary metagenome ERZ794949 (study PRJEB30137, sample SAMN04331402) | food metagenome | isolation source: T1 must sample point D1 replicate B | place: Australia: South Australia ... | reverse complement strand
AATGGAACAAAATTATGAAGCTAGCGCTGGTCATTAGCTCAGCAATTTTGCTATCGTTTTTCCCTTTCTTTGTTCAAAAGGCAACGTTAAACAACTTCAAAGAAATTTATTTCAAGGTGTATCCAAAAACTTCACTTTTGATCAATGAAGAACAATCTCCATCAAATGTGTGGACTCTGTATTCTTTATTCGATAGCCTGTTAACACAATTGTTCAAGTATTTCAATAAATTGAACAAATTCAAATACTTTGCGATACATAAGAATACTACATTAAATGAAGCCAATGATTTGATCAACGGAAAAAATGTGTTCAACGCCTTGCCTGATATTGAGCCGATAATCAATTTCTACTTCATATCCTTCTACCAATTTCTTGCAATAATTCCATTGTTTTTTAACTACGAGTTTAAAAGATTCATAGGCAGCTTAACCTTATGTTGTTATACTACTTATCTCTTTGGCCGAAACATAAAATCCACAGACATTTTGCTGGTGATGATTCCTTTCACATTTTTGGTTATATTTGACAAAAGACTTTTGACTCCATTCATGCTGCTAACTAGCTCTGGCTTTGTATCGATTTTCCCAATCATAAGCTCTCCTGAGGTTTTCATGATGAAGTTGACTTACACCACGATATGGATGATAATTTTTTACCTTTCTTTCAACAGCTACGCCAAAAACAATGCGGAAAACAGAAGGGTTTGGTTCTTTGATAGACTCTCGCTGATATACATCGTGAGTTTATTCCCAATGATCATTTTTTGTGGAATTCTGAATACTTTTGAGTTTAAAAGCAAAAAGTACAAACAAATCGCATTACTAATATATAATTGTTACTGCTCTCTGGGCATCATAACTTCATGGTTCGGTTTGTCATGGTTGTACAACTTTGACGAGCATATGTGGACATGAAGCTATTTTTTCTTCTTTAATATCATTTTCGGACTTCTAGGGATCTTGTCCTGTTGTTTGTTCATAGGATTGTATTGTTTAAAAAAATCGTCATTTGCTATTTCTGCTGGTTTGTGGTCTTTGGTTTCATATCTGAGATCTAAGTCTATAGCATTTTCTAGCTTTTCGAACTGATTGCTATTTGTTGTGCTCAGGCCTTGCTGATTATTCAATAAGTTCACGTTGGTGTTGCTCAAACTGTGTTGATTGTTAGCTAACGGCGATGAATAAACAGCCTGTGAAAATGCTTGGAATATACTGTTGTTTGGGGATTGCATTACAGAATCAATGTTGAACATCATGCCTAGGTTCTGGTGTTGCATATTGCTAACAATTTCCTTGGCATTGAATATCGGCGTTCTGTTGGAGTGCATTTGGTTTGGTATTGTTACATTATCCTTGTTGTTGGGACTTAAAGTGAAGTATTTGTTATAGTCATAATCTTCTACTTGCTTGTTTTTTAAGGAGTATGGAGAACCCATGTTGAAAAACTTGCTTGCAGAGTTCAGCAATGAGTTCGTGAGATTGTTAGCGCTTAGCTTGGCATTCGGTGTTTGGTTTAATATCGACATGTTCATCGGAGACAACTCTAGTAAAGCTGGTATGGCAATTTCCATTTCATCGGTATTCAACTTGACTGATGGATTTAGCTTATTTCTTTGGCTCTCTGTATTTTGATCTTGGAAACGGATGGAAGCTGAAAGTGGCGGTGTCTTGAGCTTTTCATCCTCTTCACTCTGTTCTTTATGTTCCTGCACATTTATCATTGCATTCGCTGAGTCATCCTTATTATCAATTGATTGGAACTTCTGCAGCATGTTCATAATTCTCTTTTTCTCCTCTTCGTCAAAATCGTTCTTTTCTTCGGCCAATGGGTTATTCCACTTCAAGTAATCTTCATTGGAGGACTTTTCAGTGTCTTTTAAGCTAACAAATTCATGATGCTCCGGCATAATGCTGAGTTTGTTGCCTAAAAGGAAATCCATTTTGTTATTTTCCTCTATTTCCATGATACTACTATTTTCATCTATCTTTTCAATGTACGCCTTACCAGACTTGTCTAACTTTAGTGAGAGTTTTGACAGTTGCTTTCGAGCAGTTGATGTCACTGATGACGGTGTTTCATTGAAATTCTTGCTTGCTGTTATTGTTGCATTGCCTTGATGCATATTGTGGATGGGGGTTTCTAAATTATTGAGCATGCTGTTTTTTCTGGATCTTTTCTTTTTTATTTCTTTAACAGAAGAATTTATTACGCTATCCTTTTTTCTGGTATCTAAATTTGTGGAAGCCAATGGATCGCTATCCTTGATATTGGTGTTCACACTGTTGTTTCTGTTTCTCGTAGGTGTCTTTTGATTGCTGCTAGATACAATTTTTAAAACCTCATTTAAGTTACCATTACTGACGGACTTGTTTAAAAGTAAAGTGTCTTCCTTTTTAACATTCTTCAAGGAAACATTTCCTGTTGAAACACTTTTGACGACCTTTTTGGGTGAGCTTTTGACAACTTTCTTATCAAGAGTGGGAGATATATCCGATTTCATATTGACTATATTCAGCTTGTTGGGTGTGTTCAGATTTGATTTAGCCTTTTTGTTTGGAGATTTATTGAAGCTCAAAACATTCCCAAATTTCATAACCTGTTTTCCATTTTTCTGTTGATAGATTTGCTGTTGAACCTTCAGAGAGCTAACAGCCATGGGAGACCTCATAGGATCATTATAGTTTTTGATTATTCTGGGTCTACCTCTAGACTTCTTGATATTCTCCGGTGATTTTGTAGCCTTGTTATCTAAGGCCGAGCTTCCAGGAGTTCTCTGTATCTTGACCTTGTTTACAATGGAGTCAGTGGCAACAGGAATAACATTTGTGAAGAAATGTTTATTTGCTGAAAGATCATCATTCTTGTGATTTGAACTCATGATGGTAGTGTGTGAGTGTCAAGTCGTTGGGAGTAGATGAGAGTCTGTTTTTTGGCTTGTTGTTAGTTATTTTTTTGAGGTGTGTCTCGATTTAACTAAAAGGTTTTTTTTTTTTGGTCAGAGATACAAATCTGCTAAACATAAATCTAGTTTACCGGGAAGCTACGAGAATGAGATTATGTGGATTCTTATATCCGATGCAACACTTTCTATAACAGCTGTTATGTATTCAAAAGACCAAAGTAAAAGAAAAAAGTTATTTCTAAATATTTTATATAGAGTCTAAATCTTTAATGTTAGGGCAGGGACCTACAGGAGTGATGCTCAATGGATTGATTCTCTTGTGGGATCTTGTGTAGTGCAACTTGATATGGGCAAAGTTTGTTGTGTCTCTGAAGGCACTGGTTTCCGAATGGTTGTACAACTTGATCATCCAGTTGTTCAGGTAAGGATAGTCAGATCTAATCATCTTCAAGTCACATTTGAAGTGTTGATGATACACGGGATCAAATCTCACTATAGTGACAAACAATCTTATGTCCGCTTCGGTTATCTGGTCCCCAACGAAATACAGCATCTTGTTCTTATCAGCAATGTCACTCTCGCTATACTTTTGCTTGAAGTGATCTTCTACCTCATCCAGGCTCTCAAATAGAATATAAAAGTTTTTTTCGTATGCTTGCACTTGTTCGGCAAATCCGGTCTTGTATACCCCATTATTGATGGTTTCATAAATTTTCTCATTCCAGTAGTCAATTTCCTTTTTGTCGCTTTCAGGGTAAAGAGTTTTTAGTAGTTGTTCTTTCTTATCACTGAATTGCAATAGACCCTCACTGTCACTGAGCATTCTCAAGATTTCAGAACTTTCATTATTGACAATGGTCTTTGTTTTGATGTCGTACAAAATAGGAACTGTGAATCTACCGTCGTAATTAGGATTTGATGAGTAGTACAAGTCACGCAAGTGCTCAAATCCATTGATGTGGTCGATAGTACCATCAAAGTCGTACTTATTTCCATCATTGTGGCAGTTGGCAAATGAATGAGTGCTGTTGTTGATGTTATTGGCCAGGTATGGGGTTAAGTCAGAAACGACACCAAATCTGTTGTTCTTGTCCCCGTTGTCAACCGTGGTGAACTCTGATTTGTCATCAACAGGCAAGAATCTCCAACCCTTGATGGCTGTTGGATTTGACACATTTGTTTCTGGACTTGTTTCCATGTACCAGTGGACAATGGACATTGAAATAACATTGGTTAGACCCATTAGCGCTCTGGCACATGAAACTCTGGATGCCCATGGGCAAGCCAAACTTATGTAAAGATGATAACGGTTTGGCTCAGGCTTGAAAACAGGGTGTGACTTTGAAATTTTTTCTCTGAAGGATGATGCTTGTCTTTTGAACTCGCCTGATGTTGGATCAGACCAAGACTTGTTATTTTGCAAATCAATGGACATTTTGTGCTAAATGGTAGTGGCTGGTTCTGTTGATTGTTTGTTCAAAATTTTTTGATGTTAGATGAATGATGCTTTTCTCCAGTTATATACAAACGTATGTGAAGCTACTTTTTTATTACTAAGAAATTATTAAGGCGTTTAGAATCCGACCTATTTTTTTCCACTATTTTTTAAGGGATACAAAAAACCCCCCACAATATGAATTTCTACGTAATTTTGGAAAGCCAGATATCCTTTTCAAACAGTTCAGTAGTTATATGTTTAGTGTAGTATCAATGTCATGATGATGCTTGCAAAAAAATGTTTTTATTCTAAGGGTAACCTATTTCAAATGATAGAAGCATTATCTTCAAAGTGTTTAATTTTTGTAAATGTTTTACATTGTTCATAGACAGTTCTAGTGGATTTTCTTTTCTATCGGAGATAAAGTCAAGGTAAAGAGCAAGCAGGCGTTTTGTAAACATGTCAAGGATGTATCACATATTGGTGATTGAAAAGACAACATTCTGCAGTTAGTGACGATAAACAGCTTTGAGGGAGCTTAAAGACATTATGATTTCCAAGATCTCCAATTAACAATAAAGGCCTCAAGCTATTTATCTATTTACTGCTGTTTATAACCGTAACCTTATGTGACATATTCACTATGTTGTTATTCAATTACCTAACCGTAAATTTGTAATTTTGTTTTTCAAAAAACAATGAATGAGCAACCATAATATTGTTTAGGCAAAAAATATCAATGGGTTTGAGCCTCTGTACATACATGCATAATATAAACTATAGTGACAATATAACTTTCATATGTAAATCTTTTCTTGATATTTTTCATGATGACTATGATTTTCCCTGAGTCGTTCGGTTTTTTACACGTGCCATTTAAAATTTGAAACTTCTTATTTTTCGTAAGTGAAAAAAAAAAGCAGAAGTTAGCAATTAGAAGTCTGATTAATTTGGCAGTTTAATTTTATTATCATTTCTAACAACTCTGATTAGTCTCGAAGCCCTTTAATTAGAAATGTCTCATTTCTCGAGATATATATATTGATACAATTTCTTCAACAGATTATTTGAAAATAAAATTGACAGTTCAATAAAAAAACTAAACCATACACTAACCATAGATAATAAACAACATGTCATCTAATAAAGCCCTATTTGCTGGTAGAACCATCCTAGCCTCCGGTATTTCCAAATCATATACTCAAGAAATTTCTCAAAAATGTCAAGCCATATCCTCATCTATTATGTCTCCTAGTGGCAAAAAGCCGTTTTTAGTAGGATTTTTAGCTAATGATGATCCTGCTGCTGAATCCTATGCCAACTGGACAAAAAAGACATGTGAAGAAATGGGCTTTGAATATCAGTTAAGAAGAGTTCAAAATAAAGATTTTTTGGAAGAAAGAATTATAGAAGCCAACAATGATGATGCCGTTGATGGGATTATGATATACTTCCCTGTTTTTGGTGATGCTCAAGACCAATACTTGAAGCAAGTCATCAGCTTGGAGAAGGATGTTGAAGGTTTGAACCATACTTACTACCAAAACATGTACCATAATATAAGATACCTGGATGAACAAAAAACCAAGAAGTCCATTGTTCCTTGTACTCCATTAGCCATAATCAAAATATTAGAGTACTTGAAGATTTATAATACATTGTTACCAGTTGGTAATAGATTGTATGGTAAAAAGGCCATAATCATCAACAGAAGTGAAATTGTAGGTAGACCACTAGCTGCTTTGATGGCCAATGATGGTTGTGTCGTTTACAGTGTTGATGTCCATAATATTCAAAAGTTCACCAGAGGTGAAGGCTTAAAGTTCTCTAAGCATCATGTTGAAGATTTAGGCAGCAACACTCCGGAATTGTTAAAGCAACTGTCTTTGGATGCTGATATTGTCATAACAGGTGTTCCTGTAGATAACTACAAATATCCAACTGAAAATATTAAGGAAGGTGCTACTTGCATCAACTTTTCCTTCCATAAAAACTTCAACGAAGATGTTAAATCAAAAGCCGGATTATATGTTCCAAGTACAGGTAAAGTAACAATCTGTATGTTATTAAGAAACATGTTGAGATTAATTGAAAACAAATACCAGAATACCAATAATTCTTAAGTTATGTTTGCTATCTCAAATAAACAAAGACATATATCTTTTTAGATAAATAAAAAAAAACTTTTCTTCTAACTTTATTTATTAATAGATGATTTTGTATATACTTATTTTTTAACCTTCTTTCTAGATGGTTCTTCAAGAATTTCTTGTTCTTGTTCTAAAGTGTATGGTTCTTCATCGCTGGCAAGGTCTTCTTCTTCATTATTTAGGTAATCCTCTTCCATAGCTTCATAATCAACTTGATCGTATCTAGGCTTCAAACCCTTCATCTTTCTTGTCTGTAGGCCACTTAGATCTTGTTTACCCATATGAATTCTACCCAATTTATCACCCATAACGTCCATTTCAATATTCTTTTCCATTCTGAAGTTGTTAGCGTTATTAGCACCGTAGGCTTGCTTAGGTTTTCTCATGGCTTCCTTCTCCATATCAGCTGATGGTAATTGCTCTCTACCAACCTTGAAATCCAATCTTGGTCCCATTTCTTCTAACTCAATTCTTGGTAGTAGTTTTCCGGTATTAGAATTGACTACACTGTTATTATTGGACTTGTATGACTTGATCTTATAAACTCTGAACAAAACATTAGGTAATTTATTGCTGACAGTTTCATCATATTCACCATCAACAGACAAACTGATGACATATTGCAAAGCCTTGGCATCTTGGACTTGAGAAGAGCTGTCCCCCTTGTATAGATCCATGAATAGAGACTTTATGTGCTTATATGTAGGATGGGTGTTGAATATATCACCTTGAACAGAGAACATTGGTTTCAAACCAACATTGTAAGTCAACTTCTTGAAATCTTGCATCAATTTGAAGTTCTTGACAACTTGTAACTCTATGATATCATATACTTTGTATTCAAAAAATCTAACAAAAGTCAAGTTGTTTGGTCTCTTTTTATTGTTGGATGATAAGACTATTATGGAAGCATCGTTTTTGTCACTGAAAAACTCAAGGTTAGAGTGGTCAGCTTTATCAAATGGTAATAGATCTTTATTTTGGTTTTTCTTGGTGAACTTCTTCATGAAAGGCTTTTTCATGTTACTTAAGTCAACAGTTATGTCATGTAAGGCTTGGTTAGATGTATGGGTTGGAACAAACAAAGCTGTCTTTACATTTTCAACTAGTTTACCTTCTCTGTTTTCCAATGCTCTTTTGGATCTGGCGTTTTTTGGTTTAGTAGTTCTAATCATTATGTTCAGTTTCTTTTTGGTTTTTATTTTAAATAGTCTCCTTTCTTGATTATTTGATTATATTAATGAATACCTAACTCAATTATATTTACTTTCATTTTCAAAATAAAATCATTTTATTGTAGTTCAGAAAAAAAGAAAAGAAACTTATGGGAAGGACTAGAAATAATGATGGAAACACTTAGGATACCCGAAAAGGGAAATTCAGATGTGCTCACCAAAAAAAGAAACTAACCATATCACGTGCTAATAGCACGAAGACTCGTGTTTAGAGCCACAAATTTCAAAAAATCCCATTTTGTATCAATGACTTTTTTTTGTGTATTTCACAACTACACTTTGTCAAATACATATTATAGTATTCTGATATATTTGGTAACTTAAAGCAAGTAATCTTTAAACTGAAATAAGTAAAAATTAACCAAGCTACTTGTATGTGCCACAAATTATATCATGTCAAGATCATCTGCTACTGCCACTAGGATTGTTCCTAGACCATCGAACAAAAAATTAAAAAAGTTAGAAAAACTGAAAAAAAAGGCTTCCAACAACTCTGCTCCTTCCTCCCAAGGCTCAACTATATCCACTCAATCAGAAGAAGTTGTTTCTCATGAAGACGAATCTAGCAAAGCCACAAATAGCATTATTTCTGAAGACTCAGTAGCAATGCTTAATGACCAACCTAATGAGGCCACTCCAATATTATGTGAAAATGAACTAGATACAGAAAAAGTGAACGAACATAACCAATTTACTGAAGACGATAAAACTGCAGATGCTGAATCATTGAGCAACTGTGATGATGAGAACCCAAAAGGAACTGATTCTAATGTCTTGGAATCTGAGGACGTGGAAGTGACTACGCCGCAAGAAGAAATCCCTGAAAGTCAAGATACTTTGGAGAAGCAAAATCCAATATCTCACGATATAAAAGCTGCTTTAAAACAAAGTACTATGTTAAATGATCGTTCTGATACACATTTTGTTGGGGAGTCTTCAAGTTTACCTGATCCAAGTACAACAACAGATGTGTTGAATAACAAGTCATTTGAACCTGATGAAGAAGATAATGTCAATATATTATCTGATGATGACATTGTTTTAGATATAGATGAACTAGTAGAACAAGATGAAGTAATTCCAAATACAAATGAGCCAGTAAAACAGGATGAAATAAATCCAGACACAAATGAGCCAGTAAAAGAAGATGAAGTAATTCCAAATGTAAACGAGCCAGTAGAACAAGATGAAATAGATCCAGATACAAATGAGCCAGTAGAACAGGATGAAATAATCCCAGATGTAAACGAGCCAGTAGAACAAGATGAAATAATTCCAAATCCTGATCTGCCAGTAGAACAGGATGAAGTAGTTCCAAATACTCATGAACCAGTAGAACAGGATGTCTTAATTTCAGTCACAAATGAGCCAGTAGAACAGGATGAAATTATTCCAGATGTAAACGAGCCAGTAGAACAAGATGAAATAATTCCAAATCCTGATCTGCCAGTAGAACAGGATGAAGTAGTTCCAAATACTCATGAACCAGTAGATCAGGATGTCGTAATTCCAGTCACAAATGACCTAGTAGAACAGGATGAATCTTTGCTTGTTGAAAACAAACAGAAAGATTTAATAAATTCATTAAGTGATCAAAATATTTCACGTGAAGAAGAAGTTGTCAAAAGCTCTGAGTTCGTTGGTTGTGCTGATAAAGAAAAACATTCCCAATGTTTTGAAGAAACAAAACTTGAAGACTCTCCATTAAAAGAAAATGTATCAGCTGGAGATTGTGTAGAAGACATCACTGTAGGTGACGAATCTGATATAGTTGACTTAAAAATATCAGAAACATATAACGATCAAGTAATTAAAATAAAACAAGATTTCCTGGATGTACTGGATATCGAAGCTGATCTCTCAGCTGAAGATTCTGCTACTAATCAAACCGAAGACATCAATATGATTTTGAACCATAGAAAATACGTTTTGAAATCTGTAACTACAGGAAAGACCACTCTGTATACATCGCAATTATTAGACAGCAAATTGAATGTAGACTTTGATATTGCTGTCAGTATTTTGGATAATGGTCATATCAAGTTTTCTAATATCAGTAATAAACACTCTTTGAATTTGGAGTATGATTTGTTGGCCTTGTTGAATATATCTGTAAGTCATTTAAAATCTTTGAAGGTATATCTGAAGTCTAACTACTCAACCAACTTGTTGAACGATAAAGTCCAAGGTGAAATTAATCCTTCTGTGCTGATCATCGACACATTCTCAGGTACGTTGTGGGATTTTGAAAACATAAGAAGTTCATTTGTAAGCCAAACACCATTAATTAGAAAAAATGATATTTTGAGAAAGTTGAACTTAAGCACAGAAAAAGACATATCATTTTTGGGTAAAAGTGGTTGTCTGTTGCTGAAAACTAACAAAAATCAATTGGTTTTATACAACATTTACAAGAATCAAATTGCCTATTTAAAAGACAATTATGAGAAACAAGGTAAAGGATTCTTCAGAAAGATGTTTTCTTATGGTAATTCACCTAGAGATGATGTCATTGATTATGTTATTGAGGACGGTCACAATGAAGACACAATTGTCGTTTTGTTCAAATCCGATATTTTAATGTATCATATAAGAAAGCACAATGATTTGCCAGATGCAAAGTATCACTTCGATAGAAATGAAGAATTTCATGCCATTGAAAAAGACGGTTTGATTTACAATAACATATTAAATAGCAGGATGCCAATAACTTTGTTGAGATTGAATAGAGTATACTCTAATAATAATGCTTCTTTGTACTCATTGCTAATTTGCACCAGCTATTCAGAGTATATTCTTGTTAGTTTGAAGATTTC
>ERZ794949.643-NODE-643-length-10569-cov-96.414590_pt1 | contig 10569 bp, 6 predicted proteins | sample MGYA00511363_ERZ794949 | MGnify/ENA primary metagenome ERZ794949 (study PRJEB30137, sample SAMN04331402) | food metagenome | isolation source: T1 must sample point D1 replicate B | place: Australia: South Australia ... | reverse complement strand
TGCCTAACTCCGACTCCGGCGTTCCCAAATCAGCCCAAAAATCGTCTTATTAGGTAAAAAATTGACTAAATGCGAAATCCAGTGACAAATTTTTCCTCACTTTTCTTAGTAATATTTCACAACCGTAAGCGTTAATAAAATTTCAAGTAATGGGAATATTTCAATTAGATAATATTACTGGGTAAAGGACATATATAGACACCAATTAACAAAGAGATTCTTCTTATTTTTCATATTTTACGAATAAATTTTATTTTAAATCAGTAAAAACCAAAAAAAAACAAAGAAAGAATATCGATACATAATGAATAAAGAACTGCCAATTGTAGAATGCATTGCTAGAGCAAGAATACCAACAACTATAGATCAAAAACAACATACATATCCGGAAATTTTTCTACACTTGTATAAGAATAATAGAGACAACAAGGAACACTTAGCGATAGTTTTTGGAGAAGACATAAGATCCAAGAGTCTTTTCAAAAGAAAACATAAAAATGAAACCCAGTACGAGAGACTTATAAGAGGTGCTTACATAGGAAAACTTGAACCTAATAGACAAATTGCTGATGAATACAAAGGCGAAAAATTAGAGTTTGATGAGGAAACAGGTGAATTGATACCTAATTTTGAAACAAACACCTATAATAAAGAATTGCCAGTAAGAATTCATTCCGAGTGTTTCACAGGTGAAACTGCTTGGTCAGCTAGATGTGATTGTGGAGAACAATTCGATTTGGCAGGTGATTACATTTTAAAGCATGGTCCAAGCAGCTGCAGTAATGAAAAACATGGTGTTATAGTATATTTGAGACAAGAAGGAAGAGGTATTGGGCTAAGTGAGAAATTAAAAGCCTACAACCTACAAGATTTAGGAAAAGATACTGTTGAAGCTAACCTACTTCTTAATCATCCAGCAGATGCAAGAGATTTTTCTATTGCTAGTTCTATTTTGTTAGATCTGCAGCTAACCAAAGTTGATCTACTGACTAATAACCCCGATAAAGTAAAAGCCATTGAAATTGAAAACGTGTTGAAATGTGTCTCTAGAATTCCTATGGTTCCTATTTCATGGAAAGAATCATCTGAAAGCTCTGAAACAGTGGAGGCTGAAGAATATCATGGTAAGCATCATGGTATAAAGAGTAAAGAAATCGAGTCATATTTGAGAACAAAAATTGAGAAAATGGGACATCTATTAACTACCCCATTAACGTTACATACGAAGCCTGAGCCGTCAACCAAAAACACTATAGAATAGGTCATGGTTGATTACATTATTCCTGATTTTATATAAACATTTCAATTTTTTCTTTTATATTATACATTCTTATTCACATAAATTATCCGTGTGTTACTAAAGTATATAAAATGGGTATATAGTAATTGTAAAAAGAGAAATCAAGTTCAGTCTTTGTTTGTTTAAGCTTATCATACACAGCTCAATAGGTATTCCATGGCTTCGTTTATTACTACGGCAATGGTAGCGCCAGATTCATCAATGATTTCAATATGCGTCTTATCATTTGCAATTCTGGTTAAAATATTATTGCCTAGACTTTCTTGTTTCTTTATAAAAGCGTTGTACCCATCAATGGAGTTAATTTCGATGTGGTTATGGGTGGTAGGCAGGAAGGAGGTGGAGTGGTTATTGATAACTTGTGACATTTTAAGATATATGGTTGGTTGTTGTATCAATCCATGTTTTTTTTTTTTATAATTTAAATAAGTTAATTAACCTCCAAATTTATCATAAACCTCGCCTTTATATACCATTGATCTAAATCAGCACTTATGCCAATACGTATAACGTAAAAATGAAATTGCTCATACGTTATCTTTACTCCGTATTTTTTGATCTTTGTGTTCTTATTCTTTGATGAATTCCATGGGACAATCAATCAAATTTCCTAATTAGGAAATTTTTACTAGGGGAATATTTGTATTAGATGACTTTCTTTTTTTTTTGGTACCCCTACTCATGATTCTCTGTAGATAAGAAGGGGGTATTTGCTTACGTAATTTAAGCATGTGATATTCGCGCTTAATTCCAATTGGGTTAACATCGCTGAAAACGGCAATAGTATTGGAAATGGTTCAAAAAGGGAAACTCATATGAGAGTTACGGTAGAGGTTATTAAGTATTATCATTATATTAATTTATAGATATATATAAAATTAGGGATGATCACGTGCTCAATTGTTACTTGGTGAATAGAGGCAAGAATCTAATCCCTAACGCTGATAATTCATTATTTTATTATATTTTGCCTTAGTATCATTATTCAGGTCTTAGAAGAATCTCTTCAAACCTTTTCTGTCATCAGTAGTGGCTAAGGTAGCATCGTAATCGGCTTTTCTCTTGTCCTTTGGAACATAAGATGTACTCTTCCAGGCTAAGACACCATCTAACCACAACTCATTGACTTCTTCCAGACTCAAATCCTTAGTTTCTGGAACGTAGAAGAAGACAAAGAAGAATGAGAAGATTAAACAACCCATGAAGACATAACCGTAAGCAAATCTAATGGCAGAGGTGATGAATGGAGTGAAGAAGGAAATTAAGAAACCCCAAATCCAGTTAGCAGCAGTGGCAATACCCATACATTTGGCCTTGACTCTTAATGGATAAGTTTCAGAACATAAAGTATAAGCTAAGGAAGCCCAAGTAGTAGCAAAGCAGAAAATGTAGAAACAAGTAAAGACAATCATACAGTTACCAGCACCCTTAGAGGTAACTGGATCGTTGTCAGAGTAACCATCTGGCCATAATCTCTTAACACCGACGGAAGAATAAACAACTAAACAACCAATCATACCCAAAGAACCAGCCAACAAACAGTTTCTTCTTCCAAATCTAGAGACAATATACAAGGCTGGCAAGGTAGAAACAAAGTTTACCATACCAATAATGATGGAACATTGGAAACCATTGAAGTTCTTTAAAACAGCTTGGAAGACAGTGGTACCGTAGTAGAAGAAGTAGTTGTCACCAGATAATTGTTGCAAAGACATGATAACAACTCCCATAACTAGTCTTTGGAAGACTTTGTTTTTAGTTTGGAATAATTCTCTGAAAGAAGCATTACCGGCTAATCTTTCGTTTTCAACAGAAGCAATGATGACATCTAGTTCCTTTTGAATGGCTGGATCGTCTTTAGACATTTTGTTACAAACAGCTAAAGAGTTTCTTGCTTCTTCAATTCTATTCTTTTCAACAAAGTATCTTGAGGATTCAGGAACAAAGAATAAAGCACCAATCAACATAAGAGCCCATAAGAAACATAAACCTAATGGGATTCTCCATTGAGCAGAGTCAGAGTAGTTCTTGTTAGTACCAAAGTTAATTAAGTAACCCAAAAAGATACCAAATGTGACCATCAGTTGATACAAAGCAACTGTTAAAGATCTGATGTCTGGTGGAGATAACTCACCAATGAAGGCAACACATACAACAGATAAAATACCAACAGCGGAACCTGTAATTAATCTACCAATGAAAAGTTGGTAAAACTTGGAAAAGGAACAGATTTGAATCAAAATACCGACAATATAGATAACGGCAGCACCGGCAATGGCTAATTTTCTACCGTACAAATCCATAGATTTGGCTAAAACCAAACAACCAAAAGCACAACCAACATTGAATAAGGACACAATTAAACCAGTTCTAACATCAGTGAAGTAGTGCTCAACTTCGTTAGAGCCAGCAACTCTTCTAGTTTGACCAAATCTTCTTTTGAAGTCAGTCATATTAATGAAACCACCAATGGTACCTGTATCAAATCCAAAAACAAAACCACCAAAGGCTAAACAGAAACAAATTAAGATAATACCAATTCTTTGAGATATTGGCTTTTTTAATAAGTCCGCAGCTTCAGCAGCCTCGGCCTCAAGTTCTTTCTCAGAAGTTATAGTTCTGGATAAACCTAAAGGATGGTTTTCCTCGTTTCCACTATGGGAAAAAGTTTCTTCTTTTGAAGCTTTAGCACTAGAATCAAAAGTCTGATTTTCTAAATTATTAGACATGTTTAATTTTTATTATTAAGAATTTAAAACAAAAAAAAAAAATTAGTTTGTTGAAAAAATTTATCTTCTTAATTATTATTTACTGGTTTTATATAATATGTTTTCTCTTTAACTATATATAAATTAGAAAACAACGAATGCTTTATAATTAACATAATATAAATTTGAATTGTAATTCAAACAACTGCTCTTTATATACAATTTGAAATTTGTCAAATTAGTCCTTAAAGGATGAAGAAAAAACCTAATGAAAAGTAATAATAAAAAAATACAGTAGATGACTTGTAACCTAGTTATTTTTAAAAAATCATATCATGTGGATGTAAGAGACTTTGACGTAGGCTAGATTACGAAAGCCCACTAACCAAAAAGCAAAAGTTTCTTTTTTTTATAGTCGTTTTTACTACTGTTTTACAGTGATTATTAGTAAAAATTAGGGGATTGTCTTAGTTGAGTAAATATATTTTAAAAAAAAAAAAAATATTAACTCCCTTAAAACTGACGTCACAATAAAAACTATTTGCTTAATTACCACCAATTTTACGTTAAAAGTACCAAATAATAATGAAAAAAAGACCTTTATACTGATAGTACCCCACAATTTTGCTACCATTCCAGTTTTTAAAGTTTGAAATATTGAAAACAGAATGTTTGGAAAATCACAAGCGATGAGCTTAGATTTACATATCCCTTGATTATATTTTTCACCGTGAATAATATCGGTATAAAAATCATTTTAATTAATTCCTAAAACCCCCTAAAATAAATCCCAACCCAATAGGCATATCTCTTTGCTCCAACCGTGTTCTCGTTTGCATATAATGATGAGCAATTCCGGATTCATTAATCCCTCTTAATTCTAGTTGTAATTGTGTTTTTGATAGGGTGACAAAAATCCCTATACATTATTTTTGAAAATTAAAACTGAAGGGGACTTTTTTGAAAAAATCCCTCTACTTCTTTAAAGGGACTCAATATATTTAAAAATTGAGGCTTGGAAAAACGTATTTAAAGTAAAATTAATCTAGTGTAATTTGTAGATGAAAAAAAAAAAAAAAGGTGATACTTTTTTTTTTCGGTTATGCTTGTATCAATACTTTTTGCTGTAAACATAAGACAAACAACTTATCTATCTCTACAAAATCACTTCATCTTTAATTTTTTATTTTAAAATTGATAGCAAAATTATATCAGTAGCCTGAGAGAAGACTTTTATGTTTCTAGTAAATACCTACACATCAGCCTCATCAGTGAAACATTGACTGTTAAAAATAAAGTATAGGGATTTTTCAGAGAAAAAAAAATTAAGCGGTTTGAAAAAAAAAACATGTGGGGAAATAGGTTAGAGTTTTGTATTCATCTGTGGGGATTTTTCCTTAGAGGAAAAACACCTCTTTTGCAATACACGGAGTATTTTCATCAGGTTTAGCTACGACTCAATATCCATGGAGCTTGAAATTTTCATATATGAAATTTTGCAAATCGCAATAGTCTTTGATGTTCGGAGATGTGAAGCAAATGTAAGAGTTAATCCTGTTAATATTTAAATATTGCAAAAAAATTAATATTCACGTGACTTGGCCAACATTGAGTAAATGCTTTATTTAATTTGCTTATATGGTTGTAAATTTCTCTATAGCTAAACAGGTCAATACAATAATAAGCTGTAGTAAATAGGCTTCATTAGATATGAAACTTCTTACTGAATAATAAATTGCTTAGGGTTTTATTGGTTTAATGTGAAGTTAATGAGTTCAATACACATATTTCTATCCTTAGCTTATTCAGACTATATTTTATGATACGTGTATATGTATGCTAAGAATTATTATTGTTTTAAAAATATTTATATCTGTTGTAATAATATATTATGCTGCTGCTGAATTTTCTGTGATTGATAACAAAAAAGTAAAGCTATCAAGATAACCTTTTTTGTAAAAAAATTAATTATTCTCAGCTATTACAAATCAGCAATTTTATAAGAAGAAAAAACGATGCAAGAGCAATACACTGATCAAATTCAAAACAAACATCAATGTATTGTTAATTTAATTTTTTGCCAAACTACGTTTATAATCTACAGCAGATTTGCATATTCCAATCTAATTTTGCAACCCTTGAAAAATACGATTCATATAACAAGATAAAGGAAATCAACCAGATACACTATATTCAAGGATATCGCTTTTGAAGACTACACTCATATTCCTGTTTTAACATAGTTTATACAAAATATTCTTAGTGATAGGTAGAAATGATGTTTTGTTTTTTTTTTTTGGATATATGGTTTTTTGCTTTTTTAACGGTGATGTGATAGATACTTTGAGGGTTGTAAATTGCATATTATTTAAAGTTATTTACGAGCAAATTATTATGCAGCATGGTTTATTTTTGTCTTTTTATCTACAATTTACGAAATGTATTAGTTTCTAAAAATAAAGTATATTAATATAAAACACCAATTATAATTTCAGTGGTAGATAGCTAAAGACCAAAATAGCTTATGCCGTAGTTTTAAGAATATTTTATTTTTTGTGGGTTGAAATTACGGCCGGACCGGGAGTTTTGAACTGAGATAAATTCTCTCAAAACATAATATGAAACATAGTAATAACCGGTATTAATGAGAATTAATATTCCTGATTTTAAGTTATTTGAACGATTAAATACTTTATTTGAAAAATTTTTAAAAAGAAAGATTTTAGCAGTATCTCGTAAGCTTCTTGGTTTTACTTGAACCCTTTTCAACAAAAAAATCTGCAAAACTTATAATCCATTTAAATATATTTTTTCATGCTAATTGTGAGCAAAGTGCAATAAGTAAGTATTAAAAAACGGACTGATGGAAAATCATCTGAGATTAACCAAAAAACAAGAAAAAAATAGAGAATATAAATGATGTTGGTGCTGTTACGTCTTGTTAAAAAAACTTATCGTAAATGATTGATATAAATGGTTCAACAAAACCTAAAGCTTTGTTTATCGACCTCCTCTTTTTTTTTTTGCCATATTGCCCAATGACCGTTGGATTTAAATTTTCTTTTGTATTTTTTGGTTCAGCCCCCAAAAAAGAAATTCAAGAAATAAAAGATTACTCATGCAACCAAGATAGTATTCAAGAGGAGGTTTTATATACTTGGCTTGTTAGAAAACGGTGATGCATGTTTATTAATAGAGCTCAATAAAAAAAACTACAAAAGATTATCGACAATTACCTGTTTTGCCGTTTTTTTAAAAGTAGACTGCTCGGCGACTACTTTTTCTCGAAAAAAAATTTTTTTGTGGCAAAAGATGAACGAAGCTATTCAAAGAGATATTTTACCACAATAAATAAATAAAATACACTAATTTTATCAATAAAAACATTTAAAGATTCACTCCAGATTGTTTTTTGGTCGTAAAAAAGTATGGTTATCTCTAGCTATTCGAGTTAGTAAAAGTGCAAAAACAAAACAACAATAAAAATTTGAGTGAAGTATTTTTTTTTGTTTCATAAATTACGTCTTGTCCTCAGTAAAAACATGAAAAAACAAGGTGCAATTTCTTTTGTTATTTTCTGTATAAAAAAAAATAACAATGAAAAAAAAAAGCTGCGTATAACAGCGTGAAAGCAGCATATATGTCAAGTCATAAACTGTGGTTTTTAAAAAAAAAAACTAGACAAAACACAGCTGGGGACAATAGAAAACAAAAATAGTATGTAATTCAATAACTATTTATAAAACACATTTATAATTGTGTTCAAAAGTTCCAGACATATAGTTGTCATCATACCAAATTTGCTAATTCATCAACTCAATAGTCTGTAAACTTAAAAAATAACACATTTTTGTTTATGGTTATAAATCGATGACATTTTCATCAGAGTCAAAATAGCATATGCAATCGAATTGACTAATCAAAAGAAAAAAAAAACGTTAATTATTCTACTTAAAAACATGTAACCTGATATATTTGATATATCAAAAAAAAAATGTCGCCTTTGTTTGATGAAACATTCTCATGCTATTATTATGTCATTTCTCCTATTTTTAAATATATCCAAATGACATTTGTTTTGTTTTTTTTTTTTGAAGCCATGTTTTTTTATATTATTTTTAAAACGATACAATAATATAAAAAAAATTTCTTTTTTTTTTTGCTTTTTTTTACTTGGTTCCTTTCAAAATTGCATATATAAAGTGGACACCTCCTTAATCCATTTCATTATATGTATATTCATTAAAAGATAGTCAATTTCTTTTCAAAACAAAAAACTTAAATCCCATATCAAAAAAAAATCCTCAAGTTTAAAAACATTCGTTAATAGTGTCAATTTTACCTAAGACAACCAGCCAAACCAGTAGTACATAGTCTCCTGTTTGTATCAAATTGCGGTTTGTTATAATTTGTTTTTCCCTCTGTTTTTTTTATTTTCAATAAATAAAAAATTCTCTTAAGCCAAGGAGCTGCGGATCTGCATATATTTTTTTTTTTAAATTTTAAAAAAAAAAAAAAATCAGCTTTTCAATTATATTTTCTTTTTTTGAAAACGCCAAACACAAGAAAGTCATTTTGAGCACTTGACTATAAAAACCGATTTAGTTCTGTTTAACCAATCTATCTTTTCGTTTGAATTTCACATTATTTTTGTTTTTCCTAACCAAAAAACGGAAAAAATAATCAAATATCAAAGTAGTTTCCGGTTTAAAAACAGGAAAGAGAAAAAAAAAAAAAAAGCTTTTAATATAGCCCTTTACCAACCGTTGAGTTAATGATAAATTGGTAAGCTGAAAACTCAAGAGTTATTTTTTTTTTTTTCAATTATACTCACACATCTATTCAGCGTCTTGAAGTTTTATTACGTTTACTACGAAAAAAATATACTAAACATCAACAAGAATTTTTAAATTTGTAGTTATTTTTAAATCTTTTGTTTGGTATCTTCTACATTCTCAAAGAACCAACAAGATATTAACCAGACATTCTATCAAAAATAATACATTCCAACTAACCCCATAACACAATTTATCCAGAAAAAAAACACACACACATACTTGTTGACATTTCTCTACGTCTCTATAAACTAATACTAACAAAGGATACTTCATACGTTGAATTATCCACTCTACAACCAGAAAAGGGACACATAATTAAGAACAATAAACCCAAGAAATTAGCTTTTTTTTTTCTCCAATCACAATTAAAAATATTATTACCTTATTACGGCTCTTGGTATATTTGAAGACTATTTAAGTGTGACTACATTGCAGATTATTACTACTAGACTGAAAAAAAAATTATAGCAAGACATTTTTTTCCTTTGAGTTTTTTTTCAATACTAGCGAAACATAAGGAAACATAAAGAGTTGCAGAGTTAAAATGAATACCAATCGCCAGAACCCCATTTTTAACTCGCCCAACAAAAAAAAGAATAGCAACAACACCAAAGCCTTTCGACCAATGATATATGCAGATAATAAAACAAGCAATGCAGTGGATATGATGAATCATAAGCAGTACAATGTGAATTCAGGAGTCCACAATGTAACGAGTCAGCTTATGAAAGTACCGCAAAACTACGCCTTTAATTCAAATAATTATACACACTCAATGGTAAATTCACCTGAGATTTACAATCCGAATGTGCAATATACAAGTAACAACACACCTTTGTTGTTGAATCCCAATATGATGGGTCAATACTATCATGTGCCACAACAAAACATGATGTCCGTTAATCAGTCTCTGCCATATTACCACGAAGGCAATCGATTTGTACCATATGTGAATGGCCAGCCAATGATTTACATGGGACCGGATGGTAATTTATATCAACTGGTAGGCAGCAATCCAATAGCTGAAAATTTAATGATACCACAAAAAACAGAAAGAAGAAGTCCATTAGGCCAGAGTGTAATTTCAGACAACTACTTCAGAGCAAATCTAATAAAATCTGACAAAACAGCAATGTCTGATAATTACATCATCAGAAGAGATGAAAATAACCAAGCATTATTGAACAGTACGTCCATTAATATGCTTAGCAGACAAGAACAAAGAGCACAGTCTTCGCCATTGGTTTACAATAGTAACGATTTACCCAAGTTAAACTTCAAACTACCAGCATTAAGAAAAAAATTGAGTGATGATGCAGAGAGCTTTTTAAACAAGAATAATAACAATAATAGCATTAAAACCAAACTACCTTCCTTAAAAGAGCTGAAGCAAAAAATAAACGGAACTTCAACGGATACTAAGAAGGCAGCATTCGACATAAATAAAACAAAGTCCTTGGTCAACAAAAAGACAAGCTCAAGACCATTAAAATTTCCATGTACTGAATGTGACAAACGATTCCATAGACAAGATGCATTGCAAACACATATGAACATGCATTTAGGTTTAAAACCTTATAAGTGTGATGTATGTGAGAAATGCTTCAATGCCAAACAGAATATGGTGAGACACAGGAAAAGACATGAAAAATAGTCTCAAAATCTTTCACATGCGTATATACATTTATAATCATTAAAACTACTCTGAAGACTGAAAAGCTTT
>ERZ794949.642-NODE-642-length-10573-cov-2.815744_pt1 | contig 10573 bp, 8 predicted proteins | sample MGYA00511363_ERZ794949 | MGnify/ENA primary metagenome ERZ794949 (study PRJEB30137, sample SAMN04331402) | food metagenome | isolation source: T1 must sample point D1 replicate B | place: Australia: South Australia ... | reverse complement strand
GGCGGATGAGGAGGGCGACGAGCTGACCTTGTCCTCGCGCTGCGCGCAGACTACAACGTCGCGATCGAGCAGATCCGCCCGGCCGTCTCGACGTCCGAGCCCTCGTCGATCGTCTTCCACTGCCGGCACGACGAAGTCGCCCTGTGCGCCAACGCGTACCGCGTCCTCCTCGTCGGGCCGACGCTCCACTCGCCGCAGCACCAGCGCTCCCGAGCGCTCGACGACCGCCGCGTCGAGGTGACGCTCGACGCCATCCGCGACCCGGGCTCGTACAGCGTGTACGCCTGGCCCGAGCACGAGACGTGCGATGCGTTCAACCACGGCGACACCCCGGCCTGTGCGTGCTCGAGCCCCTCCCCTTTTGGTCCTGCCTCTCAGTCGGGGAGCTCTCCTCGCTGACTCGCTGCGCTCCTCGTCGCTCGCAGACCACAAGCTCGCCGTGTCGGGCACGCCGTACCAGCTCCAGGTCGTCGGCGAGCAGCCGCTCGACTATGCGCGAGGGTGCATGGCCTCGGACGACCTCACCGAGGGGCGCTGGGTCTCCAAGGCGTACCTCGACCCCGAGCACAACGAGTTCGACTCGCCCTTCTACAACTGGCTCGAGTCGCATGTGCGTCCACCTCTCCAACCTCGACCTCCTGGGCCGCGACGAGCCAAACGCTGACCCGAACTCGAGCCGCTCGCAGGTCGCTCCCCGGGTCCAGGCGCCGCAGCTCCTGACCGACTACAGCACGTACGGTTACGTGTGGGCCCCGTACTCGTGCAAGCCGCACCACCGCTCGTTCGACGAGTGGATCGACACACTCAAGCCCGAGCGCCTCGTCGTCTTTGGCGACTCGGTCATGCGCGACCTGTTCTGCCTCAACTTCAAGCCGGACGCCGACGTGTGCAAGTATGTCATGTTCGGCGACTACGAGCATCTGTGCGTTCAGCTCCTCCCTCTTCGTCGTCGCTCGTTGTCGTCGCTCGTCGACCTTCCCAAACTCGTCCTGACCCTCACCTCCCTCGCAGCGACAAGTACATCGCGCACGAGCGCTCGGACGGCGGCATCTCGCACCTTCACTTTCACTGGCAGCCGCTCGCGAACCCGGACCACCTGCGCACGTTCCTCTCGCAGCTCGACTCGCCCGCGTCGCACATCTTCTTCAACGTCGGGCTGTGGCTCACGCGCGAGGACCCGGACGCCGAGAGCTACGCGGCGAGGATGAAGCCGCTCCTCGATGCGCTCGTCGACGCGGCGCCACAGGCCAAGATTGTCGCGAGGACGATGGCGGGCGCGGTGCAGGCGGTCGTGCGTCCTCCCTCTCGCCTTCCTCTCTCTCTCTCTCTCGCTCTTCCAGCTCCAGCTGACGGTGTGCTACTCGTACAGGCATGCTTCGACCTTTGGCGCATCCAGAGGAGGATCATCGAGCCCGCCAACGCCGCCTACCTCCGGTGCGCTCCCTCTCTCTCTCTCTCGCGCGCTCGGCCAGCCCCCTCTCCCTCCCCGACAGGCTCCTGCGCAACTACCCCTCGATCCAGCCCCTCAACGTCTATCCGATCTACAACGACCGGCCCGAAGCGACGCAGGACGGGCGCCACTGGCAGCGCCTGCCCGGGCTCGCGCTCGAGCGGCCCGAGGAGGGCGCCGTCGGGTACGCCGTGACCGACATCATCTTTGAGGGCTGGCGCCTCCAGGACGCGCAGGAGCTCGTCGAGGTGCTCGCGTGAGCGGGGCCCGAGCGGCTTTTTCGGCCGCTGTACTTGTCCCTGCAGCTTTCCCTCCCACCCTCACGACTAGCAGTGCCTCTCTGTTGTAGCTCGATAGACTCGTGACGAACATATCATTGACAACAAGCACAGAGGAAGGGAGAGAGAGAGAGAGAGGAAGGGGAGCTACTGCACGACGACGCCGTCCTGGGACCCATCGTCCATCTCGCCCTCGCTGTCGTCCTCGGGCGCGTCGCCCGCGTTCTGCCCGGCCGGCGGCCCGGCATCGCCATGCGTGTCGCGCTCGTCCTCGTCCTCCTCTCTCTCGGGCCTCGTCCTGCGCCCAAACAGGCCGCCGAGGTGCAGCTCGCCCCACTGGCGGTCGGGCGCGTCGCCGAACGTCGTGCGCTCGTACAGCTCGCGCAGCTCGAGGGCGGGGAGCGCGGTCGCGAGCGAGGCGGCGTGCGTCGAGGGGTCGGCGGCCGAGCGGCGCGAGGAGGAGGAGGACGAGGGCCCGCGGCGCAGGGTCGAGCTGAGGTGGGGCTTGTAGGGGTTGCCGTACGGGTACGAGGGGTGCGCTTGTGAGGGGAGGACGGCTGCGGAGGGTCTCGGGGTCAGCTCGGGTGCTTTGGAGCGCGCAAGGAGGGCAGGGACGCACCGTCGTCCTCTTCGTCTTGGTACGGCGGGAGGAGGTGGAGAGGGACGCGGATGTCTGCGGGCGAGAGGGGGGCGGGTCAGCTCAAGCGGGGCGGGTAGACAGCTCGAGGTGGAGCTCACCGTCGTCTGGGAGGTCCCAGCCTTGGCGCTCGTCGTCGTCGTCGAGGAGGTGGTGGGCCGAAGAGGGCGCGAGGTTGAGGTACGAGAAGCGGTCGTCCTGCGGGCGTGGGGGGAGCGCGGGTCAGCTCTGAGGGTGCGCTACAGGAGCGAGAGAGTGCTCACTGCCATGTCCAGCCCAGCTCACGCCGTGTGTCGAGGAGAGAGAGGCTCACCTCGGCCGGCTCTCCACCTCGGCTGCGCTCCCTGCTCTCGCTCGACCGCTACACCGTGTGCGAGCTTCCGAGATGGCTGCACGACCAGACATGCCGGCACAGATTCCGCCCGAGGCACTGCAGTACGCCCTCCAGGTGCGCCCACCTCCCTCCTCCTCCTCATCAGCCCACCAAGTTCGCTGACCTCCACCTCCCTCTCCTCCCCGCCTGTCTTCCCTGCGACCCTCTCGACACCGCCATAGTTCTTCACCGCCTGTCGACAAGGCTCGATCGAGACGCTCCAAGCCCCGCTCGAGGCAGGCCTCCCCGCCAACCTCACCAACGAGGTGGCTCCCCTCTCCTCTCCTCTCCTCCCGTGCAGTGCACCCTCTCGCGAGCCCCCTGACCCCCGTCTGGCCCGCACGCACGCAGCACGGCGACACCCTCCTCATGCTCGCCGCCTACCACGGCCACGCCCCCATCGTCCGCCTCCTCCTCGCGCACGGCGCCGACCCGAACCGCCTCAACGACAAGCACCAGAGCCCGCTCGCCGGCGCCGTCTACAAGAACGAGCGCGACGTCGTCGAGGCCCTGCTCGAGGGCGGCGCTGACCCGGACCTGGGCCAGCCGACGGCGAGGGAGACGGCGAGGATGTTCAGGAACGCCGAGTTCGAGCGCAGGTTTGGCGAGGCGCCTCCGAGCGCATGACGTGAGCGAGGAGGAGTGTAGCAGAGCCTGTACATACGCATTCTTTGTGAGCGAGCGCACGAGTTCGAGCCTGTACCTGAGCGAGGAACGAGCGCGCGCTCTCTCGGAGCATTTCCCTCTCTCGCGCAGCGGCTCGAGCTCTGAACGAGAGAGAGAGACACGAGTATCATTGCGAGAGGTGCAGGTGGGGGTATCAATTCGAGGCGGGGATGGTACGACAAGCGTGCAGTGCGGTGCGGCGGGTGCGAGGGCGGAAGGAGAAGGCCGAGGGGAGGGCAGGGCGACGACGGCTAGAAGAAGGGCTGCCAGCCTGCGAACGATGACGTACCTCGAGTCAGTCACGCTCAACCCGTCGAGGTGCAGAGCGAGCGAGAGCGAGAAAGAGAGCAAGCGAGCGAGCGAGTAGGAGACGCACCCGAAAAGATGCGCGCGAGGTTGCTCGGGTTGGTCGCCTCCTGGATGAGCTGGTTGACCGTGTACTGGACCGAGAGGCGGTCGTCGAGCTTGCCGCGCACGATGGCGAGCGCGCGGTCGGCGTCGTCTGGCAGCTCGTCGAGCGCGCGCGCGTCGCCGTCGTCCGAGCCTTGGATCCGCTTGGCCATCTCGGCAGAGACGGCCCTGCGCGCGGCGGGTGGGGCGTGAGCGTGTCGTCCATGTGCAGGAGAGCAAGAGAGGGAGAGAGGGAGCGCACCAGTTCTGCAGCGGGTCGTGCTTGAAGACGCCGAGGATGGTCATGATGACGCTCGACCGCTCGCGCAGGACGCGCAGCGTCTCCTCGCAGCACCGCCGGAACACGCCATCGACGCCGCTCATGCCGAACCCGTCGACAATGTTCTGAGTGAGGCGGAACGGGACGAGCTCGGGGATCGGGAGGCGCTTGCCCTGCGAGCGGCGAGGAGGAGAGGGAGGGTCAGGGTCGGCAGGTCGACGAGGATGACGAGCGCAAAGAGAGAGAGAGAGAGAGAGCACGCACCTGGTCAAAGGCGATGCCGAGGTCGATGTGGACGAGCTCGCCGCGCGCCTCGTCCATGAGGATGTTCGACACGTGCCGGTCGCCCAGCCCGACGACGTGACCGATGATGCTCGTCGTCGCGACGCTGCGCGAGTAGTTGAGGCGCATGTCGAACCACAGCGAGGGCACCTTGTGCTTCTGCCAGAACAGGTACCGCAGGAGCGGCGGCGTCTCGGCGAGGATCTTGCGGAACGCCTTGTCCTTGTCGGCGTCGCGCCGGTCCGGGTGGTTCTTGTGCTTGCCCTCGATGACCCGCAGCTGGTCGCGAGCGCGCTTCTGGACGCCTGGAGCCATCTGCCTGCGAGAGGGGGAGAGCGAGTCGGCGTCAGAGACCAGCGCTCGAGCGGGCGAGGGGGACCGTGCGCAGAGAGCGCGGACGAGGACGCACTCGTACAGGCCGACGAGAAAGTTGCCGAGCGGCGCCGTGTTGGCGACAAACTCGATCAGGCCGTTGCTGTTCTGAAGCGGGATGACCTTGTACGTCCGGATCTTGAGGTTGCGGCGCCGGCCGCCCTCGTCGCGAGCGAGCAGGCGGTTGACGAGCTCGAACGCTTGCTCCATGACGGCGTCTTGGCGAATGTCGTCGTCGCCCTTGAGCTGCGAGCGAGGGTGCGAGAGAGCGTGAGCAAGTGTTACAGCGGGACGTGCGAGCCGGCGAGGGAGAGGAGGACGAGGAGACGCACGAGCTGCTTGTGCCGGCCGCCGTTCGAGTCGACGCAGACGACGATCTTGGGCAGGTGGATGCCGCCGGCCATGTCGAACGTCGGCTCGTAGTGGTGCAGGCGCGGAAAGTCGTCGTACCGGCCGTTGGCAACGACGGGCAGGTGGAAGGTCGTGACCGGGATCGGCAGGTCGCGCACCTTGGAGAGGATGTGCATCGAGCTCTTGATCGGGAGCGGGCCTTTGCGCACGCTGCCGCGGCTGTCGAGGTAGCCCGACTTGGAGCTCTTGAGGTTGAACGACGCCCACTCGGCGTACGCCTCGCACGCGAGCTCGACCGCCTCGACCCGGGCTCGCAGCTCGCCGATCGCCTTGACCTTGTCGACGATGTCGTCGGCGGCGTGTGCGCGGCTGTTGTTCGACGCCTGCGTGAACCCGACGCTCGACTGGCTGCTCTGCGACGACCGCCGCGACGACTTGCCCGACGGCGGCGCGCGCAGGGCCTGGACCGGGAACAGCGCGTGCAGACCGTGCTCGACGCACAGGCGCAGGACGAGCTTGCGCACGTTGGACGCCGACGGCGGCGGCGAGTCGGCCGACTTGGTGAGGCGCGCCGAGAGCTGGTACGCGAGGAAGACGAACTTGAACGACGGCACGTCGTTGAGCAGCGGCTTGAGGCGCGTGTGCAGGTCGTCGTCGTGCGCGCACCCGAGCCACAGGGCGCAGAACCGGAACACCTTGTCGTCAAAGTCGTCGGCCGCCTCGAGCGTGCGCGCATAGTTCTCGAGGCTGCGCCACAGCATGTTGCGCGCCGTGTCCTCGGCCTCCTCGACCTGGCGCTGGTCGTCGGCGATGTGCTGCTCGGCTTGACGGCGCGACCGGTCGGCATGGTTGCTGTCGAACGGCGAGCCCTCGCCGGCGCGGCGCTGCATCTCCTCGTGCTCGAGGTGCTTGCGGCGCTGGTACGCCTCGGTGCGCTTGCGCCGCTCGGCCGCGACGCGCGACAGGTCCTCGAACTGGGCGTCGGCGAAGCAGGCGAACGAGTGGAAGACGCGCGCGCGCTCGGCGGCGGGAGCTTGGCGGTCGAGCGCGGCGACGGCCGGGTCGAAGCACTCGGTGAGGATTTCGGTCGCGTCGCGCATGCGCGCCTCGGACATCCACGCGCCCTGTTGCAGGAGCCGAGTCAGCTGCGTTCCTTTGCACGACGAGGCGCACGAGGAAGGAAGAGAGAGAGAGAGAGAGAGAGAGAGAGAGAGAGAGACGCACGCGCTTAGCAAAGTCGGCCGCCGCCTTGGTCGGCGACTGCTTGTGCACCGTGCCGAGGAGGTGGATCGCCGACGAGTGCTCGCCCTGCGCCCACAGCACATCGGCGAGCTCGCGGTCGACGTCGAGCCCGGACGCGGCGTCCTCGACGAGCGTGTGCGCGAGCGTGACGGCGTTGTAGGCCGACTGGAGGTGGCCCGACGAGCGCCCGACCCGGCTCAGCTCGAGCAGGCACGCCCGCTCGGTCGCCGCTGCGGCCTTGTGCAGGTCGCTCGCAAACTCGTCGCCGACCTGCTCGACGCGCTCCTTGGCGCGGATGCCGCGCACGAGGCTGATGCGGGTCGACAGCACTCGCTCGGCGTGGAGGAAGCTGCAGGAGGGAGGCGATAGGTCAGGTCGGCGTCGTGGAGGGCTCGAGAGAGAGAGAGCGGGGGAGAGAGGAGGACGCACCTCAACTGGCTCGGAACGAGGGCGAGGTCGGGCGTGAGGTCGGGCGCCGCCTTGTCGCCGTCCTGGAGGTGCGCGAGGCGGTGCACCTCGCGCAGGGCGAGGATCGTCGCGAGCGTCTCGCCGCTCGGGCGCGGCAGGTCGAGGCTGACGGCGCCGAGCTTCTGGACCTCGTGGACGAGCGCCTCCGAGGCGGCGTCGCACGCGACCTGCGAGCTTCTCGCCGTGCGGCTCGCGCGCAGCGCCTTGTACAGCGAGACGCTCGACGTGTCGGCCGCGGCGCGCTCGACCGGGAGGTCCCACACGTCGGTGCGCCACGCGAGGTCGTAGGGAAGCTCGGGCGGGACGTCGTGCTCGCCGACCGAGCCGTCGAGGCGCGCCGGCTGGAGGACCGAGAGCGCGAGGCGGTTGAACCCGAACGCGGCGAGCGACGAGACGACGCCGGCGATGGCGGCAGGGTCGCGCCCGGCGCCGTGGCTGTGCGTCTGCGCCTCGTGCCCGGCGCCGTACATGCGGAACGCCGGCTCCCACTGGCCCTCGTGGCGGTACCGCCGCAGGAGCGCCTGCCGCGCGTCGGGCGACTCGCGGCCGTAGAAGCCGTCGGGCTCGTCGATGCGCGCGTAGACGTCGTACAGGAGCGCCTGCCCGCTCTCGTCGAGGCGGCGGTCGTACGCCGAGCCGTGCGAGGTGAGGGCGAACAGGGCGTTGTACTCGTGCGCGAGCTCGAGGAAGAGGAGGGCGGCGAGGTAGGCGTGCGTCTTGACGGCGCCCTTGGCGAACAGGATCCAGGGGACCGAGAGCCACGTGTCGAACCGCGAGCGCGACGACGGGTGCAGGTCGGGTCGGCCGTACTTGCGCAGGTGGATCGCCGTGTCGACAAGGAGGCGGACGACGTCGACGTGCGTCGTCGAGGCCGACAGGAGCGCCTCGAAGTACCGCGACAGCTGCTGGTCCGACTGGCCGTCGCCGCTCGTCGCGCCCTGAAGGAGGAGCGAGTGGACGAGGTGCGGGAAGATCTCGGCGGCGAAGGCGGCGCTCGACCGGATGAGCGGGACGACCTGGGCGAAGAAGTCGTCGCTCGCGGCGCGGTCCTCGGCGAGGAGCTCGGCGCAGGCTTTGACCCAGCCGTCGTACGAGCGCCCTCGAGCGAGCCAGTCGGGCCCGGCGAGCGCCGCGAGGCTACAGTCGGCCCGCCTGCGCAGCCGGCGCGAGCGCTGGAGCGACGCGTCGGCGAAGAACGACGCCATCGTCGACGTCGGCGAGCCGTCCTTGGGGAAGAGCGCCGCGACGTTGCCCGGCGAGCTGAAGACGAGGCGCGCCGAGTCGAACGCCGCCTGGACGAGCTTGCGGTCCGAGTCGCCGAGCCGGCCGAGGACGCGCGCGGCGAGGACCTTCTTGATGCCCTGGTCGTTGGGCGGGTCGGCCGTGTCGCTCGTCTCGGCGCGGTTCACCTCGGGGTCGTCGACGCTCGGCGCCTGGACGAGGCCCTTGGCGTCAAAGAGGAAGTCGGCGAAGGCGAGGCAGCCTGCCGGCGCAAGCTCGTCGCGCGGCGAGAGCGCGTGCATGAAGTGCCATGCGAGCCGGCTGCTGCTGCCGCCCTCGGCGAGGAAGACGCCGTACGCCGGGTGCTGCCGCAGAGGAGCGACGAGGCCGAACTTGCTGACGGGCGCGAACGACGAGGCGACGGCGTCCGACAGAGTGGCGAAGTCGAGCGACTCGGGCTTGACGAGCGGGCGGGGCCACAGCAGGGCCGCCTCGGTGACGGTCGGCTCCTGCGCGGCGTGCAGGCGCCCGAGCGCCGAGTCGGCCGCGACCCGCAGTCGGTCGACGACCTGCGCCGCCTCGGTGCCGCCGACGAGCTGCTGGAGCGGCTCGAGCGCGAGGGCGATGCGGACGAGCTGCTCGCAGAAGGCCGTCTGGAACGGCGCGGCGACGGCCGGCTGCTTGTCGACGAGGCGCTGAAACGTCTTGAGCGCCCACCGCAACATGGCGGCGACGAGGTCGGCGAGGTCGGCTCGAGGGAGGAGGGTCGCGAGGCCGTGCGAGATGGCGGCGAGGATGGCCGGGTTCGCGACGGTGCGGTGCGCGAGCGCGAGGATGAGCGCGAGGTTGACGAGCTGCCGCCGCTGCTCGTCGACGAACGCGGCGCGGTGCACGCGGCCGAGGAGGTTCTCGACGACCGAGAAGACGACGGCCGAGTTGGCGAGCGCGCGGCGGCCGCCGGCCTGGTCGAGCCAGACGATCGAGGTGACCGTTCCCTCCGGGCCCCAGTGCGGCGGCGGCGGCTCGGACCGGAAGACGAGGTCGGCGGGGAGGGCGAGGATGCTTTTGAACGCCTCGGCGGCGTGCTTGTCGTGCCGGAGCGCCGGCAGGCCGCCCTCGGCCGGCCAGCGCGCGGCGAACGTGACGGCGGCGATCTCGGCGAGGATCTCGTCGACGCTCGTCGTGACGAGCTGGTCCTGCTCGTACGCGTCGCCGGCGCCGGTCGCGAGCTCGGCGACCTGCCGCTCGAGCTCGTTGGGCGGCATTGGGAGGCCGGACACCTCGTTCGAGACGTGGTACCGGACGATCTTGAGCGCCGCCGTCTCGCCGAAGCAGTCGAGGCGGCCCTGCTGCACCGTGCGCTTGAGGACGTCGCACAGGGTCGCAAAGACGGGGCCCTCGTCGAACTGGAGGAGCCAGCTCGCCGTCGAGACAAAGTCGGCCTTGCGCGCTTCTCGGAGCGTCGGGTACCCGCACGCGCGGTACGGCAGGTTGTGGACGATGTCGGTCCCGGGCTGGTTGTGCGCCTGCCGCACCTCGCTCCACGTGAGGTAGCGTGCGTAGACGAGGTACAGGTCGGCGAGCGAGTCGAACCCGAGCCGGGCCGCGACGCCCTCGAGCGTGGCGATGACGATGGGCGCGAGCCCGGGGCTGAGGGCGCACGTGCGGATGAGGAGCTGGTACGGCGCGCGACGACGGTTGGCGGCCACGATGACGAGGTTGGCGTTGCACAGGATCTGGGTGAGCATGCGCTCGCTCTCCGAGATGTTGCTCGACATGTTGTCGCGCACGTCCTCGAACAGCTTGTCCTCGTTCATGCCGAGCTCGGCCGACAGGTTGAACAGGTTGGCGGTCGACGTCGTCGCGCGGAACCGGACGCGGAAGTCGCTGTCGTCGAGCATGAACGGGATGATGGCCGTCGGCGCGATGACCCGCCCGTCCTCGGCTCGAGGCGCTCGGCCCTCGAGGTCCCAGTACTGCATCGTGCGGTCGAGCTCGAGGTACTTGTCGAGGAAGGCCGTGAACTGCGTGCGAGGAAGAGCGTCAGGGACCCAGTCACGACGAGGAGGAGCGTGAGCGGGCCGAGAGAGAGAGAGAGGGAGCGCACCTGGAGCCGGACGCGCCATGCCGCAAAGACCTTCTTGCGCAGGCCGTTGACGAACCACGAGCACAGCGTCCTCGCGTCGCGCGCAAAGTCCTCCTTGAGCTCGTCGTCGGCGACGACCCAGTGCTGCGACGTGCACTCGAGGAAGCGCAGGACGATGCGCGCGAACCGCTCGTCGCGGGCGTAGCGGTAGTCGGGCAGGAGCGTCTCGCCGAGGTGCTGCAGGACGGCCTCGGCCTGCGCGAGCCCGAACGTCGCGAGCCCGGCGTGCGCGCCGGCAAAGGCCTCCTCGGCGATGACGATCGACTCCTCGCCGTCGGCGGCGATGAGGGCGTCGACGACCTCCTGCAGGCGCACGGGCCGCGCCGTGCCCGACGCCGCCATCTCAGCCGAGATGAAGCCCTTGACGCACATGGCGATCGTCGCCGCGCCCGCGCGGCCCTCGCCCGCCGTGCCGCT
>ERZ794949.640-NODE-640-length-10598-cov-3.127193_pt1 | contig 10598 bp, 4 predicted proteins | sample MGYA00511363_ERZ794949 | MGnify/ENA primary metagenome ERZ794949 (study PRJEB30137, sample SAMN04331402) | food metagenome | isolation source: T1 must sample point D1 replicate B | place: Australia: South Australia ... | reverse complement strand
TAGCTTTTTACCAGCTCTTCTTTTTCCCTTTCTATTTTTTTTATCAACATAATTGTTGTCCTTAGGAATTGGGAGGGGCTTCATGTCGTTATCTAATTGAGAATTCAGCTTTGGACGATCATTCTCTATCCACTTGTCAATGGTCTCTATCATCTCATTGTAATATTCCTTCCCTTTGTCACCATTTGGTGATCCTTTATAATAATCAACTCTACTTAAAAGTATTATCTTATTTGCCAGTCTTTGTACAGTTTTCATTTTTATTTTATTGTACTGTATAACATTAAGCAAGGGTTTACTTTCTAGTAGAGTTGGAAATAAAACCTCAATTTTTTTATAAAGATATCCAGATTCTTCATTCTTGTTTGATTTTCCTATGCCTACAAGAGTTTTATGATTCATTTTCATCAAGTTTTCGATGTTTTTTGTGATTGAAAACAAAAACAATATGACATCTGTTCTGTTGCTTAACAGTTGACTGATGTTGGGTGTGTTAATTTCAACAGATACTGAGACTTTATCAAGGAGTAATTTGTAGACAAGCTCAATATTTAGGAATAAATCTTTGAGTGTTTCTTTATAATCGATATTAAATTCTATTGGAAAAATTACATCAGTTATTTCTAAAGATATCAGATTCAGCTTTTCCACATTCAAATTGAATTGTTCCTTAATAATAGCTAAAAATTCATTGGTACTGTTGAAAGGAGTATTCTGCAGTAAGAAAATGCCAAATGAAAATAAGACTGTAAATTCCAATGAGTGATCATCAATTATATCAAATATTTTTGATAGGTTAAGTGATGATTCATAATCAAGGTTTCTGTTGATACCTTTGATCGCTACGTTATTCAGAAATTTTGTAGTTAGTCTCAACTTATGAATTAGTTGAATCAAGTCTTCAAAGGAGATATTTTTATTCTCATTTAATATATCCTTGACTGTATTTAACCATTTCAAAATATGATCTGATTGCAAATAAGACTTGCTTTGAGAGTCATCTTTTATTGCAGCACATATTATCATGACATCTTTAGTATCATCAGGTAGATTGATCACGGTATTGTCATGACGGATTACTTGTTCGATGCATTCATTTCCATCAATTAAATCAGTGTTTATGTCTAAATCTAAATCCAGATCTAAGTCTAACTCTGTCATTTTGGTTTTTATATTTTAATATTCATGTATAAGTTGTTTTTTTCTAAATTTTACATATACAATTGTTATATTTAACTAAATTAAAATAAATTTAAAATTTTTAAGTTAGCTTTTCAAAATGTAAAGTTAACATATATATTTATTATAAGTAGCAATTGTTTGCATATTTGTGTGCTTTACACGTGATTTGGTGTAAACACAGCAATATGTGCTTTGATTAGAGTTATTAAGCCTGATATAGCAATGAAAATAGCTCACTGTATAAGCATAAGCTATATTTCTTTACATCTGGCTTTACAACGTAGTCATCAATTGATGAAGCACTTCACTGATTCACATCCCTGCTACTTCCTTATCTTATCTTATAAGAAAAAAGAGCCCAAAATCTTTTCGCCTATGCTTATTTTTTTTCTAAGGTTAAAAAAAACAAAATCAACAAAACCTAGGTGTATATAACAACGTTCATGCACATGTATTTTCTCTTCTTTGAAAAACTGTTTTCCCTTGTTTTATTACCTACATATTTGAAGATATCAATTTTTTAACTCTAGTATTCAATATCGAACCATGCAAAAGCTATTATAGTAACTCAAATCATGTCCGAATCATCTTTGTCTGTTATTGACTATGAAAACAACGAACAAGAATCCAGCTTTTTGAGATCTTATGTTGTTGATAACAACGAACACAATGCTTTGGCTAAGGATAATCAAAAATCTGCTTTGAATTATGTTACCGCATTATCATCTCCTTTGACTGATGCCTGGAAATTGTTTTTAGCTAACCCTCAATTCCAAAGCAATTTCAATAGATACATCAAAAATGGTGATGTCATATCAACTCATGGGTTGTCTTATTTCCTAACATCTATCATCAGAGATGTTGGTTACGACAATTTGAATCAATTCACCAAACTTTGTTTTCTAATCATTCAGATTGGACTACTTGATTTAAATAGCTTTCGCCATTTAGATTCCGAAGAAGCTTTATATGTTAATAGCTTAGGTAACATATTGGAATCAAGCAACATGTCCTTCTTATATGATTGCTATCTGAACTTAATCCCATTAGTTTTGAAGCCATTTTTGGAAACTTTCCCTTTCGAAAAATTCTTGACTGTTTCTAAGGATATAGGCCTGAAAATTAATGACTTTTCTTCATTAGATTTGGAATTGAGATCATATAATGAAAATCAAGAACTTCTAAAAGATTTGATTCTTTCTGATTTAAAGAGTTTATCCATAAATGATTCAAAACTAAGCAATGTTGGAATATTCAATGTTCTAAACAAAACGGTTGACAACAAGGGGAATGTTGTTAAAGTTTATTTTGCAAATCAAGGCAATGTTGAATGGAACTTAGAAATCTATTCCGAGATATTGTCTGACTCAACTTTGGAACGTATAAGATCAGATAAACTCAAGGGATACATTCGTTCTACTAACGCCAATCTTTTACACCTACCTTATAATTTTGCTAACGTTTCACAAGAAGAAAGACTTTCAATGAAATATTTATCTCATCTTTCAAAGATACTTGGGAATGATTCTGATGACGAAAGTATTAGATTCTTTTGTCACAGAAATGTATTGACCAACATCATCATCGCTATCAACAGCAGAGATGAAAAAGGTATTAACTTTAGAGTATTCAGAACCAAATCTGGTATCTTTCTTCAACCAATAGAGGAGACAAGAAGATCTGATGACTACATAACCAATCCTGCTGTTAGAGCTGGATTTGGCTTTGAAAATTTCCTTTCTGCTGAAGGAGAACTTAAGAACTCTTACACCTATTTAATGAACAAGTTCAACATAGGAAGCAAAGAGTTTTATGTTCAATCTGAAATTGATTCTTGCTCTTCAGATTTACAGAGCTTTTTTGAGTTGAAAACGATATCTCAGAATGGATACAGCGATAAGAAGCAAATGGCTGAAAAGTGTCTAAGAGCATGGGCTCAAAATTTCTTCATACCCAATGACCCAACAACTATTCTTGGAGTAAGAAGCAAGAAGCACAGCTTAATCCAAGCTGAAGCATATAGTCAATCTGAACTATTGAGGCTATGGAATTTATATTATGCTGAAGACAAAAGTCACTTGAGATCTCACGATGATATCATTGACGGTACTTTAAGTTACTTATCGAGCATTTTTGACTTCATCAAGAGATCAATGACACAAAGAACGTTGGAAAACGATACAAAAATGTTCATGAAGCATTTAAATGTTAAATACAGAACAAGTGATCAATCAATTCACACATCTTGTTTCTTCAGTCATCTTTACGATCTGACCGACAAGAATGATGTCAACAGAGCAGATCTGTTTGTTAGACAAGCCTTGGAAGCTCTGTACAATGAACATAAGTTCTAATTTTTTTTTTTTGAAAGAAAAGCTTTAACTGCATATACTACTATATATTAACTGATGTACAATACAATCTTATGTTTTTGATGATATATTAGTTGGAGTGATTTGTAGTTTTGCAATGATTAGAGACATGGTAGCGTGTGAGTTTTGAACTCAACTTTTTTTTTCTTTTTTTTTTTTTTTCAATGGATGAAGTCGTTTCCCAAATCGGAAAGAGCTGAGAGACTTCAAAAGCTTTGATGGAAAACTCATGTAATTGTAGGTTTTCCTTCTTTCATTTTTTTTCTTAAAAATATTTTTAAGAATATTTTATTTTGGTTCGGTTTTTATTAAAATATACAATCAAAAGTATACAACCAGTTCATATACTCTTTTGTAAAGATCCCCAACTAGAAGCTGAAATTATAAGCTAATACAAAGTCTATCTGGATACCGACATTACCTATTATTCATATAGAAGTAGAACTAAACAACCTATTTTGATCATCATATAGTCGAAAAATAATATTACATTAAAAATAAAATGTCCAATAACAACATTGTTAACATCGAATACAACAGAGTTACTAATGTAACATCAACTGATTTTCCTAGTTACTCTCAAAACAGTTCTGCTATGACTGTTTGGGACACTGAGAAGTTCAAAAACAATTTAGAAATAGAAATCAAGTCATTAGAGGAAAGAGACTGTAACTTTGATCTTAAACATGTGGACACATCCATCGCCAACGCTTTCAGAAGAATTATGATTTCTGAAGTTCCTAGTGTTGCTGCTGAAGCTGTTTACATCTACAACAACACATCTGTTTTACAAGACGAAGTGTTGGCTCATAGAATTGGTTTGGTCCCATTACAAATAGATCCTGAAGAATTGACCTGGTGCGAAGGTAATGGTGAAAATGAAGAGAACCCAGACTCAAAATACACAGACAAAAACACCATTGTGTTGACTCTTGATGTTGCCTGTACAAGAAATGTAAATGCTCCAAAAGGTTGCACAGACCCTAAAATCCTGTACCATAACTCCAGTGTCTACTCCAGAGACTTGAAGTTCCAACCGGAAGGTAACCAAGCCGAAATTTTTGCCAATAAGCCTGTTGTCCCATGTGATGATGACATTTTGATTTGTAAGTTGAGACCAGGTCAAGAAATTTCCCTAAGAGTACATTGTATTCTTGGTGTTGGTGCGGACCATGCTAAGTTCTCTCCTGTTTCCACCGCATCATATAGATTACTACCTCATATCAACCTGTTGAAGGATTTCACCGGCGAATCTGCCAAGAGCTTACAAAAGTGCTTCCCAGAAGGTGTCATTGGAATTGATGAAGATGGAAAAGCCTACGTAAAGGACCCAAGAAAAGATACAGTTTCCAGAGAAGTTCTTAGATACGATGAATTTAAAGATCATGTTAAACTAGGTAGAGTTAGAGACCATTTCATTTTCAATGTTGAAAGTACAGGTGCAATGACTCCAGAAGAAATATTCTTCAAGTCTGTAAGAATTTTGAAAAGCAAGGCTGAATACTTAAAGAACTGTCCTATTTCTCAATAGTTTAAGATAAAAATAAGAATAATAAAACATTTTATATATATTTTGTTTCAACTTTCATGTTTTTTTTTTCAAAAAAAAAAAAAGGAAAAAGAAAATCATCTAAGAATACTTGAACAGATATTTTAATGGTTCCGTTTCTACTGCTACTAGAGGCTTTGACTGTGCCTCAACTTCTTTATCCTGTAGTACAATATTCTTACTTCTTGCATAATCCAGTATAGCTTTGCAACGGTGTTGAGCTAGAATAATTTTTCTACTCAAATGGTTCATGTTTGGATTCTCTATACAAATTAATTGAAAGAGTATCATATGAAGACCGAATAGGATTATCTCAAACAACAAATTATACAAGTTCAACATCCAAACATTATTGCCCATAAATGTTGGGTATTTCTTATAATCACTAATAATATCAATGAATGCATATCCTCTTCTAACTTTAAAATCATCATAAGTTAATGGAAATAATATTCTGAATATGATCATCAGTAGATCTGGTATGATCATCAATTTAACAATCTTGTTGAATTGCCTCATCAATGCCTTTTCAACAAGATGCTTAAGTTTTCGTATTGATCTTATTCGCATTGTTTGTTCATCAGTGTTATTTCTGTTTATTTCTTCATGATTGATATTGAAGTTAGCATTTGTTTGTATTCTGAAGTTTATACCACCAAAGTTTGAAACAAAAGTTACTGAGTTGACATTGTCATCAACAATTGGATCGTCCAAATGTTGGGCCTCCAAACTTCCCGGAAGCTGAGAATCACCAATAGAGTTTGTTATGTTAATTTCCTCGGCCAACACATTGTTTCCGCTCATATCCAGAGAATCATAGGTTGTAAGATCGTCATCCAGTAAAGCATTTTCAGTGCTTTGTTCTGTTACCTGCAAGTTTTCAAACAGTCTTTGCATACTCTCACTGGATTTGATATATTCTTTAACTGCTCCTCTAGCAAGCTTTGCGACATTATAACCCCCACATGTGGTCAAAAGCCTTAACATCAGAAAAAATGTGGATTCATAAAAGGTGTAAAACTTAACAAATAATAATGCAACTATCGTGTAGTATATTTGTTCTGTCAGATGACTCCTTGCTTTCAACTCCTTTTTCTTGTACTTCTTTATGTATGTCTTTTCTTCTTCTGTTAATTCAGCAAGTGATGTCTTTGCTGCAATTTCAACAATGTCATTGTATTTGACTTCATTTATAGATTCTATGCCGTTAAGAAAACTCATTTACCTTTATATCTTAACTTCCATATGAGTACTTTATTGGTAGTTTTTTGTATTTACCTTTATTTTGGTTTAAATCATCATTACTTCAGAAGAAAAAAATGGGCTCTTGAGATTTTATCTCTGCGGCTAACACACATATTTTTTTTTGAAGGTGAATATCTATTTTATCAAATCCACCAAATAAAACAGCTAGAAATGTAATTGAATATACTTAAGCTTAATTCTTAACAACAGATTCAATGATATCAAATCCAAAGCTACTGATCTCTGACAATATAGCTTCTATGTTAAGTTGCACATTGACATCATCAACTGGTTTGACATCAGCATCTAGATTTATTCTGAACTTAGTTGAGGCACCATTCTTAAATAAGGGCTTGATCAATCCTGTTATAACATTGTGTGAAGAGTTGTTTTCACCACTTCCATTTTTAGCATTCAAGGAAATAAATTTCTGGTGAGAGAAGATTATATGAGTACCATACTTCTTGTTCAAATACTTGACAAGATGGTATGTTGGATCCATCTTCTCGGACATTTGGGAAATGTCATCTGGGAAATTAGTGATCATCTCATCTACATTCTTGAAGTTTTTCATGATACCTGAAGAGGTGTAGAAGTTCTTTGGAATCTTGACATTAACGATAAAGTCATAATCCTTCAATCCTGGGCTAAACAACAACTTCATTGTTCTTTCATTCAATCCATGTTGTGAAATTAAATTCATAGCTATTTTAGATAGGGCTGTTAATCTGGTTGCTATGCTCAAATTAATGTCACTGGAGTATAGAATACCAGTTGGATCCACTCTTGAGGCTACAAAGAACTGGAAGTTCAATCCAGTTGGATTGGATCTTCTGGTCTCTTCAAAGTTGGTTTGGAATTCCTTGTATTGAGTTATGCTTAGTTTTTCAGAAAGTTTCTTCAAGTTGTATTCAGAAATCTCACTTTCATTTTCCAAGTCTTCATTTTCAGACTTTTGGTCTTCATTCAACTTGTCAACTTCATCAGGCTTGATCAAATCTAAGATCAATGGTTCTTCCAACCAGTTCCACTTGCTCAAAAACTTGATAATCTTCAAGAATCCGTTTTGCACAGATCCTGGTTGTTGATAAGCTCCTTGATCAACAAATGGCTGCATTGCTATCAATTCAATTAATTCTTCAGGGAAATGAGTCAATAACAAATGAGAGTCCAACCACTGCTTGAATAATCTACATGTAGGTGCATACATTGGGTAACTGTGTGATAAGGTTTCAATGACTCTTGTGTGCAAGACGGAGTTTTTGTACACTTGAATAAACTTCAAAAATGTGTTTTCCAATTCCTTTTTCAAGTCATTTCTACAGTTATCAATGGCTCTTAAATACAAAATCTCATCTCTCTCTGTTAATACTCTGAATTTGAAACCAAATCCTTCTGGTGTGTAAATGTTCATTGTAATTACTTCCAAGTTGTAGGGGATACTTTCGTCTCTAGCAAAGCTAACTTTATACTCAGAATGCTCTTTGACAAGATTGTCATGAATTTTCAACATAAATGCTGCCTTAGCCTTTTCCAAAGCACCAATTTCATCTGGCCATTTACTACTACTTTCAAATTCCAATATAACATCCTGCAAGAATTCCGGATTTGAGTAAGCAAAAGGAACAGGTTGCAAAACAGAGGTGTATCTAAAGGCATTACCAATTGGTTGAATGTTTCTGACAGCCAATGGCAAGTCATTCATACCAAATATAATTTTGTATAGTTCATCAAATGATTTTTTGACCTTGAAAAAGTTAGTCAAGTTAGTGACGCTTTGACTTTTGGCACCTGGAACGTTTGGCAATTTTAAATGGTTGGCAACTAATCTAATATCCTTGGAATTCAAAACTTTCAAATTAGATCCTAAATGCTGTGGCAAGATGTATTCAAGTATGTTAAACACTACTGAATTGGATGATGAGCCTGTCCAGACACAAGAATAAACAACAGAGCCATCTTTAAATCTTCTCAAAGAAACTTTGTCACCCCAATGATTTTTGAAATCAGCAATTTCTTGTTTATCTGTTGAATCGTCTTTCTTTGGACCCTTTGTGACAAGTTTTTCCGATTCTTCAAGATCTAATACCAGTTTCAATCTGAATGAATTATTTTTGTGATTAATTTTTCTTTTAGTGATGTCAAATACCTTTTTGGTACTTCCTAAAAGCTCAACCTCAAAAGTTTGGACTCTTTCATCAAGACTCTTGTCAACTACTTTGCAGATGTAGTTGATTAAGAAGTTTTCAAAGTTTAAATATGTGATTTTTTCTAAAGCAGTAAATTTATCGTTTAATGTTAACAAACATTGTGAAATGTCAACATCAACGATCATGTCAAACTTCAATAGTTGATTTTTGTTCAAGTTATTCAAAAAGATGGATTCAAATTGATCCTTGACTTGGTCATTTAATGCTATCAATGTGTTTCTAGCATGCAACTTCAATGCTTTATAACTCTGTGAAGTCATTTTTCCCAGAATGTTGACTTTCGTGTACTTGTCTAATATTGTTGGTTGATCAAATTCGTTTTCACCTTGATGGTATTTAGTGGAAATCAAACTTTTGTCAGCTTCGTCTAAGTCAGTATTAATTTGCAAATAACCATCTTCATTAAAGTCCATATCAACTATGTACTTGATGGTTGTTTTGAACAATTGATACGATGAAAAACCATGTAACAAAATTTTGTTTCCTGTTAAACCACCACCGTTTAACAAGGATGCCATCAAAATGGAGAATTCAAAAGCACCAAATCCTGATCCCAAATCGGATGTGAATCCTCTTTGCTTCAACCAGATTCTTGCTAGGACCATGGCTTCTTTAAAGGATTCCGTACTTTTCTTGACTCTATGCAAATATTTCAAGTAATGGTTTTGGTATGTGTTTGACAATACTAAAAAGTTGTATAATGATGTTGGGACACCTTCAACAGCAGCATCTTTGCTCAATCTTATAGCATTTTTTAATGGTGCTAGTTTTTTGCCTTCAAAGACATTTTCGGGATAAGTAACCAGTAAATTGATGGTGAACTTGGATTTGTAGAAATTAAAATCTTTGTTTAATTTTTCAACTTTAGAACTTGAGAAATTATCTATCTTTATAGAGGAAATTTTCAAGACGGGTTGTAACATATCATTGTTTTTGTATGAGTAACTTAGCTTGATGAATTCGCTCAAGCCGGATTCTTCCAGCGATATGTTCATGAAATGAGTTACAAACGCAATGTAAACAGCTCTTTTATGGATAATTCTATAATTCAAAAAGTCTTTTTTCTCTATTAATGATTCTGGCATTTCTAAAGAGACATCAATACTAGAACCATCAGGTTCATGAATAGCACTTTTCAAGGCAAATGAACCAATCAAGGAAACTTTTTGTGGTTTCAAAAATCCAAATTTGTAATTGGTATTGCCAGGAACAGGCTTGGGATCTGCAAATGGAATAGTGGTTGTTTTATCATGAAAGAAATCCTCAATATCTTCCAAAGTCTTTTGTGAATCCCAATCAGGCAGGTCTTGTATCAAATCGTACAATTTGTGCAAGAACTTTTCCATCTTCAATATGTGTTTTTCCGGTAGTTGAACATTATTAACCAGTTCGTCGATTTGTAGTTTGAAAATGTTTGACTTGAATAATTCGGCTGTTTCTTTGGCAACTTGCATGTCTTTGGCACTGACTTTAGCTGCATCAATCTTGGTTTCTGGCAGGTCTTCGTCGACTTCTTCATCAGAAACTTCTTCATTGTCAATTTTTAACTTTTTATTGTTGGTAAAGTCATTGTCATCGCTATTTTCAAGTTCTCTCTTGTTTGAGAGTTTTATATCAGCAACCATGTTTCCAGGTTCTATATATGATAAAAGAATAGATTAGAATATTAGGAAAGTTCTTATTCTTCACAGGTATACTGTATCTATGTTTCTTTCGAGTTTATGCTGGTAATTGTAATATATTTTAAATAGCAACTAACAAAGGTCGAACAATACTGAAAAAATGTTAACCTCTCAATGATTTTAAAATAAAATACTTAAAAATTTGAATTTAGTAAAGAACGTGCAGAAAAGAATAAAAAAAAAAAGAAAAAATAAAAGAAAACAAGCAAAATAAAAAAAAAAGAAATTTTTTTTTTACCACTTCAGAGGTTGGTCCCTGCAAAGCAAACTAAAAAAAATTTTCAAAAAAAAACAGAAACTCATAATGGACACAACCGGAGTCGAACCGATGACCTCCAACATGCAAAGCTGGCGCGCT
>ERZ794949.639-NODE-639-length-10610-cov-2.862056_pt1 | contig 10610 bp, 11 predicted proteins | sample MGYA00511363_ERZ794949 | MGnify/ENA primary metagenome ERZ794949 (study PRJEB30137, sample SAMN04331402) | food metagenome | isolation source: T1 must sample point D1 replicate B | place: Australia: South Australia ... | reverse complement strand
TGTTCAAACATTCTTAATTATATCCGATCAATCCATAATGCAATAAATTTACCTAAACTTATGATAGAAGAAAACTGATCATAACATCCATTGCAACCCTACAATATCTTGATATATACAGTATAAGTTGACAATGACAAATAAGATGATTACTTTGAGAGACTTCTTAAGCAACAATTTACATAATCCAGCAAAAGTCTCTTCAACTTTTATTCATAGCAATTTGAAGGTTGATGATGTAACTGTTGAGCCTTTAAGAAATATCAAAGAGTTTTTGACTGACAAAGATTTGGTTGATAAAACCTTCCATTCACAGAGAATTGTAGGTAAAGGTGTCCAGTATTCTTACTGTGTACCAGAATTGCTGGAGAATGATGAGAAAATTCCATTGGTTATCAACAAGACTGCTTTTGAACAAGAATTCGATAACATAAACTACAGTGATAAAGACACATTGAACTTCTTTCAAGGATCTTTTGCTAATGATAAAAATGAGATCACTCCCCTATGGCAAACTTTGATTAATAAGTTCAACATTATTCCTTACTCACAAGCTTATGCTGGGTTTCAGTTTGGGAATTTTGCAGGTCAGTTAGGAGATGGTCGTGTTTGCAATTTGTTGGACATTAATAACAAAACCATACAGATCAAGGGAGGGGGATTGACCCCATACTCTAGATTTGCTGATGGTAACGCGACATTGAAGGCTAGTATCAGGGAGTTCATTATTTCTGAAAGTTTGAATTCGATTGGTATCGACTCAACTAGGGCTTTATTATTATCGTATCTTCCTGGGGAAAAAGCCAGAAGAGGAGCTAAATTGGAGCCTAGGGGATTGGTGACAAGATATGCTAAGACCTGGATTCGTTTAGGGAGCTTTGACATTCACAGATGGCGCCAAGATTTTGAAGGTATAGCAGCTTTGTCTGATTATTGCATTGAACATGTCTTTGGAGAAAAAGAAGATTCTGATTACATAAAGATATCCAAATTGATTGATATAAGCTGTGAAAATGATGCATATGATGTGCTAAACATGACAAAATATGATAAATTTTTAAGGGATGTGGTCCAATCAAACGCTAAAGCAGTTGCCAAATGGAATGCTTATGGGTTTGCCAACGGAGTTTTAAATACAGACAATACGTCCATAATAGGTACTTCAATGGATTATGGTCCATTTGGCTTCATAGAAGCCTACGATGAAGATTGGACACCGAACGTTGATGATTCATCAAAGAGATATTCAATAGGTAATCAATCAAAAATTATCTGGTGGAACTTATTAAGATTTTCTGAATCACAAACCATGCTAATAGGATCAGGAAGAAAATATATTGACGGAGTGAAAAATAAAACATTGGATATCGATAAAGATATTGCCCAGTACTTAATGGACAGAACAGTTAAGATTTTGGAGTACATAGAAGCTGAGTATGATTTTTACTACAACTATACTTATGTTTCAGAAATGTTGGAACGTTTAGGTTTGAATCCAAAATTGATTTTTTCGTTAGATTGTGATATTACTAAGCTTAATGAGCATGATTTTGTATCATTGTCAAAAAACGTTTCAGATATTAAGGAGAACTTGATCGATAGATTATTAAATGTATTAAAGCAAACAAGAGCGGATTACAACGATTTCTTCATTAAGTTTCAACAAGTGGACACAGTTGAGTTTGTAAATAAGGACAAAACAATTAAAGATGAATATCTGGACTGCTTCACCGCTGTTCATGAGCAAATTGATTTTAGTGCTACAGAAACCTGTCTTAACAACATTGATAAACTGTTTGATGCTAACTCAGTAGATGTTGATTCCCCAATTTATAAGGATTTCTTTGGATTTTTACAAGAGTACAATATTTTATGGGCTTCAAATAACCAATCAAGAAGCGGCAGTGTTAAAGAATTGAAAATGGACGTTTCAAAATTAAAAAATCCACTCTTTATACCACGTCACTATCACTTCAACGAAGTGTATAAATCATTGGAAGATACGAATTTTATGGGAACTGACAAGTTGGAAAAACTGTATTTGATGAGTTCAAATCCATACGATGCATCCAAATGGGAAAACAATAAGTTGTCTGATGTTGAAAAAAGATGGACTAACTTAGATCAGCTTTGTAAAGCTGAAAATTCTTTGAATTTATGTGGATGTTCCAGTTAGTAACATGTGAATGACTATTCTCAAAGGTATTTGTTTTTTGGCGAGATATATGTCTACTATAATATTTCTTTTAGATTTTGCTGCTCGGCTAATTTTTTTTAATGCTTTAAATGAGATTTAATCAATTTAATGATCCGCCCTTTTTTTTTTTCGAGAGAGATAATAAAAAATTCATCAAAATCGATTAAATGTTGAATAATCTTCTATACCTTATTTCCTTGATATTATATGAGCTCTATTCGGGCTTTGCTCTATTTTATTTATTTCTTACTTATCCTTATACTTATCCTTAATTTATTTTTAACATTTCATGGCATTTTTCCATTAGTTTTTCAAGTATAAAAGCATCTATGTCTTTTTGAACTTTTGACCTTTGAAATATCAATATCTTGATCTTTATACAATGAACCTTTAAATTATCTTAATATAGTTACTCTTATTTGAATAAAGTTTAATATTTGCTTTTGTTATAATTTTCTTTTTCAGTAATCAAATTGAAGTTTATTCACAACCAGACAAACAATTAAAACACGTTTTCTATTAAATACACTCATTAATGACTGTTGAAAAAACTAAGAATATTTATAAGAAATTCAAATTGGCTTGTCAAACAAGAAGATTTAAATCGAAAAAGGATTCTCTTTTCTTGAATAAAAGAAAAGACGGGTTTTTTGTTAAAATTAAAGAAAAAAGCAAAAAAGCTTATTATTCTTTAAAAAGACGTATTAACAAAGAGCCAGTATTGATCGATGAATTAAGTATTCTAGATAGACGTGTATCTATTGCTTTGAGTAATGGAATGGAGCCACCTGAGCTAGCTGATTTTGCTGAATTCTACCGTGATTCCAAAAGATCCTCCCTTCAAAAAAACTCTCCGTTGTGGGTTAATGATTCTAGTATATTTTCCAATATCAAATCTGGAGAAGCAAAGACTCAAGATTTTGGCTTCTACACAGAAGATGAAATGTTCAATGAATATTTAGTTGGGAAAACCACAGGAAAGGAACAAGAGTTGTTGGGGGAAACTTTATTGGGAAATCTTTACAGTATGCATAGACTAAATCTCAAAGAAAATTTCTTTGAAGAAAATCTTTTTTCCTCAGAAGGAATGCTGGCAACCCCACAAGAGTCAAGACACGTTAAGGCCCCAACAATGTTGACTGTCGATGACAGTAAATTAATAAAAAATGTAAAGCTGTAGTGGATTATAGAAGATACTTTTGCAATAACGTATGTAAGTTGTTCTAAGATGTTTAATTACGAATCAAAGAGCGTCATCATTTCCACAACACATCGTTTATTGCACCCATGGTATAGGTTCAGCGTCGTAGTAACTCTAATAATACGAAGTTTAATCTCTTGAACACAAAGGATTATATCATTCACAAGAGCTTTTTCAAAAAATTGTATCTACTAAATTTTTATGTATTACTTCATATACCCCTTACATATTGATACTTAATTTTTCTGAAGTACGTTTATTAAAAGAGATTCCATGTTTCCATTATCCGCACCATTGTGATGAAGGCTGAGGATTTTTTTTGTTTTTACGGGGTAACCCACGCTAAAAAAAATGGTATAGTAATGATACGAGTACACGCAGAGACAGGTATACGAAAAATGATGACATAAAATATCTCTTTAAACAGGAGGAAGATCTAGAACCACCTCATGAAATCACTAGCAGAAACAAACTGCAAAATATTCACCAAACATAGTGTAACATACAGCAAATATATGAAATGTTGCACAGAACTTGTTAATTATTGCGTAAAAATTGGTTGTGGATCAATGATATAAACTACTATTTTTGGTTGAGAATCATATGGTATTTACCCTTAACTTTCGTTTGTGATTGATGTTTTCAGAATATGATCTCAAGGGTAAGTTAGTTTATAGTTTCAATAATCAAGATGTATGAATCCTGTTTTATCATTATTGCTTTGGTATATTTAATACAGTAGTATAATAAATAAAAACCAAACTACATAAAAACCCAAATATCTATATTAAACACTACTAAACAAAAATGCCTTCCAATATTTTAAACAAAATTTCTGAAAAATTAACTGGTCACGATGATCATGAGCAACATCACTCCTCAAACAGTTATCAAAACAAGCAAACAAACAGAGCTTCTGATGACAATGACTTTGGTGACTACCAATCTGGCTCAAACACTAGAAGCAGAGGCAAAATTTCTGGTGGAGATGACTTAGGTGAACATCAAAGAGGTGCTTTTTCTGAAACTTCTCAAAACTCTGGAAAATCTTGGGATCATGTCAACAGTAACGTCAACTCTAACGGTTACAACACCAACTCTGCTGGTATGAGAGGCAATGACATGGGTAGCTATGGTGAAAGCGATAACTCATACAGAGACTCTGTCAACTCCACTAAGCAACAAAAGCCAACAAGCTCCTACCAAGATGATGAATATGGCTCCTCCAGAACCCAAGGTTCTTCAGGTAGAGGCATGGCTGACAAAATGCAATCTGCTGCCAACAACCAATACGTTCAACAAGGTATCAACAAAGGAAAGGACTACATCTCCAACAACATGTAAGTTGGCCATATATGTCTAATGAAATAACTACAAGGCGTCATGTGCCTGACTTTACATATATATTACACAAGAACACAACGAAAGTATATATATCAATAATGAACATTGAATATGACTATTTAGCAACACGTTGTTAAATCAAAAAAGAAAAACCTTTTATATTAACTTACAGAATATTTTTTAAACTTTTCTAAATGTACCAATTCTTTTTTCTATATTCAGTGTTTAGTACTAAACTAATCTTTTGCATTCTACTTGTTTATAGAATAGAATACTGTTATTCCATAGCTATGTTGTAATAAACTAAACCAATTAAAAGGTACAATATTTGCTTACGGTTGTTTCAGAAACATTACAACAATTTACAAGTGAAGTACATTTGGCATTGAAGAGTACTACAGTTAAATCCGATAATACAAATGGAGGTTTTTTTTTTCTGTTAAAACAGACTAAAAATATGACTAAGCCAGTCTTAAAAAAAATCAACCTCAAACACCCGGTTCGGCTATATCCAACAATTCACGTTTTATTTCTGTTTTTTCAGCAAATGCGGAGTTGAGCATCTCTTTTTTGTATATGAACGAAAATATTTCTTACTTAGGGGGTTTTTTAAACAGGCTTCACAAGTAAAATGAACAATATGTTTAACTTGATATACAATATATAAACAACAATATACATACTTATATACATTAAAAACCTTGAAGTATTTGCGATAAAAAAACATAACAAAAAGCTTATTTTAATATGCATTTTGGTAAGGGACTTGTTTGCTTCAATAAGCCTAACACATTTCTCTTGAGATTCAAGATCTTTAACCCTTCGTGGTATATAAACAGGCACATTTCAAATACGCCTACCTATTTAAACAAAAATAATAAGCATGAACATCATATTAGAGCTTTGGAAAATGATATCAACAACTTGGATAAGACCCATATTATTTTGAAATCATCAGAATTCGAAACTAACGACTCTTTCAAAACAAATGATTTGAAATTCAAGATAATAACCAAGTTGGTGGATACACACTCGCACTCCCACTCACATTCTTCTAATCCATTAAAGCATACGCACAGTCACATTGGAGATAGATCACAAGAAAAATTTTACAAAGAGATGTTATCTTCTAAGAGCACAAGAAAAAATCCAGCTATAAAGATAACTGTTATAGGCCTTCTAAGTAACGTAGGACTAGCTACCTTGAAGTTTGCAGGTGGAATAATTTACAACTCTTACGCATTGATTGCTGATGCTATTCATACACTTACTGATTTGATTGCTGATTTTTTGACCCTTTTCAGCTGCAAGTTGACTTTACTGAAGAAAAATCCTAACAACGAAGGAAAAATTCAAAAGTTCACTAATCAACTGTACTTTGGTACAGGCAAAATCGACACACTGTCATCGTTGGCTGTTTATGGGATCAATCTGGCTGCAGGATTATCAATAGGTCTAGATGCTTTGGTAACAATCATGGGACCTTTACTACCTCTGGGTTTGAAGGATATGTTGCACATCCATTCACATTTGGGAATCGTTGGGATAGAAGCAGCTGGAATAGCCTTGGTTTCGATAATTATCAAAGAACTTTTATTCTGGAAAACCAAGAAAGTTGCTACTGCCTCCAACTCTCAAGTTTTATTGGCCAATGCTTACCATCATAGGGTTGATTCATTGTCAGCAATGGTTGCATTGGTTTCTATATCAGGTGGATACTTTTTCCATTTAGCCTATTTGGATGCTATAGGTGGAATGATAATATCTGGATTGTTAGTGAAGTCAGGGTTTTCTGGTATTTGGAAAGCTTGTGAGGACCTGTTGGATAAAAAGCTGGACTACAAAGATGACGTTTACAAGAAAGTTAAAAGTAACATTGAGCTACACTTGGAAAACTTGGTGTCTAACAATAACTCAAACATTCCATACAAGTTAAGAGAATTTGACATATTACGTCACGGTTCCTATTATAACTTATTCATCAAATTGGATGTACCTATGCAACAAAAGTGGGATAACGTTCTTGATATAAATGAATTTGACACTGTCAGGGAACACCTATCGCACCTAATCAAGTCAGATAATCCCGAAATAAAAAACATCTTTTTAGAGTTCAAAAAGCCAGTTGATGAAGTTGAAAGTAAGACTAGAGAAGAATTACAATTTGAGCAGAATTTGAAAAAGGATAATCTAGAAGGAGCACACATATGTGGTGAAGAAAACGATCACTCACATACACACAAACATTAGCCAATTAGAAGTTGTTATTGGTACGTTTTTTATATATAGCTTTTTTTTTTTGAAAATTCAGTATTTGATAGAAGAACCCATATTCCCAGATGTTTAAAATGGGGAAAATGTATTAGATTACGTATTTTGAATACGAGTAAATCGAATGTTTTTACGACCAATGAATAATTTTATATATTTATTATACCTTCTTTTGTTAATATACACACACGAATCCTCTTTATTGGCCCTTATGAATAGGTTTGGCATATACGCAATATATCCTACAATAATTTTAATATGCTTAAAATGATGAAAATTGAAAGACGGAAAGAAAAAAAAAATCAATTGAACTTCGCTCCCCTATTCTGTAATCCTGTAAAGTTACCTTATTTTTTTCTGGAAAGCATATTAACTCCGTGTGTACACCTTAAGGTTTATAAAGGCGTTATGTGTCAGTTAAATAAGCTCAAACTTGTTAATTTATATGTTTGTTCTCAAATTCAAAGGTAATTCATAACCATCGCAAAACTTACTAAGTATACGAAAAAAATAAAAATGTCCTTGAAATACGTCACTTTGAACAATAATAACAAACTACCAAACATTGGTTTAGGATTATGGAAATTGGATCCAAAAACCAATGTCGACACCATTTACAATGCCATCAAAGTTGGTTACAGATTGTTTGATGGTGCTGTTGATTATGACAACAACGTTCAACTAGGTATTGCTGTTAAGAAGGCCATTGAAGATAACCTAGTAAAGAGAGAGGAGTTGTTTATTGTTTCCAAGTTATGGAACAACCACCATGCTCCAAAGAATGTCAAGCCTGCTGTTGAAAGAATGTTAAAAGATTTGCAAATGGACTACATCGACTTGGTTTACATTCACTTCCCTCTACCATTTGCTGAAGTTGATGTTAATGATGATGAACACTATCCACCAGGTTTCTTCACTCCTAATCAACTAGAAAAGGGACAGGAGGGAAAGATCCAGCTAGAAAACGTTCCATTGTACAAAACATGGGAAGCATTAGAAGCCTTGTATGATCCAAAAAAGGGTATCATTAGAAATTTGGGGTTGTCCAATTGTCAAGGTGTTTTGATTCAGGATTTATTGTTTGGTTGTAAGATCAAGCCACAAATGCTACAAATCGAGTTACATCCATATTTGCCACAATGGAAACTGGTTGAATGGTGTCACATGAAAGACATTCACGTCACAGCTTACTCATCATTTGGTTCTCAGTCTTTCATTGAATTGAAATCAGCCAAGGCCGAAAACTGTGAAAACTTGTTGAAACACGAAAAGATCAAAGCAATTGCTGACAAATATGAAGGTACCACCAATTCTGATGTTTTGTTACAATGGGCTTTGCAAAGGGGATTGTTTATTATTCCAAAATCAAACAACATTGAAAGAGTTAAAAACAATCTAGAATTCTCCAAGAAATTCGGCAATGGTTTAAGCAGTGAGGATATGGATGCTATAGCCTCATTGGAAAACGGTACTAGATTTAATGATCCTTGGGAATGGAACAACATGAAGTTCCCTACTTTTATTTAAAATAATTAGTATATATCAAAATAGTAATAGCAAGTTTTTTAAATTAATTATATTGCTCCTCTAGAACATTCCAGCATTACCTTTTAATGCTTTTTGGTCACGTTTTCCTTTTTTTCTTTTCTTTTTTTTTTTTTTTTGAAGCTCTTCATTGATTTTCTGGCAATTTAAATTAAAAATTTTTTTTTTTTTATACTTTAAATTAAACATGAATGGAATATATATAAATGCAGAAATTATAGACTTAAGTGAACACTAGAAATACAGTCTATCAACCAAAAACATAATAAGTTAGATATAATCTAAATCTAAAAAATAAAACAATGTCAGTTGTCCCATCTACTAAAGCAAGCAAGAACTTTGAAGCTGAAAATGCAGAAAATTTAGAAGCCATCGAACAACAATTTGCTGTTGAAGCAGTTGAAACCCTAGAGACCCATTGGGAACTACTAGCATCTATTCCAGGTTCTCAATTGAAGCTAACTTCACAAGACGATGAAATTTTCTCTACCTTTATAGCTTGTTTCCCTGAATTCACCAAAGAAAAGTTAATGAAATTTGATGATATGGATCTAAAAAATGAAAAGGATAAAGCCAGATGGAGAGATTGGTCCAAGAACTTTGAAGATGTGATCTACGACTACAACTTTGGATGTATATTAAGAAAGAACTCCAGAGAGCCATACTTAGAAAATAACACTCTTTTCTCATTCAGATTGCAATTCTATGCCATTGAAATTGCTAGAAACAAATTAGGCTTGAACGACTGGGTATACGAAAAGTTCAATGCTTAATTTAGATATATATTTTCTTGCCTATATATTATTAACTTCGTAATAAGAATTAAAATATAAAAAGTAAATTTTTATGATTTCACCTTTTTTTCAAAAAAAAATCACTAAATGAACGATAAGTGTATGTTTATTTATTCTGGGGAGAAAAAATAATGTTACGTAAATGCTTCTACTGCATTATTATTTGAGTCATAATCCTCTTACACAAGAAAAACAATTGTAACAATCAGAATCCAAATTATTACAACAAAAATCCAAGCGAAAGACCTGCTTTAAATTAACGTAAGTTTAAGAATAGAAAGAAATATGTCTAAATCCTATAAAACAGTTAAGGCTGCATGTGTGATTATTGGTGATGAAGTTTTAAATGGAAAAATCACTGATACCAATTCCAAATTCTTCAGCAAATACTGCTATGGATTGGGTATAAAGTTGACCGAAATATGCATTATCGGTGATGAACCCGAACATATTTTAAGTACATGTAAAAGATTGAGTCAAACCAATGACCTTATTGTGACAACAGGATCCACTGGTCCTACTCCAGATGACGTAGCTTATGATTGTTTAAGTAAAATTTATAATGATACCCCTCTAAAGTTGTCAAAAACTTGTGTTGACAGAATGGAAAGAATAAATGCCCCAACAAAAAGATTCTCAGGACAAGCTTTGCAAGATCATTATAGAATGGCAACTTTACCATCAGGCCCAAACACATCAGAGGATTACCCTATTGAATCTTCTTGGGTTCCTGTTGCAGGTATTCATAATCAAATCTTTATTTTCCCAGGTATTCCTCAATTGTTTGAAAAGTTGATTACTGGAATGACTGATAAATTCAAAAAAATCTATGGGTTAAAGGAAAATCACTACAAGAGATACTACATCAAAACAAAGTACGGGGAATCATCAATGTCTAGATTTTTAAGAGAGTTACAAAATAAAGCCAATGATGTGTCTCCAGAAATTAAGATTGGTTCTTATCCTCATTGGGGTATGGGTTTCAATACTATATCAGTTTTAGGTCTTGAGGAACATGATGAATTTTTAATTCAACTAAAAAAAGAAGTTATTGATAAATTAGAAGGAGAAGAAATCTCTGAAAAACAAGAACAATCCTATTCTGAGAAAAGAATTGAAAAGGAGACTGATGATGGTTACAAAGTGGTAAAGGATTCCGTCTAACTGTAAGTCATATAAACGTTTCCATGTATACAAGTACATAGCAAAAAATATTCAGCAATGGCATTTTAAACTCTAAAATGGACATACTTTCAAA
>ERZ794949.638-NODE-638-length-10628-cov-2.919985_pt1 | contig 10628 bp, 5 predicted proteins | sample MGYA00511363_ERZ794949 | MGnify/ENA primary metagenome ERZ794949 (study PRJEB30137, sample SAMN04331402) | food metagenome | isolation source: T1 must sample point D1 replicate B | place: Australia: South Australia ... | reverse complement strand
AAATGTGAAAAAAAATCAAGTGGAAATTCTAAACTTTCGGCCAGGCTTCTCATGGAAAAAATTTTATCCAGAGTAGTCGACACATGTTTAATTTCTTTTTTCACTTTGAATATTCAAACTTTTAAATTTATATGTCTTCTTATACCTTTTCTATTTGATTATATGACTAATCTTTACTTGTCTAGATCTCTATAAAGTATAGCAGAGTGTTTAGAAATCAATAACCAAGAAAAAACCCCAAAAAGAAACAACCAGTACTAAGAAGAATCATGTCCGAAAGTGATAACCAAAACCTAGTCGAAGTTGTTTTAACTTTAGCCAAGGATATTCCAATTGTGAATATCGAAGCAGGCGCCAAGAAGAACAATAAAAAAAGCAAGGAATCTTCTTCATACGTTGTCAAGAATGACTATGAACTAGATTTTTCTGTCCCTGAAGAAGCCATCATTGGTGATGTATTTGTTTCCATCTACTCCAACTGTGCCAACACTTTGTCTTTAACAAATATCGATGTTTCTTTGAGTGAAAAGAGTATTGAATATGATGAAAGCACCACCACTGTCAAGGAAATTATTGAACAATCATCTTCCAAGAAATTAAACTGTGTTTTGACCTTAAAGGAGTTCAACGGTGTTGATGTATCCTACCATGTTTCAGCCACTAGACAAGAACTAGGATTTGTTGATGAATTAACCGATGACAAGACTGCTTATTCAAAGGCTTTCCCAACTAACTTCAACAACTTGCCATTGATTGATGCTCAAGAAAACAAAACTGAAGAGACCGAAGCCGAAGAGGAATCTGCTAAGACCATTGATGATGCCATTGCTGAAGATGCTGCTAAAAAGGTAAAGAATGAACAAATAAAATTGACTGATGAACAAGCTGAAGACTTGAAACAACTTTTCAATGATTTATCATTATCTAAGAAGCAAGAATCCAACAAACTAAGTTCAGCTGTTATTGCTGAAAATTACAAGAAAGTTGTCAAGCAATGTGTCAAGGAGATTGTTTACACCAAGTACAACCCTGTTCCAACTGCTTTCAGATTGAGGGGTCATGTTGCTTACTTATCTGTAGTCACTTTAGAAAATGAAATTTTCAACATAACTGCTGCCACTGAAGGATTTTTCGTGAGCAACTCCACCAACAACAAGTTTGACCCATCCAAGAAAACTGATGCTAAGGTTTACACTTCTTTGGTTGCTTTATTGTTGGATAACTCTAAGAACTTCATTACTCATCTATACCAACAAAGAACCTCTTTGAAAAACCTACCTAAGAACTCTTTCATTACCCCAACCACTGGTCAATTGAACAGAGGCTGGTTGTTCAACAATGATTCTTACACTGGTGACTTATTCAACTTAATGAACAGAGAAATAAACCAATACGAAATCTCCAATGACGAGGCTGATATTTTTGCCAAATGGTTAGAAAAGAAGAAAACCTTAATTGAATTGGTTCAAAAGGAAAAAGAAGATGAAAAAGATGAGTCCATTGATGAACAGGAAAAGATGACATTGAAGCAACAAACATACATTGAAAAGCTTCAATTAGAAAAGGAATTGATTAGCTGTTACGAGATCTTTGAAAAGGTTACCTTGAAGACAATCATGAAGCTAGCCAGTGGTGAAATCAAGCCTATTGATGAATCCTTCATTTATATCAACAACGGTATAGCTTACAAGTGTTTGGATGACAACATTGATGTCAGCTCAGGCTACTACAACTGTTACTCCAACATCACCAAGATTTTGCACTCCATCACCAATTCTACAGATTGCAACTTGAGATACCAAATGTGTATCATTGTTGACTTTGCTGGTAAGAGATTCATTGCTGAAACCTTCAGTCCAGATGACAATGTCCACACCAGTGAAACTTCTGATGAATTTGTCTATGGTTTGAACCCTGAAACTGAAGAGTGGGTTTATGATGAACAAGCCTTAGTAGAAATCAAGAAGATTTCCAAACACTTCCACGTCAAGAACGTTGAAGTTGATGGTAAGGAAGTTGTTCCTTTGGACTTGGGTATTGTTAAGCAAAGAGGAAAGTACTACTTGAGTAAGTTGCCTTCATTCTTACCTACTGATGTTTTGTTCCAAAAGAAGTATCCAAACTATCCTGTAGAAAAGCATCCTGTTTTCAGCTACCAATTGATCCAAAGTTGGGCCACCAAGAAGATCTTGATGTTACCTGAAGAAGAAAGAAAGGCTTTGACTGAAGAGAGCTTAGCTGCCTTGACAGCTATGGACTTCACTGATTTAGAAAATGATGTGAACTTCCAAGACTTAGACAGCCATTTACACAGTGTTGTCATTCCAAAGCTTGTTGATGACATTTGTTCAAATGACGACATCCCAACTGATTCCGAACATTTAGTCAGCAAGTTGCATGCCTCTGGTATTAACGTCAGATACCTATATGAAATCATTGCCAAGGCTGAACAATTAGCCACAAAGGAAAACAAAGATTACGAAAGCTTGTTGAAGGAAAATGAAGTTAAGAATGCTGAGTATGCCGTTTACAACAAGGAAATCCAAGAAAAAGCCACTAAGTTGTACATTGAGAGACAAAAGGAAATCCAAAAGTTGCTAACTGAAGGTAAGCAAATTCCTGAAGAATTGAAGTTTGAAAACATGGACTTGGATAAGTTATTGGACATAAGAAAGCCAAACAGAGAAACCCCAAGAGTCTTCAACTTTTATGGTATCAACACATTAATCACCTTGGCCAAGTACGAAATTCTTGCCAGATCCATTAAGCACTTGGTTAAGGAGATGGTTGTCGACTTGCCATTATCTTTGGTCACTTCATTGTTAACCTTCATCTACAATTTATTATTTGGATTTGACAAGGAAAATGTCAAGTTGGAATTATTGGACAACTACTTTGCTAATAAGGAGTACGCTTTCATGAAGGTTATCACTGACAGAGACTCCTTGATTAAGGCCATACAAGGCAAGGCTGAATCATACTTCAACTACAAGTTGGATGAGGACTTTATTGAGAAGGCCACAACTGTCAAGCCATTTATCTTGATCAAGGCCATTAACAAGCAAATCGGCTGTCAAATAATGAACAGAAAGTACTTCTTCACCACTGAGCAATACGATGCCTTTGTCAGCTCCTTGGACAAGAAGCTTTTGAAGACATATGTCAAGGACACCAACACCTTCACTGTCAATGACTTCACCATGATACCAAAGGTCAAGAAGCCTAGTCCAGATGCTGAAGTCAGCTTGAAAATGTGGAACACTGCCTTGGCCACCTTGGCTCAACCAGGAAACGAAAAGATTGCTTTGGTTATGATGTCTGAAGTTATCAACTACTTGGAAGATACCTATGGATCCTTGAACTTTGACTCTGCAATCAAGTTGTTGACTTTGATCAGAACCGTTAAGGAAGATAACTTGACTGTCAATGGAATCACCAAGAAGGCCTTGGTCACTCTAGAAAGATTGATTGGTGCTGATTCTTACATAACCATCAATGCTTTGCAAAACGCAGCTTTGTTATCCGCCAGTGAAAACAACTTCCATAACTCTGTTGTTTACTTCAACAGATTGATTGAAGTAGCTCAAAGTGTCTTGTTGGATGGTCACTCTTTGGTATTGAACACCTTGAACCAATTGTCCTCTTTAGCCACTTTGGCCAAGGATATCAAAACAGCCATCAAATTGCACTACTTGCACTTAGAATTGCTTGAAAACTACAGTGGGTTGAAATCAGTTGCTTATCCAATCATGTGTTCCAAGACAGCCAACTTGTTGTCTATCAACAAGGAGTTCAAGCAAGCCTTAGCACTATTGGTCAAGGCCAAGCCTTTATACGAAAAGGAATTGGGTGCTGACCACGAGTTCAGTTTGACTTGTGCTTCCCAAATCAACAGTTTGGAACAAGTCATTGATGGTCAAAAGGCTCAAAGCAAATTGACTGAAGCTCAAGCTCCAAAAGCCCCTGCTCCAAAGAAGAAAACTAAAAAGGGTAAGAAATAATGATAGATGCGTATTACAGTAAATAGCCAATAGAAAAAAAATATGTATAAAACGATATATAAAATATTAATTGCTTGAAATTATATAAGAATGTACTTATTTAAGAAGTCTTTTCAAGACCATTGTGTAAGCAGGTAGCAAAATGTTGTCGTTCAAAGTAGCATTGCCTTCTAGTATACCAGCTACTAAATAGGTTGCGAATGAGAACAATGAGGAATTCCAGTCATATTGCTGGAAGAAAATAACAACATCTGACGCTGGATAATCGGATAGGTAGAAGTTGTAGATTATTTCAAATGAGTAACAGGCAAGAACAAATGCTACAGTGCCCTCATAGGTTTTCTTGTTGTCTTCATTTGAATCAGCCCAATATCTCTTTCCGAACTTCTTACCGACTATTGATGCCAAGGAATCACCCAGACCCAATAGAATGATACCTGTTAAGTCGTTATCCAACAGAATAGGGAAGGAGGCACCAATGATCAAGTAAATATATGAGATCAACAAAGGACCTCTTTGGTCTCTATGGTCCGCAAACTTGTTTAAGATCTGGATGACAAACTCTGGTAGGAATCCGCATATTCTCAAACTTTCAATGATTAGGAATATTCCAATAACACCACTCAAACTGACCTTGACAAGCTCAGGATCGTATTTCCAAGGAACGGCAATGATGAAAAGTAACAAGAAGTGCCAGAACTTTCTTGAGAAGTTCAAGGAAACATCACCCTGGTAAACATACCCAATAAGCAATGGGATTGATGCAAAGATCAAAACACCCCAAATACTGATTATGGTCAATCTTCTGTCGTTTTCAGTAAGGAAAAGCATCAACCAAATAGGAGGGGTTTCAAATGTGGTTGAGAAGAATCCAGGTAAGATGTTTAAGTATTGGTACAGGAAAAATGGGAATGAAAGACATGTTAATGAGAAGCCAAATAACTTTGTCAAAATGGATTTTTGCTTGATGTTGACATTGAAAATAAACTTCAAGGATAGAATGTAAACCATTTGAAGAACAAAGGTTGTTGCCAATGCATATAAGGATTTTTGCAGAATCTGGAATGGGATGTTCATTGGATAGTCCAAAACAAAAGTTATGTAGGTAAGAACAATTGAAAACAAGTTTGTTTCAACAATGGACAATGATTTTCTGTGACCTGAAATGTAACTCAACAAAGATTCAATAAAGAAATTGACAATGATGCTCTTGAAAAAGTGTAATCTGGTATTGTAGTAGTTGTTGACGTTTGTTGGTAGTTGGAAGATCATGAAAATACCCATCAATGGGATTCTTAATGGTCCGTTTATAGGTAAACTGTTTAGGACAAGAGTACCAGTCAATGCCAAATATTCAGTAGGCAAAAAGTAAAAGGTTAATGCCATAGGAATCAAAAACAAATAAAACAGGTTGAAGAAAGTTGAGTCAAAGTTTGACAAGTTCCACTTGTGAACATCCTTTCTGATGAAGATGATAAGACAACAGACAAAGGAAACCAAAGAGTTGAAAATGATTGCCATTGATGAGTTGTCACTGACAATTGAGTTAGTGATTGTTGAATAGTTTTGTAAGTAAAACAAATGACCGGTCATCATTATGATAAGAATCTGAATGACTCTGTCAGTACAAAGCATTTCAGTCAAGAAGTCAAAGTCTGAAGTCATGATATGGGCGTATTTGTCTGGAAGTTCATTGTTAGCTTCGTGATCTACAGGTTCAACATGGGTGGTGGTTGGGTGAAGAGGGTTTGATTCCACTTGTTTGTTACCTTTTCTACTTTTAACAGGCATTTGTGTATTATAGTGGTAGTTGGATTTGCTGATTAAAAATAATAATATATGTATATTCTAACGAGTGAAAGATAAAGATAATGGGAAGAAAGTTTTCAAAAGAGGAAAACGAAAATGAACAAGTTTTGAAAATTTTTCTTCGCGTTGCCTCTTTTTCTCCGATTGGGGATGATTAGTGTTTTTTTATTCGGTGTGTGGGCGTACGCGACCATGTCCAAATGCGAAGATCAACCGTGGTGTTCATATTTCAAATTTTTCCGACGGAATACTTTGCAACTCTGGAATACGATGTTTATTTTTCATTTAACGAGGAACACAGCTGAAATTTAGGTAGAACTGAAAATGTCGAAAGCCACACCTCAAAACCAAGAATCTATTGTTAACTACAGAAAAAAAAGGAATAATTACAACCACAAGAATTAATAACCTCAGCTTTTTCTTGTTAAGGTTTCAGTTAGATTGAGATAGTATCTTTAGTATTACGTTAGGATAACTACATAACTGTTTACACTCACACTCTTAAGCATAAATTCTTATTTTTTTCCCCAAAAAAAAAACGAGTTATCAACGATAAGTAACATATTTTAAAATTATGTGGATATGTTATCAATTAAGGTTGCAACATTTTACCTGTATCCTTTTACTTTTACTTTTTCTTCAAAAAACAACATACTTTGCTAAGTAGTTTTAAATGGATGATGGATCCTAGAGTATGCTAAACAGAGTCTAAAATGTCGTATGCATTTTATATTATGACTTGAAGTCAGTGGCTCAAATGCTTTAAGAGACAAAAAAATTAGGGAATACATTTTTTGTTGAGGGAATGGCTTTAAGCAAATTCTCAACTTCATAATCTTAATTTGGAAAAAAAAAAACAATAAAATAATAAGGTGATATTTGAATTTTAGCGAAAAAAAAAAATGAATAAATACAGATTTTACTGCAGGGTTTGAGGTTATCTCTTGAGTGGATGTAAGTGGGTAAACAATAGGTTGGCTGTAAGCCTGGAATGCAGAAGCAAGAATGTTTTCTGCGCGTCTTATATCCGACAACCGCTGGGCAAGCCTTTTGTTTTGCTTTTTTTTTCTTCTTTTGTTTTGGCAGTATCCATCCCAGAAGAGTCACTATGATTTGAGTGTACATGAGAATCTATTGTTTAGTAGCTAATTTATGTTTTTCCTCAAGAAAATTATTCTTCCTTGATAATAAACAAGAATGATATCATTATAAGTAGGTTTTACAAAGTTTCAAAAATACTTACATGAATTGCAGATAAAAAACAATAGATATGCAGAGAATGCACTGAGAATGTTTTTTTTGTTTTTCATTTTCCCCGTCTAGGCAAATTAAGATATTATAGGGTGTCTTGTTTTCTTTCTTTTTCATTCAACGGTGTATCGTAAATTGTTAAAGTTTAGTTTTTTTTTTTTTCAAGAGTTTCTTGTTTACTTTTTATTTTTTTTCTTTTTTTTTTCCTTTCAAAATAGAGCGTTTAAATGGAATAATTATTTTTTCTCATTTATTTTAGCCAGCAACTATATAAATTCTAAGCCTTTTTTATTTTTTTTTTTTAAACATCTAATAGATAATAGGTTGAAAATTAAAACCATAACATATTAGTAATATTAATATAATAAATTTTTTGTCTCCCTTTCAAAAAATAATACTAACAACACTCAATGCCCTTGGAATCACATAATGTGCATTTAAGCACTTCTCAGAACTACCTAAATAACAAAAAGGTAAACATGCAAAATATGCAAAACATGGGCAATATGAACAGTAATGCCAAGCCGTACAACTATGAACAGCAGGAACCTGTATACTACTCATACAAGAATGCCCTAAAGGCAAACTACAACATGTATGAAATGCTGATGAGCACCAATGCCGAGAGTCTGTATTTGCAAGACAGTGCCAATCAGGTCAGTGACATGAATGCATTCGGGAACCAGTACTTCCCATACACGCAGAACTACCAGCAATACCCATCCATGCAACATTACATGCCCTATGTTCCATACTATTCGTATCAACAGGAACCTGTTTATCAAAACGACATGGGGTACTACGCGGGATTCAACCACATGCAGCATAACAATGTTGTTGACAACACTGTCAAGAGAGTGGACAAAAACGGGAACGACATAAGTCCACTGAATGCAACCTTCGTCAATGATCAAGCGGAAAAGAAGGATGTGTTGATCAGAATCCCAGCGATGAAGACAAAGCTGGACAAGGGGCTTCGATTGAGCGATGAGGAGAGAACGGAGTTGCTTGCCTTTTTAAAGGAAAAGAGAAACAAGGACAAGTGCGAGGTTTACTATGTGAACGTTGAAGGAGAGGGCAACAAGAACATGCCACTGAAAAGCAGAAAGCCAAAGAAAAATGGAGTTTGGACAGACACACTCAAGGAAATCATAGAGCTGTGTGTGTGCACAATCCCAAAGGACGAAAGCAACAAGATGAGATTGAATATGAAACAGTACGGAAGAAACGAATTGATCTCAATGTACATACAAACACAACTCGGCGAGTACAGAAAAGTCAAGCAAGTGAGTTCGCACATTCAAGTGTGGAAAAACAGACTGAGAAAGGAAATTATTTTTTTGTCAAAAATAATTAAGTGGAAAAAAAATGAGTCAAAGGATGAAACATACAGTAAAAAGGAACTGGTGAATTTTGATATGTTTTTGAAGAGATACGAGCTGAAAGACACAAAGGAGATGGAGCACTTTGATAAAATGATGAAGTTGATTTACAACCTCCTGGAGTATGGAATGTATAGGGATACTGATGCGATGATAAGATTTGAAGAGTTGTTCACCGAGGTGAGCAAGCAGCTTAAAGCCGGTGTACTGAAGATATAAATTGGTGCTTGTCGGTGCTAAAGATATAATCTCACACATTTTTAATTTATTTATTTTTTTACACAGTTTTTTTCAGAAGTTAGCAAAAAAAAGTGTGGTTGCAGTTCGCTACCAATTGGGTTGCAAGGAGTTGGCCAAAAAAAAGGATCCCAAAAGGCGCTTAGGGGAACTGTCCCTCGCTGTGAATTTCTGAGATTTAGGGCCACCCACTAAAATTGCTAATCAAAATCATTGACTCTTTTCTTTTTTTGTTTTTCCCACAATTTTTTTAATTTTATATATTTTTTTTGTCGATACATGTGAAACTTTCTATGGGAGGGTTATATATTCCATTTCCAAATGGACAAATTCTCAGTATAATAACAGATCATAAAACCATATCACTTGTATCTTAATACAACAACCAAATAGTAAATACAGAAGATGAATGTATACAGCAAGTTCGACACTACATTGGTCAATGACTTAAAGGAGCCAGGCTCCACCAGCAGCATCAACTCTGACTCCAGCAGTAAGCTGTCAACTCTAACTCCTCTTTCAAAAAACATTCCTGACTTTTCAGATGAGGACATAAACGACTCAAACCATCTTCTATCCAAGATGATGCAGAACATAAAGCTTCACGAACCTGCCAAGAACACATACAAAAGACTAGCCACCTCAGACGAGGAGTTGACAAGCAAAATAGCCTACCACATGAAGGAGATACTGGAGCTGATTGGTGAGGATCCACAGCGAGAGGGTCTTTTGGACACTCCAAAGAGATACGCCAAGGCCATGCTACACTACACCAAGGGATACACAGACGACTTGAGACAAGTCATCAACAACGCGCTCTTTGAGAGTGAGTCAGACGAGGACATGATCATTGTGAAGAACATCAACTTCCATTCGTCCTGTGAGCACCACCTCGCACCATTCTTTGGGACATGCTCAATTGGATACATCCCAAACGGAAAAATTATCGGATTATCTAAGTTTGCCAGAATCGTTGAGGTCTGCGCCAGAAGACTGCAGGTCCAGGAAAGACTCGGCAGGGATATCCTGAACATCATCACAGAGGCCCTTAACCCAAAGTTCGTTGTTGTGACCATTGAGGCCGAGCACATGTGCATGACTGCAAGGGGTGTGCAGAAGCAGGGAACAAAGACAATCACCAAGGTGTGCGAGTCCACGTTCGAGGACAAGAAGGAAAAAAAAGACGCACTCAATGAGTTCTTCGTGCTGTACAATTCCATGAAGTGATATATATAATCAAAGAATAAATTCAACCTTTTCTGTTCCGTCCTTTTTGTTGTACTTGTTGATAAGTGGGGTTGTGGCATCCAGCTTTCTCAAGTTGTCCCTTGATCTCGATGTGCTCAACAGGTCCTGCGATCTGCTTCTGTACAACCCTGTGTCAAGGGACCGTATGGATGATCTGCTTGAAATACGAGACAGGTTCACAGACGATGAGGATAATGACAAGGTTGTTGTGTTCAAAGTGTACTTGTCATTGCCATTGCCAATCAGCTCAGGTGTATGTTCAAATGAATTTGTTCTCAAGAAGGATGACAGACTAGCTGTACTCTTATTGATTTTCAAGTTGGTATCCTCCATTTCATAAAGGCCTTTGCACTTGTTAATAAATGGATGTTTCTTTAGATCCCTGATGAAGGGTCTCTTTTCAAAATCAGTGATGAAACACAGCTCCAAAAACTCCTTGAAGCTTTGCTTCTCTTCCAAGCCAGTGTTCTCTATGCTGTAGTCATCCAGATCCAAGTAATAACTGCCATCCATGATACAATGCATGGTTTCCTCATCAGTTTCACAGTCAAAGGGCATGTATCCGAATGCTATGAAGTATGCCAACACACCCAGAGACCAGACATCGACTCTGGTGTCATAGCTCTTGGCGCTTTTGTGACCCTCATTCTTTGGGTTTAGCTGTAAGACTTCTGGTGCTATGTACGACAATGTGCCCACA
>ERZ794949.637-NODE-637-length-10629-cov-2.786457_pt1 | contig 10629 bp, 10 predicted proteins | sample MGYA00511363_ERZ794949 | MGnify/ENA primary metagenome ERZ794949 (study PRJEB30137, sample SAMN04331402) | food metagenome | isolation source: T1 must sample point D1 replicate B | place: Australia: South Australia ... | reverse complement strand
CCGCCCCGCCAGCACCGCCGCTCGACGTCGCCGAGACCGCCTCGAGCGCTCCCGTCGTACCCGAGCAGCCGGTCGAGACGTCCGCGCCCGAGCCCGAGTCGCAGACGGCGGCCTCGAGCGAGCTTGACGCTGCAGTCCCGCCGACCCTCGCAATGGACATCGAGCCTGCGTCCGAGACTGCGGCAGAGCCTTCGTCGAGCGCGGCAGCAGGTGCAGGACCGGCAGAGGCGGCCGCGGCTTCGATCGGGAGAGAGGCGACGAGCACGCCGACGACCATCTACAACCAGGCGGCATCGGCGGGCGACGTTCCCGCGGCGGTCGCGACCCCGCCGCCGCCCTCGGCGCCAGCAGCAGCAGATGCGTCGGCGGCGAGCGCTGTCAACGGCTCGGGAGCCGACGCGCCCCGGTCCAAGGCGGCCGCGGCAGCGACGAGCGGGCTCTCGAGGGTCGCGCAGCTCGCGGCGAGGGTCGAGAAGGACCCGCTCGACGGCGAGGCCCAGCTCGCGCTCCTCCAGGACGCCGAGTCCAAGGGCGACCTCGAACGGACCCGCGAGGTGTACGAGAAGTTCCTCGCCGTGTTCCCCGACGCCGTGAGTCCTCCCTCTCCTCCCTCTCTCTCTGTCGCTCACCGACCCGCAACGAGATCTCTGTTCCTCTCGGCATAGCCTACGAGACGCTTGAAGACTCAGAGAGGCTTGGTGCTGACGCAGCCTCGTCCTCTTGCCTCCGACAGGCCCAGCAGTGGATCGCCTACTGCAACCTCGAGCTCACGCACAACCTGTTCGACCGCGTCGAGGCCATCTTCGGCCGGTGCTGCCGCTCGTCGACCTCGGTCGACCTCTGGCGCTTCTACCTCGACTACATCCGCCGCGTCAACCCGATCGACCCGGCCAACCTCGAGCTCGCCAAGCAGGCCCGGTCCATCATCGGCGCCGCCTTCGAGTTTGCCCTGTCGCACGTCGGGCACGACCGTCGGGCGGGCGAGATCTGGGGCGAGTACATTGCGTTTCTCAAGGAGGCGCCGGTGCGTCCTCTCTCTCTCTCTCCCTCCCACGCCTCGTCGAGCGAGAGCTGCTCTGACGCTCTCTCGACGCTCCCCCTGCAGACTCGCGGCACATGGGAGGACCAGCAGAAGATGGACCAGCTGCGCAAGGCGTTCCAGCGAGCCGTCCAGGCGCCGCTCAACAGCGTCGAGATGATCTGGCAGGACTACAACGCCTTCGAGAACAACCTCAGCAAGATGACTGTGCGTCGCTCCTCCTCCTTCTCCTTCTCAACCTCTCGACGATGCGCAGAACTGACTCGCTGTGACGCTACCTGCAGGCCAAGAAGTTCATCGCCGAGCTCTCGCCCGCCTACATGACGGCCCGCAAGACCCTGCGCGAGCTGCGCGCTCAGCACGACCACCTCTACGCGCCGCTCCTTCCTCATCGTCCCGACTGGTCCGCATCTGAAGAGCGCGACGCCGTCGAGGGCTGGAAGCGCTACCTCGCGTTCGAGGAGACGAACCCGCTCGAGCTCGAGGACCCCAACTTGCTCCATCAGCGCGTCAACTTTGCCTACCGCAAGGCCATCTCGAAGCTGCGCTTCCACCCCGAGATCTGGTGCGTCCCTTTCTCGCTCTTCTTGTGCGTCGAGGTGAGCACGAGCTGACGAAGCGCACGAGCAACAGGTACCTCGCGACGAGCTTCAACCTGCGCATGGGCCGCGCCGAGGACGCGCACAAGCAGCTTCGCGAGGCTCTCTCCGCCAACAAGAGCAGGTGCGTCGTCGTCCTCTCCTCGTGCTCGCACTCCCTCGCTGACAGCGCTCGCGCCGCTCGTCTCGCAGCCTCCTCCTCGCCTACACGCTCGCCGACCTCGAGGAGGGCAAGCCCGACCTCGCCGCCGCCTACGCCATCTACGACTCGCTCATCGAGCACCTCAACGCGCGCGTCGCGCAGCTCGAGGCCGACGCCGACGCCGAGATCGCCGAGGCCGTCGCCGAGCGCGAGGAGGCCCATGCGCAGCAGGTCAAGGAGCGCGTCGCCGGCGGCGGCGACGAGGACACGGTCGACGAGCGCGAGCAGAAGGCCGAGGAGCTCGAGGGCGTGAGGAAGGAGATCAGGGAGAGGCGCAGGCCCGAGATCGAGTCGGTCAAGAAGGCCGTCGCCAACGTGTGGATCACCGAGATGCGGTTTGCGAGGAGGTCCGATGTGCGTCCTCTCTTTCTCTCACTCGCTCTCTCGCTCCATCCTCGAGTGCACAGCTGACGGGCACGTCACGACCTGCAGGGCCTCAAGCAGGCGCGCAACATCTTCCTTCGGGCCAAGAAGTCGCCCAACATGGCGTGGCAGGTCGTCGAGGCGAGCGGTGCGTCTCCCTCCTCTTCGTCACGCCCCTCGCTCGTGCAGCATGCTCATGTTGCTCCCTGCGCGCAGCTACGATGGAGATGTACTGGAACAGCGAGCCCAAGGTCGCGACCAACGTGTTCGAGCTCGGCCTCAAGATGTTCGCCCACGAGCCCGACTACATCCTGCGCTACCTCGAGTTCCTCATCCAGCAGAACAACGCCAACAGTGCGTCGTCGTCTTTCTACTCTCCTCCTCGACGCCGAGCGCGAGCTGACGACGACCTCCCTCGCAGACGCTCGGGCCCTCTTTGAGCGGTCCGTCTCGCTCCTCGAGCCCGCCGCGGCCAAGCCGATCTGGGACCGCATGGCCGCCTACGAGTACCAGTACGGCGACCACCTCGCGGCGCAGAAGATGGCCAAGCGCTACGCCGACGCCTTCCCCGAAAGTCCGTCCCGCCCTCCCTCCTCCCGCTTCGCGGGAGCTCGGCACTGACCCTCGCCCTTCCTCGCCCGCAGCGCCCGCAACTACTCGCTTCGCGCAACGCCACCAGCACCTCGGCCTCGAGGACGCCTTTGCCCAGGACCTCGGCCCGTCGTTCGTGCGCCAGATCAAGGGCGAGTTGCGCACGGCCCGCTCGTCGTCGCCCGAGGAGCGCAGCTCTCGCACCAAGCGCGGCCTCTCGTCGGGACCCGAGAACGGCATCGGTGCGCCCGCAGGGTACGACGCCAACGACGGCGGCGAGGCCAAGCGTCCTCGGCACGGCCCTTCGCCGTCGCCCGCTCCGCCGGCTCAGGGCCACCCCGCCGGGCCCGGCGGTCCAGGCGGCCCCGGCGGCCCTCCTGCCGGTGCAGGCTGGAACCCTGGCATGGGCGACCATCGTCGCAGCGCGCCGCAGGCCGCGCCGGCGCTCAACCGCGCGCAGCCGTACATGCTCGACCCGCGCGGCGCCGACGTCGCCATCCTCCCCGACGCCGTCGTCTTCTTCCTCTCGCTCCTGCCCAACGCGTCGTCGTTCAACGGGCCGCACCTCAACCCGGCGACGATCATGGACATCATCGGCACGACCATCCTGCCCGGCAGTGCGCCCGGACCTGGCCTCCCCGGCGAGCGCCTCGGCATCCCTCCCCGACCCAAGCCGCAGCGCCCGGCGTTTGGCAGTGCGTCGACTCTCTCTCTCTCTCTTGCTTTTGTCTCTCGCGCTCGCAGCTGCTGACGTGAGCTCTCTCGGTGCGCGCAGGTGGCGGACCTCCTGGAGGCGGTGGATACGGCGGCGGGCGCAGGTATTGAGCAGAGCCGCACGTGCCTGCAACCACGCTTGAGCTCCTGTGCATGATGCCTTCGAGAGCGACAGCGAGAGCGAGAGCTGTAAACGAGAGAGCGTCAACGACGAGAGGTCCGTGCTCTCGACGGTCTCTGTCTCTCTCGAACGCGATCCGGCTTGAGAAAGTGGTCGTGATGGCATTGGCAACAAGCTGAAGCCCGAGTGAGCCCGTGCGCTAGGGAAGGAGAGGAGGGAGAGTCCGAGTGTCTACGCAGGAAGGAGGGAGAGAGAGAGAGGGGGAGGGAAGGGTCCGTGCCGAACAACGTCCACTGCGAGCGAGATGGGCTTGACTAGGGGGGTGTCAATGCGAGGTCCGAGAAGGTACGTCGACGAGGGAATGTAAGCAGGAGAAGTCCTCTATGCACAGCCGGGGAAGGTCGAAAAAAGGAGGGAGAGAGGGAAAGGAGAGTGACAGGAGCGAGGGGGGTACAGGGTGCTCTAAGCAAGTGCGGCGACGGCGACGAGGCCGACGGCGACGGCGCTGCCGACGAGCGACGAGCGCGAGAGCGCGCCGGCGCCCGAGTCCTGGTCCTTCGACGCCTGCGAGTCCTTGCTCGGGACGGCGAGGCCGGCGCTCGACACGGTCGAGGACGAGCTCGAGCGCGCCGAGGCCGAGCTGCTGCTCGACGCTGCCGACGACGACGACGAGGCGGCGCTGCTGGTCGCCGACGAAGCGGCCGACGAGGCCGAGGCGGTCGAGTTGTCGGGGCCGGCGCCGATGACGAACGACATGTCAAAAGGCCCGTCGTTGTTCTTGCCGTTCTGGTACCACGGCATGTTGAACATGTCCGGGACGCAGCTGCAGGACGAGGGCGAGAGGAGAGAGTCAGCAAGGTCGTCACGACGGCGTGAGAGCGCGAGCTCGGCGAGGAGGGAGGAGGGAAGCAGCGACGCACCGAGCGTCCCAGCCGTGCTGCTTGATGCCAGGGTACGTCGCGATGAAGGCGTTGACGATGAGCGAGCCCGTCTCGTGCTCGAGGCCGATGCAGCCGGGCGACTTGGCGCCCGTCTGCCACCCGCGCAACTCGGCCTCGAGGTCGGACGCGCCCGACAGGCCGTAGGCGGCGCACGCCGAGCCCGGGTTCTCGTTGAGGCACCAGTCGTTCGAGCTGCGAAGGCGAGAAGAGGAGGAGAGGGGAAGTGAGAGAGGAAGGTCAGCTTGCGCTCGGGCGGCGCGAGGAGGAGGGCGAGACGAGGACGCACTCGCGGTTCCAGCCGACGAGGGTGAGGCCGAACACCTCCTCGGCGATGGCACGAACACGAGCGTCGGCGTCGCCGTAGGGCGGGCGCCAGAACTTGGGGACGATGCCGTTCGAGTGGTCGAAGATGGCCTGAGCGGTCCAGCCGAGCTCGCCGAGGACCTGCATGTCGTCCATCGTCGTCATCTGCGCGCAGAGGAGACTCATCAGAACTGGCTCGTGAGCAGGCGTCGCAGCGCCCGAGGGCGGCTGGAGCAAGAACCCGAGTGCGCTCAGGCCTCAGGAGAGAGGGGACGACGACGACGCACGTAGGGGTGGCTCCAGGTGTGGACGGCGACGTGCCCGCCAATGTCGAGGACCTTCTTGAAAGCGTCCGGGTAGTCGACGACGTTGGTGCCGATGAGGAAGTGCGTGCCCGTCTGGTTCTCCTTCTCGAGGAAGTTGTAGAGAGGGATCGAGGCGGGGACCGGGCCGTCGTCAAAGTTGATGGCGTACATGCCGTCGGGCGCGTCGTAGATGTCGTTGTCGCCGAAGCAGTGCGCCTGGGACCACGAGCAGACGCCCTTGTCGCCGGTCGCGACGCCGCCCGCGTAGAAGGGGACGCCGTCACTGTTGAGGCGCGCGGGCGCGAACGACGGGATCTTGCCCGCCGCCTTGGCGGCGTTGTACGTGTCGATCCAGGGCTGCCCTGCGGACGAGGGGGGCGACTAGGTCAGGGCCGCTTCCCCGGGTTTTTGCGCTCGAGCGCGGGCGCGAGCGAGCGAGGAGAGAGAGAGAGAGAGAGAGGAGCGTACGAGGAGGCGGGCCGCGCTGCAGCGGTTCAGGGTAGGCTGCGCACGACGAGGACGAGGCGAGGAGAGGTCAGCACGACGAACTCGGCCAAAACATGGGCGAGCCGGCGACGCGACTGAGGTCGAGGTGCCTGAGGGGAGGGAGGGGGAGGAGGAGCGCGACGACGCACTGGAGCTCTGGCGCTTGTACAGGGGCGACGCAAGGGCGAGTGGGGCGAGGAGCAGGAGGCTGGCGAGCATGCTGGGCGGCTGGCGGCGAGACAGGGTTGCGGGTCGGAATCTCCGTGCGAGGCGCGAGGAGGAGGGTGCCGGGACCGAGGGAGGGGGGAGGGAGCGCGCGGGTAGAGGTGGACTCGAGGGAGGGTGGCGCGTCGCTGTGCTGTCGCTGTGCTGTGCTTGTGCGAGAAGAGAGGAGCTGGCGCAAGAGGGGAGGGAGAGCGAGAGGGAGCCAAGCGACCGGGTCGAGCAGCCTGAGCCCAAGTTGGATCACTCTCGCGCCGTGTCGATCTCCTGCACCCGCACGCGAGGCGCGTCGGTCCCACGCTCGGCAGCTCCAACAGTTCGAACGTTCGCTCCTCGCTCCACCAAGAGCTCGACACCCAGCAACCTCGCAGGGCCGCCTGCGCGCTGCCACGCTCGCTCGGCCACCGCAACGCCTGCGCTCGCTCCTCCTCCCTCCTTCCGTCCTCAGTCTATGCGCACCCGCTCGGCCGCTCGAGAGGGATCCGTGTGACCGAGAAGCGGGGGCGACAACTTGGCGCGGCGAATTCCGGAAGTGGGACGAGCGGACGAGCGGGCGGTGCAGCGATAGACTTTGGATTGGCACGTAAGTGTACAAGCTGCTCAGCGAGCAATCTGCAGCGAAGAGACGCGCCGAGAGCCGGACGTCGTCGCCGTCGAGCGGATCCGTGAGCCCGAGGAGGAGGAGGAGGAGGAGGAGGAGGACGAGGCCGACTGGCCGCGGCAGCCTCACCACGACCCGCAAGCATGAGCTCTGTGCTGCGCTCGTCGCCTGGTCTCTTGCGACAGCTCGCACGCACCACCACACACCCGCGCGGGCTTCCTCCGTGCACCTGCTCGCCCGCCCAGCCGTCATCGTCCTCCTCCCCGCCTCGCCGCCTCCTCTCGTCGTCCTCTCGGTCCAAGATCGCCTCAACCGACCAGCGCAACGAGCACGCCAACCCCTCGACCCTCCTCACCGACCACCCCGTCCCGGATGTCGAGTCCATCTCGAGGCTCGAGGGCCTGATGCGCCTCGGCGAGCAGCTCTCGCGCGAGGCCAACAAGATCGGCACCGTGCCGGCTCGCCTGCGCGGCGTCGGCGTCTACGAGCGCGGCCAGAGCCAGCCTGCGCCGCCGCTCGCCGCCGTCGAGAGCAAGGAGCTCCCTTCGACGAGGCGCATGGCCGACTCGTACGTCCAAATGGACCTGCGCTTCTCGCAGGACGAGGGCCTGCGCGAGCAGTACGTCGGCGGCCTGTCCAAGGTCCGCATGGGTCGGCTTATGGAAGGTGCGTCCCCCTTCCCTTGTCCTGCCTCGAGCGCTCTCCGTCGCTGACCCTGCACCTCGTCTTCCTCGCAGACTTCGACTCGCTCGCCGGCGCAGCCGCCTACCGCTACGTCCTGCCCGACGGCGGCGAGATCAGCGACGCGTCCAACGTCTTCTTCCTCGTCACGGCCGCCGTGGACCGCATGGACGTCCTGCGCCCGGTCGTCAACGCCGACGGCTCGGTGCCCGACGTCCGCCTCTCGGCGCACGTCTCGTACGCCACGTCGTCGTCGCTCGAGGTCTTTGTGCGCATGTCGACGATGCCGACGTCGGGCGGCGACAGCGAGACGATCCTCCTCGGGCGGTTCGCCATGGCCTGTCGCTCGGCGCAGGGCGGCAAGTTCCCCGTGCCCAAGCTCGACGTGCGCGGGCCCGAGGAGCGCGCCGTGTGGCAGATGGGCAAGGAGATGCGCGAGGGCAAGACCAAGCGCAGCCAGCAGAGCTTGACCAAGACGCCGCCGACGGCTCACGAGGCCGCCATGATGCACGAGCTCTTCCTCACCAACTCGGAGATTTACGGTGCGCTCCTCTTTCTCCCTCTCTCTCGCGCGCTTTGTGTGCGCAGATGCAGCAGAGGAACGACGAGCTGACCCTCTCCATCCCGCACAGACCGCAAGGCGTCGACCCCGAAGGCGATCGTCTGGATGGCCGACACGCGCGTCAACTCGGCAACCCTCATGCACCCTCAGGAGCGCAACGTGCACAACAAGGTCTTTGGCGGGTGCGTTCCCTGTCCTTTCTCGGCTCTGCGTCTCTCGACTCTGTGCGAGCTCGAGCTGACCATCCGCCCACTCCCCTCTCTCGCCGACCTCCTCTCTCGCCGCCCTCCTCCTCTTTCTCCGTCATCCTGAGCAACAGCTACCTCATGCGCATCGCGTACGAGACGGCCTACAGCACGGCGTGCCTCTTCGCCCGCTCGGCCGTGACCTTCGTCTCGCTCGAGTGCGTCCTGTTCCTGTTCCTGTCCCTCCTCGTCTTCCTCGAGCGAGAGCTCTTCACTGACCCTCTCCCGATCTTTGCTCTGTGCGCAGCGAGCTGCAGTTTGCGCAGCCTGTCGAGATCGGCTCGCTGCTGCTGCTCGACTCGAAGGTCACGTTCTCGCCCATGCAGGGCGAGCACCGCTCGTTCCACGTCTCGGTCGAAGGTGCGTAATGTTCTCCTTCTGCTCGAGCCCTCGACGAGCCGCAGAACCTGACGCTCGCCCTCGTGCATTGCAACTGACGGTCGTCCTCGTGCTCGGCAACAGCTGCGACCTGCGACTTGTACACCGGCGAGCGCAAGCTCACCAATGTCTTCCACTGGACGTTCTCGAGCGACCGACCGCTCCAGCGGCACGTCCTGCCGAGGAGCTACCGCCAGACGATGCAGTGGCTCGATGCGCAGCGCCGGCGCAAGGTCGGCATCGAGGTCCGGAAGGGCTACGAGCAGGCTGTCTAGACGTGTCTCTCTCCCTCTCCTTTCCCCTTCTCCATCCCTGTACCTCTCTCTGTGCCCTCGTAGAAGCTAGACCCATAGAATAGACGCCCTCCTCCCTCGCCTCGCCTCTTCCTCCTCCCTCCCCTCCTCAATCCCCTCCCGCTTGCTCACCTCGCCTAGGTGCTCGTAGATCACGTTGAAGTACAGGTGCTTTACTGCAAGCGTGGCAGCGTCGAGCTTGCGAGGGCGAGCGTGTTTGGCGCGCTTTCACGTGCGCCGGTCGCGACTTGGCGAGGAGAGCTGCGACGAGAGGCTCTCGTTCTCCAGCCTTCACCTCGCTTATCTGCACCGACTCGGCGTCGAGCGAGGACCAGCACCACTACAGCACAGCGCCGACTCGCTCCCTGCACACGCACAGCCCCGCCCGCACCTCGTCCCCCTTCGCCCGCGCGCCGCTCCCCTCCTCCTCCCCGACGCACGGCATGCATCCACCGCTGTCGGCGCGGCCACGCCCTCCAGCCCGCCGCACCACCTCCAAGAGCACCCTCACCGCCCTCCCGACCCCGTCCACGCCCCGCCGCCGCCGCAGCCAGCTCGAGTCGTCCACCACGGACGGCGCCAACACGGGCGGCGACGACGACTCGTGGGGGCGTGCCAGCGGGCAGCGCGCATCGCTCGGGTCCAGCAGCAGCTTGGCACAGCCTCGATCGGCCGGCGGCGCGCGGCCCTCCTTCGCCAGCAGCGACCGAGGCGAGGCGGGCCGACGAGCGACGTTGGATGAGCTCGCAGCGCCCTCCTCCCCCGGTCCTAGCGCGCCAGTACACTCGCACATCGCCGCCAGCAACCGCGACAAGCCGCCCGTCCTCCCCGTCCCCTTCCCGAGCGCCGAGGACGACCCCTTCGCCGCCGCCGCTGCCTCCTCCACCCCGCCCGCGACCGCTCAGCAGGCCGACCTCGCACACGGCGACTCGGCGGGCCTCGGCATCGACGATGGCGACACGACCATCAGCATCGACGCTCTACGAGGGCTCAGCCGAGAAGAGCTCGCGCGCATGCTTCAGGAGGCCGACCGGATCATCCGCGACAAGGAGCAAGGTGCGTCTCCCTCTCGCTCACCCTTGTAGGTCCGAGCGACGGCTGAAGCTCTCTCATTGTGCTGCGCGCAGAGCTCTCGACTTTCACGGCCGCCGGCGAGGGTAAGCTCTCGCTCGCGCTTGCCGACCCAGGCTGGAGCAGGCGCTGACGTTAATCCTCTTCGTGCTCGCAGAGCTCCTCAACGAGTTCAACTCGCTCCGCCAGCGCCACGAGTCGCTCGCAGGGCGCACGTCGGCGACGCCGGTGCGCGCGAGCCCGCAGCGCTCGTCGCGCAACTCGACCATCTCGGCCGCAGCCTCGAGCCCGGTCGCAGACGGCAAGCGCCGGGCTCAGTCGTCGTGGCGCGTCTCGCTCGGCCTACCTCCCCCTTCCGGAGCGATGGGCGAGGCAACGCCGACGCCAAGCCGCCGCGACCGCCTCTCGAGCGCGGCGAGCTACCGCATGCGCGACGCCTCGTCCGACATCAGCCCGAGCGCCACTTTCCGCTTCCGCGCCGCGTCGTCGGTCACGCCCGAGGCCTCGCCAACGTCGACTCGTCGAGGCGCTCCCGCCGGGCAAGCTCGCTCGCCGCGCAACGGCAACAAGGCGCTCCTCTCGCCCGGCGCCGCCGCACACGACCTCGCCTCGCTCAGCCAGGTCAACTACGCCCTCACGCTGCAGCTGAGCGACCTGCACGCCGGCGTCGAGGAGACGGAGCGCGAGGGGCGCAAGCGCCTGCGCAAGCTCGAGCGCGAGCTGCAGGCCGTGCGCGAGGACCTCGAGCGCGCCGAGCAGCGCAACGCGCTCCTCGAGACCGAGGTCGAGCTCGTCAAGGAGCGCGAGAACGAGCTCGCGCGCTCGACGAGGGTCGGCCCGACGCCGAGGAAGCCCGCCATCACGCCGCTCGCGCTCGACCGGTACGACGAGGCGTCGGCGTTCGACTGGCGG
>ERZ794949.636-NODE-636-length-10640-cov-3.902976_pt1 | contig 10640 bp, 2 predicted proteins | sample MGYA00511363_ERZ794949 | MGnify/ENA primary metagenome ERZ794949 (study PRJEB30137, sample SAMN04331402) | food metagenome | isolation source: T1 must sample point D1 replicate B | place: Australia: South Australia ... | reverse complement strand
ATGCCCACTCAACATCAGGCCCGCTGTATTTTATTGAAATGTTATTGATTCTGTCATCCTCAATCTTATACGGCAGTGTCCAAGCAGTAATGTTATCTGAGGGCTTGTCATACAATTTTACTTTCATTTCGTTGTAGTATGATAGCAGTTTCTTGGTATATTGCAATATTATAACCATTGACTCGTTAAATTTCTTTAGTTTGTTGATTTTGATTTCCTTTCTCTCACTTATACTGCTATTATTCTTGAAAAATAGAAACTTCCAGTTATTGGCATTATCGTCGTTGTGTATACTGTTATGCGTGCTATCCTTTTTCAAAGTGGTATCCGTGGGATCATAGAATATATTATACTCAAGACCTTCTTTCAAAAGTTTAGACACTGAACCCAACGGAAACCACTCAATATCAGAATTGATATGATTGACTGTGTTGTTAACAGATATTGGTATTGATAAGTTGCTCAAGCATAAAGTGACTTGACCAAGAGCAGCATTCGTTTCTCTCCATGAACAACCTAATTTCAACTCGTTGATACACCCGAAGCTGGTCAATCCATTTTTCAATTTTTTAACATCAAACAATGGATCCAGTGCATGACTATTCCTATCTACTTCAACAGTACTAATGTTGAACACAGTGTTGTAGATGTTGAGGTTCCTTAATTTGGCCAATTCCTCATGTATGTTTTCTATATCCACACTGATATCGTTCCATTTTCCTAAATTGTGTTTATACTGCAGGTACTTTTGAGTGTTCTCAACATTGGCCTTAGCCAAAAATATTTTCTTCTTCTTTTTTTCTAATAGTCTTTCCTTGGCTAACGTTTGGTCAAGTCTCTCCTTTTCAAGCTTTGCATCTTTGATTTTTATTATCAATTCTTCCGTTTCATTGTTGATTCTTTTGATATCCTGCAGATTAGAAATATCCACCTTTGATAAGCCGTTGTGACTATCATTGTTTTTTACTGGTTTAACAGGTGATCTTTCTTCAATACTTTGCATACTCAATCTTTTTTCTTTGTATCTTTTTTTAGGAGAAAGCGAATAAGAGAACGATCTTACACTTTCGGCAGTGTCATTTGCTGAACTATTTTGTTCTAAAATTCTTGCTTTATAAATCTGCAATTTCTTCAAAAAGTTTTGATACTTCTCCTTTTCACTCAATAAATTCTCAAACTTTTCATTCAACTTTACTTTCAAAGTTTCACAACACTCCTTGCACAGCGGATGCTTTATGTTTGGAAGCAGATCACCATTCAACGATTCTAGATTTGTCATGCTATCATTGATTATGTCAAATACAGGCTCTAAGGCTTTAATCTTTTTGGATATAAAGTGGTCATTGGTGTTGATTAGAAGAGAAGAATCCGTAACTTCAGAAGCTTGCTGAGGCTTATCGTTTAGTATTATGTAACTACTGTCCTTAAGTTTGAGCCTTTGATTATGCTTTTTGAGTCTATTTTTGTACGTACTTGATGATTGAATATCCTGTATGAAACTATGGTTATGTTTAGAATCAGATGGTGAAATGTTGGAGCTTTTAGATGGATGTGCTATGGAGTCTAATTGCAGCTTGGATAACGATAGAAATGATGAGTCGAAATCTTCAGTTTTGATCATGGAGTGACAATATCCACAATTAAAAGTAGCATATCCAGAGGGATGTGCTGGATTCATTATGCTATATGGTGTGCTTTGGGATTGTTTCGTTCTATTGAGTCTTAAGGGTGACTGTATCATGAATACATAGATTAGTATTTGGGAAAACAAAAAAAACAAGAGTAGAGCTTATTGATTGTCGGATATAAGTTATAATACACGTGACGCATACGCTACAATGTAACAATCAGGCTACAGTCCCGCTACCAATGTTAAAAAAAAAAAAACATAAATCCCATTCCGGTTTTAACCCTCATTTTTCAATTAAAAAAAAAATAAATAAAATCAAAAATGGCCAATGCGAATTTAACACGGATTTAAAAAAAAGAAGAAGAAAACAATTACGCATAGATTTATCCGAAGTATGTGATAACAGCGATTGGAAAGGTGATACAGAAACAGGAATGTACACAATCAAATACCAAATTAAAAAGCCTAACCAGTTTTATACACTCAAAGTACGTATACCTTTGTGTGTCTCTTTCTACCGTGAACACACAAGTCTTATATACCCACTTGTTCTGCAGATATCATCCTAACATTCAACCCAGGTCCACTTTATCCAGGCACCCCCTCACCGTTACCGATTTTACAGACAAAAGAAAAAATGCACCCAAACCTTAAACGCGGATTATTATCGGATAAATAGACGTCTTTTTCGTTTACGTCTAAGGACTTTGACAGTGTGCTCATCACTCCAAAGTTTTCTCCACGGCAAAAAAAGGGCCACACAGTAAAATCCACACCAACCGATGAGCTCACTCGTTTCCTTAGATGAGCAAAGTGGGTCTAAGCACTTTCCAGTCTATTTTGCCGTGATGGATGAGTAAAGTCTAAGCACAATGCCTGAGGCATTTAAAATTACAAAGTTGATTGCAACATCAACGACAGAGACGATCGCTGACTGTGTTTTCGATTGTCTTCAAGAAGTATATATACAGCGGTATGATACGTTCATCATTATGACTGACATGTTTACATCTCTTGCAGGTTATTTCAACAAAATGTCTAATCAGATAAAACCAATAAAAGTACAGATAAAATTATAAATCATCCAATGACTGGTTCCATTTATAGTAAATCTAACAGCCTCAAGGATGAGAAACACTCTCATCCTTCTGATGCTTCCTACCACAATCACGATACCGAGGAAGTTGAGTCCATAAACTCCTTCGATGACTTGGAAAACCAGAACGATATTCAAATGACTCACCAAATTTCAAAGATCTTATCAAGCACCAGCAAAACCGCTGGTGATGGTGTTGAAAGAATCGAATCTTTAGCCAGAGTCCTATCCACCAAGACCAAAAAACAACTAGACTCATTGGTTATCAAGGAGGGCTTGGACTTTGACTTACAGCAAGTCTTGGAGTACTTGAGAAACCAGAAGTCAGAGCAAGGTATCATCTCCAACGACACTGGTGTTGCATTCAATGAGTTGAATGTCATTGGTGTTGATGCCTCTGCTGCTGTTGCTCCCTCTATTGACAACATGATCTATCAGTACCTAACCTGGCCCAAGAGACTGATCCAGGGTAAAAACAAGCCAGTTACCAAATACATTGTCAAGGACGCCATTGGTGTTGTTGAAAGTGGTGAGATGCTCATGATCATTGGTAGACCTGGTGCTGGTGCCTCGTCAACCATGAGAGCCATTGCAGGTGAAATCGATGAATTTGTTGAAGTCAACGGTCAGTTCTCCTATGATGGTCTAGACCAACAGCAAATGATGAAGGCCTTCAAGGGATATGTCATCTACGTTCCAGAGTTGGATTTCCATTTCCCAAGAATCACTGTTAAGGAAACATTGGACTTTGCCATCAAGTGTAAGCTACCAAGAACCAGAGTTGATGGAATTTCAAAAAAGGAATATGTTGACACCATGAGAGACTTATGGTGTACTGTCTTTGGATTGAGACACACCTACAAGACCATTGTTGGTTCAGGTGTTGTTAGAGGTGTTTCCGGTGGTGAAAGAAAGAGAGTTTCCCTAGTTGAGGCCCTTGCCATGTCCGCCTCCATCTACTGTTGGGACAATGCCACCTTGGGTCTTGATGCCTCCTCTGCCTTGGAATTCGCTCAAGCCATCAGAACTGCCACCAACTTAACAAACACAACAGCCATCATTTGTGTTTACCAAGCTGGTCAAAAGATCTATGATCTAATGGATAAGGTCTCTGTTTTGTACAATGGTAAGCAGATCTTCTTTGGTCCTGCTGATGAGGCTGTGGAATACTTCACCAACATGGGGTTCATCAAGCCTCACAGAATGACCTCCGCAGAGTTTTTGACTTCTGTTACCTTGGATTGGGACAACAAGAACTTGGACTGTAAGGAGGGTTATGAAAACACCATCCCAAAGAATGTTGATGAGTTCATTGATTACTGGAAGGCTTCCCCTCAATACGCAAATGCCCTGAAGATGTATGACGAATATGTTGCCAACCACAACTCCCAGGAAACCCACCACAGATTGGAAGAGTCCATGAAGCAAAGAAAGCAAAGCAGGGAACCTTTACATTCCTTATACACCACCAACTACTGGACCCAGATCTGGTACTGTATGGTCAGAGGTGTCCACAGAGTCAAGGGTGACATGACCTACACACAGGTCTACCTATCCTCATTCTTGACCAAGGGTTTCTTTGTTGGTTCCATGTTCTACAAGATCGATCCTATCAGCCAGTCCACCACTGCCGGTGCCTACTCCAGAGGTGGTTTAATCTTCTATGTCCTATTGTTCTGTTCATTGACCTCCTTGGCTGAAATCTCATCCTCCTTCGCCAACAGAGCCATCATCATGAAACACAAGTCCTACTCCATGTACCACACATCCGCTGAGGCTCTACAGGAAATCTTCACTGAAATGCCAGTAAAGTTTGTTGCTGTTGCCATTCTTGCCCTGGTCTCCTACTGGCTACCTGCCTTGAAGTGGCAGGCCGGTGCCTTCTTCCAGTACTTTTTGTACATGTTCACTGTCCAGCAGTGTACCTCCTTCATCTTCAAGTTCTGTGCCACTATCACCAAGGACGGTACCACCGCCCACGCTGTTGGTGGTTTGTATGTCTTGGTCTTGGCCTTGTACTGTGGATTCTTCCTTCCAATCGGACAGATGCATCACTGGGCCAGATGGATCAGATACATCAACCCATTGACCTACGCCTACGAGTCCACCATGGCCACTGAGTTCCACGGCAGAAACATGCTGTGTTCCAAGTTGATTCCTAGTGGTGTTGGCTACGAGTCTGTTTCCCTAGCTAACCAGGTCTGTAACTTTGCCGGTTCTGTTAAGGGTAGCAAGTACGTCAACGGTGACACCTACTTGAAGGCTGCCTACCATGCCAAGTACCACCCTGATGCCTGGCAAGGATGGGGTATCAACATCATCTGGACCGTCTTCTACATTGTTTTGAATGTCATCATGAGTGAGTACCTGAAGCCCCTAGATGGTGGTGGTGACTTGTTGCTTTTCAAGAGAGGCTGCATGCCGGAGTTCGGTGACAATGCCGACTCCAAGGTTGCCTCCAGAGAGGAGATGATGTATGCTCTAAACGGTCCAGATGTTGACTTGGAAGAGGTCATTGCCAGCAAGGATATCTTCTCCTGGAAGAACTTGTGTGTTGATGTCAACTACGACGGTGGTTCCAGAAGATTGCTAAAGAATGTTTACGGTTATGTCAAGCCTGGTAAGATGACTGCATTGATGGGGTCCTCCGGTGCCGGTAAGACTGTCTTGTTGACGGCCTTGTCCCAAAGAATCAAGAACGTCACCATCACCGGTGACCTATTGGTCAACAACAAGCCATTGCCACAATCCTTCAAGAGATCCTGTGGGTTCGTCACTCAAGCTGATAACCACATGACTGAATTGACTGTTAAGGAGTCCCTACAATTTGCTGCTGATTTAAGACAAAATGCCTCTGTCTCCCACGAAGAAAAAATGGAGTATGCCGACAAGATCATCAAGTTGTTGGGTATGCAAAACTACGAAAATGCTGTTGTTGGTAAGATTGGTAGGGGTTTAAATGTCGAACAAAGAAAGAAGTTGTCCATTGGTGTTGAGTTGGTTGCCAAGCCATCCCTATTGCTTTTCCTTGATGAACCTACCTCTGGTTTGGACTCCAACTCCTCCTGGAACATTGTCCAATTCTTGAAGGCCCTTGCTGACTCCGGTATGTCCATCTTGTGTACCATCCATCAACCTTCAGCCACCTTGTTTGAACAATTTGACAGATTGTTGTTGTTGAAGAGAGGTGGTGAAATGGTTTACTTTGGTGACATTGGTGAAAATTCCAGAACCATGCTGTCCTACTTGGAAAGAGAGTCAGGTCTCATCTGTGATAAGTCTGAAAACCCTGCTGAATGGATGTTGGATGTTGTTGTTGGTAACAGTGTTGGTAAGGACTGGGCTGAAACCTGGAGACAATCCCCTGAACACGCTGCTGCCATTGTGGAATTGGATGCCCTAAATGAATCATTGACCAACAAGGCCCAAAGTGAAGATCCTGAATTGCTAACTGTTTATGCTGCTCCTCACTGGGTCCAATTCAAGACTGTTTTGTGGAGAACCTACATTCAATTCTGGAGAGCTCCTGTCTACATCAGAGCCAAGTTCTTGGAATGTGTCTTCTGTGCCCTTGTTGTTGGTTTGTCTTATGTCTGGACCGGTAGATCCACCGCTGCCCAGGCTGCCACTCAATCCTTCTCCTCAACCTTCATGATGTTGTTGATTGCCCTAGCCATGGTCAACCAAATGCACGTCTTTGCCATCGACTCCAGAGAGTTGTATGAAGTCAGAGAGGGTGATTCATCCACATTCCACTGGGGCCACTTGCTAATTTCACACACCTTGATTGAAATTCTGTGGTCATCTCTCTGTGTCTTCTTCTGTTTCATCTGCTACTACTGGCCATTGATGGGTTCAGGAAGAGCCTCACATGCTGGTTATTGGTTCTTCATCTACGTTATTGTGTTCCCAATCTACTTCATCTCATACGGTTCCTGGATCATCTACATGGCCCCTGATGTTCCTTCAGCCTCCATGATCAACTCCAACATCTTTGCCATGATGATGTTGTTCTGTGGTATTTTGCAACCTGAACACAAGATGCCAGGTTTCTGGACCTTCATGTACAAGCTATCTCCATTCACATATGTTGTGCAATCCTTGACCACCTCAGTTGTTCACGGTAAGAAGGTTGAGTGTATCCCACATGAATTGAGAATCCTTGATCCACCATCCGGACAAACTTGTGGAGCATTCTTGAGCACATACTCCAAGCACCACCCAGGTTACTTGAAGAACCCAGATGCCACAAGCAACTGTGAGTACTGTCCATACAACAACCAAGACCAAGTTGTTGCTGAATTTGGTGTTCACTGGGACCAGAGATGGAGAAACTTTGGTTTCCTATGGGCCTACATTATTTTCAACTTCGTTGCCATGTTGCTGTGTTACTACATAATGAGAGTTAAGGGCATTCATATTCCAGATGTTAAGGGAATCAAGAAGTGGTTCAGCAGTCCAAGAAAGGAGAGACATGAGCCTGAAAAGAACATCTTCAAGGAAAAACCAGAGGATAAGCACATTGTCCAAGGAACTGCTTAAATGCTGATGTAAAAAACAAACAAACCTAATAGATAATATATTTAGAATACTGAGAAACATATATATATTAATAATAAGAAACACTTTTATGACTTTTTGAAAAAACTGTAAACTGCAATGCTCAGTTAATTGATTAAACCTTTTTTCTGAAAACATCTTCATCTGATGAATTACCCAAATAGGAAGGTTGGCAAAAAAAAAGAAATTTTCAGAGTCTTAGTGCACGGTTAGCATCGTTTCTTTTTTTCTTTTTTTTCGACGCTCCATCCTGAGCCAATTTTTTATTGCCTTTTTAGTTACTGTGCATTTTCTGAAAAAACACATTATAGGAACACTATTTAGAATATAGGATTCATATTACACAACACAACCATAAAGGAAATTAGTAGATACAACCGATCAACATCAAAATGGCTAAAGCATCCAAGGCTACTAAAAAATTCATTGCTTCCAAGAAGCTGGATAAGAAGATTGACCAAGAAAAGGTCAACAAGAAGGAAAACGAAAAGTTCCTGAAGAGAAGAGGTAACAACTATACAAAGAGTAAATTACTGAACAAAAGCAAGACTTTGGAACAAATACAAGAGGAAAAGTTCAACAAAACCAAAGAAGGCCAGCTGCAAAGCAGAGAAAAGGAAGTCACCAGAAAGAGTAAAGTCAATGACGAGAAGCTGTCTGAGTACTTTGATGACAACAACGCTGATATTCCTAAGGAGCTACAAAAGCCATTAGCCAAGAAGGCCGAAAAGGAATCTGAGGAGGAATCATCTGAAGAGGATGAAGACCTGGACTTGGATGACTTGAAGGAAGAGGATCCAGAATTTTATAAATATCTAGAAGATAACGACAAAGGGTTATTGGAACTGAATGATAATGTGATGGACCAATACAGCGGTGATGACGATTCAGATGCTGAACAAAGTGTCAAGGCCACTGCTGAAAAGATTGAAGTCACATACAAAATGGTCAACAATTGGAGTGTTGCTTTGAACAAAATAAGCAAGAAAAACCCTAACTTGAAGTTAATCAAAACCATCATCACTGCCTTCAAGGCCTCTATCAACATGAACAACGAGGAAGTCATCAATGACTTGAAGTTCACCATCACAGATGAAAAGGCATTCTCCAAGCTGATGCATCTAACTTTGAAGGACTTGCCAACTGTCATCATTGAAAAGTTGGAGCCTTACACCATAAAGAAATTACCAAATGAGCAAACAACCAGAATATTGAATCCAAAGACCAGCGCCAAGGTTGCCAATGTTTTAAAGCACCACGCCGCCAACTTGATCCTAATGATCCAAGACATAAACCAGGACATGAAGATGGCATCCTTGATACTCCACTCAACTTCCCAACTGCTACCTTTCTTCTTGTCTCATAGAAGAACCTTGAAGAAGTTGATATCCGCTGTTGTTGAGAACTGGGCCACCACCAAGCATCTAGAAATACAAATCACATTGTTTGCGTTTTTGTTTGAGTCATGTAAAGAGTTCAAGAAGTCCATAATGTTGGAAAACTTATTAAAGAGTTTGTACTCATCATTCATCAAGAACTGTGCCACCAACAGTAACAATAACTTGAGAACAGCCAACTTGGTCAACTTCCAAAAGAACTCCATGGTTGAAATCTTCTTGTTGGACTCCACCCTGTCATACCAAATTGGATTTGAATACTTAAGACAACTGGCCATTCACTTAAGAAACTCCATAAACGCTCAAACAAACAACAACCACAACTCCAAAAACAAGATCGATCCAGCCAATGCATACAAGATTGTTTACAACTGGCAATTCGTTCACTCATTGGACTTCTGGTCCAGATTCTTGTCCATGGCCTGCCACAGTGATGCTGTTGTTGAACAGAACTCCAACATGAACGAGTTGATCTATCCATTGATCCAAATAACCATCGGTACCATCAAGTTGATTCCAACCGCACAATTCTTCCCACTGAGATTCTACCTAATCAAGTCCTTGAACAGATTGATTCACTCAACAGGCGTTTACGTTCCTGTGTATCCATTATTACAAGAGATCTTGAACAGCAACATATTCAAAAAGCAAGTCAAGAAGGAGGACAAGAAGATGGAGCCATTTGACTTCCAAACCAACATCAAGTGTAATGCCCAGTACCTGAAGAGCAAGACCTATCAAGACGGTGTTGTTGACCAGTTCATAGAGATCCTTGGTGAGTTCATGAACTGCTTCTGCAAGAGTGTTTCGTTCCCTGAACTGTCCACCCCAGTCATCATATCCCTGAAGAGATTCATCAAGGTCAACTCGAATAACTATAAGTTCAACAAGAAGCTGAATGTCCTGCTGGAGAAGATCATCAAGAACAACGAGTTCATCGAGGGCAAGAGAGAAGATGTTGAGTTCTCACCTTCAAACAAGGCCGAGCTGAACAAGTTCTTGGTCGATGTCGATTGGAAGACTACCCCATTGGGTAAGTATGTCTCCATCGAAAGAGAAATCAGAGAAGAAAGACAAAAGATGCTGTTGGCTGCCTTGGAAGAGGATAATGATGTTGAGGAAGATGAGGAAGAAGAGCAAGAAGAACAAGACGATGATGAAAGTTCTGATGAAGAGTAAATACTATATAGAATGCATATATAACTTAAAAAAAAAAACCGAATTTTAAAAAAGAAAATTAACCATGTCTACTTGTAACCCCTTCTGGTTCCCAGATGATTGCTAGACATCTGCTGTTGCTTCAATCTATTGATCTCCTCATTTTTCTTGGACACATCACTTCTTAACTGTTGAACAACTTTTTTCAAAGAGTTCATAGCCTCCGAATAGTTCAACTTGACCTGTTTCATTTTTTCCTCATGCTTTTTCGAATACTGCTCATATAAATCAGTGTTAATCTTTGACATTTCCTTTTCCATAGTCATATCAAAGTTTTTGGTCTTTTGCTCAAACTCATTGATTTGTAGTTCCTTCTCTTTGATGGATTGCAACAGCTTGTTGTTTTCCTCCTTAAGCTCGTTGATTTCCTTGACATTTTGAGCCTCAATCATGTTCAGCTTATCTTTCATATGCTCATTTTCCTTCTCAAGCTCTAGGATTCTCTTATCTGTGGTTTGCTTGAGCTCTGTGTACTTGTTCATGTTTTCCAAGTCTCTTTCGTTGTTTTGCATTATTTGGGATTCTAATTTCTCTTCCTTCTTCCTAACCTCTATTAATTTATCCTCTAGAAGTTTCAACTTGGATGCAATACCAGTGTTTTCCTTGATAAGTCTTTCCTTTTCATTCTTTTCAATTAAATACATTCTTTTCATGTTTTCATATTTTGCCTTGTCCACCCCATTTGTGTCGTGAGAAACATTTTCCAAAAGACTTGCATCATTTTGCATATTATTTATTA
>ERZ794949.635-NODE-635-length-10643-cov-2.578202_pt1 | contig 10643 bp, 9 predicted proteins | sample MGYA00511363_ERZ794949 | MGnify/ENA primary metagenome ERZ794949 (study PRJEB30137, sample SAMN04331402) | food metagenome | isolation source: T1 must sample point D1 replicate B | place: Australia: South Australia ... | reverse complement strand
GGGCGGCACCCTCGAGAGCGAGCCCTTGCGCTCGTTCCAGATGTACGTCTCGGTCTCGCCGTTGAGCGCGCGCGGCGGCGGGCGGTGCGTCGGCGGCTTGACCTTGGGGAGCGTCGCCCTGAAGCCCGTCACCTCGGACGGGAGAGCCGTGCCGGGCTCCTGCTCGTCGTACATGTTGCAGTCATCGTGGTCGCCGTAATCGGCGTAGCCGCCGAACGACTCGCCGCCGTCGGTCGAGTAGCCGTTATAGGACGACGACGAGTGCAGGTACGACGGGCGAGGGTACGGCGCCGACGTCTGGCGGTGGTGGAGGCGGGACGAGGCGGCCGAGTCGCTGCGGCCCGAGAGCGAGGGAGCCGGGCTGGCCGAGCGGTACGCGAACGCCTGGCGGCCGTGCAGCGAAGGGTGCTGCGCCAACGCCGTCGACGAGTTGGTCGGCGTCGGCTGCGCGCCGGCGTAGTGCGGCGGTGGGACGGGCAGCTCGGTGTTGATCGGCGCGAGGAAGTACTGGCCGACCGTCTGCAGCGGCGCGACCGTCGCGTGCCGGCTCGACTCGGGCTGCGCCGTCGGCTCCTCGCCGTAGTAGCTGCCGACAGGCGCTGGAGCGTACCCGGAACCGGCCGGGTGCGCCTGGTGCGCGTGCGCGCCGCCGCTCGTCGACTCGCCGCCGCCGCCGAACGAGAGGCCGTGCAGGTTGGCGCCGAGGTTGCTGACGGCGGTCGACGGTCGAGATGAGCTCGGCAGAGCGTTGGCTCGCTCGAGACGGTCTGCGAGGGCGCTCGAGTGCGAGTCAGTGAGCTAGCTCGAGGCGAAAGTCGGAGCGAAAGCGAGACGGACCGTGCACAAAGCGAATCATCTCGCCGATGAGGCCATTGGGCGAGAGCGTCTCGTGCGTTCGAGCTGCGGGCACCGAGTGAGAGAGTCAGCCTCGGGTCGGGAAAGGCAAAGGCTGCAGGCTTCAGAGGAGAGAGGGACGCACGAGACATGAGGAGGTCGACGAGCTCTGCCCAGCTGACGAGCCACTGCCCGGTGCCGGGCACGTCGACGAGGAAGCCGTCACCGTGCTGTGCGGGCTTGAGCTGCGCGGCGGGAAGATCTGGAGCGGGACGAGCGTCAGCGTTGCTCGACTGCGCCAAGGCCGCCCGGGCTGAGAAGGAGGACGACGCACGAGACGAGTCGATGCTGGAGGCCGCAGAGGGTGCACGCGACCGAGGGGAGGCGGGTCGAGGAGGTGGAGGAGCGAAGCCGGCGCGAATCGGCGGCGAGTGGCGCGTTGGTCCGGAAGGCTCGAAGCGCTCGAGGGGCGGTGGCTCGGCGGCGACGACGGCGGGCTGGTCGTGGCTCATGGCGGGATGCGGGTCGGGCAGGGCGTGCGTGCGAGCGAGTTGAACTTGTGCGTGCGGTGCGAACGGCGATCGAGGGTGTCGGGGCCTCGTCGGACGATGCGGGAGGAAGTCGAGGAGGAGGTCGGGTGCGAGTCGGCGTCCAGCGCGGTCCGTCGCGTGCGAGGGCAAGGAGGGATCGCAGGAACCGAAGTCTGGCGAACACGGCGAGCGGAAGCAGAGCCAAGCACGAACCGAGTGCGAGCCTCGTCGACGAGCGAGCCATCGTCGCCTCGTCCGCCCGCTCCGGCACCTCCTGTCGGCGACGGCCCCGGAACTTTTGTGCTCGGGCGGCACAGCTGAATGGGACACCGAGCCCGGAAACTCCTGTACGTGCACGAGCCACGGACGGACAGGAGAGGTGTGCGGACGGTCGAGAGAGAGAGGAGCGTCCGGGTTGGTTCGCCCGCCGTGCCGACGGCCGCGGCGAGTTCGGGCTGTGCAGCGAGTCGACAGGCAGGGGCTTCTGCTGCGCGCGAGAGCTCGCTCGCTGCTGCAGAGCGTGCCGGGCAAGCCGCAGGCCCGCCGCGTCCTGACCGGCAGCCGCACGTCGCCGTCGCCCCAAGGGCAGAGTCCGATCGAGCTGGACGCCGCGCGAGGTTGCCGCTCTCTCTCTCTCTCCCTCTCCCACCATACCATGGCTGCTCCAGCTCAGCAGGACCGCAAGGTCCGCCTCGACCTCGTGCGCGCTGCACCCGACCAAGTCCTCACGCTCCGGCGCGTCCTCCACTTCCTCGCCGTCGTCCTCCCCCACATGTGTGCGTCCTCCTCTCTCCCTCGACCGCTTGCACAGCTGACCTAGCTCCTGCGCCCGCAGTCATCGTCCTCCCCATCCGTGTCATCCTCGCCCACACCGTCCTGCGCTGGCGCTCGCGCTCTGTCCGCGTCCTCGGCCGCCCCGCCCTCGCCGACTTCGTCGTCAAGCTCGCCCAGTTCATCCTCAGCCGCCTGCACGTCGCCCAGTCGCGCATCATCTTCAACCGCGACCGGTCCTACAACCTCGTCCACGGTGGGCCCTACTTCAAGGGCGCGCGCGACTGGGTTACCCGGGTCGAGGTCAACGGCACGGCCGGGCGCTGGATCGCGCTCCCCGGCACTCGACGCGCCGAGGACCAGGTCGTCCTGTACTTCATTCACGGCGGCGGCTTCGTGTGCGTCCCTCTCGTCCGCTTCGCCGAGCCGCTGAGCAAGCGCACCTGGCTGACCTCCCTCCCTCTCTCTCGCAGGCTCGACACGGGCTCGAACGCCCAGGACATCTTGCTGCACGCCATGAAGGCGCTCAACCTCAAGAAGAGCGTGCAAGCCTCGGTCTTCTGCCTCGACTACCGTGCGTTCAAGCTCTCCTTCTCTCCTCCTCGCGCGCTTCCCGACTTGACCTCGCCCCTCCTCTCGCCGAAACAGGCCTCGCGCCCGAGTACAAGTACCCGTCGCAGCTCATCGAGACGCTCGCCGGCTACCACTACCTCGTCAACACGCTCGGCATCAGCGAGGACAAGATCGTCGTCGCCGGCGACTCGGCCGGCGGCAACTTGGCGACCGCCTTCCTCCTGCACCTCGCTCGTCCGGCCAAGGAGATCTACGTGCCCGAAGAGCTTGGGCCTACTCCTGGTCGTCCCGGCGTGAGTCCCTCCCGCGTCGGCCGTCATGGTCGAGACGACGCACTGACCCCCTCTTTCGCTGCCGCGCAGGGCGCCCTCATCATCTCGCCCTTCGTTAACCTCGCCTCGCGCTCGCGCTCGTCGTTCGCCAACACGCCTCACGACTTCATCGAGCTCGGCGGCGGCTTCCGCGCCGCGTGCGACTACCTCGGCGTCACGCCGCCGCCCTCGTACCGGTTCCCCGAGCCGTCGCTCAACCCGCTGTACCAGTTCACGATGCCGCGCGCGCACCCGCCCGTCGACGGCGAGAAGCTGCACACCCTTCACGGCTGGGCCCACTGCGAGGGCATCGAGTTGTTCCGCTCGCCGTACGTCAACCCGGTCGTGCAGCGCGACGCGAGCTGGTGGAAGGAGGCCATGCCCGGCGGCGGCAAGACGGTCGTGACCTGGGGTGCGTCCCTCTCTCACAAACTCGTGGCTACGAGGACGAAGCTGACGTCGTACCTGCAGGCGGCAAGGAGATCTTCGCCGACGACGACAGCGAGTTCTTCCAGCGGCTTGAGAAAGTCCGTCTCGTTCTCCTCTCCCTCGTCTGTCTCGAGCCCTTCATGAGCGCCACCAGCAAGCTCTCCATGCGCAAGAGAACGCTCTCGCTGACGATCGCCCTCTCGCATCCGCAGGCCGGCGTCGCGCCAACCAAGGTCTTCAAAAAGTTCGGCGCGCACGACTGGATCCTCCACGACTGGGTGCGTCTCTCCTCTTCCTCTCACACCCTGTACGACGTCGAGCCCGAGCTGACGCCCCTCCGTCGCCCGCAGAGCGTCCCGACCTCGTGGCGCACCAAGGCGACCGGCCCCGAGAGCAAGTTCACGTACGGCCTCGACGCGATCGTCAGCCTCCTCTCGCGCGTCGCAGCCGACGCAGCCACCTCCTCCTCGCCTCGCACCGCTCGTCGCTCGGCCGACAAGAAGCAGCCGAGCAAGATCGAGAAGAAGCCGTCGAGCGGCGGCGCGAGCGCCATTGAGAAGGTCGGCAAGGACGAGGCGGCGGCGCACGAGTCGTACGCTCAGGTCGCGGGGCACGAGGAGGATGCTCAGGCCCCGGTCGTCGCCAAGGGCGAAGGTGACGTGCTGCACGTCGGCGGCTCGATCGAGGGGAGCGGCGTCCTCGTCGAGAAGCCGGCGAAGGGGTCCGTGTAGAGCTCTCTCTCGATCCGCTCGCGCTGCAAAGTCCGTATCGCTCGTCGTCTCGCAGACTAGAGAAGTGAGAGACGAAAGCTGGGTGTGCATGGCAAGCAACAGAGTACGAAAGAAACAGCGAGCCGGTCCCTCCTCGTCAGCGCTCGTCGGCCGTCTCCTCGGCCTCCTTCTGCGCCTCGAACCACGTGTCGAGCGTGTCCCTCCCGCCGACCATCTCGATGCCGTGCCGACTTCTCAGGTGCCGCTCGACGTCATACACGCGCTTGAACCAGAACCGGCACGTCCCCTCCGTGTCCTCGTCCTCCTCGTCGACGTCGGCGGCGGCGGCGGCGGCGCGCTCGCTGCGGCTCAGCCGCCCGACCTGGACGTTATCGAAAGGGAGCGCGAGGATGGCCGGGAACGGGCAGGCGTACTGGCGCGGGACGTGGAGAAGGCCGGGGCGAGGCCGGTCGTCGCCTTTGCCGACCGAGGCGGCGCGCGAGGCCGGCGCCGACTTGCGCTGCGGCTGCCCGGCCGAGGCGGACGGGTTGGCGCCGTGCGCGTAGTGCGCGCCGCTGACGAGGTCGCGGTAGAAGGTCGAGGCGGGAGAGGCGGCCGAAGGAGGGATGGGCGGGAAGCCGTGCTGCGGGCGAGGGGCGGCAGGGTCAGCGTCTCCTTGACAGGACGAGGAGCGCGCTCGAGAGGGACGCACAGCTTCCTCGAGCACCTTGCGCTTCTTCTTGCCGCCGTGACGGAAGGCCTCCCTCATGCGCTCGTCGCGCTCGGCCTCTTGCCGGTCCTCCCACTCACTGCCGCCCTCCGAGCCCGACACGCCGTCGCCCGCCCGCTCGTCGCCCTCGCCCCTCTCCTCGCCCTTGCCCTTGTCGCGCCGCCTGCCGCGCCCGCCCCTCACCCTCGTGCGCTTGCGGCTACGGCGCTGCCGGCCTTCGGGCAAGCCCTCGAGGCCGGCCTCCTCGTCGGCGGCGTGCAGCTTGAGGTGCGTGCGCAAGCCGAACGTCGTCGTGAACGTCTTGCCGGCGCACTGCGCGTAGTGGCAGCGCGGCGGATGCGCCGCCTTGGTGTGCTTCTGCAGGGCGGACCAGACGCCGAACTGGCGCTCGGCGAACGGCTTCGAGGCGCAGTCGGGGTGGAGGCAGGCGTAGCGAGACACTGCGAGCAGAGGGAGCACGTCAGCACGAGGACGTCGAGCGAGGAGAGCGAGAGCGAGAGGAGGACGTACGGTCGTGCGTCTTCTCGTGGCTCTTGAGGTGATGCTTCTGCTGGAACGTCTTGCCGCACCCGGGATGAGGGCACGCGAGCGGCTTGACGGCGGGGACGCCATGCGCGACGGAGAGGTGCTCGTTGAGAAGGCGGTGCTTGCGAAAGACCTTGGCGCAGTGCGAGCACTGCGAGCGAGACGAGGGCCGAGGTCAGTGCGAGGTCGAGCGAGTCCGAGGCGAAGGCGAGGCGGGGACGCACATCATAGGTCTTGGCGGCGTCTACAAGGCCGAGGTGGACGCTGTCGACGTGAGCCTTGAGGTGCTGGGCGGTCCAGAAGCGCTTGTCGCAGCCGTCCTCGGAGCAGGCGAACGGCTTGTCCGACTCAGGGGCGTGCGTGCGGATGTGGGCCTTGAGGTGGCTGTCGCGGGCGAAGGTGGCATCGCAGTCGGTGCAGGCGAAAGGGCGCTGCGAGGGAGGGGCAGGAGTCAGCGCACGAGCGAGAGGAGGGAGGGGGAGAGAGAGGGTGGACGCGCCTCGCCGGTGTGGCTCCTCTCGTGCTCCTCGAGGCGGACGGGGCGGACGTACGAGCGGCCGCAGCCGGGCCAGGAGCACTTGTAGCGCCTCTTGCGCGGCTTGAACTCTGCGCCGTCGGTGAAGAGGCCGTCGTCGTCGTCGTCGTCGGTGCCGAGCTGGACGGACGAGCCGTCGTCGTACGAAGAGGCGTCGCCGGTGGAGGATGCGGCCTCGTCGTCGTCGTCGGTGAGGGTGTGCTGCTCGGCGGGACGGTAGTCGCTGTCGTCGTCCGAGGCCTTGAGACGGAGGGTGCGGGTGCGGGGTCGGGGCGGGGCGGAGGAGGACGAGGGCGGCGGCGAGAGGAGGGCGGTCGAGGTGGATGCGACTGCCGAGGCCATGGTGGCAGGGCAGGCCCGCTGTACGCTCGCTCACAGCAGCAGGGCGGGGCTACGAGGCGAGGAGCGAGCTGATGAAGCCTCGGAGGCAAGGGAAGCTCGCCGCCGGCACTTCTTCTCGACCCGTCCTCGCCCGCCACCACAGCTCTGCGCGTGCAGCTTTGTACACCGTGAGTCTCTCTCTCGACTCTCAGGAGCGCGCCTGTCCGCTTGGAACCAGGGCGCGGGGGCGAGCGGTTGCTCGGCAGCCACCGGCACCGCTCGAATCCTCTCGAGCCTCGGATTGGCTTCACACGGCCTCGCGGCGGGCTGGGCAGGGGCCGCAAGGGGTTGCGAGAGGCTGTCGGAGCTACATAGAGCCCTCCTCGCACGGCCACCCCGACTGACGCCGTCTCGATCTCGTCCAGACTCGTCCTCGCTCCTCATCGCTCCTCGACCACACCGCCTCGCGTCCAACCCCTCTCGCCGCCTGCGCCTACCCGCACCCACACACGATGGCTTCGACCTCGCCCAACACCGACGACATCCTCGGCCAGCACCGCTTCACCACCCCGGGCGCGTCCTCGTCCCCTCTCGCCCAGGCCCCGACCGCCTCGTCCATCCTCGGCGGCACCCAGCTCGACCCGGCCAGCTTCCACCCGCTCGCCGGCCTCGTCGACAACAAGGACCTCGACTACCTCCTCCTCGAGGACGACAAGCTCAGCGCCGTCGCTGGTGGCAAGACGGTCCTCCCGAACCGCGGCTGGGGCGACGAGTTGTGCTACGGCACCGGCTCGACCTACCTCGCAGGTGCGTCCCATCCCCCTTTCCTCTCTGTCCATCTCTGCGCTCCCTCGGCTGACAGTGCCGTGCGCCCGTCGCTCGCAGGTCTCGGTCTCGGCGGCGCTTGGGGCTTCTGGGAGGGCCTCCGTCGTCCGCTCGCCGCGCCCCGCTCCGTCTCGACCGCCGCCCCACTCGCCGCCGCAGCAGCCGGTACCGCCGGTGCCGCTCCCTCGGCCGCCGCAGCAGGCGCCGGCGCCGCACCAGCCGCGTCGGCCGTCGGCGCCCAGGCGACGGCCTTCGTCAAGGACGCGGCCAAGCAGGTGACCGAGGGCGCCAAGCAGGCGGCGGCGTCGACGACGACGAGTGCGGCGCAGGCGGCGCGCATCTCGGGTCGGCTGCGGTGGAACAACATCCTGAACCAGGTCACCCGGCGGGGGACGGCCATGGGCAACTCGGCCGGTGTGCTCGGTGCGTCCTTCTCTCGCTCTACCTAGACGCTCTCAACGAGCAAGCTCTTCTTGAACCTCGCGCTGACTCGACGCTCGTTCTCCTCGCAGCGCTCATCTACAACGGGATCAACTCGACGATCGACGTGTACCGGGGCCACCACCACGACGTGTACGGCTCGATGGCTGCCGCCGCTGCGACTGGAGCCATTTGGCGCTCGACTGGTGCGTCCCTTTCACTCGTCTCACCCGCTCACAGCGTCCTCGTCTAGCTCGAGCTGACCTTCTCATCTCGCTCGCTCGCGCGCAGCCGGCGTCAAGCCCATGGTCGTCACGTCGGGCATCCTCACGGCGGCCGCTGCAGGATGGTCGTGGGTCAAGGTGCAGCTGCTGTGAGACAGGAGGGCGTGTGTAACTTGTAGGGCGCCGCGCGCGACGCCGTTTTATGATAGAGCCGTTCCCCTCTTTCTCTCGCTCTGGCCCGGCCGTGTTCTCGACGGCGAGCTGCATTTCGTGAGGAAGTCCGGAGAACACGCTCGCTCGGGCGTCGTCGCTCGCCCGACCGCCACGAGGACTGCGCGAGAGAGAGGCCGAGGTGCGATTGGGAAGGTCCGCTCGGACCTTCGATCGAGTGCCACGACGAAGCGAAGCCCGACGGTTCCTGACGACGTGCGGCGCCGTCACTCATTGCCGGTGTGTCTCTCGCGCTGCAAGGAACCGCCCGAGGCGGCGGGCGCCTTGTCTCGTCGACGAGCGCCTTCCGCAAGAAGTGGCGGCTCCCGGGTCGGCTCGTCCAGCGCAGTACTTGCGCTAGTGGCTTTTTAGCTTGACGGATCGCTTGTGCACGCGAGGCGGGACCGCCCAACTCTGTAGCGCGCTAGCCAGCTGACTGCGGGCCAACTGTCGAGCTCGAACGAGCGCGCGCCCCCTCTCTGCTCTCTTCCTCTCACTCGCTCCTCCCTCTCGCCCTCGCGTCGCTCCAGGGCCAGAGGCCGTGCCTGCGTCGTCGCTCATGACGACGATCAATTCGGCTCGTCTCCGCATCGCTTCCGGCTCGACCCCTCGCCGCTCCCTCCAGCTTCCCCTTGCCCTTCTCGACGCGGTCCGAGGGGCGTTTCTCCGACGGTCGTCAAGCGCACGATTATCCGGGCCCGCGGGCTTGGCGACGACGGCTGCGCACTCGTCGAGCCAAGCCTGAAGGGCGAGCGGTACGTGCGCGCAGGTCGTCGTCGGCGGTCGTCGAAGCTCGTCGAGACGCGGCGGGGCAGAGTGCCTTCCGGGCGGGGCAGGTCTGCGCACCATTCAGGGCCGTGTTCTGCGTCGATTTCGAGAGCTCGCGCGGGTTGAGATGCGGAAGGCGATCCTGCCGCATGCACTGCGGCCGTGCGACGGGTCCGGGGGCGAGGGGCGACGTTCGGCTCGTGCCTTGCGGAGGGAGCTGACTCTCCCGGATGGACGGCATGGCTTCTGAGGGCATGCTCGCCGTGCACTCGACGGCCCCGAGGAAGCGCTCTTTGCTCCTGCTCGCCACCCTGCAGCTCGCGCGCTCGCTCTCGCCAGCTCGTCCTCCCAGCGCGCTTCCGCGGCTTCGCGGACCCTTCCGCCTCGCACCTCGCGCTTCCGCCGCGCTCTGCGCGCTCACGTCGCTCCACTCGACTCGCGCACACCCGAAGGAGCAAGGCCAACTCGAACACGGTCGCCGCACGGCCCGCCGCCGCCGCCGCATTCAGACGAACCCGCCGGCGCCGACGTCCGTCCGTCCCGAACCTCCTGAGCCGTGTGCGTCCGCTCTTGCCCCTCTTCTCGCCGGCGAGCTGTGCGCTGATATCTCTCGTGCGTCAGCTCGATCGGCGGCGCACGCCCACAAAGCAGGGGCCTCTCGCCGGCGCGCGACTTTCTCCTCCTCCTCGACGCTCCCTCTCGTCGCTCAACTCGACATGGCCCGGCGACGACCCTCGAGGGGCGAGCGGGATTCGTCCCCTTCAGCAGCAGCTCAGCCACCTCCGGCACCGCGACGAGCGTCCCGCGCCAGGTCTGCGGCCGCCGCCCCAGCTTCCTCCTCCGCCGCCGAGGAGCACTCGCCCGCGCCACCGCCGCCCGCCGCTTCGCCGAGCACCGCACAGCCCGTCCACCCACCCCTCATCTCGTCGTCGCTCGGGCCCGCAACCACTGCCGCAGCGCTCGGCATCGGGCTCGGGCGAGCGCCTCGACAAGGCCAGGTCCGCCGCAGCTCGAGGCGGGCGTCGCTCGACCCGTACCCTTCCTCGGCGGGCGAGGCGCAGCGGCAAGAGTCGCCCGAGACGGTGCGACGAGCGTCGCGCATCGAGCGTGTGCGGGAGGAGGAGGTCGTCGAGGAGCCGGCTCGAGTCGAGCGCGAGGCGGCGGCGGTAGGGAGGACAGCTGTCGAGGGCGAGCGGTGCGTCCCTTTTCTCTCCTCCCCAGCTCTCCTTCACGTCCTGACTCGGTTACCTGCAGAACCTTCGAGCTCGTCGTGCTGCAACAGCCAGAAATCGGCGCCGAGGCCGGCCTCGGCAAGAACACGCTCGGGCGGGTGCGTCCGCTCTCCCTCCCTCTGTTCGACTACGTGCGCATGCTGACGCCTCTCCTGCGCACCTGCAGCTACCTATCGTCCCAGCACCCGTCGTCGAGGTCATCGTCAACGACCCGTCAGGTCAGCGCACGTGCGTCGTCGTCTCGCTCTTCCCTTTCCGGCCGTAATTCCGCCTCTGACTCTTGCCATTGTTCTTCCTCTTCGGCCCTGTCGGTCAACAGCGACGTCGAGCTGCCGTACCTCTTCTGCTCGTGCTCGCTGCGCCAAGAAGACGGCGTCTCGCCTGTCGAGATCGCCCCGCCGGCAAGCGCTCAGGCCTCGACCGACGACGGCGTCGCCGAGGAGTTCAGCGCACTCATCGGCCAGCTCGTGCGCACGCCGCGACGAGTCGAGGACCTCGAGGGTGCGCAGAAGTCGGTCTTCGTCTTCGAGGACGTGAGCGTCCGCACCAAGGGGACGTACAAGCTCGAGTTCCGCCTGGGCGAGGCGTGCGTCTCCCTCTCTCCCTCGCGCTCTCTTTCTTCGAACGCGAGCTGAGCTGACTCCTTGCACCCTCGCAGACGTCGCCCCAAGTCGCCAAAGCTCGCCGCCGTCGTT
>ERZ794949.633-NODE-633-length-10657-cov-3.642898_pt1 | contig 10657 bp, 4 predicted proteins | sample MGYA00511363_ERZ794949 | MGnify/ENA primary metagenome ERZ794949 (study PRJEB30137, sample SAMN04331402) | food metagenome | isolation source: T1 must sample point D1 replicate B | place: Australia: South Australia ... | reverse complement strand
GAAAATGAGGTAAAATAATATACCATATACGCCATCAACTAGTCATTTTTAAAATATTTCAAGCCATTGACTTGATCTCTATAATAAAAGCTTGTAACTATTTATATACAGTTGTTTTTTTTCAACATGAACATAATTGACAATACAATAAGAAATCAAGATATAACAAAAATAGATCCAAATGAGATTAACAATCTAGCAACTAGTCAAACAACAAGCAACATCATCAAACAATTTATCTCCCTTTATAAGCAAATGCCCTTCAAACTATACATAGACCAAAATATATTACCATCTCAAAAAGCTAAGAAAAAAGGTGTCACTCCTAATGTGTTAGATGTATGCGACTTCACAGTGGAATCGGAATATTCATTCTTGTTTCAAATTGTCATGATTCAAGATATGACAAAATCAGTTTTGTCTCAAGTGGAAGCCTTGCAGGAGTTACTAACGGGAGAAGTGCAGTATGCAGATAGAGTAGCTAAAAAGAAAACATTCCCATCAAGAAAAGTTAAACAGCTATCGGAAGCTGACGATATAGAAAATAATGGTGATGGAGACACATCAGTGCTATTAGACAAAGATCTTGTTCAGGGGTTTGACTCTGCAAAGGATTTGACATTGAAAATTACTCTTCAAGACAAAAGTGGTGCATACTTCTATTGCTACACATATCCTGACAGAGAGGGAATTTTACCACTGGTCGAGCTTGTCAACTTTGGATGTGTTCCATTATGTAAAAAAGTACTGGGTACAAAAATCGTATTGAGAAACTTCACATTCTCCAGAGGTGCCATAATACTGAGAAGAAGTGATCAGATCACAGCACTAGCGAAAAGTTTAATTCCATTATGGAATAACAATTTCTACTCAAAAATCATCAACTTTTGGAAAAATAGCTTGGAAACTAGGAATTCTGCATTAAGCAATAAACTAGATAAACTTGAGGCAGAGCAAAAAAGAGTATACTTTCAAAGTAGAGCTTAATAACTGTAGTTCTATTCAGAAAAACAGAATATATATGATTTGAAGGTAACTTTATTACCTTTTCATAAACTTTTCAAAAAAAGATTAGCACACATTCTATTGTTCGTGGTTATTTTATAAAAGCGCTTGATTCATTTCATGATATATACATATTACTCTTAAGTACTAGTCCATATCTACCTCAATTCCATCATCTTCAAGTAAGAAGTCCCACAAACCATCAAAATCGCTGTAATCATGGTAAACAACTTCAACCAATAACAGATCATCATAGCATTGATTGATAAAGTTTTGAGAACTAGAGTTTTTAGGAAAGATTTTGGCCCACTCTTTCCATAGCTGGAAAGCTTCTTCAACCCAAGCTTTGAATGATTCCTCTTCCAAAATGGTAGTTTGTTGAACTTCTGAGTTGGGGAAAACACCCCATGTAACAACACAGCTGGATCCAGAATCATTATTGTTTTTAAATGAAGTTTCAAAGTGTCTGGTGTTACCACAGTAGTATCCAAACTTTTCATTCTTATCCAGTCTTTCTCTTAATGATTTCCACTTTTCTTTGCTGATAAAAAACTCTACAAAGGCCTTTTGGTAGACTTTACCATTTGAAGGACCCCAACCAAATATCTTATCATCAGAGCTTATGCCATTACATGAAGGTTGTGAACTTGTTGTCAGCATTTGCTTATCGTTTATCAACTCCAGCAGCTGTTCCTGGATTAACCCAGTTTCGGGAGTGATACCAACCAAGTCACACCAGGGAAGAACAGGAATCGAGTTCAACAAATACTGCTCAAATACCTCAATCAGATGCATGATGTTGGTAGGATTGCCCCAGTACTCAATTGCCTTGTGGGAAGCCACCTTCAACGTAGGTCCATACCCGTCCATCTCACCAAATGCGGGAGATCTTGAATCACCAAATCTACCATTGGTGAACTCATCCCACAAAATGGTCTTGCCCAATTGAGGGTTAGTTCCCTTTGATATTTCTCTGAACAGCTTCTTGTGTTGCTTAATTGGCTTTCTTTTCAAACTTTTGTTTAATGAAGATAATAAGCCAGATGTTATGGAGGACTGGGATGATCTGGTTCTCTTTCTTTTGGGTGGGTTTATGAGCTTTTTGTTGTATTGCTGAACCTTTGTAGAATAGTGCTCAGAGCTTGGTGCAATTTCTTTATCTGAGTTTGGATCAATGCTCAACTCTTTGAATGTTTTTATGTTTACAGGTTCATCTTGCTGTTCATCTGAATCACTATCAAATATTATATCTTCATCCTCTTCCATATCAGAATCCTTTCTTAATGCTAGTTTGATATCTTCCGAAGTGTGCAAAGGCTTATTTGTTGAATTATTATCGGATGTTTGTACACCACTATGAAGAGTCTTGGTGCTTGATTCCCCACCTTCGTCAACTTCATCATCGCTGCTGTAAACAGCGTCTTCGTAACTGCTTTCACTTTCATCTGATTCCGAATCCTCCAATATCTGTGAAAGTAGTGTACTCTTGGATATGATTTGTGCAATGGACTTTTCTAAATTCAAGGTATAAAAATGGAACACATTGACTTCGTGGTTGGTTTTTTCATATATTCTTTCAATGATCTCAACCATGATGTTAACACCAATGTTTCTGACTTGATCATCATCGTTTCTAATGTCAAGAGGGAATCTGTCTATAATATGCTTAGGTATGTCAACATGTGCCAGCTTTGTAGCTCTGTTGAAAATCATGAAGTTGTTTATTGGCATAATACCTGGTATCATCAAATACTTTTTGTAATCTGGAATCATCAGCTTATATTCGTTATAAAATTGCAGAAATTTCTCAACATTATAAAACAACTGAGTTATAATAAAGGAAGCACCAGCCTGCAATTTTTCCTTTAGATAAACAAGATCTTCTCTGAAGCTTTGCGATGAAGTATAATTATTGGTATTTGGATTATACTCATTATTGTAATGACCTTCAGGATATGCGGCCACACCTATACAGAAGTCGTCGCCATGTCTTTTCTTGATATACCTTACCAAGTCCACAGCATACCTAAAATCGGTGTTGTTATTCACATCAGTTTCTACAGGATCACCTCTTAGGGCTAAGATGTTTTTGATACCCAATTCCAAACATTTATCCAGTGTTTCGTTTATGATTTGATAGCTTGAGTTTGTGCATGTTAAATGGCAACATATATTGACGTTTTTGAACACATCACTGTTGTTTTTGATGATCATCTCCAACAAGTCCAACGTCTTTTTATTATTAAGTTGCGAGTATGTTATGGTTATAAATATAGGCTGAACAGCAATGGTCAATCTCTCTATTCTTTTGATCAGGTTATCCAACCCCATTTTGGTTTTTGGAGGAAAAAACTCTAATGAAATAGAGGGTTTTGCTCCATTGGTACTTAATTTCTTTAAGTATGAATTAGAGATATTAGACATGAGTGGTATCTGAAGTATTTGTTGGTTTTGTTAACTATGTATGTGAAAGAAATGTACTGCTTGAAAAATAAAAAGTTTTATAATTTTCAAATACTTTATTTTCTATGAGTTATCAGAATATGAGTATTATTGATGGTTCCCTTGTTTAGGTGTAGCTCTGTAGATTTATGTATTACTGTGTATATTCATGAACGATGAGAGTAATACTTTTTTTTTGTTCATTACGTTGACGAAATTTTTTCTTTTTTTTTGGGTTTTCCTTCAAGTATTCCCTTGTGGAAGCTATATCCGAACGGCGTGATGGCGCTACCAGTTGACAGTGTCTTTCTCGTGTTTTTTTAGGGGGATTCGCTACTCATTATCCAAAAGGTTATATATATTAATTTGATCATACCAAATTGAAGAGATTGAGTGCAAAACATCATATCAGTATCAATATATTTTATATATCAACCAGTGTAGAAACCTGATCTTGAAGTATTAAGTACAAGATAAGTAAAACACTTTTTTTGAAGGAAACTCACTAATAAATTCAGGAGAATACCTGCAGGACTAAACACATCACTTTATAATGAGTACACCCAAACAAGATGGACCTTGTAAGGTTACCTTGTCGATAACCCTTGACTACCAATATCAAATTCTACAAGAAATGATTATCTTACAGAACTGCATGCTCATTTTATGCAAAGGTTTGGATTTATACCTCATTATGTCCAATTTGTTGTTTTTGCTATCCATTGGAAACGACAATAAAAAGCCATTTATACTAATAATTAATTCGGACCCATCTATTGATGATCAAATAGTGAGTAACTTTAAGGAACTGATTTTAAACAACTCATCTAGTGAATTTATCAAGGACTTGAAACTGCCAATAAAGATGGATAATGTTTTAACTAACAAAAGAGAGCTGTTTTATCAAAGTCTATATGCAGAGGGTGGGTTGTTATCTGTATCACCAACCATTTTGATTGTTGATATATTAAATGGTATTATTGACCTGAATAAAGTAACTGGCTTATTTATTATTAAAGCGGATAACTTAATTGAACAGCCTTTCAATAACATAGTTTTTATTGTAGAGCATTTTAAGAAAAACAACAATTGGGGGTTTGTGAAATGTATTTCTGATAATGTTAACAATTTTCTCAACCTTGAACAACCTTTGGTTACCGCTAGTAAAACATTTTTTATTGATAGATATTTGATATACCCAAGATTCCATGAAACCATTATGAATGATTTGAATTACATGAGCAATTCAGCTTCAAGCCTTATAGAAGTTAAAATTCCCCCAACACAACTGATGCTAACTTTACAACATTCCATAAGTGACATGATTAATAAGTGTATCAATGAATTGATTGTTTCCATAAAACATTTGAAGAATTTCGATCCTACATTAAACTTCATTAATGATTTCCAAGAAGAAAAAACTATTTTGATTCAAACAAGACATCACTCTGACAACCTAGATCCTGAGTTACAAGAAAAACTGAAGAATAGCATAAAGCTAAACTATCTAAACGACAACTTTATAAAATATCTCAATATGAAACTAGAGCCTTATGAACATTTGTTAACAAACACTAGTAGAAATTTGAGAAGGGACATCAATCAGCTAAGAGAATTTATTTTTCAAATATACACATTGGATGCAGTTGAGTTCTATAGAAGATTGAAGCATGTCATCGATATGTCCAATACTCATGAACAAACTTCTTTATGGATCCTGACACAGGAGGCTAACACTGTCATTAACGCGGCTAAAAAAAGACTTATAGATAATAATCAAAAGGATAAATTTGTTCTTGAACTGCAACCAAAATGGGTACAACTGAAGAATATCATCAAGGAATGTGAAGAAGAAAAGAGAGACAAAAATGACAATTCTCCAATTTTGGTGATGTGTCAAGACTTAAGTACTCTTTATCAGATAAAAAAAATTATTTCAAATGACAGCTTGAAAAGATTTATGGAAAATAAATTAAAGCTTGTAATTTATGAACAAAAGCTGCAAGAAAAAGCTTCAAAAAATGTTAATAAAGGCTATGATCAAACAGAGGATATACAACTTTCAACAACATTTACCAAAAATCCGCTAAATGTTCAGAACAAGATTAAATATGACCCGAATAAAAGAAGAAGAATGAGGAGTGAGGAGTCCATTAATCATGTTCAGAATTTATGGAAAAATGGAGGTGATGGTGACATAAACTTGAATACTGTTTCCATACCTGAAAACGAGGATGAAGTAATGATCACTGATCAAGAATCTTCTTCGGAAATGGATGAGGTGTCGGATATTAACATCGAAGAGGCTAATTTGGGCTTTTTAAGACCAAATGAGTCCATATTTGTCTGTAGATATGGTTCTGAAGAGAGTCAAAATGTATTGAATACCTTGCAGCCAAAGTACGTTATTCTGTATGAACCAAATTTGGAATTCATCAGAAAGTTGGATTTATACAAACAGATTCACAGAAGCACTAAAATATTCATGCTTTATTATAGAGATACCATTGAGGAGCAAAATCACTTGACTCAGTTGAAGCGTGAAAAAAGAGCCTTTGTGAAATTGCTGAAGGAAAAGAACAGCATTCCAAAGTTTTTCATGGATTATACAGCACAAGTTCTCAGAACAGACCAAGATGAGATAGCAGGAGACATTTCATCCTTTGAGCACATAGTCAAGGAAAAGAACTACCGTAATGCCTCCAAGAACTCAAACAAAATCATGACAAGGCCACCTACAGTGATCATTGATACTCGTGAGTTCCGTTCTCCATTGCCAGGCTTACTGTCAAGGTTGGGTAACATAGTGGTCAAGCCAGCGTTTTTGGTGGTTGGTGACTATATCCTAACACCTGAGATTGCAGTGGAAAGAAAAAGCATACCTGATTTGACTAATTCGTTAAAAAACAAAAAATTACACAAGCAACTAAGGGCAATGAAAAAACATTACAAGCGAGTGGTTTTATTGATTGAGTTTCAGTTTGGTGAAAGATTCAGATTGCAAGACTATGGTGACATGAAGGTCATGGATCAGCTGAGTCAGCTTATCATGGAGCTGCCCTTTGTGAGAGTTATTTGGAGTAACTCGCCGTTGCAAACAGTCAACATCTTTTTAAGTTTGAAAAGTGGCCAATTCGAGCCAGATTACGACGAAGCTGTAGGGAAAAAGAAAGCAACCACGACTTCAGTATCAACGAAAGCCCCATCTGTTCAAACCAAACTGTTCATCGATGATAATGACGACGAAGATCATTCTATTGTACCGGATCCTGTAGAAGAAGTTATAGACACCGAACAGGACACAAATAACAACATAGACATCAAGGACGTTGTGTACAATTTTGTTGAGATATCGCAATTACAAGCATACGACATTGTTAAACACTTTAAAACATGGGATAATCTCGTTGACCATTTGGATCAGCTTGACAGTGTGATTGTAGCTGATTCGGATATAATAGATAAAATCAAATCCAGAATAAAAAGTTTATCGGAATAAAAATAAAAATATTATCAGTATTATTTATATAGCTTTTGCACTTGTTTTGTCTTTCATTTATTAAGTTATTAATTAACCAAGGGAAGCCTTTCATGCCTTTAAGTTTTGCAGTTTGTGTTGGTTATCAAGCAATATCATCAATTTTGGTTGCAATGGCTTAAACTTTGATGACAGAAGCATCTCTAGGATGATATTCTTTCTGATGAAATTGCAATCAAATGTAACCATGCTTTGTTGAGTGTTTCTGCTAGGGTACGATCTCAAAGTACTATAAACCAAGTTGAATATGGTCAGAATGGATTCTAAAAAGGTTTGGTAGTTTTTCAAAAAATCCTCTTCATTGAATCTGATTTGTTGTCTGTTCAATTCCTTTACTTTATTTGGCAAGTCTCTGAAGAACTTGTAAGAGAACTGGAACAGCAGCGCAATCTTGTTCATAAATCCATAATCATTAACCCATAGCTCAAAGTTCTCATAAAAAGCGTTTTTCTTCATTTCCATATCATCCCTCTTTTCAGCAAACCTTTCAATTTCATTGACTTTATTTTCAATGATTAACTTTACCAGGTTCAATGATTGTATTATATGAGGAAGTAAGAAATCAAAGTCTTGATATGATAACTTTGGCCACTCTATGAGTTCGTAGTTTAAGACATCAAACATTAACAGTTTCATTGTTGAGTTCGTTAAATCAACATCTTTGATCAGAAGAGATTCCATGAATCTTTTATTTTGTTCACTGGTGTAGTACATTTTGAGGAGAATGTCAGACACGTATCCCCCAACACTGACATGGTTTTTATTGATGAATGTGGTCTTTTCCATCAATGGGTACTTTCTTATTGTTATGAAGAATCTCAAATTTACCAGCATTTCATTAAAAAACTCAAAGTTGTATTCATCATTTGGCGATAGTTTCAATACTTCACCAATATTGTCGGTCAGTGCTAACCAAGTTTTCATGTACTGCACGTATATTATACTGTTAGCGTGTTTCAAAATGATATCAGAGCAAGATGAAATAAATGTGTTGAATAGTTTGTAAAGTTTAGGGAAGGATGAGATATTCGTTTTGACCTTAGAGTTGTTCACTGAATTATAAGAATAGTTTAGAGCCAGAAAGTTTGTTTTGTCAATTGAAAGATTTCTAAAAATGGTCATAATCGTTAACAGTTTCATAATTTTGTGATATTCGTTATCTTCGCACACATTGAACAAGTAGTTCTCTGTTATTATTGGCTTGTTCAAATCATAGAAGTTGTTGATGAAGGCATCTTGCAAGCTTTTCACATTTAGATTGTCTTGATTGCCAAACAACTTTTTGTATTCATTTATTAGCTTAAAAGAACTCTTGACTCCATTCAAGGTGTCTTCATTTTTGATCAATTGCTCCTTCTTCATTGGACCTTCCTCTAAAGTCCCACTATCAACGTTTGTTTCGTGTTCAGTTTTTATTTGTGATCCAGTCAATGCATCAACAGTAATTTTAAGATCCTGCTTGTCCTTATTGATATCGTTTCTAGGCTTTTCTCCTACTTCTTGATTGTTTTGTTCGTTTACTTCATGGCTTACAGCAGCACTCTCCATGGAACCTTCTAATAACTCAATAATCAAGGAATCTGCAAGCCTTACTAAATCCTCAATGAACCCATAAACTATACCTGTATCGTAAGGAGTGGTTTTCAATGAAATCATCAACAATGAGTTCAATGTATGTGTTGATTGTTCCAAAGGTTGAGAAACATCAGGAATAAACTTGGGTCTGAGATGTTCAAGTTGTTTGACTATCTGAAGCTCTTTTAGGTTAATAGGGTGGAGCTTTGTAGAGTCCATTTTAATTTCTACAGGCTTGTAGTTTCTGATGAGCTTTGGCTTCATAACTTTTGGTATGGCCTTCTTTTTTTCAGCTAGATCTCTGACCAAGAACTCTGTTTGTGACTTAATCTCCAATTCAACAAGTTTCCTTTGCTTTTCCATTTCTTTTTTAGTAGGTTTCTTCTTTTTCTTAGAGCCTGCCTCAGGTTGCAATGTTTCGGGCAAAGGTGTTCCATTGAGCATGGCTTGTTGTTGTTGGGCTAACAACATTGCTTCTTTTTCCTTTTTGGACTTTCTTCCTCTTTTCTTTGGAGCAGGTTTATCATCACTAAGTGGCGTCAATCCATTGCTATTGGGTATCGGTGTGTGTAATGGTGTTCCCATCATGGAGTTATTATTTCCATTAAAATTATTTATACCAGCAAATTGTTGTTGTTGCTGCTGCTGTTGATTATTTTGCATATTGTTCAGTTGTTGATTGATTTTTGCTTGCAAGTGATTAGGCAGGGGTAAATTGACACCGTACTTCTCCCTTAAGGAGATTTGTAACTTTACCGATAGTTTATCTTTCTGTTCCAGTACGGCCTTTTCGATTTCAATCTTGCTATTTCTGTATTGATCCATAGCCACAGGATCATTATGAATCCAAAAGCTGAAGGGCTTGATAAAGGCGTTCCAAATATGTTCGACTTTTTGCAGCAAGGCAGCATAGTTGCTGTTATTTGTATTAATTCTCTCCAATATTGGTTGCCAGTTTATTTTACTGAAATCATTTTCTCTGGTAAAAAATGTGTATATAACAATTGGGGGAATCATGATACCATTGAAATTAAACAGTCCATTCATGTCTATGCTGTTCATATTAGAGTAGTTAATCATGAACCGCGTAAGGTTATCCTGGATTCTCTTTGAAGCATCTGTCTGTATAAGTTTAGATGTCATATTATCAATGGAGTAATTAACAGGAAATGAGATGTTGTTAGATATCTGAAAATGAGTTATGACAGAACCATTAGGTAGTCTCAATGTAGTTTGTTCCATGTTAAGGGGTAAAGAGTAGAATGATACTATGTGGTCTGTATATACTGTTTTCTTTATATGTCGTACTCTAACAATAACATATATGATGATCAATCACTCATTCCAAAATAACCATAATGAATAAACAAAAAACTTTGTAACTGTGAAAGATTTGAATCGGGGAAAAAAAAATGAGAAAAAATAAAACAAAGCGTGTAATGTTGCACGTGATACGCTCACTGGTTAAAAATACAAAAATTAAATTTATAGAAATACACTAAATACCAAAGATCTTATTATACCATTTGTTGTTTTTGACTTCATACAGAGCCATGAAACCTTGCATTTCACTCCAGCAATCTCTACCATAGGCACATCCCATCATGTTGACTATGAAATCATTTTCTAGTGAGTTATAGAAGTACTTATGCTTGTTTGGATCCTCTCCACAAGCACCTTGAGGAAGAGCATTGATCAATCTAGTTGGTAAAAATGCTATTTTGGATCTTGCCCATGGTTGAGAGGCATATATGGACTCTAAGGCATCTTGTTCTCTGTGGTCCCAGATCATGTGCTTTTGTTCATAAGCAACTGGGTCCCACCAGACATCAAGCAACAAACGAGACCACTCAGTGTTTCTTATCATGAAGGATCCAAGATTAAATCCTGTACAATCTTGTGTGATCAATAAGTCTGGCTCTTCAGAGTAATCAACATGAGGAATGTTTATTGGAAATGCCAAAGGATTGAACTGTTGAACTGTTCTTTCAGCAACGGAGTTTAACTTGTTGAATATCAAGTCCTCCAAGGACATGTGTGGCTCCATTATCAAGGATTCTATGTCCAACCACCAGAACCATTCTGTGTCTGGGAATT
>ERZ794949.632-NODE-632-length-10658-cov-142.880506_pt1 | contig 10658 bp, 6 predicted proteins | sample MGYA00511363_ERZ794949 | MGnify/ENA primary metagenome ERZ794949 (study PRJEB30137, sample SAMN04331402) | food metagenome | isolation source: T1 must sample point D1 replicate B | place: Australia: South Australia ... | reverse complement strand
AGACCCCATCAAGGAATATCAGAAGAGTGAAAAATTTTAAATACTAATTTAAAAGTTTCAACTTTATGATTATTAATATGGATCATATACAAAGGCAGTATAGCAGAAACCATAGCATATGCTGCATAGAAATAAATAAATAAATAAAAATGTTAAGAAACGTAAAGTTTAATTCTTTTGCTAAAAGACTGCAACACACAACAAAGGCAAGTCCTCTAGGTGTAGATAAATCCATTGAAAACAACTTAAAAACGGAAACTAACAGATTGTCCAAAACAATGGCCAAGTTTTGGGAAAACATAGATATGACCAAAAATAAAGATAACGATTACGTTTTAACAATGGATTCTAAGCCAGTTAGAACCAGCATGGGTAATCATTTGATTATACCAGCCAATAAACCTTTATTAGGGATGTTATTAATGAATGAATGGAGAAACTTGACCGATTCCAAAGTCAAGCCATATGATTTGCCAATTACCTCTTTGATATCTAGATGTATAGATATGAACAAATCATATGAAGCTTTAAATAACAAAGATTTAACTGATTTTGAAAAAATTGCCAAGGAAGAAGAAATGATTACCAAACTAGGTTGTACCAAAAGAGAAGAACTTTACCCACAGTTGTTAAGATATTTAGATACCGATACTCTAGTGTGTTTGTCTCCTTTGCATGAATTTGAAGGTAAATTGAGAAAAGAACAAAATGAAAAGTATCTACCTATCATTGAATCATTTGAAGAGTATTTAAAACAATTCAGTCCTAAGAAAGATATAAAGATAAGAATTCTAGACGGTGAAACTGATGGATTCAGAAGTAACAATCAAAATAAACAAACTCAAGATGCAGTTGTTGAGTACTTAAAGCAATTGTCAATTTGGGAACTTGTTATTTTAGAAAAATGTGTTTTATCTTCAAAATCTTTTATTCTAGGTTGGTATTTAATCTCCATGCATAATAATTCTTTAAAAACTAATCAAAATACCATACAAGATCTAGTTAGACTATCAAACTTAGAAATCATTTACCAAACTGACAGATGGGGTGAAGTCGAAGATACTCATGATGTTGATCAAAGAGATATCATCAGAAAAATTAATGTTTGTTCTATAGCTGCTCATACTATATAAGTGAAGAATTATAATCCTGTATAAATTTTTGTTTTTTTTTTAAAAAATATATAATAGATAAAAAAAAAAGTCCTAATTCTTTTCAATTTTGTTATAGAATTCTGTTAATAATGAGTTACAAGTCTTTAATCTTAAACAATCTCTGAACTTAACAACAAAATGGCCTTCGTAGTAAGCATCTTTTTTAGCATCAATCACAGCACCTTCATCATTTCCCGAGTTTTTAGAAGGATTCGGATCATAAAAAGACCCAATTAGCTTTTCTCTTATTAATATTAAGTTTCTCATTAGTAATGGATGCCATTGTAAACAATGAGATAATGCTTGTTGAATTGATTGCCAGCTGTACTGTCTGAAAAGTGGATCGTTCATGTAATCTAACAAAGCGTGTGCATACATGTCATTTTTCATCAAGAAAGAAGATGTATCAATATTTTCAATAGGTAAGTATTGCTTGGCAAACATATAAGAAAATTGAGCATCATTCATCGTGAATTTGGTATCTTCAGATTCAGTGGCTGATTTGGCATCTTTCTTCCATATGTTACCATGTGTCTTTATTTGAGCATCTTGTATGATATGAGATTTCAAATAAACTAAGTCATTTTCAATCAGTTGTTTGTTGGTCTTAGAAAAAATCTGGGTATCCAAATTCATATTCATGTTCATTATTAAGGCATTCTTATCCAAAAACCAGAAGTTTTTAGCATGTGGGAATGCATACATAGCTTGTCTCATTATCAAAAACTTGATAAAATCTTGATTTATTTGCTTACTTAAATCTTGATCTTCTATGAACGGAATAAACTCTTGTATCCATCTGACATATACACCATATCCTTGTTTTTGAGCATAGTCAACTCTATTTTGAACAATCTTGACTATTGAATCTAAACCGTAAGAATCAAAATCAACTAAGGTGACGATGACATTTTCTGGAGATTCTTTTTTACTACCACTATAAACGATTTTACCGTGATCTATAAATTGATTCTTGATATACAAAACTTTATCATTGTTTTCATTGGATGCTAATAGTTGCTTTTTTTGTTTTTCAGTCATTGGTTTCTGATCTAAGTTAACTACAAAGTTTCCTTGTGTACCCTTTGTGAATAATATTTCTAAACCAGCCTTTTTCAATGCAGGTTGGTTTTCTATGGCTGGAAAAATCAATGGACTATCTTGCTGGATATCATGGCTATAGAAACTTCTACTCTTTGGGATGTACTTGTGATTGGAAGTGCCTAATGAATCACTTATGTTAGAAGCATATTTAAAGAAGATGAAAATTATAGTCAAAGCAGAAAGACAGTAACCTAAAACTCTCCACACTTTGAATTTTCTCTTTTTATACTTATCAGCACCTGAAGACGACATTTCCTTGTCAAATAATAAAGACTCACCTTCTTCTTGGACCATACCAAACCAGGTCTTTAATAAAGACACTAGGTTCTTCTTTTTATTAATAGGATGTTTTTTTGGAATCATACTGTAATTGCTGGGTTTAAACAAAGGCGAGTATAAACAAAAATTATACGTATATTTTCGATGATAAAGCTAGTGTTTGGTTGCTTCAGCTGCTATATACATTAAAAAACATTGCAACACGAATAATATGCTGCTATATTTGATCTTATGAAAAACACATATAAAACAGCTTAAGTAAAGAAAAAAAAAAAAGTGAAAATTTTTAAACGTCGGATTTAATCCTAGCTAAAATCAAGCAGCAAGGAAAAACAGGCGGAATAACTCACAAACAGAATACTGTTTAATTAATATGGCTTATATTGAAAATGAAGGTTTAGAGATAGAATATTTAAAGGTGGTTAACGTAAAGCATCAGATTGTAAATCAACATAATTTATTTTAAGGGCTCTCTTTTTTTCGTCTCTTTTGTACAGATACCAGATAGCTGTGGAAACCAAAGCTGTAGCAATGGTAGTAGCCATCATTGCATATGTACCGTTTTTGAAAGTAGGCACATCAGTGGCAGGGTAAAAGATAATACTCCACCAAGCATTAACAGCACCAGAGAACATGTTCATTGAAGCCAAAGTTATTGCTCTTTCTTGTAAGTCATTACCAGTAACAACATTACACCAGGAAAAGAAAACAGCTTGGCCAGCATAAGATATACCAGCTAGGTATTGAGCAATGAATACTTGAACATCTTTGTTTGGGTTGCTTCTGATCATAATAGCAGTAATAAACAAGACGACTGAAATAATAATAGATGGGATTAAGTGGCCTTTAGGTTTGAAAGTCAAAAATACAGATGTGGCTAATGTGGCTACTATACCAACTGCAAATATACCCATTGGATAGTGGTTTCTTTGAGCGATGGAATAACCCTTTTCAGTTAAATACAGCATGAAGGTAGAGTTTGAAGACCATGATATATTCAAACCACCCAGAGCCCATACTAAAGAAAACAAGTACCAGTGCCATCTACCAAAGATTCTCTTCCAAATAGACCAAGAAGACAGAATAGAGATGAAGTTTGTTTTTTTGACTTCACCAGCTTTATCACTGTCAACAACAGTTCCATCTCTGATTGGAAGACGTTTTTTGGCATACTTGATTTCATCAGCAGTAAAGATCTTATCAACAAATGAAAGCTTGTCCAAGTAGTATTCAACTCTACCCAAGATACTTTGGTTTTCTGCTTTAGAAGGAGTGTCTAATTTGCGGATCATCAAATCTGGGGTATCTGGGAAAATGAATAATGCTAATAAGGCAATAGGTATGGTGATGATACCATCAATGATGAATAACCATCTCCAACCTTGCATGCCTTGTAGCCCATCCATGCTGTTGTAAATACCAACTTGCATAAATCCTGAAAACAAAGATCCAACAAGACCGGAAGATGTGAAAATGGCTGATCTGAATGGCAACTCCTTTTCCAAGTACCATGAACCAAGAATTAAGTGGGTACCTGAGAAAGTACAGGATTCAAAAACACCTTGGAAAAACCTAATAGCGCAACATTGCTTGAAATCTTTAGCGCAATGTAAAATAATGGTTAAAATACCCCAAACAATTGTGCAGAATGCTAAGTAAAACTTCGGCTTTACTTTCAAAAGCATGATGTTGTGAGGAATCATTGATATGATGTAACCAACCGAAAAACAAGTATTGATCAAATTGAAATCCTTACCTGTAAGATTCAAAGATTGCTTCATACCAGTCACATAGGCATTGGAGAATCCTACTCTGTCCACATAATTGATCCAGTATTGTAGACAAACATAAGTCAAAATACAGGCATCGATTTTGAATAAAAACTTTGATTTGTTGATTTGCAAATCTTCAGCCTGTTCAAATTCTTTATCCTCGACGTCGTCCAAATCCTCAATTTGGTACTTCATGTCCAATTCTTCGTTCTTTTTATTTTCAATAAAAGTATCCATTGTTTTATTTTGTAGTGTATTTTAATCAAAAATATGGTTATGTTTTCAACTAAAAAAAAAAAAAAATTAAACTTAATAAGCCAACAACTAGCTGTGTTCTTTATAGTTTTTTTTTATTTTTTTTTGGTTTTTTTAAATAATTATTTCAATCTTATAATAAAAATGTATCCATATCCTGCTCATTTAAATAACAACTCTCTTATCTGTGTCTTATTTAAATGTTGATAGAATGTCCGTTAAATCTCCAAGTCATCAATTATTGGAAAAAAAAAAAAATGTTGAAACTTCTTATACGTTATAAACGTGAAAAAAAGACGCTAAATAGCATAGCAAAAAAAAGAAGCCGTGTTATCATGGTTGTATAGCTTTAATACGGGATTTCACTTATAATCAACGTTTTTTTGGTTTGGTAATAGGTAGTCGTTTATAAATGAGATTTAAAGGGATCGTATATAGAGAGAATGACTAAGATATATGATTTGTAATTCCGAAACTTTTGGTTTTGAGCTACTTTTTATTGGTCATCAACTCAGTCAAGTATATGTTTACTTGGTCTTGAATGTCAGTAAGTTGAGCTCTCAAAACGGAATATTCGGATATATTTCCAGATTCGTCTTTTTTGACATCGCTTGGCTTGTCATGATCGTCGTCTATGTTTTCTCCGAGGCCAGGAATTTTTTGCTTCAGGTAATCACTGATTCCATTGGTGTGTGCATATGTAGAGATGGTTTGGGATGTGGTATTTTTCAGGTCAAATGTTTTGTTTGAAGATGAGTCATTTTCATTGGTGAACTTAGCTTCCAGTACTAACTTTGGAAGCTCGTATACTTGTGATTCAGTATTATTAGACATTTTTATTTTGCTTGTTTCGTTGTGTTTGTGCTGATCTATGGTAGCTTGTGGTTGTGTTCTTTTAAAGCAAGATTATACACTCAAAAGTGAACGTTTCTGCTTTTTGAAGAGATTTTTCACATGTGTTAGCACCATATTTTTCCCCCTACATCGGATATAAGCTTATTAAATCTTTGTTAAGATCACGTGCAAGCAATCCTATAACAGCCCATGTAATGTCTGCAAAGCACTGTACTCATTTCTGTCATTATTATTTACATTTCTATATATTTATACATTATTTACTTTACTGTATCCATGAATAAAAGTTCTACAACATGGGCAATGGGCAAATTTCTTTTCCGATAAGGTTATTCTACAATCATCGCAAATGGCAAAGCACTTGCATGGCCATAATATTATAGTTCTTTTATTTTCTGCACAAACCACACAATCATTGGTGAAGTCGTCGTCTTGATCGCCATCTTCAAACGTAGCTTCAGTTTGTCCAGGAACATACACATCCTTCAAATTTGCATAATAGTCATGTCTTTTTTTAAGCTCGTGTTTAACATCTCTGATAACCTCATCGTCCAAGTATTTTTTGTATTGTGATCTGGTGAAGTGATTTAATTTAAAGTGCTCAGATAATTTATAGAAAATACCTTGTCTTTTAACAAGATCTGTAAACAAATCAAACTCTTGTACTTTATCTTGTTCCAAATCTTCACTAACAAAGTCTTGGAATTTGGGAACTAGATCATCTACTTCTTGTTGTAAAGTTTCATAATCTTCAATTTCGTCGATATCTGACTCACTATCTAAAATGTCTTCATGGTGTGGTTCATATTCTTCTACATCGTTATAATCTGAAAAAAGATTATTTGATAGTAATATAGATGCGTAGTTATCCGCATCAATGTTTTCTACATCAAATTTCTTATAGTATTTGGCAAAATCAGTTTTGGATTCTATTCCACTTTCTTGCTGTTGCAAATCGTCATTATTGTTCAATAAAATGTTGAAAATAAATTTAAAACTTTCAATGACATTTTTTTTGTTAAACACAGACGTGATTTGACTAACTTTTGATAATCCTAACATTTTGTTCATTCTGCTAACAGGCTTTTCTTCATGTCTTACATCCACTTTATTTTCATTCAAGAAATCAATATCAACTGTTTTATCGTCTAGTACGTTTAGCAATAAATGATCTAAGTATACGTCATTTAAAGAGCTTGGGTGTTTATTCAAACATTTGTTCAAACCCTTGGATTTAGTGATTCTTCTGTTTATAGTACTGAATTCAATATCATACGTAGTCTTAACAACATTGAAGAATGTGGAATCCTTGGACGATGACTTTGAGGTGCTGTCATCTCTCATAGTAAACAACATAAACTTATAAACCAACTTGGAAAAACTCATCTTACTTATTTGATAAAAAATACTGGAAGCTTCGTTAGGATCCTTTGGTTCAGAAGCAGCAACATGATAAACAAATTCTTTGCATACTGAAAAGAAATTTAAAGTGTTCAAATTCTTGAAGCCCATGGAGATCATCACATATAGTAATGAAATCAAACATATAACAGCATATCCGTAGCTGATTAATGTAGGCAAGTATAACAGAAATATTTCCAAGCTTGATACAAAGGTTAAAGGATCCAATAGGTTGAAAGCATTACTTATCAATCCTGATCTCATTATATCAAATGCCCACTTTGAAAATGAAATATCAAGGAAAAAAGAACAATACAACCATAGGTATTTCAAATTAAAGACTTCTAAGATGATTGTAACAATTTCATAGCATAGCTTGTTGTATACAAAGAATTTAAACAATACAGCATGTTCTTTTATTAACTTTGGATTGAAGAAACCTGTGGCGGCAAACAAAATAATAGAGTAATCAAAAGTATTGTAGCCATCATATTTTAAGATTGTCTTTCTGTGAGGAAGTAGATCAAATTGAGTGTTGATGCTTAAACATAGTTCTAACCAATTTATAATGAAGAACACAGCATCACTAAATTGACTTAACTTTGATCTGTAAACTTTAACGTCTTCATTCAAATAATCATTAAATAAAACCTGCTCAGCATACAACCATAAAGCAATCATAGAAACAACTGAAAACAAATGAATTAAAACACCAAGAATTCTTTTGTATTTTGTTCTGTCTCTGGCTCTACTGGATTCTTGACGCTCTGCATTCAGTTGGTTTTGCTCAAGTTCATTAAGTTCTGCTAATTGTATATCAATTTGTTCAACTTGGAAATTTTCCGGTGAATTTTCAGGTAATTGATTTTCATTTATGGTTCTCAAAAGCTCCATTCTTTTAGCTAATAATTGTTGTTTGGCTAATTGCCATCTGACACTATTTCTTCTAAAGTCTACAGTCTTCTTTGAAAAATATGTGGTCTTGCTTAATAAAGAGGCATTCAAAATACATATCAAGACATACTTGGATAAGCAATACTTAAAAATAAATTTAAATATAAAAAAAACACCATTTGCCTTCAGTAAATTGTACATGTTGATGATATTATCACCTAAATCTGATTTTGTTTGCACAATGTCATTATCCAAGACCTCGTAACTCTCATCTGAAATAAAAGTTGCTTTAGAAACTTCATATAGACTTTTGAACATTTCAGCAAGGTTAGATAAAGTTGAGTTTGTGGAGTTTGAACCTCTTTTTAGATAAGGAAACATTGTTGTAAGATCGTTATCTGAAGCAAGGAGCTTGGTGCTGTTGTTATTTGGGCTCATTTTTTATGTATTGATGCTACTGTGAATGCTTTAAGCCAAAATTTAACGATATATATGCTTTTATGTGTTACTGGTTTGGATATATAAGAGTGAAGAAGATTAGATCATGCCTTGACAACATATTGATTTTACGTCTAAGAAAAATCTAGTATTACCGTACATGAACCAAAAATTACTAATATGAAGTGCAACGCGCTTGAAGACTTGTTGAGGGTTTTTTTTGAAGGGTGCGGCGGAGATCGTTAGCAGAAACACGTGCCAAAGTGTGTGAAAAACAAGCCATCAAACTTACGTCCGATGCATCACGTGATTTATCTCCGGTAGCGGGATCCACCACGCTCCGGTCCACCGCATTTCAAAACCTGCACTCCTGTTTTGCCGGATTTTTCAACGTCTGCTGAGAACAACAAAGCTATGGTGAGTCATTTCGCCATGACTGCACCGAAAAGTGAACAAAAATAAAAATAAAATAACCTTATAACTCTACACAGAATCCCAAATAATCAAACTTCTGCAGCAAAAAAAATGCCTTAGAGTCGCTATTTCACACCAAAAAATGCCTTAAAATCGCTACTTCACACCAAAAAATCACCGTATCCGTCAATATTCCACATATCAAATATATTATCCAAATTATGCCGCACTGCCAAAAAAAAAAAAACACGGCAATTTCAATCGTCAGAAGTGTAATATTTCACTAAGGGGAAAATTTTTATTCAATCCTATAAATACAAATGCTGGGAGAGCATTAAAAACATTCGCATTTCCTGGATGATGTATATTTTCCATATAAAAAAAGTGGCCTATTTCGAGGTATTTCTTTTAGCATTATCCCTTTACTCCATTTCAAATTTACACTATCCCTTTATTCCATTACAAATTAGCTAGAGAGTTTTAGTGAGAACAACCAAAAACGGCAAGAAAAAACGTCACTCACAAAAAAAGTCATTCATAAGATACTAAAAAATTTAATAGTTCATTTACCATTTTGAATATTTTTTTTTTTCAGGACAAATTTCACTTAAGTCATCTCTTTTATAACGTTTGAAACTTGAATTCAACTAACAAAACTAATTTTTTAAATCCGCCCTTATTCCTAATTTAAATACCTAAGAAGCCCGAGAAATGTCTACACAAGAACAAAACATGAAAACTAAAACACTATTCAAAAACATCTCTAAATTGCCTAATGATGCTTTATTCGCTATCAAAGGTAGAATGGATGTTGACACCAGACCACACAAAGTCGGTCTAGGTATCGGTGCCTACAGAGACAACAACGGTAAGCCTTGGATTTTACCATCAGTCAGAAAAGCTGAAAAAATCATCCAATCTGATCCAGAATACAACCACGAATACTCCAACATATCTGGTTTAGACGCCCTAAGAAAGCATGCCGCCAGAATTCTTTTCGGTGATGCTTTTGACTGTGCCAACAGAGTCGTCAATGTTCAATCCTTAAGTGGTACCGGTGCTTTGCACGTAAGTGCCAAGTTATTGCAAACTTTGAGTTTAAGCAACAGAGACGTTTACTTCAGTGATCCTACCTGGAACAACCATTACCAAATTTTCGGAAAGTGTGGTTTCAATGCTTCTAAAACCTACCCATACTGGAACCCAGCTGATAAGAAGTTGGATTTACAAGGTTTCTTAAGCACCATTGCCTCCGCCGAAGAAGGTTCCTTATTTGTTTTGCACCCATGTGCCCATAACCCAACTGGATTAGACCCAACTGAAGAACAATGGAAGCAAATTTTAGAAGCCATCAAGCAAAAGAACCATTTGGTTTTATTCGACAGTGCTTACCAAGGTTTTGCCACTGGTTCTTTAGCCAAGGATGCTTACTCTATTAGATTAGCCATCAACGATATCTTAAAAGACTACCCAATTCTTGTATGTCAATCTTTTGCTAAGAACGTTGGTATGTACGGTGAAAGAGTTGGTTGTGTTCATTTAGTACTACCTGAAACTGGATACACTCAAGAAGACAAGAATGCTATACAATCCCAATTTAATGCTGTTATCAGATCTGAATGTTCTACTACTCCAGCTTACGGTGCTAAGGTTGTTGCCACCATCTTATCCGATGAAGATTTATACAAGCAATGGTCTGATGATTTGATCACTATGTCTTCCAGAATCATTGAAATGAGACACAAATTAGTTGCCTACTTGAAAGAATTAAACACTCCAGGTAACTGGGACCACATTGCCACTCAAGTTGGTATGTTCTCATACACCGGTTTAACTGTTGAACAAGTTGAAAGAATGGAAAAGGAACATGCTGTTTACTTAGCTCCTTCCGGTAGAGCTTCCATCGCTGGTTTAAACGATGGTAATGTAGAACATGTTGCTAAATCCATTGATGAAGTTGTCAGATTCTTTGCTTAAGTTAATTATGAACAAAGTGTATATATAAGATCATAGACCAAAATTCTTCTTTCAGATTATAATATAATTTATTTAAAAACCTGTCTATTGAACTTACAAGACGATATTATTAGAG
>ERZ794949.628-NODE-628-length-10712-cov-3.500798_pt1 | contig 10712 bp, 8 predicted proteins | sample MGYA00511363_ERZ794949 | MGnify/ENA primary metagenome ERZ794949 (study PRJEB30137, sample SAMN04331402) | food metagenome | isolation source: T1 must sample point D1 replicate B | place: Australia: South Australia ... | reverse complement strand
CTTTGAAGATGGCTTTGTATTGGAAAACGTTGAAAAGGTCATTTTCTGTACTGGTTTCTTGAAGTCATTCCCATTCCTGAACAAGGAAACCATAAGACCATACGTTGACTTTGACAACGGTAAAAATGTCAAGGTTTTGTACAATCACATGATTCCTGTGGAGTTGCCTACTTTGGCCTTTATCGGTTTACCTAGATTTGTCTTGCCAACTAGACTGTCTGAAACACAGGCTGCCTGGTTGAGTAGAGTTTGGAACAACAGAGTGGATCTGCCACCAAAGGAAATCCAGCAACAGTATCATGAATGGTTTGTCAATGAAAACAATGACGATGCAACTCTTCATGATCTAGTTTTCCCTGCTGATGTGCAATACTCACAAAGATTGAATAGAGAAATCAGACAAGCCAGAAAGGCCAACAGAGGATACTTTGGTTTGGAATGGAATGGCTCAAACATAAAGCTTAGAAGCAGCATCAAGCCTCTAAAGGAAGGCTATGTGAAGTATTACCAAGAAACAGGAAAGCTTGCCAACACTGTTGAAGAATTGATAGACGCCGGTTTCTTTGAATGGCCAGAAGATGCAACCACTTGTGTGCAAGTTCCTACTCAAGTCCCATAAGCTTCTTTTTTTTTTTTGCCCTAAATTAAAATTTGTATATATCAATGCTCATTTAAATGATAATAATATGTTTTTAGGTTATCTTCATTAGACCCTCTTTCATCGACACCCCATGTGTCTAAATCATCTATCATTTGGGAATTCATTCCAGTATCAGATAAATCCGTCTGAGGAACGAGTTCCTGTAGAAATATATCACTTTTTTGATCATCGTTGCTATCAGCATGTGAATCTCTTTTAGACTTACGCTTCTTGGACCTTTGTTTGTTATAAAAGTCTTCCTTCATTTGCGAAACCTCATTCAATCCTCTCAAAAGCTCCATGTATTCAGCATACATGTTAAAAGCAACAATGTTCACCAGGTAAAGCAAAGGTGTGGTTACGAGCAAAATAAAGGAATTTTTCTTGGTTTTGATTGAGTAGATTCCACCTATTAGCTGTCCTATAGCCAGCCCAATAACAGCAAGAGATAAAAATGTGGCCTTTGGATTCAGAACAAAAACACTTTCATTTACCTGCATGTTCATGTCCGCATGTTTTTGTTCATTTTTCCATGATTTTCTGCTTGGAGGATAGGAAGCAGATGTCAAGGAATGGGATCTTTCACCGTTAGTATTTTCATTTTCGACAGTAGTAGAGGAAGATGCACTCCTCTTGTAAAATCTTTTGTTGATAATTTTTTTCTTTTTCTTGTTAATCAGTAGAGTTAGCAAGAATGAGCTTGGATTGACCAGAACTTTCATGATGACCACGATCAAATACACAATGAGAAATAAAATTTCAACGGATGTTCTGAATGTGAACATCATGGATGACATTGCATACAAATAGCTGATTTTGTTCAATACCTTCCCAGATCCAGTATACAATGTTTGAAAGGATTCATCAGTAATTGAATATGACGTAAAGTTTATGGTTTGACTTGCAAAGGCACTTAAATAAATACGTGAGTATTTCAGAATCAATTGATACAACCCCATTTCTGAAAGATAATAATGGCCACAGACAGCTGTCGAGATAACATTAAGAGCAAGCCATCCCATTATGAAGCACCAATAGTCAATCACTGAAGTTCTTTTCTTAATAATAGGAACAATGTTGATGAAGAAATGATTGAAACATAGGTATTTCAGCACCAAAATAATGATCGAAAAGGAACTTTTTTTGTAAATGTTGAAGACTATCTGCACAGCTGAAAAGCTACCTGACTCGGAATATATTTGCTTTTCAGTTTCATACAAAAGCATGATCACCAGGTAAGTATAAACATAAAGAGTCATTATGATGATAATGATTAATGAAACAATTTTTAAATGAGAACTGACTAGAAAACTTTCAAATTTTTCCAAGAAAGTAGATTTGTCTTTTTCAACAGATTTCTTTTCTTTTGATTCCTTACTGGAGGATAATGCATTTTTCCAAAAGTTATGAATCATCCTGTCATTTATTATGCTCGCCTTCTCTTCCTTGTATGAATAAATACTTCGAAGACCCATTCGAAGAACAGCCAGAGCAATAGCAAAGTATGTCACAAACTGTCCTAAAACCAGAATTACTGAGTTGTTGTAATTGTTCGCATAAAACAGCAAAGATGAATAATTTATGTTGGAAAATTTATGTATGCCTGATAAAGGGTCTGTAGCATTTGATAAATTTTTTGAATTGCTATGAATGAACATGTCCCAATCGTTGATAATTTGTTGGTTATAATTATTGTAAAGTATTGAGCTCGCTGATGAGTACGTCGGTTGTCCGTTGAGACAACTTGACTGAAAGTAAATCACAGGATCACTTGCATTCAAAAGTGACAAGTTATACACAGCCAAAGAGAATTCTCTGCTACTTTTGAAGTTTGTGTCTAGAATGAAATTATAAGTGTTCTCCAATTGAGGATACTCACCTGAAAACACCAACGTTCCTTTGCAGCTGGAATATGACTCAATGTTAAAGTAAAATTCAGAAGAGCCCATCAAAGAAATAGCTAAGAAGTTGATTCAAATACGTGATACCTTTCAATAGGGAAGTTTTGTTTATTAATATCGTTTTGTTATTGGGGATAATGATGTTTTTAAAATTCAATGTAGAAAATATACTTCAATTTGGAAAATCCCGATATTATTTTCGATAAACGACTTTTTTTTCCCTCACTTCTACTAATCTTTTATCATGCTTTTTGAAGTAAAAAACAAACATAATGATTACAAGACACCATATTGGATACACTCATATATAAATGACAGCAAATGCTGAATACCATATTTTGTACTATGGAATATTTGATTTTCATGAACAAAAAATAATTTCTCTCTTCAATGAGAAAGGTAAGGGAAATAGCCAGTATGGGTCCATAGTGGATAAAACAATAAATGATACAAACTTCATTGAAACAGTCATTAGAAACAAAATTCACCTGAAAAGTTTGTTTTTGAATCACGATGAAAACGTAGTTGTCATGAACAATGTACTGTCAGATTATCTCCTATTCATAAAAAAAAATCTTATCCAAAATAACAGGATCTATGAGATATGTATCAGCAAAGACACAATACCTAGATCACTACCTCTGAGTATACTGAACAACAGGCAAAAAATAGCTTATCCGGATTTATTTGATAAGTCTAAAGAAGTGTTGGAGGAGACTCTCAAAGAGTTCATTGAATCCTTTGAGATCCAATACAATGAAGAGGCAAGCTACAAGTCAGATAACGTAGCCAGCATAGACCAGGAGTTGAATGAGATATTGTCTGTTATGAACAACAACATTGATCATGTATTGATTCGTGAGGATCGCTTGGACCATCTCCAGCAAAAGACGCTGAAGTTGACGGATAAAGGGAAGAGGTTCAAACGAACAACCAAACAAACGGAAAGTAACGAGTTGTGGAAAAATAGGAAATGGAAGAGTATCACTATATGTTGTGTGGTTTTGGTGATACTGATGATAGTAACATTTGAAACGATATATTCAAAGTGAAAGGGAAAAATTATAATTTATTGTACTATATAAATCACTCTTTTGTCTGTATTCAACATTCAGGGCGCATTATTTCATCATTTCTTTCTTCTTATTCTCATTCTTTGTATAAAGCTGTAATAGTTCCAGTGTTTCTTGATGTAGATCCAATGAATCCAGTCCGTTGGTTTCAAGAGCTTCCATGATTTCCTCAAGAGTGATGGTCTTTCTGCTATTTTTCACACTTGATATTCTTGCAAGTGTGTATATGTAACTCATGAACAAGGAGGCCGAATGTTGCAGGGCTTCCTGGGCATCTTTGTTAATTTGCAGCTTGGGATGGTTTTTCCTAGCAAGTCTTAGAATAGTTGCTTTGGGAAATAGAATCATTTGGTCTGAAAGTTCTTCATTTAGGCTTTCATCATGTTGCTCAATTTGTTCTTCAGTGACGTTGTTTTCTTCCATTTTTTCAATATATGATATTGTTTAAGTTGTTAGTTGGCTTGATGTAATGGAGTATGGTAAATGTTTTATGTACAAGATTGATTGTAGTAGATATTGATAGGTAAACACTAACATTTGAAGTTTAGAAATTAATTCAAAAATAAAAAAGGAATTGATCCATTACGATAGTGGTTACAGTACGCGTAAAAAAAAAATAGGCCAAATCCACTTTAAGGATAGTGAAAAGCTAGTGTTTATAACCAGTCTATATGACATGGCCATAATAGAAATACAATAAAATTTACAGATTACTGCATAGATCTTAGTGGATAATGCCTACACAGCAGATTAATAATTTTTTTTTTTTTGAAAAACTTGATGAAACATTTCTTCCCTTTAAACAAAGTAAGTACCTCTTAATCTAAGTACAGTAGAGTAAATACTCAAAACCTGGAACTCATATCAAAAACTTATAAAGAAATGTCCACAGAAAACAAAGAACTTAACGACAAAAAGCCAGCTGAAGAAACAACCACACAACCAAAGATATTCATGCCTTTGGTATGGGTTGACTGTGAAATGACTGGGTTGGACCACAAAAACGATGTCATCATAGAGGTATGTGCCATCATCACCGATGGACACATGAACATTATTGATGAGGTTGGGTACGAGTCCGTCATCCACTGTCCAAAGGAGAAGCTTGATCAGATGGGTGAGTGGTGTATTTCCCACCACACCCAGTCTGGACTTGTTGAAAGATGCATAAACGCCACAGACAGACCGATGTCTGTGGTTGAGGATGAGTTGCTGGCCTACATCAAAAAGTACATTCCAAACCCAAACAGAGCTCTGCTAGCAGGATCATCCGTGCACATGGACAAGCTGTTTTTGATGAAGGACATGCCAAAGATCATCGACCATCTGCATTATAGACTGCTGGATGTCTCTGCGTTTATGGAAGTGTGCAGAAGAGTCAACTACCCGCTGTTCAAGTGTATGGACCCACCGATTTCTGACCACACAGCCAAAAGCGATATTCTAAGATCCATCAACATGATGAAGTGGTACCGTGATCACTTCTTGAAGTCACCAGCTGAAACTAAAGAGTTTGTTGATGCCCACAACGCAGAAAAGAAGGAGAAAGAAGAGAAGGAAAGAGAAGAAAAGGAAAAGGAGAAGGTTGAAGCTGAGAAGAGAAAATTAGATGACGAAGATGAAGAATCTGTGACTAAAAAACAAAAGACTGAATAAGTGCTGGAAAAAAGAAAAGACATTACATTGTTCAAGACATAAACTTTTTGACTAAGTGATAACGGAGTATGATTGATTCATTATTATATATGAGAATGTGTTAGTCTTTGATAAGCACAATTTTGGATTTCTTAACTCAAAAACTGATTTGAAATTTCTTTTTTTCTCGGATGAATTTTTTTTTTTTTTTTCAATAAAAATTAAATTATCCTAAAAAACATTTTTCTTGATATTTGAAAAAAAAAAATTTCATTCAGCATACCAAAAAGCTTTTATCAATATACCAAAATGACTAAAAATCAAGTCGAAATGGATGAGCCTGAAGTCATCGAATACAACGACACCAAGTACCAAAAGGTCAGTGAGGGGAAGGCCAGCATCATCTTCCCATCCAACGAAAAACGAGATGTGTTTTACAATCCTATCCAGCAGTTCAACAGAGACATAACCATCACAGCCATCAAGGCCTGGGAAGATGAGTTTTTGAATCCATCATCCACTAACGATGCCAAGAAGAAGAAGAAATCATTCACTGTTTTTGAAGGGCTTGCAGCCACTGGGCTGAGATCATTGAGATTTGCCAAGGAACTGCCAGGAACACTTGACAAGGTGATAGCCAATGATTTGTCCAAGGACGCAGTCAGAGCGATTGAGTTAAACACCAAGTACAACGACCTGAAGGGCAAGGTTGTGGCCAAGCAGGGCAACTGTAATGTATCTCTTTTGTTGAGTTTGGCTGAGGAAAACGACATCAAGGGGTTCGATATAATAGACCTGGATCCATACGGCACAGCAGCTCCGTTCATCGATGCAGCAATCCAGGGGGTCAAGGATGGCGGTATGCTTTGTGTCACATGCACTGATTCCCAAGTTCTGTGTGGGAACACGTACCCGGAAAAGTGCTTTAGCTTGTATGGTGGTGTCAACATGATGAACTCAGTAAGCACCCATGAATCAGCCTTGAGGTTGTTGATCATGACCTTGAAGCAAAGTGCAGCTAGATACGGGAAGTACATCACTCCAAGACTGTGTCTGTCCATAGACTACTATATCAGAGTGTTTGTAACTGTTGAAAAGGCACCATTGAAGGTCAAGGACTTGATCACTGAACTGGGCAGTGTTAAGGTTTGTAACAATGGAGGATGTCAAAGCTTCTTTGAACAGCCATTTGGTGAAAAGCATGAAAGAGTTTCCAAAAAGAACAAGCCATTCACAAAAATATCAACAGCAAAAAGCATCGATGTTGGCGAAAGCTGTCCATACTGTTCTAAAAAGTTGCATGTTGTCGGACCTATGTACTTAGGACCATTGCAAGATAAAAAGTTCTGTAAGAAAATATTGGATATCAACAAAGAACACGAAAAGGAAGGAAACGTTTACGGAACAACAAAGAGAATTGAAGGTATGGTCAGTGTTGCCATGAGTGAGGTTGACAGTCTGTTCTACTTCTCACCATCCTTGTTATCAGGTGTGCTAAAAATTACCGTTCCATCATTGAGAACAGTTATCAATGGGTTGGGATCCTTGGGGTATGAGTGTTCATTGACACATGCAGCCAAGTCATGTGTAAAGACCAATGCCCCATGGGATGCCATATGGTATGTTATGAAGAGATGCGGCACCATGGCTGATCCAGAGTACAAGCCAAAGCTGAATGATAAAATGCCAGGGTTCACCATCTGGAATGATGACAGCATTGGGAAGACCTTGACACCAGAACAATTGGAAAAATTCAATCTTGAGGAAGATAACTTAGAAACCAAAAAGTTCCTAAAGTTGCAAAACTCCAAGATTGTGAAGTATCAGGAGAATCCAAAGAGTAATTGGGGTCCAATGAGTAGACCAAAATAATTGATATATTTTATATATAACTATATTAAAATAACCTATTATTAACCATAAATAAGTTCATATTTGATTGAATTTTTATATTGATTGTTTATCTTTTTTTTGTAATATTAAATATGAAGAATTCTAAATCCTATTTGTTGTTGTATTTTGTATCTTTTTTTAACTTAGCTCTTTTCTTTCATCACTCTAGTTATATTTAATGAAACGGTGTTGAAAAAGATTAGATGATGTCAAATTCATGAACACCCTTACCAGTCATGTAGTACTTGTACATGTATGGCCAGCCAAAGATAACACCCATGAAGGCGGAAGTGCTAAAGAATATTTTGGTGATGTTCTTTAGGTCTGCAGTGACCCAGGTTAACAAAGGAGTTTTATAGACTTGAGATTTTGTGTGGGTAGATTTGAATCTTATGTTTAAGGCTTTTGATCTGATGGATGGTCTTGAAAGTATGGAGAACATTATTATATAAAGGTGTGGTGGGTTGTATGTGAAGTATAAATTATCAATATGTATCTTGGTGTTTGATATTGTTGACAATGATGTTGAGGGATTGAGAAAAGAAATGCAAAATAAACCAATTGGTGGGTAATTGCAAACACTAGTTATTTTTCTTTTTTTTCTCTCTATGGGTAAAAAATTTTTTTCTTTCTTTTTTTTTCCTCACTCCATGTTGGAATTTGAAGAGATCCAGTATCGGGCGATGGGGAATGTTTGGCTTTTGATTGGGCGTGGCAGTTCATTGGATTTTTCATTGCGCTATCCCCGAGACGCACGTGAGTGAACAGAACCTGTATCTCCGACAGATCCAAAAAAGAAAAAAAAAAATTTTTCTCCACAACGCTACATCAAAAAGCTTAACGCTATCACAAAAGATACACACACAAATCATCGTATAAACTTATATACAAAAACCATATATCCAGAAAGAATACCACGTTGTTTCTCTTTTGCACATATACACATCATGAATCTTACCTACCTAGATCAAATCACCAACACCAAGGCACTTGCATACATTGGCTTTATCTTAGTTATTTCAAAGCTATATAAGCTAAGTAAACTATTCTTAAACTTGTTTATTGTTGGTAACTACAACAAGAACCTATCCCTATACAACAACAACACCAAGTTCAAATACTATGCTTTAGTATCTGGTTGTACAGATGGTATAGGTCTTGAATACACTCAGCAACTAGCAAGCAAGTACTACAATGTTGTTTTATTATCCAGATCAGAGGACAAATTACAAGCCTTATCTGAGGAACTGAAGATCAAATACCCTAACGGAGATTTCCCTTACTATGTTTTGGACTGTAAGAACGTTGATTCTGAACAACAAGAAAAGCTATCCAACTTCATCAAGGCTTTCCCATTATCAGTATTGATCAACAATGTTGGTTTGTCACACGCCATGCCTGTTCCATTCCTAGAAACCCCTCAAGATGAGTGGAGATCCATCATTGACATCAACTGTACAGGTACCTTGGCCATCACCCAAGCTGTTCTACCAACCTTGAAGAAAACTGTCACTTCCGATCCAAAGCTAAGAGGGTTGATTTTAACCATGGGCTCCTTTGGTGGGTTGTTGCCTACTCCTTTGTTGGCCACTTACTCAGGCTCAAAAAGTTTCTTGCAAAACTGGTCCAATGCCATGAACAGAGAGCTTTTGAAATACAAAATCGACACAAACTTGGTCTTGTCATACTTAGTTACTTCCAAGATGTCCAAGATCAGAAAATCATCATTCATGATTCCTAACCCAAAGATTTTTGTTCACAGTGTCTTCAAGAACTTGAACAACAGAGGCGGTGCTATTGCCAAGTACGCCACTTGCACTCCATACTGGTCCCACGCCATCTACCACTTCATCATTGAAGAGTTCTTTGGCTGTTACAACAGCATGGTCAACTTGATCAACTTCAAGTTCCATTTGAGTATAAGACAAAGAGCATTGAAGAAGAAGGCCAAGCAAGTATAAGCAACGGTGGTCTTGTTTACAAAGGGATTATGACATTTACTTTATATATGTAATTTTTTTGAAGTTAATTAATTAAGTTTCCTAATAGGGTAATGTTTCTGCGTCGTATGTTTGTTTTTTTTTTTTTTTCTTTTTGCCAACGTGTATGCAAAAGTAAAATCAGTGCTATGTGTTCAGATTCATTTATTTTTTTTTTCTACAGATAAAAATTTTCAATATATTTTTTTCCTATTAATTTTTTCTAAATTTGTAAATTCCTTTGAGATTAGTGCTATTTGTTGATAGTGGATAACTCATCTGTTTAGTAAATACATCATTCATATTTAGATATTCCCCAAAACCCCCATAATTGTTCTATATACACAAATCATATTAATCATAAGCACATGGAATTAGTCAACTATACAAGATTGGAGAAAGTCGGAGAGGGTACATATGGTGTTGTTTACAAGTCCCTGGATTTGAGAACCCCTTTGCCAGGTGTCAAGCTGAATCCCAATGTAGCACCATCTGAAGAAACGCACCGTGTTGTTGCCCTTAAGAAAATCCGTCTGGAAAGTGAGGACGAGGGTGTTCCCTCAACAGCCATCAGAGAAATATCCCTTCTCAAGGAACTCAATGACATAAACATAGTAAGGCTGTATGACATCGTATACAGTGACTCCCACAAGCTGTACCTGGTCATGGAGTACCTCGACATGGACCTGAAGAAATACATGGAGGGTGTCCCACAGAATGTTCACCTTGGCAGAGATATTGTCAAGAAGTTCATGCTTCAAATGGTCAGGGGTATCGAACACTGCCATGCACACAGAATCCTGCATAGAGACCTGAAGCCCCAGAACCTGTTGATTGACAAAATGGGTAACTTGAAAATCGGAGATTTCGGACTTGCCAGAGCATTTGGTATTCCACTAAGATCATACACTCACGAGGTTGTCACCTTGTGGTACAGATGTCCAGAGGTTTTGCTTGGCTCAAAGCAGTACTCCACAGGTATTGATGTGTGGTCGATGGGGTGTATATTCATTGAGATGTGCAACAGAAAGCCGATGTTCGCAGGTGACTCTGAAATCGACCAGATCTTCAAGATCTTCCAGGTCCTGGGCACACCAACAGACGAGGTCTGGGCTGATGTCAGCCTGCTCCCAGACTTCAAGGACACGTTTCCGAAGTGGCACCTCAATACAATTAATAACATAGACCACATCCCAAACCTCGATGACGCAGGTATTGATCTTGTCAACCAAATGCTTACTTACGATCCTATACACAGAATATCAGCCAAAAGATGTTTGGAACACCCATATTTCAATTCATAAATATATAATTATTCTGTTATATATCCTGCCACATTCTTTGTTATATTCACATAGACAGCATTTTTACTGACCTGTTTATCTTTTGAGTTAAACTTCAGCATGAATATGCCATGCAACAGAACCTTCTGCTTGGCATTTATGCTGAAGTATGAGTTCTTGGGTAGTCCTATGAGCTTGCAGTTATGCCCGCTTTTTTCTCGTACCAAATATGGAATATCCTTGTATAAGTTTTGGTCGATATCTTTGTTACACACGAATATAAAGAAGGTATCAAACTTGTTATCCTC
>ERZ794949.627-NODE-627-length-10715-cov-126.878893_pt1 | contig 10715 bp, 7 predicted proteins | sample MGYA00511363_ERZ794949 | MGnify/ENA primary metagenome ERZ794949 (study PRJEB30137, sample SAMN04331402) | food metagenome | isolation source: T1 must sample point D1 replicate B | place: Australia: South Australia ... | reverse complement strand
TGGTCAGCTACGTCATCCTCCATGGCTTTCAAAGATTTAGTTTCTTCAACTTTTGGAGATTGAACTTCTTTAGTTGTTGGAGATTCAATTTTTTCAGCTTTTGGAGATTGAACTTCTTCACACTCAGCTATTTCTTCAGGTATTTTTGAATTAGAACTCTTAGGCGTTGAAGGTGATACTTTATGATCTTCATTATTTGAGCTTGAATAATTAGTTTTTAGTGGAGACTTGATATAATTCACATCATTACTCAAAGAGCTTGGATTTTGCTCAAGTTCTTTAATTTTTTGCTTGACCGGTATTTCATGAATTCTTCTCCCTTCTTGGTTAGTATAAACGGCCCAATTTTTGTTAACTTTTTGATGTTCCTTTTGTTCTAAGGGCGGTGTTTTGGATTTATCCAAATCATCTAGGAAATCAAGTTTGTCATTTATTATTACATTTTTCAAATCATCAATTTCTTGGTCAATATGATCATTAGTATTAGCTCCATTCTCCTCACTGCTCAAGTAATTTATCTTGTTCTTATTGCTGTTTTCTAGATTCTCTTGTAAAATCTCATTTAGCTCATTGATTTCATTTTCCATAAGAGATAGTCGCTTATGAAGATTATCGGCACGGTTACTACTTTCTTCAGTCATTTCAATTTTATTTTCAAAGTTTTTTTGTCTTTTGTAATGTATAGTAAAAAAAAAATATGGGGTATCTAGACGTTTAGTTGGGTTCTGACTTCCATTCAGTCCTTTATTTATCAAGTGAATAAAAGAGAGTATACCAAAGCTGTTTGTTTTTCTCCCAAGGTTAGAATCGAACCACGAGAAGAAAAGCACCATTTGGGAAATCCAAAAAAAAAAAAGTTAGAAAAAAACACAAGTCACGTGAAATATTATTTTTGTATTTACCCCGACACCTAAACACTTCCTAAATAGGAAGGTGCGTTCAGCTCATATTTCATGCCTGCTATTGGGATTTGAAGCAATAAAAAATTTTCTTTCTTTTTTCTGTTTGAATTCAACAAGCAGAAAAAAAAAAATTTTCATATATTAATATTTTAAAAGTTTTAAAATCAAGTTAACCTTCCCATAAAGTAGAGTGATAAAGAAACATTAAAGCTTTGGAACCAAACACAATATGCTGAATAGATCAACACCATTGAATTTTAATAGTCTGAGACTATTTAGTACCAATACCAGCAAAGTACTACTACAACAAGGAAAGCCTTCTTTGAAATCATCTTTACTAGGTGACATATCCGGTGATAGTGAAGAAATTCAAGAAGTCCTTAAAACTAAAGTTGAAGATACCAGAGAATTTATTCCATTGAAGGAAGATCCTAAATATCAAAAATACAGAGAAGCTTTATACGTGGGGAAAACAGTAAGAGATGATTTAACTAAATTAAGAATCCCAATTCTTCCACCTAAACCAGTAGTGGAACTGAAGGGTATAGTATCACCATTGAAGGCTATTTTATACCAAAAAAATGTTGAACAAAATGGATTCTTCAAGTTCGATAAGGAAGTCTCCCATGAAGGTCGTATATACAAGGTGAATTTTACTCAAGAAGAATTAGAAGCTTTGGAACCTTCTGTTTTCGTTGAATCTTATAGAATCAAATCTTCTTTGAAGAAGGCATACTTGTTTTTGACTTTCCTATCACATAAGGATTATTCTAAAAACAATGCAGGTGCAAACATCAACTGGAAACTTATAGAATATAGAAATAGAAACAATGAATTCAAACTTACTGTTGAAGAAGCCATAACTCAGTTACAATTCCAAAAGAAAAAACTAGGTAATATTGTTGCTGATGTATTGAAAAGAGGGTTAGAAAACGGTGAAGCCTTGAATATTTCTAGAGAAAAACTATATTTGGATAAAATTTGGGTTGGTAATGATGGTGGAAGACGAAAACAATTAGATATCAAAGGTAGAGGTAGAAGAGGTGTACTAGAACATAACTGGATACATGTCAAGTGTATTTTGAAAAACTCTGATATATCTTTGAAAAGAATGAAATATGAGCAAGATATCAGACAATTCAACAGATTAGAATTAAAAACCAAAACTACTCCATTAAGAGGTACTGCTACAGGTGTCTACAAATGGTAATTTTGTATATATTTCATGTAAATAATTCTGTCAAAAGAAGAACAAAATAAGATGAATAATTGTAGTTTTTTAATAATTTTTCATGTTACAAACTTTTTTGTTTCATCATAAATGAGTTACTGTCAATTTAACATATAAATAACACCAAAACTTATATGAACCTATATACACATGTTTTATTTATTAATTTTATGTTGTATTATCTATTTTTTACTTTTAGCTTTACCTTTGGTTTTAGGAACTGTGGCAGTAGTGGTGGCAACTGGAGGAACATCCTTTTCTTGCTGTTTAGCTAATTTTTCTTGTTCTTCCTTCTTTATTTCCAAGTTATGGGCAGTCAATCTCTTTTGGTATTCCCACTTGGTGTACCACATACCACCTTGCAGTATAACAATACCAACAATGATAGCCAACAAAATCAAGTTGGAAGCAGCTAAGACTTGTAAACCTTGGTTTTCGGAAACATCACCCCAATTTCTATGTTTACAAGTTTCAATACCGGTTTTGACATTGGTTAGGAAAACACAAACAAACAAAAACAATAAAACAAAGGTACCATATTCGAATAATTGGTAATCTGGATGTGGATTAACGATTCTGATGATTGCTCCGAATAAACCAACACCGTAGATTATACCGTATACAATCACTGAGCTTTTTGAAATAGAGTTAAAGTTGTTGTAGTGAGCCAAAAATAAATCAAACTTGCTAGCAGTAGCTTCTTGATCGAATAGAATAGGAATATCATAATTCCATTGTGATATGACCATACCTAATAGTGTGAAGGTTGTGAAGTTGATTAAAATCAAAGAAATGTCTTCGACATCTTTAAATGTAATAAAAGCCATTTAATAAATAATTGATTTAATAGTTCTTTTTTTTTTTGTGGTTTTTGTTGTTATTTTTTATGTTAATGTTATTATCGATGATTAAACAGCAATAATCATAATCAATCCTTTAGTTAAAAATTCAGTAAGGATATCGGAATTTATTTTAACCCTTTCAAAGGTAACGTTTTTGTTGCTAGGTTCCCTTTTTTGATGGGAACACATAAAAAAATTTTTATGTTCCTTCAAAAAAAAAACAGTAATATAAAAAAAAACAAGGGCACCTTGTTCGGACATAAGCACTTTAGTCACATGATCATATCAAAAAGTCGTACCAAAATGAAACCAAAAAAACATCGGAGATAAGACACACAGATCTAATGTTATCAAGGCGTGTTCCTCAATCTCACTTCATATGAAACATGTTCAACGTAAGTTCAGTAAACAGCATATTTGTAAAAAACTACATGAACTCTTTTTTTTCAAAAAAAACACACACACACCATAAAGTAAACAGCTGTTTATTGTTTGATTATATCGTGTTTTTTCTCATGCTAATGATCCACGCCCCCAACACACATACCCTCACAAATAACAATAGAACTCAAAACTATATATATTTTTGTTATTTCATCGTATAGATAACTAATAAAAATCTTTTGATTAGATTGGGGTTATCTGCTCAGAAAGGGGGTTCTTTCAATATTGTTATGATTTTTAATATATTTATTCACGAGATTAATTAAAACAACTTCACTCTTCTATTTTTTTTTTTTTTTGTAGGAGTTAAGCGAAAAAAAAAGGCTTATAAATTTTTACTAATCGCCCTTAATATTTTACTTAGAAAAACACGCACAACTTTATAGATAACAACAATACCATTACATAGCCTAGTTTTCCTCCCTAAACATATCTGCTATTTTTTTTTTTTTTTAGCAGAGATAACACTTCTTCTGGAATATTGTTATCTAAAATAGTCATCAACGGAGCAGCAATATAAGTGAATATTTCACATATGAGGCTTAATATTGTTGAGTGAATTAATCGTATTTCATATGGATTCTATTAATCTACAATAAAATCATTAGGTATTTTTTTTTATTTCTTTACTTTTTGATAACTTCTTATATTGATTTTTATTTTTGACAAAAAACGGTTGGCAATATCTACATTTTTTTTTTTCACCAGATTAACAAACAAAAATCGTATTTTAATCTCCTTCATATATAAAAGCAATGTAGAACGATGAGATATTTAAAATGACTCTTATTTTTTATTTTATTTATAAACAGCTAGTCACTAAAGAATTCTTTTGACAAATTTTCCATAAAACCCAAAAAAAAAAAATTCAGCTATGTCTACTGTTACTGATCAAAATAGTTTATACGACAAAGGTGACACTGTCTTTGTCATGATCTCCGCTGCCATGGTGTTCTTAATGGTTCCTGGTATCGGTATGTTCTACTCCGGTATGAGTAGAAAGAAACACGCTTTATCTTTGCTGTGGTGTTCCTTGATTGCTTTATCTGTCACTGCTATTCAGTGGTATCTGCTCGGTTATTCTTTAGCTTTCTCTCATCACGTAAAGTCCGGATTCATTGGATCTTTGGAATTAGGTGGGTACAAAAATATGCAATTCTGGGGCCAACCCTCAGTTGTCAGCACAGTTCCTGATATTCTATTTTCTTCTTTCCAATTGCAATTTGCTGCTGTCACAGTAATGATCATGTTAGGTGGTGCTGCTGAAAGAGCCAGACTGGGTCCTTTGATTATCTTTGTCTTTATCTGGTTGACTGTTGTTTATTGTCCAATTGCATGCTGGTACTGGAACCCAGAAGGTTGGTTGTGTAAGTTAGGTTGTTTAGATTTTGCCGGTGGTGGTCCAGTCCATCAATCTTCCGGTGTTGCTGGTTTAGCCTATGCTTTTGCCTTAGGTAAGAGACATGATCCTTTAACCTCCAAGGGTGTTCCAAAATATAAGCCTCACTCTGTTTCTTCTGTTGTTTTAGGTATTGTATTCATTTGGTTTGCTTGGTTTGGTTTCAACCCAGGTTCAGCTGGTAATGCCACTATTAGAGCCTGGTTATCTTGGGCCAGTACCAACTTAGCTGCCGCTGTATGTGCCTTTACTTACATGTTAGTTGATCTATACAGATACGGAAAGTTCACCACTTTAGGTTTATGTGTTGGTGCTTTGATTGGTTTAGTATGTATCACTCCAATGGCTGGTTTTACTCCTGTTTGGGCTGCCTTTGTTTGTGCCATTGCTGCTATCATCTGTAACTACGCTATGGACTTGAAGCACTTAATAGGTATTGATGATGGTTTGGATGTTTTCACATCCCATGCCATTGGTGGTTTGATTGGTGCTGTTTTGACTGGTATCTTTGCTACCAACAATGTCTCCATCACTGGTGAAGCTCCAATTGCTGGTGGTTGGTTAGACGGTAATTTCAAACAATTAGGTTACCAAATTGCTGGTTGTTGTGCTGTTTGGTTATGGTCTGGTGTTTTGACCTACTTAATTTTGATTTTAATGAACAAGGTTCCATTCTTACAAATTAGATTATCTGAAGAAGAAGAAGAAATGGGTACTGATGCTGCTCAAATTGGTGAATTCACATATGAAGAAGGCACCATGTTTATTCCACAACCAGTTAGATCTAGAAAATCTGTTGAAGAACCTGAACCAATGACTGCTATTGATGATCAAATCGATACCAACAGTAGTGACAATAATGTTGAAAAAGTTGTATAATCTTCCGGAAAATTATCAGATGTTTTTAATTAATTAAAAAAAAAAACAAAAAAACAAATTAATCAATAATACATAATTGATAATATATTTATGAAAACTAAACGTTGTATATATTATAAGTTTAAACAACCTTGAAGAAGGGAGAGATTGTTGATCATTCTCTATCTAATAAACCAATGCGATGAGCTTTTTCTCTATATCCGAAATTTGAAAACAAAAAGGGTGAATGTTTCAGTGTACATGAAAGCATAAAACAAACAAAATAAGTAAATGCCATATTGATCCATATCTGATTTGGCGCTTAATTTTATTTCACATTAAAAAATCACGGCTACTGTTTCGGAAGTTTATCACCATTGCCAACAATCCTTTTTTTTTTTCCGTAATAAGCATGTTTGTTATAAGCGAAGTATTAAGAAAAAAGGTAGCAGGGAGTAACCGAGAGTAGAATATGTTTTTCAGTAATAAGCATTCTAGGCTCCATAAGAATATGTGTATGAAATAAGCAATCACGAAGAAAAAAAAACATAGGAGTGAATTTTAGTCGTTGCCTTTTTGAATGATTATTGACAACCTTTAAGGAGCTCTCACTATAAATGTATAACTTGAAGCGGACTTATACTAATTCCAAATTATTAATTCCAGCCTGTAGCTTCGGATATAAGAGCAAAGTGCTCACGTGAAAAACTCTTTTTGGTAGCGCAATTATTAAGTTTTTTTTTCTTTTCTTTTTTCTCGATTACCTAAAAGAGGAAAAAAAAAATTTTCTTTTTTGAAATATATTCTTACAAATGTTCAACTTATCAACAACATACAACTTATAAACAACCAGAAGAAAGAACCAAATTAAACCAATTTAAGTTTTTTTTTTAAATAGTTCAACATAACCATCATAATTCATATAAAATGTCCAAAGAAGGATTTTCCATTCCAACCAATCTAGATGCTGCAGCTGCCGGTATGACCCATGCCAGAGAAGCCACTTTGAAGTACATTTGTGCTGAATGTTCATCCAGATTGTCTTTAAGTAAAAATGATCCAGTTAAATGTAAGCATTGTGGTCATAGAATTCTATTAAAGGCCAGAACCAAAAGAATGGTTCAATTTGAAGCTAGATAAAGATACAGTAAGGAAAACATTAACGGAGAACAAATTTTATTATTATTTATTATGTTAATATAGACTAGGAAGGAGTTTTAGAAACTTTGTTGTTTGATGTTAGAGACAATATCAGGTAATCAGGTTAAAAGTAACATCGAACGTATTTTCATAAGAATTATATATCAATTATGTTTAATTAACTAGTTATAATGATAAATCAAGAAAGATTTTTTTTTTTAAGAATTATTGATACATTAAGATAAGATTGAGGTGTGTGTAGGACATAGGAAAATACACTGCGTGTCGGATTTAAGAAACTACTTTTGTATCGGATTTAAGAAATTACCTTTTGTGTCGGATTTAAGATATTACATTTTGTGTCGGATTTAAAAAATATGCAAATCCACCACCAACAGGTTGAAAGAAGCTATCTCATCCCACAAAATGGTAGCGTTTTCATAATCAAAAATTATAGGATCTCTCCTAAAGCATCACCAGCAGCTGTTTTCAATCTTCTAGAATAACTTTGATGATTGAGCTGAAATTTCAAACATACATATCAAAAAAAAAAAAGTCTCATTCAAAGCCATGGAGTTAACCATCAGATAATGAAAACGAAAAAAAATATATCTTCGTAAACGAGAATGTATAATTCAGTAGCATTTTTCATTAGTAATGCTGACGTCACTCATGGTATGATTTTCATTCACAGCAAACGCGATTTAAAAAAAAAAAACATTCTTACCCCCCATAAAATAGTTACTGAAAGTGTTGAAAAATAAGACACTTTGAAATGTCGAACAATACAATTTATACTAAACGGGATTAAGACCTAGTTTGAGTCAATTATAATGATCTCAACAAGAGGCTGTTTGTTTGTTTTTTTTTTTAAAAAAAAAATATCTATAACTGAAGTAAATACCGGACTGCATGTATATCGTGTTTTAGAAGAGTGAGTATATAATACAGTGACTAGACTTTTTAAAAAGGCAAAAAAAAAACAGCTTAATTATAACTTTTCAAATTTAAAGAGAAAAATTCATAATTTTTTAAAATAAAAACCAAGTGTTTATTAGCAGTTTTCAAAGGATCTTACAAATCAGCTATTCAAATACAATCCAAAATCCAAAAATACTAAATAATCGTTAAGGCATCCTTGTGTTTTTGTTCATTTTCCTTTCTTACCTTCACTAAGGCAATTTTTTTTTTTTTTTTTACACAGAATCATTTGTTAAATCTTAATCAAACGATCAAATAGTTATAAAATTTTATTATAGCCCGTGTTTAATCCGATTAAAACTTCATATTAGTAGATAAACATTTCCATTAGATCTCTAATAGTGTTGTCAATCTAATAACCCCCCCCTCCCCCCTTAAAAGTAAACACAGCAAAGCAATTTCTTAAACCCGCTCCGAAAAAAAAAAAAAGGAAAAAAAATTTTTTTTTTATTGACGCAAAGAATTCGAATATTTCAATATACTCATAATTGGTTTCTTCACTGTACAGATCTAGTTCCCCAGTTAAAATAGAGAGACAAAAAATAAAAATTAAACACTTATAATCTAAGCAAGTCTTTTTTTAAAATTGAAATTAAACATTCGTCATAATTTAAAATTACTAAGAATTTAACTTGTTTTTGTTAGACCAAGAAATCCTAAATCTTATTTAAAATAAGCATTTAAACTACAAAGACAAAAAAATATTAAGAAGCTTCACATCCTTAATATAAATAAAAAGAGATATACTTGCTCCTTTTTTTACGAATTATTTTAAAAAGTTAGTAATCATTAAGTATGAATAGCCTTACAACAGAACCAAATCCCTTCGAACTGAGTTTTAAAAATCAAGCTAAAGACAGTTCGACCTCATTAAGCTTTAACAGCATCGACAATAACCTCAATAACATTGTTTCTAACATGGATACTCCTGGCACCAGTCTAGTAAAGGCTATCAACAAAGATCAGCCACACAACATATCAAAAAATATAATCAACAGTAATCTAAACGGCGAAGAAAATAAAACGGAAGCGCCGGCATTCAACTCAGAAACACCGCGCTCGGCACTGTTCATGCAATACATTGCCCAAGATAACAACCACGACTCTAAAGATAATCAGAATATGCAATCTGAGCTGGTTCCTGTAAAAAATGAAAATTCCGGCACTATAAACACTATTGAATCTAACAATAACTCTGGTCTTGAATCCAAAAATAGTAAAGAATCGTTATTGCCTGAAAATGGTGAAAGTATCATTCCTCCAAGCATTGACAATACCGTAGCTGCTAAGAACAAAGCAGTTCAAAACATATCTGTATTTAAAGACCAACTGTCTGCTGGTGGTCTTTCAAACGGTCTGGTATCTCCATGGCCTTTTAATAGCCAACCTTCTAATATATCACCAGGTTTAACAACCCCTGGCGGTAGGAAGATTAAATACGACATTTTCAATGGCAACTTACCCAACTTGAATTCCAGTAATCCTCAGCAATCCTTAGTAAATCAGCAAATATCTAACTTGAAATCCAATCAAGGTAAAGTCAAGCTTACTCCTGGCCCTAATGTATTCAATGTGGATAACCAAAAATCTACCTTATCTCCCCAAGATGATTTCACAAAGCAAATGATTAATAACAACAGTTACTTCCCAACTGTGCCTAGATCTACTCATATAAATCCAAATGAAAGACAAAATACGTCTACAAGTATCAATCAACAAAATGGATTTTCACTGTCTATGATTCAAGGGGATAGATTAGCTTCTAATAGTAATACCAATGGTTTGAACTCTCCTGGTTCGTTTTTCAACAACATGGGCTTTGGAAACTCTGCTTTCCAAAACATGTACTTTGGCAACATAGTTTCTCCTATTGGCAACATGAGAACTGGATTAACTCCGAAGATTCCTCAACCTTCAGGATTGAGTTCAAATGTTGTGAGCTCCAACCAAAATTTGGAACTTAACAATAATAACAAGAATATTTCGGAAACAGACATAGGTGGCCTGACTGGGCCTACCAACATCAACAGTGTCAACAGCATGCTATCTGATGGATTGCCATTGGAAAACAATTACGTGTCTGGCATGGTTGATAATCATTCTTCTGGTCAAAATGTTCCTGGTTCATCTGGAAACAGTAAAAAAAATAGTGTTGATAATGTAGAATTTGCAAAGGAAATTAAAAATGAAATCTTACAAAGAAAAAATAGCAAAACTGCCAGTACAACCGGTACTAAAAAGAGAGGTAGAAAACCAGGTAAGATGAAAGCTGTAACCACAAGACCTACAAGTATTAGTGATATGGATAACATGACAATAACAGACATAAAGCATCATCCTGACTTGACTGAAGAAGAAAAGAAAAAGGGGATTCTTGAGAAGAATAGAATTGCTGCTTATAACTTCAGACAAAGAAAGAAGGAATTCATCAAAACTTTGGAAAAGAAAGTTGAATTTTTTGAAAAGGAATATGAAGAACTAAGCGAGATGAATGATTATTTGATGGGCTCTTCTGACGAATCCAATTCCCAAGTAGGTGTTTTATTCCAGCTTCAATCTGTCTTAGGCGATAACGAAATGGCCAAGGCCATAACAGCTCAAATAATCCACAAAATCCAAAATACTTCTTACCAAAAAAGACATGGTGAGAATCCCTTTTCTTATTTGGACGATGAGACCTATGAACCCCAATCTTGATCACCCTATGAATTTATAAATGTTTTTAAATCTTTTTTTCTTTTTTTTTAGCTCATACTTTACTTAAGTTCAATTAGGTTCCCAAATTTGATTATTTTTTGTTAACTTAGAAGCGGGATTCGGGTCTATATTCAACTTTCAAAGAAGTATTTTTTTTTTCTTCTTTCGTTTTTTCATATCATGAAATATATATACTAAACTTATATAGCAAATATATAGCA
>ERZ794949.625-NODE-625-length-10732-cov-3.687459_pt1 | contig 10732 bp, 5 predicted proteins | sample MGYA00511363_ERZ794949 | MGnify/ENA primary metagenome ERZ794949 (study PRJEB30137, sample SAMN04331402) | food metagenome | isolation source: T1 must sample point D1 replicate B | place: Australia: South Australia ... | reverse complement strand
TAAGATCTGTTGGACAGAGTCCGCGCGAGTTCGAACCTCGCTTCCTTCATTCTTTGTGATTTTTTTTTGATGGCAGTTCATCAACCAAAATATGATGCCACGAAGGATCAAACTACCTACAGTTTGTTTTACTTTTTTTATTTGGAAAAATCTACTTCAATCAAAAACAAAGCCCCCTTGTATAGTCATTTGATCCTTAACTTGAAGCATTCTGGGTAAAATGCTACATTCATATATATTTTCTGTAAAAGAGAGATATAGTGGTGAATCTGGGGTTGACCCAAAAAAAAACAATATGACGAATCAAAGGATATGCTGATTCCCCTAATTTTTTTCAATGGAAGAGAGAAGATGATGAAGTATTTTGGAAGATTCCATGAATTGTAATTTACCTAAAATCATAAGTAATTAATTACTACTTTGGTTTATCTGTCTTTAATATTCACATAACTATTTGTTTACGAAAATATTTGATAATGAACCACCAATTTTGAATCAGAGATGGGACTGTGCAGTTCGAAGGTAGAGCCAGATCTGCCAAAGATTGAAGAGCGCAGATCAGCTGAAGATGTGCATACAAATATTGAGAATTTACCAGATGAAGCTCTAGATTTCAACACTAACGATGCAAGCATAAGGGCAGCCCCTATATATGCAGACAAAGATGAACACTGTTCCACAGAAAACAACGATTTTAAAAAAACCTCATCCATCATATCAAAAGTGGATTCAGGAACTGGGAAAAAAACCAGGTTTTCGACTAATGAAACTAATGTGGAGAGTCCTATGCCCCTTGAAGGTCCTACTCAACTAAAAAAATACATACTCAATAACCCGAATGTAAAACTATCGACTTCAAAGTTGTTGAAAGATAACATGGTCAACCAAACTGCGAACAAAAGCTCACTGTCAATGACTAACACCAAAGACATGTCTGGAGTTTACTCGCCATTGGGTGACTTGCAAGACACTTCACAAAACGAAGACACTCACAAAGTTTTACTATTGGGGGTTGGTGAATCCGGAAAGTCAACTGTTTTGAAGCAGTTCAAGATCTTGCACCAAGGCGGATACACCAAGGATGAACTACACAAGATGCGCCCAGTCATCTACAAGAACTTGTTGGAGATCGCCAGTGATATCTGTAAAGCTAGACGTAAATACAAAATACCCGTTGGGGAGTCAGATATCAAAAACTTCAAGGACACCATAAGGGACGTTGATGAATTCATGAACACCTTAACCTTATCCATTGAGAACAGGGGGGACTTCATCACAAGGAATGTTCCTTTGGAGGATGCTGAAGTAAACGACATTGTGGGACTGCCGCCTAAGTTTTTTGCCTATTTGGCCATACTATGGAAAACCCCAGCCACCCAGGCATTGTTGAAAAGCAAGCATAGAAAGAACTTCCACTTGTTGGGCAATGCTTCATACTTTGTTGACAGTCTGGAGAGAATATCAAAGCCCGAATACGTTCCAACAGTTGATGATGTCCTAAAGGCAAGAATCCAAACATCAGGCATACAGGAAACAACTGTTGAGATGCAGGAGGACAACATAAAGCTGAAGATATATGATGTGGGCGGGCAGAGAGTGGAGAGAAAGAAATGGATCCAGTGCTTCAGCAATGTGTCAATCCTGATATTTTGTGTTTCTCTAAGTGATTACGATAGTCCCCTGGAGGAAGACACCAAAATCAATGCATTGTCGGAGTCGATACAATTGTTCGACTCCATAGTAAACAGCAAATGGTTTGTGAACACGCAGGTTATGTTGTTTTTGAACAAGATCGATATTTTCATTAAGAAATTAAAGCAGTCTCCTCTTAACAACTACTTTCCTGAGTATAGTGGAGATCCAGACGATGCTAAAGCCTCTGTAAAATACATCTTGAAATTGCTCAAAAGTAGAAACCGTGCAAATTTGACAATATACCCCCACGTCACTCAAGCTACAGATTCCTCTAATATTGAGTTGGTATTTGCCACATTGGCTGAGACAGTTTTGGAAAATAAAATAAAAAACCTGAGCGCTATATAAAAAAAAAAAATTAACTCATATATATAACTTCTCAAAGATAGTCACATTCATTGATTTGTATAAAATAATGCCTATGCTCATAAAGATGTAATAGATCTGTGGATAAAGAGATGTTAATCAGTGTTGAATCTTTAAAGTCAACAATTTTGGAAGGAAGTTGAGCATTGGTGTTTTCTGAGATCTCCATGCCTGAGTAGCTTAAGTCCGACAAATCATGTGGAATCATTATTTTATTGATGTCGATTTGAAGACCACAATGGGAGTACAAGGGTGGTAAATCAGTCACATAATCGTTTATGTGAACAACTCTGTAGTACCCAGACTTTATATCCAACGAGTTTGTTTTTCTATTTTTAGCATCGAGCTTGTATATATCAAAAATGTTGTTCACCCATTCACTCATTTCAAAGTTGAAGATTTTTGGCTGAGCATAAGTTACAACTGTGGGGTCGTATCCTCTTAGTTTAACCTCTATACCACATAAAATAGCTACAGCTGCGCCTAAAGAATGTCCGGATATGACCAAATTATAATCAGGATACTCTTCATAAGTGTCCTGCAACGTTTCCAAGAAACTTTCTTGTAAAGATGACAAGAATAGACTAAATCCGGAATGGAGTTTACAATTATCACAAGGAGGGATATTACCCAATTTAACCTTTTCCTCGTATTTGTCTAAAGAAAATGGGATATAATCAGTGGGTGTTATAAGAAAGTCATGAAGCCAATCCCATCTTGTACTTGAACCTCTGAATGCCATATTTATAACTTTGTGGTGATGATCTACTGCAATGTATCCTGTTCCCAAATCAAATCTATTTTTTGACAATATGATTTTTTTGATATAAACTTGATCAGCAAAGGGGTTGTTGTTTAAGTCAGAGCAAAACAAAAGATGTGGAGGACAACCACCTTCAAGTAATGTTTTTTCCTCATTTAATTGATTGTAAGTTATGCAGTTGGTCAAAGCAGACATCTTGCTGAAGAAATGTAATCTTTCATAAGCAGGTGCCAACATGCTGTCCGTTTTTGTTTGTATCTCCTGGTGTGCAATGATAATAGATGCTAAAGTAATAATGAATATGCAATTAATAAACACCATGATTTTATCATGTGCTTATAAGGTTTGGATGATTAAAATGGTTACCATACATGTAAAATAGTCTAGCTATAAATTTGTTATGACTTTATATCAATTCAATCAAATTTCAAGAATACCATGATAGAAGACATTACAATGTATAATGTATCCATCTGCGGATCCAATACTCAGCTGTTTTAAATACTTTTGTTTACTTTACTTTGTGTATGTGGTTGCTGTTTGCTTTTTTGGTATTTTTGTGTGTGTTTGGGTGTCAAAATACACACAAGGGAGCACTTACTATTTGATTAAACCCCGCAATTAGTTTCCTAATTGGGAATGGTGTACTATAAACTTAACATACAGTAAACAGCATTTTTTTTTTTTTCAATATTACAGTATATGTGTTATTGTGATAACGTGTTTTAACGCTATACCACTGCTCTCTATCTGATATTTCTTGGTAATATCAAGTGATGTGTGTGCCTGACTGTTTCAGTACTGGTTGCCTGTGTGATCTTTAGCATTGATGTGTATTTTTCTAGAACGTTCTTTTTAAAAAAAAATAATCCCCTCCCCCCACGGAACATCCACTGCGGAAATACTGCACTAATATCCGATACCAGAACATTCTGGAAACGCCTGAAAAAAAACAACACCATGGATTTAATCAAAGTGTGGTTAATCTTATCTAATTATCAAATTTACATAAGCTATGATCATCATATAAAAGGAAGGTCTTTTGAATCTATTGATAATCAACTTATTCAAGACAATTTATTTATAAGAGAAAATATTCTTAATAACCATCACTATATTAATCAAATAATACAGACTAACACTAACCTTAACAAGAAAATAAAAAAAAAATGTTTTTCCCAATTGCCTACAGCCAACAACCAACCTTCTACTCTCAAAGACCTTCCACTTTCTACTCACCATATGCTCAAAGACCATCATATGCTGAAAGTGTCTACAATGAGCCTTTGACTTACAAGTTTAATGAAGTTGATGAAAAAAATGATGAAATGGTCATCGGGAAGCAAGCCTCAACTTATCTATACAATGAGTTTATGGAGCAATACTTGCAAGAGGTTGCCTTAGAAAGAAAGAACTCAATGAGGTTCAACCAAACTTACGGCCATCCCCTATTTGATTCCTTTTTTGCTGCTGATCCTTACCAATCAATCACTGATTACATAACCAAAGATGACATCAAGAAGGCTAATGAGGCATTCAGCAAGCACATTTTCAAAAATTATAAATTTTCCATTAGCAGAAACAACAGAGAGTTAGCTGTTGTCAACGGAAACAACAAGCTTGTTAAAATCTTTGAGTTGCCAAACTCATATGAAAACATTTCCATTGAGTCATTGACAACTTTAGAAACCGGCTTAGCTATAATCAAGCTTACTTTAAAAAAGAACAATGTTGCTGAGACTCCTGTAAAAAAGATCCAAAAGAAGCAAGCTAAATCTGAAAACAAAAGTGTTGCTCTTTTAAAGGAAGCTTATGAAAAACAAATAAGAGAACAAGAAAAGCTTAGAGTCAAGCAAAGAAATGAAGAAGAAGAACAATTAAAGCAAGAAAAAAAGTTGGCCGAAGAGGCTGCAGCTCAAAAGGCTAAAGCTGAAAAGGAACTAAAGCAAAAGCAAAAAGAAGAACAAAAGAAGCTTAAGGCCAAGCAGCTAGAACAAGCTAAAAAGGAATATGAATCGAAGCAAAGAAAACTAAAAGAACAAAAGGAAAGAATGGAAAAGCAAGCTGAGAAATTAAAACAAAGAGAGCAGGAATTACAAGAACTTTATGCAAAGGAACTTAGAAAACTTGAACTAGAAGCCCAGCTTGAAAGCCAGCAAACTGTTCACTCTCCTGTTGTCAATGATGACAATGAATCCGATGAAGATGTTCATATGAATGAAGAATCTCTATGTTCGGATGAAAGCGATTCTCTAGACTCAAAAGTTTCAAATACATCTTTACCACTAAAGAAGAAAACCTCCATTACTGTTGAGGACATTGAAGATGAATCAGACAAAGAGTACAGAATTTCATTGATGAAGTTCCCCAACTCCAATGCAGTCTTAGAAGGTATTTAAAAATTATTATATATATTAGTCTATAGTAATATTTCAATCAGTACATTTATCAAGTTAATGAAAAGCCATGCGGATATAGCGTAAATTGCAAAGTATTTCAATACCTTTGTGTGTTCCAACTTGAAGTAATTAGTACCGTTCTCTGGATCATTCTCATCTGTGTCTGCTAATACAACATTCCGTTTATTGAAGTATCCATCGATAAGAAGTCTTTCTAAAATGTGGCTGTTCTTCACCAGCAGCTTCAACACCAACGCAATAATCACCACATACACCAAGACCGAGCTTGAGGTCAACAGTAAGTGGATCTGTGTTTTGCTGCTGATGTCCTTCAATGACCAGTATATTTGGAACGGTCTTTTCTTCAAAATGGCAACCAGGGCATTGAATCCTATACCAATCATGGAATTGATTGTGGAGCTCGATATGCATGTCACAATGGATATGTGGCAATACTTGAGCAATGACTGAACCTGCCACTTATACAGAAGTGCTGGGTTTTGATCAAGTCCCTTTGGCATTTCATTGGCATAAAGCTTCAAAACAGCCACATTCGTCAATATATCAGGAACAGAGTTCCCCCAGGCAAAAAGGGTCATACCTAGAATGGTTTCAGAAATATGGAATGTGTCTTGATAAAACTCAATGATCTGGATCAGGTTGTTCGACAATATGACAATCCACAGAATGCTGTTAATGATTCCAATGATGGAAAATACGCAGCACTCCACTCTGAACTCCTGGAACAGCGTGCTGTCATCCATAAGCTTTTCATACCTCAATGAGTTGTTGATGGTCTCGCTTGTTGCTAGATTGTTATCTTGGGACGTTCTTGATGTCAATGGTCTGTTCAGGGAAAACTCAGTCAACTTCATATATTTCTTTCTCATTCTAAATTGAATTCCTGTGAGAACAGCTCCTATCAGAAATGTCAAAACAATATCGATCCATACAATATTTCTTTTGATGAATGTGGAAAATACCCAAACCATGAAAAAGATGCTAGTGAAGCATTGCAGGTTCAATGCCAAAAACAAATCCTTTTCCTTTGGCACAGCCTTGTTGTATCTTGGACACACCACAATTGCTATTAGAAAGACAGGCTCCGTTATCAAAAACACTATCTTTTTAACAATATTGTACGAGTTAAACGTTTCTAATTTCCTCTTGAAATAATGAACAAATATGTTGCCTTTAAATTTTTCCGATATGGCATGTTTGGAGGGTTCATCATAGATTATGGGGTTCTCCACCATTTGCGATGGTTCGGATGGATTGTCGCTGTAGGCAAATGACAGTGAATGAGTCTTCAGGTTCGATAGTCTATCACTTCCCTGTTGAGGGGGCTTTGTTAACTGTAAGTTATCCCCAACTTCGCCATCATTCCAAACATTCCTTGTCTCTCCCCAAACAGAGTCTTCATTATCAAGGTTTGTTTCTTGCAGGTCGTCGTTGTTGAACATACTTGCCAAAAAACTCAAGTTGTCATTGTCCAAAAAAAAATTGTTCTCATCTGTTTGTCTTTTGAAGATTATGTCTGCCTCTTCTTGATTGTCCACATTGAACTCATTAGTGTTCTCCAACTCTATCTGGTCAGCCAATGCATTTTCGTAGTCTATCATATCATTGGAGTGTTTTTTATGGTGTCGAATACTGTTGAGCATGAACAAAGAATATAAGCCTAATAAGGTTATACACGCAAAGATACTAATTTCTTTAATTTGGCAGCTCATGAGAATTATTGAGAATCCTAAAGCAAAAAAAATCATATCGTTGCTCAGCTTGTTCAATAAGGGAATCAACAGTCTCTTCAAGTCATCCGTGTATTCAGGAGTCTTGACTTCGTTTATGAATTCGTATATCTTACCCTCAATGCTCTCATTTGTTGTGGTTATGTGTGTTTCCAGTGGTGCATCCAATAGGTTGTCGTCTTGGTAGTGTCTGTTGATGTTTTGTTGCTGAAATCTTCTTTTCAGAATACCCTTAAAAAGCTTGTTGAAGGCTAGCAGTATGAATCCAACAGCCATGAACATGATTGTTCCACAGGCACCCAAAACCTCACTTATGGCTAGAGTGTCTGCTGTGTTGGCAACATCTGAATCAGAGCCCGACTGTGGCTTTGCGCTTGAATACCAGGCCACAAAGTTGGATATCAGGTCAGGAGATGAATTACAAAATGCCATCAGCACTGAAATCAACAGATTCGATGAGTTGCACAGCAGATTGACATTCAAGGCCAAAAAATCCTCAGATATTGCACCCATCAAAAAAAACACACTCAATAGCTGGAGTATTGATAATGGGATGGCCCAATATGAAGCATTGTCGTAAATTCCGCCATTGATTAACTTCGCTGTGAGTGAAGTAGAGCTTAACATTGATATCTGGCTTGTTTATTGTACTAACAGTATCACTTCCGTCTTATAGTATTATGTGTTTCTATCTGGTTGATATAGACTTTGTTTTCATTGTTGAAACATATGATTTGATTGACTTTGTATGGAATTGTGGGACTGATTGACGTGTTGATAACGGGTGGTACAGGGCTGGTTTTTTTTTTGTAAGCCCTTCTGATAGTGGGACCGTGTAGCGTGTTTTCAAAGCCACACTAACGCTACACGGCGATTGGCCAGAATCTGAAGAGGGCCAAAACGGGGGAAAAAAAAAGAAACCAGTTGGATCATTTCCACAAACTACGACCAAACCAAAGAGTCAATGGTTCTTGTCAGGAATTTTCGCCATAGGCGGAAGATTCTCGGAAAATGTTGGAATCACCACTCTGGGGAGCGGCAATTTCCTTAATGTTGTCAGCAACATTGGTTTGTTCATTAGTACGAATAGTTCAATTATTCATTGTATATAAGTGTATTTTGTAAGTAGTTTTTATTTCTTATTTTGAATTAAGTTCTTTAACTTGTATTGTATTCTTTGGATTGGTCTTTTTCATCATATATTATCTAATAAACATTAACATATAACTTAAATAATCATATAATTTTATCAATTAAACATTTAATATTTGAATGGAATCTTCCATCCTTTATATATGTTTGACTATTCTCAATGACTTGGTTAAAGTATAAATTGAAACAATAATGAAACTATTATAAATCTTAACCAAATGATTGTACCAGTTTTGCTGTAGAAAAACCCTCAAAACCTGCAAAAACCTCAAAAACTTTCATTTTATCATATTTTGCTGTGACTGATGTTTCCTATTTAGGCAAATAATGCTATATCTGATTTCTTATACTTGGTTTTTTTGTATAAACCACGGAAAATTGGTGAACGGATATGAAACACATATTTAGCGCTAAAAGTGCAAAAACAGGTGGTTGTCATATTCCGACAGTTCTAAACCAAGCTCTTGAACTTATAGAAAGGGGTTTCTTATTGGAAAAAAAAGACTGAAACGAAATGCTTGATTATATCAAAATATATACATAAATATTAATTACTTATTAACAAAAGGATCATTCCCATTAAATATGACCTTTGCTTATATTTCTGATTATTCAATTTAAAAAAGAGGGGGTATCTAGGATAATAACGAACGTATCTCTTATAGTCAGATCCATAATTGTGGATGATATAGGATACAAAGGAGCAAATAGGCATTAGTGCAATGCTATTAGATAAAGAACATAACGGAAATTGTCATTAACAACAAGTTTCTCAAGAAGCTTCCAGATCCCTTAATGTTGGAAATGGCTCCGTTATTGTAAGAGCTTTGAGTAGTGATCATTGGAGTAGCACTAGCTCTTGAAGTGGCCAATGTTATTGGTGTAGTAGCTGATGAAGAAGCTGGGCTTTCTGTGTTGCTGTTACCAGTTGTTGGAGCAGTTACAGAGGCAGCGTTGGAGCTGGATGCTTCTCCACTGCCACTGTTGCCGCTAGAAGCTTTAGTTGTAGAAGCTGTGGCAGAAGCAGCTGCGGATCCTTGACCATTAGCTGGTGAAGCAGCGTTGGAAGTTGCTGCGGATCCTTGGCCATTAGCTGGTGAAGCAGCGTTGGAAGTTGCTGTTGCCTTATTAGAACCAGCTGAGTTAGCGTTCGATGATGATTCATTGGTTTCACCAGAGCCAGTGTTTGAAGCTTGTGTTGCTAAGACAGTACATGTCTTAGTACCACAGTTGGTGACTGTCATTAATGTAGTTTGCTCGTTGCTGACAGTGTCGGTTTGTTGAGATCCACTTGAACCAGCATTAGAAGCACCATTGGATGAACTGGTTGTAGTTGGTGAAGCAGCTGAACTTTGTCCAGATGCAGTAGAGCCTGAGTTACCAGTAGAGCCAGATCCTGAACCTGTTGTAGAAGCTTGAGTTGAACTTTGAACACCAGATGTAGCAGTGTTAGCAGCAGTATTAGTTTGGCCTGCTGCAGACGTAGTTGAAGCACTTGATGTGGAAGATTCAGTAACACTTGTTGGTGATGTAGAAGAGCCTGTAACACTTGCTGATGATGTGGAAGCTGATGAAGCTATGGTAGATGAAGAAGTGCTTGAAGATGGAGTTGTAATTCCAAATTCTGAAGCAGCATCGTATAGAGAAATTAATCTACTGGATTCAACATTTGTAGAGAAAGATTGACCGTCACCAGTAGCATCTAAAATGAAAGTGTAGACTAAATATTCACTAACTAGAGTATCTCTCTTACTTGTGTAAATTGGAACGATGAAGTTAACTACTTGATGTGTTGAAACAGTACCAGCAATTAATGGAACAACTAACTTAGCATCTAATAAGCCATCAGTTTCACTTGGGACTACAGAAAGGTCAACGTATTCCCATAATCTAGTTGTAGTGGAGTTGTCCTCTTCAGCAGTGTCACTTATGGTAGTGAATTCATTGGAACATCCGCTGTAAAGGTCAAATGTTAATGAAGCATCACCAGCAGATTGATCAAGATCGGCGACAACGTAGAATTCAGAGTATTCAACATTTGCAACAGAGAAGTTGTAATAAGCTGTTCCGTCGACAATGTAATTCATTAGGTTTTCAGTAGCACAAGAAGAGCTTGTTGAAGTTGTTGAAGCTGTTGATTGTGTAGAACCTGAAGTAGATGAACCTGCGGAAGCGGAAGTAGTTGAACCTACAGTACCAGAAGTAGCTGAAGCTGCAGAGCTGAAAGTTGATGTACTTAAAGAAGCAGAAGTTGATGATCCAGAAGAAGAACCGCTTGTTTCTGTTAGTATTGATGAAGTCAAGGCAGCAGAACTTCCAGAGGAAGAAGCGATTGAGCTGTTAGTGTATCTTGGGCCAACGTATGATGAAGTGAACAAGCTTGACAATAAATTAGAAGAAGAAGAGAATCCACTTGTTGCAACAGATGACACAGCTGAAGATGTTAGTAAACTGGTTACAGCACTGCTAGATGAGGAACTGCTGGTTGACACAATGCCGGCAGATGATAAAGACAAACTGCTGGATGTACCAATGGTTGAAACGCCTGAAGTCAAAGTAGACTTACCATCAGTACCGGTGGTGTAGTAGTATGAAATAGCTTCAGT
>ERZ794949.624-NODE-624-length-10750-cov-2.758859_pt1 | contig 10750 bp, 22 predicted proteins | sample MGYA00511363_ERZ794949 | MGnify/ENA primary metagenome ERZ794949 (study PRJEB30137, sample SAMN04331402) | food metagenome | isolation source: T1 must sample point D1 replicate B | place: Australia: South Australia ... | reverse complement strand
GCTCGTCCAACCTCGTCCTCGCCTCGTCGTCCTCGTCTCGCTCCCTCGCCGACGCCTACGCCAACGCGCCCGCCTCCGCCCCGCCCCTCCAGACCTCCTTCCCCTCGGCCTCGTCGGTCTCGCTCGGCGCCGACTCGTGGCACTCATCGCCCTCGTCGAACGCCCACTCGCGGTCGCAGGACTCGCTCTTCTACTCGGGCAGCGAGATGCACCGCGACGGCGAGGACGAGTTCACGGGCGCGTCATCGGCCCAGGACGACGAGGACGACGACGTCTTCGCCGACGAGGGTCGTTGGCGCCGCAAGGCGGACGCCCTGCCGCAGGTCCTCGCCGCGCCCGTCGTCGTCGACCAGGGGCACTTTGTCCACCCTACAATCGGGCAGGCTGTCTGAGCGACGCCGCTCGGGTTCGTGCCTTCCCTCCCCCTCCTCTTCTCCGTGACCTCTTTGTCTCCCTCGCAACTTTGTCGTCCCTGCCCTTCCCGCATCTCAACATCGTCCCTCCACTCTTGTCGCCCTCCCGGTTGTCGTATTCATCTGTCGCTGTGCAGTCCAGTCGTTCCTTGGCCTTCCTCGTCTCGGAGAGGGCCGTGCCGCAAGGAGGCTGCAGCTTGTCTCCGAAAGCGAGAACTGATGGGCTGGCCGCCGTGAAAGGTACTCGCAAGCCTGCGCGTGCAGCGCCCGAGGTTCCTTGCGAGGACGACTCCTCGTCGCCGCTCGCTCTCGAGGTGGACGGCGACCCCCACCTTGCTCGCTCTCCTCCCACCGCAGCTCGCTCACTGCTTGCTTGCACCCGATCAGCACCCTCTACAGCACGACCCATGGCCTCCACCGCCTTTGTGTGCGCAGAGCCCGAGGGCGACGCGCTCCCTCCTTCGCTCCAGAACCTCCTCGACCAGGACTCGCTCAAGTGGATCTTCGTCGGCGGCAAGGGTGCGTCTCTGTCTACTCTGTGTAGAGAGCAGGCTGTCGCGCGGGATCGTCGAGCCTATGCTTGTGGAGGAGCAGCAGCCCTCGTCGTGTTCATCAACCGGCGAGCTGACGCTCTCCCTCACGGCGTCTCGCAGGCGGCGTGGGCAAGACGACGACGTCGTGCAGTCTCGCAATCCAGCTCGCAGCCGTCCGCGAGTCGGTCCTCCTGATGTGAGCCACCTCGTCCCTCCTCCTCCTCGAACCCCGTCCTCCCCACCTCGCCTCTCGGGCGCCCTGCTGACTCCTCGACCCTTTCTGCGCCTTTGCAGCTCGACCGACCCGGCACACAACCTCTCGGACGCGTTCTCGCAGAAGTTCGGCAAGGAGGCGAGCAAGGTCAACGGCTTCACCAACCTCTTCGCCATGGAGATCGACCCGAGCGCGAGCATGCAGGACATGGTCGAGTCGGGTGCGTCCTACCCCTCTCGCTCGATCTCTGGCTTGCAGCCGAGCGAGCACCGTGTTGACTAGGCCGCCGCTCTCGCTCGCAGGCGACGACAGCGGCATGAACGGCATGATGCAGGACCTCGCGTTCGCCATCCCGGGCATCGACGAGGCGATGGGCTTCGCCGAGGTGATGAAGTGCGTCCAACTCTCGCACTTGAGCACGGCGTACATCTGCCGACTCGAGCTGACGCTCCTTTTGACCCTCGAGCAGGCACGTTAAGTCGATGCAGTTCTCGGCCATCGTGTTCGACACGGCGCCGACGGGCCACACCCTGCGCTTCCTCTCGTTCCCCTCGGTGCTCGAGAAGGCGCTCGGCAAGCTGAGCGGTCTCTCGGGTCGGTTCGGCCCGATGCTCAACCAGGTGCGCCCGCTCGAGTCCTCCCCCCTCTCGACTTGCAGCCGCTGACGTCGAGCTGACTCTCTCCTGCCCGTCGACGCAGATTGGATCGATGATGGGCGGAGGCCTGAACACGAGCGAGATGTTCGAGAAGCTCGAGAGCATGCGCGAGGTCGTCACCGAGGTCAACGCGCAGTTCAAGAACCCGGTGCGTCCTCATTTTGCGTCTGAGAGCCTTCCCCGAGTCCACAGCAGTAATGGCTGACTCGTCGCTCATCGTCCTGCAGGATCTCACGACCTTCGTCCCCGTCATGAGTGCGTTCTCGACTTCGCTCGCTCTCTGCCACAGAGCCGCACTGACTCTACGCACACGCGCAGTCTCCGAGTTCCTGTCGCTGTACGAGACCGAGCGTCTCATCCAGGAGCTCACGCAGTACCAGATCGACGTCCACGACATCGTCGTCAACCAGCTCCTGTACCCGGAAAACGGTGAGCACTCTGCGCCGCACGCCTGGCCCTGTGTCGCTCGTCGCTGACCCTGACCTCGTGCGCACGCAGACTCTCAATGTAAGCACTGCAAGGTGCGGTGGAACCAGCAGCAGAAGTACCTCAAGGAGGCGTACGAGCTGTACGGCGAGGTGCGTCGCTCTCTCTCTCTCTCCTGCTCGTGGCCACGTCGGCACCCATTCTCCTTGCAGGAAGCTGACGCTCTACTTTGTGCGCCGTGCAGGACTTCCACATCGTGCGCATGCCGCTGCTCAGCCAGGAGGTGCGCGGCACCGACGCGCTCAAGAAGTGCGTCCTCTCCTCACGCTCCTCCCTCCTCACAAGGTAAAAGCAGCACACTGACCTCGGCCTACCCCTCGCAGGTTCAGCAAGCTGCTCATCGAGCCGTACAAGGCGGGCCAGGTCGTCGACTTGTCTCCGTCGTCGTCGTGAGCGTGCAGCCTTGTGTAGATTTACCTCGTCGCAGAGCAACCCTGTCGTGCCGTGCGCTCTTTCTGGAAGCATGAGAGCTAGCTGGTACCGTCAAGCTTGTCGAAAGAAGCTCTCGACGAGGCTGAACGCTTCATCGCCTCCTTCGTCGAGCGCTCTCCCCTCCCCCTCGTCCCTCTCCCGCTCCCCTCCACCACACATCGCTCAGCCAGCGCCCGACTGCTCGCCATGTCCGACGACGCTGCAGCTGAAGAACGTCGCGCAAAGGCTGCTGCCCGCCAGGCCAAGCTCCTCGCCAAGAGCAAGGAGCGACTCGACCGCATCCAGGGTGCCGCCAAGGGCGAGGGCCGCGTCGTGTCCGACTGTGCGTCCTCGAGCTCTCTCTAGCATGCTCTCAGACTGCTGACGTACGCGCACGCCCTCGCCCGCAGCCATCGGCGGCATCGCTCCTCGCCCCGTCGCCGCCAACCCTCCCCCGCCGACCTCCCTCAGCGACATCAACAACGACGATGACCCGGCCGAGATCGACCTCGCCACCGCGAGCCCGCTCTCGCTCCTCGCAGGCCTCGGCGGCGACAGTGCGGGCGGCGCAGGGCAGAACCCGTTCGCCGCGTTCGGCGGCGGAGCGGGCGGCGCACCGGGCGACGACATGTTCTCGCAGATGATGGCGCAGATGATGCAGGGCGGCGGAGCGCCGGGAGGAGCTGGTGGGGCAGGAGGGCCGGGAGGAGCGCCGCCGAACCCGTTCATGCAGCCGCCGACGTCGCCCTTCGCCCCGGCGCCCAAGACGCTTCTCGACCGCGTCTTCCCGCTCGTGCACATCCTCTCGATGGTCGGCCTCGCCGCCTACGTCATCTTCGTCTACGAGCCGGCGCAGCGCCTGTCGCGGTACGGCTGGACCGGCGAGAACGGCGGCGTCGACTGGTACGCGTGGGGCTCGCTCCTCAGCCGGCAGCCCAAGGCGCTCGAGTCGGCGGTCGCGCAGAGGATCGGCTTCGGGACCCTATCTGAAGTGGTGCGTCCCTTCTCTCCGCTCTCTCAGCTGCTGGCGAGCTCGCGAGCTGACCTCGAGCTCCCGAACCCCTCGCAGCCGCTTCTCTGGATGTTCGTCAGCGTCGAGCTCGTCCTTCAGACTACCCGCCTGTTCCTCGTTCGCGTGCGTCCGACGTCCTCCTGCATGCCCGATCGAGCTGCAACCGAGCTGGCCCTCACCGCGCCGTCCGCAGAACCGTCCTGCGCCGCCCGGCATCCTCAACTCGATCCTCCCCCTCCTCTCCCAGTTCTCGCCGCAGCTCGGCCTCGCCCTGCAGACCGGCGTGCGCTACTTCGACCTCTTCTCGACCTGCCTCAACGACCTCGCCGTCCTCGTCTTCTGCATCGGCGCCGTCGTCCTCGTCGGGCGGTACAAGGCCGGCGCGCCTGCCCCGCTCGAGATCCTGACGGACCAGGCGGCGAGCGTTGTCAACAAGGTCGTCGGCGAGCTGTAGAGGGTCGCAGGCGTGCTTCTCGAGCTGTAATGTCGTGCCGACGAGTCCTTCTCGCGCAGCCTGGCTCGATCAACGCGCCCGTCGGAGCTGTGGTCGAGGCTCTGCACCCATGACGAGCTCTTGGAAGGACGAGCTTTGATACCTGGCAATGAGAGAGCAGCGCCGCAGAGCGAGAGAGCGCTTGCGCGAGCCTGGCTCCGTCTTGCGAGCGCACGCGCCGACGGCGAGACTCGTTCTCGAGCAGCTTCATCGAGCAAACTATCGTGCGTAGTACGATCTAACATAGGAGCTGATCGCACTGCTGCAGTACCTGCAGCTGCGAGCCATGTCGCCCTCCGCCGCCGGCACCTTCAACCGGGCGCCGGCTGCTGCGCTCTCTCCCTCTCGCTCTACCCGATCGACGCACACCTCACTGCAGGAGCCTGTGCGGATCCCCAGCCGCTCGTTCGGGCGGTCGACCAGGCCGAACTCAGCGCGCAGGTCGCGCTCCACCTCGCCTCGAGCTCGTCATCTTGCGCCAGCGCTCTCCAGCAGAGCGGCCCTGCAGCGACACGTCGGAGTGCGCCATCGCTTGCACCACCTCCTGGGTGGTCGACGCGCGCTTGGCAGGAGGCGCGAGCCCCCTGGAGGATGGCGTTCTCCATGCTCTCCTCGCCGGCCTTGTCGACCTCGAGCCAGCTGGACTTTCGCCTCTCCTTCAGCCTCTCGCCCAGCCGATCTCGACAGCTTCGCTCCTCGACTCTTTGCATTCGCCGCGACCGTTCAGCTCCAACCGCCGACGCGCTCGACCATGAGCCCTCCCCTCGCCGACGTCGCAGCCCTTCCCGCCCAGCCTCGCCTTCATGGCTCAACTTCCTCCTGCTCGACCGACTCAGACGGCTACAAGAAGGACGACTACGGCTCCAAGAGTGAGGAGACGTCGCTGTACGACGGCAAGAACCCTCTCGCGCTCGCCCCTCGTCCTCCTCCCGTCACGGCCGGCGACGCGCTCCTGCGCTTCTTCCGCCTGCGCAAGCAGCACGCCAAATCCGACCCGGACGCCATCGCCACCGTCGAGTCGGTCTTTGACGGCCCGTTCGCCGACGAGTATGCGCCTCACCCGAGCTGGGAGAACTTGGTGCGTCGCCCGTCCTCCTCTCGCTCTCGCCTCCTCGCTCTCCTCGAACTCTTCATCCTGCGAGCTCTCGAGGGCTTGATCACGTACTGATTCAGTCCCCCTGCAGCCCAACTTTGATCCCTCGTTCCGGTGGACCCACGCCGAGGAGGCCCGAGTGCGCCGCAAGACCGACATCTGGGTCTTCGCGCCCATCGTCCTGGCCTTCTTCGCACTAGACATCGACCGCTTCAATCTGAGCAACGCTACTGTGCGTGTCCTCAATTCATTTCCGAGCGTGCGAGGTCTGCAGCACGCTCGACGCTGACCTACTTCGCCTCCTCCTACACCTCCTCCGCCGCAGGCCGACAACTTGCTCGGCGACTTGGGCCTCTCTCAGTCCGACTACAACACCGGCAACATGCTGAGCAAGGTGAGCCTTCCTTTGGCCTGCAGCTGGTCCGGACATCTCGCTCGTCGCGCGACGACGCACGACGACCTCCAGCGTGCGCTCGCAGGCATCGCCGAGCCGAGCTGACGCCTTCTCGTCTGCAGCTCGGCTTCCTCATTGCAGAGCTTCCCTCTCAGATGATCGGCAAGAAAATCGGTGTGCGTCCAGCCGTCGCTCCTCGCCCTCTCCTCTTCCTTCCTCCTCCCTTTTCCCTCTCTCTACCCGTCCCTCATCTCTCTCGGCACTTCTCGTACATCCTTCTGCACGTCACAAGAGCTCTGTTCGAGCCTAAGCTGACCCTCGCTCACGAAGGTGGACATCTGGCTCCCGATGCAGGTCGTCATCTTCAGCATCCTCTCGGGCGCCCAGTTCTGGATGAACGGGCGCGCCTCGTTCCTCGCCTTCAGATTCTTGATGTGCGTCGCGAACCCTCTCAACGTCTCCCTCTTCTCATCGCGCCCTCCAGCACCTCCTCTGCGCGCTCGTGCCCCGCACTGACCCCTCCCCTCCTCCTCTCCACTCCTCCTCTCGCAGAGCGTTCTTCCAGGGCGGCTTCATACCTGACGTCTTGCTCTACTTGAGCTATTATTTCCCCAACGACGAGGTCCCGATCCGCATCGCGCTGTTCTTCACGACCAAGTGCGTCTCGTCGTCGTCCTCGTCGTCGTCGACCTGCGCCCGCAGCCGCTGACCTCCCTCCTTGCTCGTCTCGCAGCTTCTGGGCCAACTCGTTCGTCGGCTTCGCGGCCGTCGGGCTCCTCAAGATGCGCGGCGTCCTCGGATACGCAGGCTGGAGGTGGTGAGCTCCCTGCTCCTCTTCCTCGAGCGCTGCTGCTTCAAGAGCTGACCCGACCTCTCGCACGCCTGCAGGATGTTCCTCATCGAGGCTTTGTTCACGCTCGTCATCGGCATCGCCCTCTTCTTCCTCCTCGCACCGTCGCCGTCGCAGACCAAGGCGGCATGGCGCCCGAACGGTATCTTCACGGACCGCGAGGCCAAGATTGCCGTCATGCGCATCATCCGCGACGAGCCGCAGAAAGGTGCGTCCTGCTTTCCTTTACCGTTTCCGCCGCCCTGGGCCCATCGTCTGCGAGAGCAGGCCAGAGCTGACCTCGCCGCCGACCCCGACAGCCACGATGCACAACCGCCAGCCGCTCACGCTCAAGTTGCTGTGGCGCAGCGCCAAGGACTACGACCTCTGGCCAATGTACCTGCTCGGTATCGTCTTCGGCCTCGCCGGCGTGCCCATCAGCTTCTACCTCCAGCTCTCGCTCCGTGAGTCCGCCTCCACGCCGTGCACGGACCGCCGCTGACGCTCACCCTCTCTTTCTTCCTCTGGCAGGTCAACTCGGCTTCTCGACCGTCATGGCAAACTTGCTCTCGGTGCCCTACACGGCTCTCGGCGTCGTGCTCCTCCTCACGATCGTCGCCCTGAGCGAGCTCATCAACTCTCGCGCTTGGGTCGCCATGTGAGCTCCTGGCCATTCTCTCATTCCTCGAGACCTCCTGATGCTGAGTCGAAGACCTATCTTGCGCGCAGCCTCCAAAACGTGTACGTTCGCTCGAGCCGTGTCGACGGCCGACTCGAGAAGGCTGACTTTCCTCTCGCGCAGCTGGTACCTCCCTCTCTTCGTCGCCCTACGCTTCCTGCCCGACCCGATCAACCCTTGGGTCTACTGGGTCCTCGCCTCGCTCATCCTCGCCGCACCGTACGCGCACGGTCTCCAGGGTGCGTCGCCGTCCTCCCTCTCCTCTCGAGCTCGGCGGACCTCACCTCTCGCCCTCGTCTGACGAGCTCTCGACCTCGCGCGCAGTCTCCTGGGTCTCTAGGAACGCTGGGAGCGTCAGGACGAGGACGTTCGCGAGCGCGGCGTACAACATGTCCGTCCAGACCTCATCAATCATCGGCAGCTACGTCTACCAGGCGAGCGACCGCCCTCGTTACAAGACGGGCAATACAGTCCTGCTCGTCGTCGTCGTCGTCAACGTCTTTGTGATGTACCCGTCCATCTGGCTCTACTACGGCGCGCGCAACCGCTACAAGGAGCGCAAGTGGACCGCCATGACCGTCGCCGAGCAGAAGCACTGTGCGTCGCCCCTCTCTCCCTCTCGACTCTGTCCGACCTCGCAAAGGAGCTCGACGCTGACTGCACGTCGCCCCTCCCTCTCTCCCTCGCGCTTGTCGACCTCGGCCGGCCTCCTTCTCGACCGTCACCCTCCTTCTCGCCGCCTCGCTCCGCCTGCAGATCTCGCGACCACGACCGACGAGGGCACTCGCAGGCTCGACTTCCGCTTCATTCGCTAGGCGAGGACGAGCCTGGGCGGCACCGGCGGCGAGAGGTGGAAGCGGAAAGGGCTCGACGGGCGCGAGGAGGAGAGGAGCGGGTCCGTTTGTACCGTGTCGCGGATAGAGACAATTCAGTACCGTTCGTGCATGCCGTTACACAGCAGAGAGCGCGGTGCACGCTGGCGAGCGAGCCCCTGGACTTCACCTCGCAGCTGTTCGCTCCCTCGCTCAGGCCTCTCTGCGCAGCTCCCTCGAGGAACTGCCCACTTGCGATCACAGAGGCCTTCATTTCACTTGCACGAGCGGCACTTGCCTGATTACGGAAGGCGCAGCGTCGGCAACGCAAACGCGGTCGCCGCCCGAATTCGCCGTCGGCCGCTCAGAGGGGGGGTGCTGGCCCCGCTCGCGCTCCTCCTCCCCGCACGCTCGCCTGCTGACCACGAGCGCACGATGGGCGACAACTACCGCGACTACACACGGCGCACACCTCACGTCGACCGCTCGGCGCAGCCAGACGTGTGCGTCCTCATCCTCCTCGTCCAACCTCCCCGCTCCGGCTACCTCGCTGACCTCGCCCCTTCCCCCCTTATACAGCGCGCACGAGTCGGGCGGCAATACGCGCGGCATGCAGGGCGAGAAGAACTGGCAGGACATGGGCACCGAGGACCTCGAGCGCGCCATGGTCGACCAGCACGACCGCCCGCTCGGCACTTTCGTCGGCGACGGCGGGGTCAAGGAGCGCGAGGGCCACGAGGACGAGGTGCGCTCGCCTTCTCCTGCTTTGCCTGCACCTGTGCTACGAGCTACGCTGACGCCTTGCCCCTGCGCGCAGTACCTTGGCGGCTCGACGGCGTTCGGCGGAGGGGGAGCACGGCAGCAGCGGTTCGAGTTCGAGGGTGGCGGCGCAGCGCGTGCGCCGCAGCAACGGCTCGAGGTCGAGGACGGCGACATTGGACGCGCTTACGGGCGGCCCGAGGACGAGGCGTACTAGTGCGTCGGCCTCCCCTGCTCTAGGAGGAGGACAAGTGGACGAAGCTGACGCTGCCGCCCTCGTCTTGCAGCGCCCGCCCAGCGTCGTCGACCCAGGCCCCCTTTGACGACGCGCACGCCGCCGCGCCGAGCTTCAACTACGAGCCCGAGAAGCAGCCTCGAGGGCGCGACTGGTTCAGCAAGCCCGCCGACCTCGGCTACGACCCGAACGACAAGTGCTTCGTGCACGAGCTGCCCCGGCCGCCCTACCCGACCCTCACCTTCTACCGGCGGTGCCTCCTCGCGGGCTTCCAGCTCGGCTCGTTCGTCGGCACGTCCCTCGCCTTCCTCCTCATCGTCGTCCTCTCGCTCGGCACGGCCGCGATCCACAAGGTCAACCCGTTCTACAAGTCGCCGCCTCGAGCGCCGGTCGACAAGGAGTACGAGGCGCGCGTGTCGGGCGAGCGCTTCTCGGCGAGGGCCGAGTACTACGCCGAGTACTGGGGCTACAAGTGCGAGGACGTCGACGTCGAGACCGAGGACGGCTTCATCATCCGCCTGCACCACCTCACGTCGCCCAAGCACGAGAAGCGCGGGTACCCGGTCATCCTCCAGCACGGCATCCTGTCCAACTCGGTCACGTTCATGGTCAACGAGGAGCGCTCGCTCGCCTTCTGGCTCCTCGAGCAAGGTTACGACGTCTGGCTCTCGAACATCCGCACGAACTTCAAGTGTGGCCACCGGACTGTACGTCTTGCCCCGCTCCCTCGCCCTTACCCTCTCCCTCTCCGCTCCCCGTCGCTCCTTGCCCTCTCCCTCTCCTGCTTCCTCCTCCCTTTCCCCCCTCTCTCTACCCCTCCCTCATCTCTCACGGCACTTTTCGTACATCCTTCTGCACGCAGGAAAGCTCTGCCTGAGCCAAAGCTGACCTGTCCCTCGTCCCGGGCGCAGTACAGCAAGAGCGACCCGCGGTTCTGGGCTTGGGGCGTGCGTCCGCTTCACCTTCTCGCTCGCCATCGTTCGCTCCGAGCTGATACTCTCTGTACAGGTCAAGGAGATCGCCATGTACGACCTGCCGGCCATCGTCGAGCACGTCGGCAAGAAGACGGGCCTCAAGGTGCGTCCCTTCCCGCTCGCTCGTCTCGCCGTCCTTCCTCCTTCTCGGCGCTGACCTCGCCTCGTTCTCGCTCGTCGCGCTCGCAGCCCGCCTACATCGGCCACTCCCAGGGGTGCGGCTCGATGTTCATGACGCTCTCGCGCGGCGTCCGACCCGACCTCGGCAACAAGCTCGCCTGCTTCATCTCGCTCGCGCCCGCCGTCTACGCCGGTCCTGGACTGCGCCAGTTCCCCTTCTCGCTCATGCGCAAGTTCGCCAAGTCGCGCAAGGTCTGGCGCCTCGTCTTTGGCGGTGCGTCCCTCGCTCGAGCCTCTTCTCCCTCGAGCCCGACTTTCTCGCGCAGCTAGCGCACAAGCTGACTCTCCTCCTCGCAGTGCGTGAATTCATCCCGATCATGAGCCTGTGCCAGCAGTGGCTGCCGTCGTGGCTCTTCGGCCACCTCGCCGCGCCCGTCTTCTCGTTCGTCTTCTCGTTCCACGACCACAACTGGTGAGTTTTTTCGCCCTCCCGCGCCCTCTCGGGCCCCCTTCAGGCCTAGTCTGGCTCGAACGGCTAGCTCGAGCTCGCCAAGACCTTTCGAGCTGACCCTCGAGTGCGTTCGCAGGCTCAAGCGCCAGATCCCCAAGTTCTTCCGGACCGTCGCTGTCGCCAACA
>ERZ794949.622-NODE-622-length-10765-cov-17.058450_pt1 | contig 10765 bp, 9 predicted proteins | sample MGYA00511363_ERZ794949 | MGnify/ENA primary metagenome ERZ794949 (study PRJEB30137, sample SAMN04331402) | food metagenome | isolation source: T1 must sample point D1 replicate B | place: Australia: South Australia ... | reverse complement strand
AAATCACGTTAGGAGCTAACAAGATGGAAAAGCCAAAGACAATTACACCCCAAGACATTAAAGATCAAAAGATTTATCAAGACTGGGGTTTGACTGATTTTGAATATAACTTAATCTCAAATGACATTTTGCACCGCTTACCTAACTACACCGAAACTGGTTTGTACTCAGGAATGTGGAGCGAACACTGTTCATACAAGAACTCAAAGCCAGTGCTTAGAAAGTTCTGGTCGGATGGTTCTCGTGTCCTACAAGGACCTGGTGAAGGTGCCGGGGTTCTAGACATCGGTGATGGCCAAGCGGTCGTATTCAAAGCCGAAAGTCACAACCACCCAAGTTACGTTGAACCTTACGAAGGTGCTGCTACCGGTGTCGGTGGAATCATCAGAGACATCTTCTCAATGGGTGCCAAACCTGTGGCTTCGCTCGATAGTCTTCGTTTCGGTGAACTAACTAATGACAAGAATCGTTTCCTATTGGATAAGGTTGTAGCCGGAATCGCCGGTTACGGTAACTGTATCGGGGTGCCGACAGTCGGTGGTGAAATTAGTTTTGACCCATGCTACGACGGAAACCCATTGGTAAATGTTATGTGTGTCGGTTTGATGGACCAAGCAGACATCGAAGCCGGACGTGCCTCAGGTGCCGGCAACTCAATCATCTACGTTGGAGCCAAGACCGGACGTGACGGAATTAACGGTGCGACTTTTGCATCAAGTCAATTCAGTACCGAAGAAGAATCAGACCGTTCAGCCGTTCAAGTTGGTGATCCATTCATGGAAAAACTACTTGTTGACGCTTGTCTAGAAGTTACTCACAACCACAAGGACATCCTAGTCGGAATTCAAGACATGGGTGCCGCTGGATTAGTATCCTCATCAGCTGAAATGGCTGACAAGGCTAACAGTGGAGTCGATTTAGACTTAGATTTAGTTCCACAAAGAGAAATCGGAATGACTCCATATGAAATCATGCTTTCAGAATCTCAAGAAAGAATGTTGCTATGTGTTAAGTCAGGCCGTGAAGACGAAGTTTTAGAAGTGTTTGAAAAACATCATCTAGACGCTGTTGTAATTGGTCACGTTAACGACGACAAACAATACCGTTTATACCAACACGGTGAACTGGTTTGTGACATTCCAACTTCAAGCTTGGTTAACGACGTTCCTGAATACCAACACGATGTTGTAAAACCAGACCGTTTGAAGAAAGTCGACGAAGCCAAAACACCAGTTATTAACGATGTAAACGACATGGTGAAGACAATTATCGGTCAACCTACCATTGCTTCTAAAGAGTCTGTTTACCGCCAATACGACTGCCGTGTTCAAGCCAACACCGTTGTTCAACCCGGTAGTGACTCAGGAGTAATTCGTGTGCGTGGCACTAACAAGTCACTTGCCATGACTACTGATGCCAATGGTCGATACATTTACTTAGATCCAAAACTAGGTGGTCAAATTGCCGTATCAGAAGCAGCTAGAAACATCGTCGCAAGCGGTGCGGTACCAATCGGAATCACCGACTGTTTGAACTTCGGTAACCCTGACGATTCAGAAAGTTACTTCGAAATGGATCAATCAGTTGAAGGAATTTCAAAGGCCTGTGAAAAATTCGATACCCCGGTAATTGCCGGAAACGTTTCACTATACAACGAAACTGACAACGAAGCGATTTACCCAACTCCAATGATTGGAATGGTTGGTCTAATCGAAGATAACCAATACATTACTCAATCATATATCAAGGCAGAGGGCGAATTGGTTTACGTTATCGGAGACACTAACGATGACTTTGCCGGTTCAGAAATTCAAAAACACCTAGAAGGTCAAATCTCAGGAAAAATCCACTTTGACTTAGAAGAAGAATTTAGCAACCAACGCTTAATCCTAGATTTAATTCACAACCACCTAATCGAATCTGCTCACGATGTTAGTGAAGGTGGCATTATCGTTTCAATCCTTGAGTCATTATTCGAACACAACCTTGGTTTAAAGGGTGAAATCGATATTACTAAAGCACAATTATTCTCAGAAACTCAATCAAGATACGTCGTATCAGTTAGCCAAGAAGACCAAGCTGCCTTTGAAAATCTAGCTGGTAAGAAAGCCCACTTGATTGGTGCAACTGACGACAGCCAACAAATCAACTTACAACTACAAGATGGTCAATACGTTGATGACGTGACTGCTCTAAAAACCATCTGGAAGGAAAGTTTATCATGCCAAATGAAGTCAAAAGCTTAAACGATGAATGTGGTGTCTTTGGTGTCTGGGGCGTTGAAGGTCCAGCAGCTAAGGTCGCTTACAGTGGTCTCCATGCTTTACAACATCGTGGTCAAGAAGGCGCTGGAATTCTTGCCATTGATGCTAACAAACGACTAAACCGATATCGCGGTCAAGGTTTACTTGGAGCCATTTTTGATGACCCGCATGCCTTTGATCGACTACATGGAAATGCTGCACTAGGTCACATTCGTTACGCAACAGCTGGAAGCCATACCATTAACAATGTGCAACCATTTATGTTTGAAAATACCGAAACTCATTTCGCACTATCACACAACGGAAACCTAACTAATGCCGACACTCTAAAAGAAATGCTTAGAAAAACTGGAACCATCTTCCAATCCGATTCCGATAGTGAAATCTTCGGTGACTTAATCGAAATCAGTAACCAAGACACCTTCTTAGGTCGTATCAAAGAAGCTGCCAACCAAATGCACGGTGGCTTTGCCTACGTCCTACTTAGTCCTGACGCAATGTATGCGGTATGCGACCCCAACGGATTACGCCCATTAGTTGTCGGAAGAAGAAAAGACGGTGCCGTGGTTATCTGTAGTGAAACTTGTGCATTGGATCAAGTCCAAGCCGAATATGTAAGGGATGTTCAACCGGGAGAAGTGGTCATTGTCGATGATTCTGGTATCAAGATTGACCACTTCACCGAAGATACCGAATTAACCATTTGTTCAATGGAATATGTCTACTTCGCTCGTCCCGATTCAGTTATCCATGGAGTATCAGTTCATGAAGCTAGAAAACGCATGGGGGCCTTAGTCGCTCGTGAAAACCCAACTAAGGCTGATATCGTGATTGGTGTTCCTAACTCATCACTATCAGCAGCAATGGGATATGCGATTGAAAGTGGCATTCCATACGAAATGGGATTGATCAAGAACCAATACGTTGCCAGAACCTTTATCGAACCAACGCAAGAACGACGTGAACGTGGGGTTTCAATGAAACTATCCGTGGTGAAATCAGTCATCAAGGACAAGGACGTCATCTTAGTTGATGACTCAATCGTCCGCGGAACCACCAGTCGTTTTATCGTCAAAATGCTAAAGGATGCTGGTGCAAAATCAGTCCACGTCAGAATTGCTTCACCTGATTTGAAATACCCATGTTTCTACGGAATTGATATTCAAAAGCCAAGTGAACTAATCGGTGCCAACCACAGTGTTGAAGAAATCAAGGACATCATCGAAGCGGACTCATTGAAGTACCTAAGTGTTGAAGGTTTAATTGAAGCAATCGATTTAGATTGTGACAACCAATACCACGGTCTATGTACAGCTTACTTCGATGGTAAGTACCCAACGCCTTTGTATGACTACCAAGCAACATATGATGCAGAAGCAAAGAGATTACACCTATACGAGGAGGATGAAGTGAATGGCTAACCAATATAAAGAAGCTGGTGTCGATGTTGAAAGCGGCGAAAAAGCGGTAAATTCAATCAAAGATATGGTCGCTTCTACTTATGACCAAAGCGTTGTCGACGGTCTGGGTGGATTCGGCGCAATGTATTCACTTCAATCTCATTTTGCAAAATACGACGATCCGGTTCTAATTTCTGGAACCGATGGTGTCGGCACTAAATTGATGTTGGCCATTCAAGCTAAACGTCATACCACAATCGGAATCGACTTGGTTGCAATGTGTGCCAATGACATCCTAGCGCAAGGTGCTAAACCACTATTCTTTTTAGACTACATCGGAATTGGTAAGTTACTTCCAGAAGAAGTAAAGGAAATCGTTTCAGGTGTTGTGATGGGATGTAAGCAAGCTGGTCTTTCATTAATTGGTGGTGAAATGGCCGAAATGCCCGGCATCTACAAGCAAGACGACTACGACTTAAGTGGTTTTGCGGTAGGAATTGCTGATAAAAAGCGTTTGTTAGGTGCACAAAACGTGAAAAAAGGTGACAAGTTAATCGGTTTGAAGTCATCTGGAATTCACTCCAATGGGTACTCATTAGTTCGAAAGATTATCAAGGATGCCAATCTTGATTTAAACGCCACATACCAAGGACTATCACAACCATTAATTGATGAATTACTAACCCCAACGCGTTTGTACTACCACTATGTTAAGGGAATCATTGAGTCTGGTGCGATTCATGCAATTGCCAATATCACCGGTGGAGGAATTGCTGATAATTTATCTCGAGTAATTCCGAATGATTTGACTGCTAAAATTGACCGTTCATCTTGGTCAGTGCCAAATATCTTCAAGTGCCTACAAGATTGGGGAAACCTTGATCAAAGTGATATGGATTTGGTATTTAACCAGGGAATTGGCATGGTATTAGTTGCTCCTGAAGAGTATGTTCAAGCAGTGACCAACTACCTTACAGACAACGGCCTAGAATATTTTGAGATTGGTGAGGTGGTAAAACGTGAGCAACAAGCAGTTGAAATCGACTAAGCTTCCGGTTGCCATTTTTGCTTCCGGAAATGGAACTAACTTCGACGCCATTGCTGAAGCAGAGCTACCAATCGATATTAGGTTATTAGTATGTGATCATCATGATGCTTATGTAGTGCAAAGAGCGAAAAGAAAAGGTATTGACGTCTTGATAGAAGAGCTTCATAAGGGTGAAAAAAGATCTATTCGTGAGGGACGTATCTTAGAGGCATTAAAGGAACAAGGTGTAAAAGTTATTATACTCGCCGGGTATATGCGTATTGTAGGTGATACATTGCTAAATGCTTTTCCTAACAAGATTATTAATATCCATCCAGCATTGCTACCGAGTTTTCCAGGAAAACAAGGAATTCTAGATGCATATAATGCTGGAGTTAATAAGACGGGAGTCACGATTCATTTTGTGGATTCGGGGATTGACTCTGGTCAAATTATTGCTCAAGAAGAAGTTTTTAGAAAAGAAGGTGATTCGTTAGCGGATTTGGAAAATCGAATTCATGATGTTGAACATCAGTTGTACCCACGCACGATTTTACAATTAATTAAAAAGGGAGTTATTTAAATTGAAAAAGTTAGCATTGTTAAGTGTCTCAGATAAGAATGGAATTGTTGAATTTGCCAAGCAACTAGAACAACGCGATTACGATATTGTCTCAACTGGGGGAACATTGAAGACATTATTGGACAATGGTGTTGATGCGATCGCTGTTGAAGAAATTACTAATTTTTCAGAAATGCTAGATGGTCGTGTGAAGACATTACATCCTCGTATTCATGCTGGTATTCTTGCTCGTCGCGACAATCAAGAACACATGCAACAACTAAAGGAACAAAATATTGGATTAATCGATTTGGTCTGTGTCAATTTGTATCCATTTAAAGAAACAATTGAAAAACCAGACGTTACATATGCCGATGCAATTGAAAATATTGATATCGGTGGTCCTTCAATGCTAAGAGCCGCTGCTAAGAACAGCCAAGACGTGATCGTAATTACTGATGTATCTGACTATGACGACTACATTGCAAGATACGACGCCGATGAAATTGATGCTGAATACAGAAGCGGTTTGGCAGCGAAGGTATTTAGACATACTGCTGCTTACGATGCATTAATCGCCAACTACCTAACCAAAGAAGAATTCCCAGAAAAGCTAACTTTCACATATGAAAAGGTAGAAGCAATGCGTTACGGTGAAAACAGTCACCAAAAAGCGGCATACTACAAGGAACCAATTCCTGAAAAATATTCGCTAGCTAATGCAAAACAATTACATGGTAAGAAGCTATCATACAACAACGTTAGGGATGCAGACGCCGCCCTTCGTATTGTCGCAGAATTTCCAGATCAAGCTACTGTTGTGGCATTAAAGCACATGAACCCATGTGGTATTGGAACTGCAGATGACTTGCTAACTGCTTGGAACCTAGCTTATGAATCAGATTCAACTTCAATCTTTGGTGGAATCATCGCTTTAAACCGAGAAGTTGACCTAGCAACAGCCGAAAAGATGCACGCTATCTTCTTGGAAATAGTAATTGCTCCATCATTTACTGACGAAGCTTACGACGTATTAGCTAAGAAGAAAAACATCCGTCTATTAACTGTTGATTTCGATAAGATTAACCCTGACAAGAAAGATTTAGTAAGTGTGCTAGGTGGAATGTTAGTTCAAGAACGTGACTTACTTCATGAAGAACCAACGGAATACAAAGTTGTCTCAAAGAAACAACCAACTGAAAAGCAAATGAAGGCTTTAGCATTTGCTCAAAACGCTGTTAAGCACGTTAAAAGTAATGCAATCGTAGTTACCACCGACCATCAGACCTTAGGTGTTGGTTCTGGTCAACCTAACCGTATTGATTCAACTAAGATTGCTATCAAGAAGGCTGAAACTAAGCCTGATTATGCAAACGCAGTATTAGGTTCAGATGCATACTTTCCAATGGATGACTGTGTTGAATTTGCCGCAAAACATGGTATCACAGCAATTGTTGAACCCGGTGGAAGTATTCGCGATCAAGATTCAATTGATAAAGCAGACGAGTTAGGTATTGCCCTTGTATTTAGTGGCAACCGTCATTTCAAACACTAGAGTGAGGTTATGATGAAGATGGAAAAATGGTTATTGATTGGTTCAGGCGGTCGCGAATATGCGATGGCACAAAGTTTAGCTAAGAACGTCAATCGAGAAGTTTTTGTAGCACCTGGTAATCCCATGATGAATGTAATCGATAGGGTTCAAACCTTAGATATTGAAGAACTAGATTTCGATGTTCTAATTGAATTTGCCTTGGATAATCAAATTGATTGGACGGTAATCGGTCCCGAAAAACCACTTAGTGATGGCATTGTTGACAGATTTACCAATGCTGGTTTGAAGGTTTTTGGCCCCAATAAAGAGGCTGCTCAATTGGAAAGCTCTAAGGAGTTCGCTAAAGAAGTGATGAAATCAGCTGGTGTCCCAACAGCTGCCTATGCTACTTTTAGTAATTATGATGAATCTATCAAATACTTGGAGGAACATGATTTTCCAGTTGTTGTGAAATTAAACGGTTTGGCTGCTGGAAAAGGTGTTTTCATCATTAAAGACTTAGCAGAAGCCAAAGAAACATTGTCTTCAATCTATGATAATAACGTTCACCAAGAAATCCTGATTGAAGAATACCTGGAAGGTCAAGAATTTTCGATGATTGTAATGGTAAACGGATTGGATATCATAACCATGCCATTAGCTCAAGATCACAAGCGCATCTATGATGGTGATAAGGGCCCCAATACTGGTGGAATGGGCGCATACAGTCCACTTCCGCAATTTCGTGATAACGTCTTAAACGAAGGATTAGTGAAGGTGATTAGACCCGTGTTGGATGAAATGCACAAACGAGGCATTTTGTTCCAAGGTTTTCTATACGCTGGATTAATTTTGACTAAAGATGGTGTTAAAGTAATCGAATTCAACGTTCGAATGGGTGATCCGGAAACTCAAGTCATCTTGCCACAATTACAAGGTGATTTGGGGGATGTGATTGTCAAACTAATGAACCATCAAGAACAAAACGTTGATTGGCAAACCGACCGATACTTCCTTGGTAACGTCCTAGCCGCTAAGGGGTACCCTGGTAACCATAAAAACGGATTAACACTACCTCAATTTAGCGATGATAAACTTGCGGTAGTTTATGCGGGAGTAGAAGAACAAGATGAACAACTAGTTAGTTATGGTGGACGTATTATGATGGTAATTACTTCGAATAAAGACTTAAAAAAGGCACAAAAATTAGTTAATCAAGCAATTGCTGACAACGTTAATACAAACGATTATTCGTACCGAACTGATATCGGTGACAAAGCATTTAGATAAGTAAAAAGCTATGGTCTATACCATAGCTTTTTTACTGTAAGATTTTATCTTTGTATATCTTGTGAATAAAGTATAGACTTTTGTTTATACATATTTTAGGAGTTGAAATAATGGAAAATTACGCACAACAATATGCTGATATTAAAAAAGCAATGCAAAAAGATGAGGCCGCGTTTAATAAAATTGATCGTCGTTTAACTCAAAAAATTAATAACGAAGATTTTAAAGTAATTGATGCCGATAAGGCACTTCAAGAAAACTACACGTTTGGGAAAAAACTGGCTGATCAAGTAGCTAAAGTTGGTGGTTCATGGGGGTTTGTAATCTCTTTTATTATCTTTTTAGTTGGTTGGATGATTATTAATGTTATGCAATTATTCGGTTGGCATTTTGATCCATATCCATTCATTCTTTTGAATTTGGCACTTTCATGTATTTCTGCAATTCAAGCACCTATCATTATGATGAGTCAAAACCGTGCTGGAGAAAAAGATGATTTAGACCGTAGAAATGATTACCACGTTAACCTACGTTCAGAAGAAGAATTAAAGTTATTACATGCCAAGGTTGATTTACAAACAAAATATAACAAGCATCAAAGTCAGTTGAATCAATTACAAATGGAAATGTTAATTCGTATCGAAGCTTCACAAAGAGAACAAAATATTGAAAATAATTTGGAAAACAAAAAGGATGATTAATTAGTTAATCATCCTTTTTTATTGGAATATTTCTAATGGCGTCTAATTATCCATATATTAAATGTAGATAAAAATATAAAAATATTGCCATTTTTTCAATACAGTAGCATAATATACGTATATTATAAAAGTAAATACAATTAACGTTCGTGATTTAACGAAAAGAGGAGCTTTTAAATGGATGTCATTAACGAATCAAAGCATTTTAGTTTTGATCAAAAAAAGACGCTAGCCTCTACCACTGTTGGTTTTGCGCTAGAAAATATGGATAGCATGTTCTTATCTTTTGCGCTATCGTCGATGATTTTGAGTTTACATATTAGTCCTGCCGCAGCTGGACTTACTTCAACTATTACCAATTTAGGTAAACTATTTGGTGGGTTGTTATTCGGAATTTTGGCCGATCGATTTGGTCGTGTCAAAATCTTCTCACATACAATTTTCTTATTTGCTCTTGCTACTGGATTATTATTCTGTGCTCACAACATTTATGAAATTTATCTATTAAGATTTTTAGCTGGAGTTGGATCCGGTGGAGAATTTGGTGCAGGGGTGTCATTGATTTCTGAACATTTCCAAGGATTTAAGGTTGGAAAAATTATTTCCTTCTCAGCTGCCGGTGGTCAAATGGGTGGAATCATGGCTGCTATTATAGCTTCGATTGTTCTTCCGATGTTTGGGTGGAATACTTTATTCTTATTCGGATTAATTCCAGTCGCATTAGCATATTTCATTCGTCGTCACCTAAAGGAAAGTCCGGTTTACGAAGCGGAAGTAAAGAAGAACAACAAGCTTCCACACGTTTCATTCTCTGAACTATTTAGGACTCCACAATTGGCATGGCAAACGATTGTCATCACCATTATGGTAATTGTTGAAAACGCTGGTTACTATGGATTAATGATTTGGTTACCAACAATTATGCAAAAACAACTTCATGTTTCAATTTCAAAGTCGTCACTATGGATGATTGCGACAATCGTTGGTATCAGTTTGGGAATGATTAGTTTTGGTTACATTATGGATAAAATTGGTCCCAGAGTTGCCTTTGCGTTCTTTATGTTGTCTGCAGCTGTGGCAATTTATGGTATTGCAATTGCTCATAGTGCTATGACGTTACTAGTGTTTAGTGCGCTAGCAGGATTCTTTGCAGCAGGTTTCTATGGTGGTTTTGGTGCCATTATTAGTCGATTATATCCTACCAACATTAGGACGACTGCAAATAACATGATTATGGCAATCGGTAAGTCTGTAGGTGGTTTTTCACCAGTATTGATGGGACTATTAATGGCTAAGTTCTCATTGATCGAAATTATGGTATTCATGTCACTAATGTATCTTATCGCAGTCGTTGCAATGTTAACGCTAAAGAAACTAAGAAACTTTAACCATGGGTACATGTAAAATAAACAAAATGTAAATTTGATATAAGTAAAAATTGACCGTATGACTATTTTTGGTTATTATTGTGTTAAGGAATAATTATAAAATGATTAGATGTAATTATTTTTATTTATATTTAGGGGGATTTTTCATAATGGATAACGGTTCAAACAACCAACAACCAGATTTTCAACAACAAAATGGTCAACCAAACGGTGGTAACCAATCAATTTACATCAACCAAGCTAAGACTAATGGTATCGGGACTGCCGGTTTCGTATTATCATTAATCGCTTTATTGGTTACATCATGGATTCCATTTGTTGACTTTATTGTATGGTTATTAGGTGCCATTTTCTCAATTATTGGTTTATTTAAGCAACCTAAAGGTCTTGCAATTGCTGGTACTATTATTTCATTTATTGGTATTATCTTTATCTTGTTCGTACTATCATTTATTGGTGCAGCATTAGCCTAATATTTGTAAGATAAAGGTACTTGATTTGATCAATGATTAAAGTAAGTACATATATAAAAAAGCACTATCCGTTGGAACTGAAGTTATAATATTGAACAGATAAATAAAAGCACTTTCGATAAAATG
>ERZ794949.620-NODE-620-length-10777-cov-3.283809_pt1 | contig 10777 bp, 6 predicted proteins | sample MGYA00511363_ERZ794949 | MGnify/ENA primary metagenome ERZ794949 (study PRJEB30137, sample SAMN04331402) | food metagenome | isolation source: T1 must sample point D1 replicate B | place: Australia: South Australia ... | reverse complement strand
ATTATGGACAACATTATAGAAACAATAAATCTTAATCTTACAAAAAATGCATATTCAAGCGAGTACTTGAACCAAATGTTAACTCTCAAATTGAACAATCTAGAAGATTACATGTCTTTCGAAGATATTGAAAATGGCTGTAACTTTATTTTGTTATGCTTCAACAAGTTTGAACACAATGTGGTTATGAATGATATAATAGAAATAAATAAAGAAAGGCCTTTGTCTAAAGATTTTAAAGCTTCTAAAAGCGATAAACCTACAATGAGTAAACAAAAACATCCAAACAACATAAAAGGGAATGACATCCACAAGTCTATATCAATAACGTTGGGTAATAACCTAGAAAGGATAAAACATATAGACGTTTTTAAGAACAAAACCTTCAAAAATCTAAGTGAAGACAAGAAACATATGATTATGAGTAAAAAGCCTTTCAAAAATATCAACAACAAACCTTTGAATGTTTTGGAACCATCAAATTTGGTCAAACTTTTGCTGGAATCCTTTGTGGACAAAACAAGATATAAGAGCACATCCTCATTAATGCTGATGGAACTAAATCAATTATCACTCAATAAGAAAGATTTTAATGAACTGAACTGGCTCAATATATCAGACTATCAGTCTTTAGGGCAAGTTTTACAAGAGGATAATCAAGATCACAAAACATTCAAGAGTAAAATCATTTGGACGTACAGGCTTTATATTCTCAAGTTTTTGGACTTTGATGGATATGGAATCCTGACTATTTTGACAAACTTTGAATGGAATGATGTTTTGAGCATACCAAGTACCTTTCTGCTTAGGAAGAGCACTGACCTGAAGAAATTTTATGATCCATTTGCAGAAATTCTACAGAATTATGACTTTACAAAGAAGAACTTTTCTATTGAAATTATATTTCACATGTTAAGATATGAAGTGGCAGTCATAAACGATAGTGTATTCCAAGACTGTATTTACTATGCTGATGAAAATACTGATTTGCTACGTAAAGCATTAAACTCGAAGATTTTACAATACATTCATGAAAACTTCACTATCCAGATCATGGCATCCATGAGTAGTCATAAATTTCAGCTATACCTTCTTCATATTGTAGAAGGAGTTTGCTTTGATTTGATCAGCAAGGATTACGTTGATATAATATTTGAAGAAGTGGATGATAGCGATACTGAAAACGATGAAAGAAGAGATGCTTTGGAAGAAGAGGTTATCATTGACGGAAACAAAATAACCATACCCAAAAGCATAACACTAGCCGAACCTGAGTATGTCAGCATGGAATCACCATTGGGTGTGTACTTGATTGAAAAAGGTATTTCTGACTTTTTGGCAGTTGGTAACTATTTGTACTGGTATTTGCAAGTGCAAATGCTTTATAATGAAGAAATTAGCTCATATATAGCACAGTACAGAAAAAGATTAACGGAAGATGAATACAAGGTTTTGGAACTTCAAAAGCAACTAATGGATAAAATAGATGCCATAAACAAGATTTTAAAGTCCTATATCTCTGGATCCTACAAAAACATGGACAAGAACAAATACCTTGGTTACTTGGTAAACTCAGAAATCAACACTTTTATTGAAGAAGAAAGTAAAAAAGGTATGGAAAGGTTTTTAAGATTACCAATTAAACCAGATTATAGAATAATCAAGATTAATGAGTCCAATTGTAAGATTTTCAAGAGTTCCTTACAGCCTGTCAAGTTGAGTTTTACTTTACAAAGCTTAAAAACTCAAGAAAAGATTGAGTACTCTGCAATTTACAAAAATGGGGATGATCTAAAGCAAGATCAGCTAATTTCAAATATAATCAAAATCATGGATTCACTATTAATCCAAGACAATGTTGATTTGAGTATAAAGACGTATGATATCTTACCCATGGGGCCGAACACAGGTTTCATTGAGTTTATTGAAAGTGACACTGTTTCAAACATATTAAGTAAAGAGGGAAATATAAAAAACTTTTTGCAAAAGACACAGTACAAAAGTTCAACTGATATTTTTATCAAGTCCACTGCGGCATACTCAATCATTACATATTTACTGGGTATAGGTGATCGTCATCTTGAGAACTTATTGATAACACCAAGAGGTGAATTTTTCCATGCAGACTTTGGATATATTCTGGGAAACGATCCTAAGATATTTCCTCCATTGATGAAACTACCACCGCAGATAGTGGAAGGGTTTGGTGGAAATAAAGATAATAATCTGAAGTACGATGAATTCAGAGGATATTGCTTTGCTTGCTTCACAATTTTGAGAAGAAACAGCGGCTTGCTGATAGATCTGTTTAAATATATTGATCTGAACTCTGAACCATTAGCCAACAAAAAGCATACAGAAAACATTGTGCAAGATAAAAACAAGAACATCAACATATTGAAGAATGACTACCACAAGTTCATAGAGAAGTTTCAATTGGAGTTGGACGAAGATGAGGCCATTTTGTACATGCAGAATCTAATTAACTCCAGTATCAACGCATTATTACCATTAGTGATTGACCAATTACACAATCTTGCTCAATACTGGAGAAATTAGATACTGTCTTTTCAACTATTTCTGTTGTGGCTCTTTTTTTTGATCCACTGATTATTTAACCCTTTTTTTTAGAGTATCAATCATACCGTGTTAGAGTGTGTTTTTTTTTGGCGGAGCGATACCCTATAATATACAACAACTTCTAAGGAAATCAAGAATAAATTACCATTAAATAATGATATATAATCAATTCTGTTATAAAACTACCAAATAGAACATATCATCATATAGGTCTCTATTCAGTGTTTTTTCATTACATATATTTTATTAACCTAAGAAAATACATACTTATTTTACATTAGAACATCAATAAGTAAAAATAGATAATCCATAACAGCAATTAGAATCATGAGTTTACCTAATCATTACAGTTCTGGTCTAAACTCAGAGCCTGCGCATCCTTCTGATCCTAGAAGACCATCGGCAATTGTTGTTACCACTCAGCTCTACATTGCTATATCCTTGGGGTTGACGGCATTAACAACATTTTCAATAATGCTTCGAAAGATGCCATGGTTTTATTCTTCAAGGCTTCCCTTCATTCAAAGCCAGTTAAATAAACAAACAAGCCCTAGTTCTCAAAAAAGTATTCCTGTGTGGGACTCCTCAAGCAAAAACATCTTTAACTGGATCCCTAACTTGTTCAAAGTTGATGATCTGGATATCTTGAAGTTTGCTGGGATAGACGCGTTTGTGTATTTATCATTTTTTAAGATGTGTATAAAATTGTTGCTAGTGAGCTCTATTATAGGTGTCTTTGTTATATCCCCAATCAGATACAAGCACACTGGGAATTATGATGACGGTGATGACAAAAGTTTATCAATCAACGGATTGATTGGAAACGTAGTACAAAGAGTTAAAAGAAGTGACATTAGCGAGGATATTGGAAGATTAAAGTCAATTTACGTATGGATGTATTTAATATTTACTTACGTCTTTACATTTATAACTTTATACTTACTATTGAAACACACCAAACTGATAGTGAATATCAGACAGAAGATTTTGGGAAAGCAAAACAAAATTGTTGATAAAACTATACGAGTAACTGGTATCCCATTGAATTTAAGAAATGAAAAAGATCTGAAAAAGCTTATTGAAAATAATCTAAAACTTGGCCAAGTTGAAAAAATCGTAATATGTAAAGACTGGGGGAAGATTGATGAGTTATTTGAAAAAAGAAATAAGCTATTGAAGGATCCTGTCAAACTCTCGCTTATCGATACTCAAATTCGAAACTTAAGAGAAAATAATGAGTTCCCAACTATCTCTTCAGCATTTATTACATTTGACACAGTTGCCAATGCTCAAATGGCAGCACAAACATTATTGGATCCTAGAGTCCACTTTCTTCAAACCTCTTTGGCACCAGCACCACATGACATCAAATGGAGAAACATGTTCTTGACTTCAAAAGAGAGATTTTTTAAAAATGTTTTAGTGACTGCGGTTAACTTGATTGTCTCATTGTTTTTGATTGTTCCAGTTTTATATTTAGCTACATTGTTGAACTTGAAGACAATTCTTAAGTTCTGGCCGAGTCTAGGAAATTACTTGTTGAAGAACAAATGGGCTGAAAACTTAATCACCGGTCTATTACCAACCTATCTCTTCACTTTCATGAACTTTATCATGCCATTTGCCTATGAAATTATGACTTCATACCAAGGCTTTATTTCTTATTCGGAGGAGGAAATCTCTTTGGTCAGCAAGAATTTCTTTTACATATTTGTGAACTTATTCTTAGTCTTTACCTTAGCGGGTACCTATTCGAATTTCTGGGGTTATTTCACTGACACTACAAAGATAGCTTATCAATTGGCGCAAAGCATAAAGGAATTTTCGTTGTTTTATGTTGATTTGATTATTTTACAAGGAATCGGTATGTTCCCCTTCAAGCTCTTGTTGATAGGGAACATGGTTGAACTACCATTCATTAAGAAAAACAAAAAGCACAACTTTGAAACTCCCTTATTCAACTTTGGATTGCAACTTCCACAGTCCATTTTGATTCTTATTATAACCTTGATTTATAGTGTATTGTCCACTAAAATTTTGGTGTTTGGATTAATATACTTTGTGATAGGATATCATGTTTACAAATTTCAATTTATTTACTCCATGAATCATTTACCGCACTCAACTGGGCAAGTTTGGCCGCTTATATACAGAAGAGTCATCATGGGGTTGTTGCTATTTCAACTAACAATGGCCGGAACCTTAGCTGGTTATCACAATGGCTGGATACTATCAATGATGTTGATTCCTGCTCCTTTGATTACACTAAGTTATATGTGGGATTTTGAAAAAAACTACATACCATTGATTAAGTTCATCGCATTAAGTTCCATAAGGGATTTCGAAAGAATTGAGTTCACCCGAGAAAGCTCAAGATTGGAGAGCGTTGAGGGTAACATTAATAGCGACTCTTCATCTAGCTCTATAATCAACACAGATGAATCATCCCTCGAAGATGATTTTGAATTTACAGATTTACTGGCAACTGATTTCTTACCGGTTAACAGAAGGTTCAGATCACAATCGATATCATACTTGGCGTTTATGAAGTTTACAGACGCAGTCACAGATAACGATGTTGATGATATAAACAGTTTTAATAATTACAAGTATTCAACTGAAATTCAAGATTACTCTTATCCATTATTGACTGTTCCGTTAACACAAATAAACGGTGAAAACCTAAATTCTCCTGAGTTACAAAGATATACTGATGAGCAAGTGTAAAATCTAGTCCTTTATATAAAAATTAACAAAATGGGTAACCAAATATCATTTTTTTTTTGTTACTGTTAGTCATTTGAATAATCTATAAACCCTGAAGTTAACACAGAACTAGTTGATTGATAAAATCTTTTAGTATTCTGTGCTTGTTAAATAACTCGACATTGTAGACGTAAAAGTCCCATCCACACAGAGGGAATATGATGTTTTTGATAATTATAAAAGCAGAGTTTATCATTATGTTTTGAAGGAGTACTTTTACCAAAAACGCAAATACAAAGGATAAAAACATTTTATTAAAGAACATGTTGTGATTATTCTTTTTATGGATTATCAGATTCACACTTTCAATTATGTAGTAATTGGTCAGCCATTTCATTATGTATGAGGGAATTATGATGCTGCTATCATATGGCCATATGAGCATTAGTATAGGAAAGATCAATCTAGAAATGTATGAGAGAAGGAGTGTATTTTCAAAAATTTTCAATGAGTTTTTGTTTCCGTGATACAGATATTTGGCAAAGGTGAAGTTCACAAGCTTTAAAAATATCCATTGTTCCAGAAAGCAATGTTGTATGAAAAAACAGTATTGCCAAAACGCATTTTGTTTAAAAACAAAATCTATTATAGAGAACTGATTAGCAATATTGCTGATGATGCCTATGTTCATTTTAGATGAAGATCTAATCAAATGGATAAGATGTTCTTGATAAACCCATGTTATGTAAACCTCAAATGACAATACTATATATTTCAGTCGTTTATTTAAGATCTCGTTATCACTGTTGTAAACCAAATGGGTATAGACTCCTTTTTTTAGAAGAATAATGTTTATGAAAATATTAAGATGGTCATATTCAATATATTTATCGATGACCTTGCCACACTTTGGACAGTCTAATAGTTTATAGCTGTTGTTACTGTACTTTATATATAGCTTGCCGTGAGAGATGTACTCTCCACAGTTGACACAAACAGCCATTTGATATGATGGTTTATTTATTTTTGGACTTGATGGACTCTTTAACAAAAAGGATGTAAATAAAGTGGAAGATCAGTCCAAAACTCATCAAAGATTATTTGATTTGTAAGGTAAATGAACTTATTAGTATTGTTGTTTTTAGGTCCCCATCGCTACGCGGACATCACGTGCAAGCAACAAATTTCTCATCCCAAAAAAAAATTAATTTAGAAAACAAAAATTCAAAATCAGAAAACATGAAATGTTATCACAACAAAGGTATTCTACAACCACGTAAAATAGACACTATATCGGTGCATTTATCTACCCGTCTTACAGATTTAACTGATGTTTAACTCTAACAGATTTAATAATGTCAATAGTAGCAATTCAGACAGATCGAACACTGTCTGTAGATACTTTTTACAGGGTAATTGTAGAAACGGATCCAGATGTAGATTTCTTCACCAGAAACCCCAAAACAATGGGAATAGCTACACAAATGGGAACAGCAGATTTGAAAACAATGGAAACAATGCTGCACTAGCTAACAATCCTTTTGGAGGTGCGATGAGTAATACATCCAGTGCATTCGGACAAAAACCTAACCCTTTTGGAGGAAATGCTTTATCTCAACAAGGCAATCCTTTTAATGGGAACAACCAATCGGTTGGAAATGGTCCATTTGGAAATAACAATGCAGCAAGTTCAAGCCCATTTGGAGTTGGTAATAATCAGCAAGGGAACAGCGTAGCGTCGGGCACGCCTTTTGGGCAACCAGCTAGTAATTCAGCATTTGGTCAACCAGCTAGTAATTCAGCATTTGGTCAACCAGCTAGTAATTCAGCATTTGGGCAACCAGCTAGTAATTCAGCATTTGGGCAACCAGCTACTAACTCGGCTTTTGGACAAACAAATAATAACTCAGCCTTCGGACAACCAGTAAATAACACAGCCTTAGGGCAACCAGCTGGTAATTCAGCATTTGGTCAACCAGCTAGTAATTCAGCATTCGGACAACCAGCAAATAACTCCGCGTTTGGAGGACAACCAACTAGTAACTCGGCTTTCGGCCAACCCAATAATAATTCACCATTCGGACAACCAGCTGCTAATTCAGCCTTTGGGCAACCAGTTAACAACTCTCCATTTGGCCAAACCCCATCTTCCGCAACAAACAACGCACTTAATCAGCAAACTCAATCCAACGGGTCTTCGGTTGTAAGTGCATTTGGGCAGCCAAACAAAACAGCCAGTGTGTCATCTCCATTTAACACAGCACCACTTGGGACAAATCAAACATCTATTAATGGCGGCACGCTCCCGGTTTCAAACAACCAGAGCACACAGAGCTACACAGGAGACCTACCAGCAGTGGTGGTGGAGGCATTCAATGCACAGGAGTTTGAGAGAGGGGAGATACCGGAAGTTGCACCTCCATCTAATTTTTGCTACTGAGTAAGATGAATGCAGTTTTATATCCGAAAGGGAGAGTTGTGTGTTGATTTTGATTTTTTTTCACCCAAAACATTTCTTTTTTTTTTTTTTTTAAATTCTGATAGTATTTTGTATCAGCTAAAATTATATAATAAGATTTGAGTAAGTCTTCATTTTTATTAATGAAAAGTTAATTAAAATATCAAAAACCAGAAAAAAATATATAAACAGATGTCTAGAGTTGGTGTTTTGGTACTTGGCCCAGCAGGTGTTGGAAAAACCACATTTTGTAACTCTTTAGTCAATCATATGCAACAAAACTCAAGACGTTGCAACTTGATCAACTTAGATCCCGCTGCTGAACCCAGAGACTACGAATTCACCATTGACATTAAGGATTTGATTTCCCTTGATGACTGTATGGATGAAATGAATTTAGGACCAAATGGTGGTTTGATCTATTGTTTTGAATATCTTCTGGAAAATCTGGATTGGCTAGACGAAGAGATTGGTGATTACAATGACGAATTCTTCATTATAGACTTGCCTGGACAAATTGAACTATACAACCACTACAACCTGATCCCGAGACTAGTGAACTACTTGAAATACCAATTGAACATCAACCTGTGTGTTTCCTATCTATTGGAGTCATCATTCGTCATTGATGAATCCAAGTTCTTTTCAGGTTGTTTGAGTGCCATGTCTGCAATGATTCTTCTGGAGCTTCCTCATATCAATATCCTCAGTAAAGTTGATTTAGTCAAAAATGAGTATTCCAAAAAGAAATTGAAGAAATTTTTGAATCCGGACCCATTAATTTTGAATGATGATTTGAATAAAACCACCAATCCTAGATACCATAACTTGAACAACAGAATATCCAATCTTGTGGATGACTTTGGAATGGTTCAGTTTTTACCTTTGGAAGCAGGAAACCCTGACAGTGTTAGAGTGATTTTGAGTTACATCGATGACATAACACAATGGTCTGAAGGACAAGAACCTAAAGAACCTAAGGATGAGATAGAAATAGATGATTTATAAGCTAGTGTATATATTTAATCTATATATTGTCAATATTATAGTTTATGTTTTTTAAAAAAAAGAGCAATTATTCAAACCATTTTGTAGTCATTTCAGCAAACTTTTGACAGTCACCTAAGATCACCAAATCAATATGCTCAACATAGTCAACAATGGATTGACTTGGAATTTCATTTCCTAGCCAAATAATGGCACCTCCTTCACCAGTTTCCTTTTTTTTACTCTCTATACTCTTGGAAAATTCCTTCACTATTCTTTTGACACCTGGAATCTTTAAAGTTGTACCACATATGATTAAAAGATCTGAATTTGTTAAAATGTCTGACTCAACGACTCTTCCTATACCCTCTGACTCTGGGTGTTCTTCATTGTACAATATAATGTTGGATCGAAGCTTCCCAACTCCTTGTGGTCTCTTTCCAGCAATTTTTCTGATGCCCTCAGCTTCAGCACATTCAGGACAATCAGGAAGTAAATCCGATATTCTAACAGTGTTATTGTTGTCAAGGAAATAGTCTAAACTGTCCAAGCCATCTTTTCTATTTATTTGCCCTTGGAAGTGTTGATCTTCAACATTGAAGATATTTCTACATTTTATACAGTGTAAATGATTTATTGATCCGTGCAATTGAATCACATTAGGCCAGTCTTTCTTTTTCAAACCTATAGGGTGCTTGATAGTTAAATTGTCCAAGCGACTTTCAAAGCCATCAATGTTCTGTGTATAGCATCTTTTCAATTTCTTTTTCTTTGCCAAGGTATCGATGAATCCGTGGAAAGCTGTGTTTTGTGTGGTTTTTATTTTTTTATGCAGGTCAAAAATCATGTCATTGAACAATGACAATGCTTTAGGCGAACTGTATATGAAGTTGAAGTCAAACATGTCTTTGCCTGTTGACATGCTTATATCACTATTTTCCGAATTTGTTTTCTCTTTCATTTTCTTGAAAATACCCTCTTGTGATCTGAAATCTGGGATACCAGAGGCCACAGAGATACCAGCCCCTGTTACAACAACGGCCTTTTTACATTGGAGTATTTGCTTTTTCAAAAATTTGTACTCATTGTCGTTCAAGTCTTCGTCTATTTGCCTAGCTTGTAGATCATCTAAGTATTCTTGCAAGTCAAACACAGTGTTTAAAGGAGGTCTATATTGGAAATCCTTGATCGGACTTAGCTGGCTTTTTGTTCTTTTTTTGGGGGATATTTTCTTTGAGTTGTCTGTACTCAAGTCTGTATCTTGTTCCAGCTGGATCAGGTTCTGTATTAATTTTTTTTTAGGGAGAACAAGTTTTGAGCTTTGTTTTTGATTATAAGACTTTGAATCAATCTTGTTTGGAGTCTTAGCCTTGGTTTCAGTCTTTGGAGGGGAAACTAGATACTTTATCAATGATTTCTTAGCATTTTTCTTTGGTGATGGGGTTTTTGTAATTTTCTTGTTTGTTTTGGATGAAGGGGATTTCAAAGGTGAGTTTTGCTTTGTTTTGATTCTATTCTTTATTTCAACTGACATCCTGTTCTTGTTCTGTATCTTTGGATACTTTAGGGTGTTTTTCTTGGTTTTTTGTATGTTTTAAATGGAAGCAATAACAGCAGTAATTTTGTAAATTTATGAAGAAGATGTTTGGTAGCAACCTAAAAACAAATCAAAAAAAAAACTGTTGTTAAGATAAACTTGAACGTAACTCCAAACATTTCGGTATTTTTTTTTTCTTTTAAAATTAAATTGTTTACATGTTATTTTCCCAACATAGTTAGCCGCGTTTGTAACTTTTCAAAAAAATTTACCTAAATATATGTCCGTAAAGGGAAAGTACTGGGACTAATTCTTTAAGTATTTATTTGTTAAGAACTATTTGTATATAAAATTTTAAGTTAAAAGATTATGTTAATATGACAAGTTAATGAATTAAAAGGCATTGCCACTGCTGTTTAAATGAAGAGAACAACCATAGCAGTGCTTAATATTACACTGATGGCAGTTTGGAAACCAAAGTGTTTGGACGTCACTTAGGTAATCAGGTC